>Ga0075473_10000091_pt1 | contig 33026 bp, 7 predicted proteins | sample DEB19_08_DNA_FD_76340 | JGI IMG/M metagenome (GOLD analysis project Ga0075473, IMG submission 76340) | Aqueous microbial communities from the Delaware River and Bay under freshwater to marine salinity gradient to study organic matter... | ecosystem: Environmental > Aquatic > Marine > Coastal ... | reverse complement strand
TAGCTGTAATAAAGACAGTTAATGCAATCTCCTCAGTGGAGCTTGTTGGAACATACTATATTGACCAAGCATCTAGAGATATAACATACACTGGTCAGAATCAAACTCAAATAAGACTTACACTTAATGATGTATTTGAGAAGTTTCCATATTATGATATTGCACAAGATCTTACATCTGTTCAGGATGTATTAGTTTGGGATAATCTTACATCAATAGATAGAGTTAACTATCAGAAGATAGCTAACGGCATAACATTAAACTGGCAGACTTATAAGCTTCCTGCAGATGAAAACTATGCAGACAATGCAAACTCTGCTAATCTAAGAGGTTATCTTCGTGATGAGGTGTATGCTTTTGAAATAGTGTTTCTACTAGGAAACGGTAAACAAACTGATGGTTTTCATATTCCTGGTAGAGCAAAGAACTTTAATGAGTTTTCTCAACCAGATGTTCCAAATACCAATCCTGATTTTGTTGGGGATGGTACAAGTGCTCCATATTGGAAGATATATAACACAGCTTCTGTATTAGGAGTTGGTGCAGGAGAACCAATTGGTAATGCAACACCATATCAATATGGTGAATTTGCATATTGGGAATCAACAGAAACATATCCTTGTAATGAAGAAGTGTGGGGAGACTTAGCTAATCAACCAATTAGACATCATAAGTTTCCTGATGTATTAGTTAGTCCAATATTTGAAAGTGGTACACCTACAATTGAATATGATGGAACATACAGTGGATTAACTATTGAAAATAGATCAGTGTTTCCAATAGGTGTTAGATTTGATGCTAATCAAATAAAACAACTAATCGAATTCTCTGGTCTTACAGATGAACAAAAGAGCAACATTGTTGGGTTCAAGATTGTAAGAGGAAACAGAAACACAAATAAATCTGTCGTAGCAAAAGGTATATTGAGAAATGTGGGTGAGTATGAAAGAGAAGGAAATACATTCTACTTTCCTAACTATCCATATAATGACCTTAGGGTTGACCCTTTCCTTTTGAAAGAAAACAATGCATACGATGCTGTATGTAGGGAGTATAAAATCACTGTAACTAATGTTGCTGGTACAACAATTAGCTACTATAATTGTGATACAAATGAATTAAGTACAGAGGTGGTAGCTTCTGCAACCACTGTTAATCTTTGTTCTACAACTTTCCCTACTCTATCAGCTCCTTCTGATGGTACAATAGAAGCTACAGACTATGGTGTTTGGAGACTTTGTTCTAAAGTTGCTGGTTTATTCACAGGAAATACATTTGAATATCTTCCTCCAGATCAAGCTGCACCAACTACAGCTTTTGTACCTTCTGGTATAACTTCTCCATTTTGCGTAGTTGTAAACTCTGTAACCAAACCAATATTTGTAAGTGGAACTGGAAGGTTTGAAATTACACTTCTACAAGAAATAAAGAATGGTGTTTTAAATTGCACAGTTAGTGATGATAACTTGGATGCATTCAACAACACCAACTCTCCATACAGATATGTATTCAACTCACCAGACACATCGTTTGGTAGTCCTTTCTTAGGAAATGTTTTGAAACTTGAGAATGCAATCTATGGAAGAGGTAATGCACATTTTGTACAAGTTAGTAAGAATGCAAATTATAAACTCATCACTATAGAAGCTCAAGAGGATGCTCTTGCATCTAGTGAAGAGATAGCAGATACTACAACTCCTTTTGATGTACCAGCAATGTTTGCTGCATATCAATCCTATCTGACTATTTATATCAATGGTATAACTAGAAAGAACTATGCTAAGTCTTACAACTCTATAGCAGAGTATGACTATTCTATAGCAATTAATAATGATTTAGGTGTTAAGCAAAGACAAATTGATATAGCTCAATACTTAATTCCTGGTGTTCAGAATGTTGGAGATAACTTAAACATTAATAACTTTAACAGAGAATCCTCTGTATACATAAAGACAATAGACACTAGAGATGGAAACTCTGTCTCAAGCTTACCTTATCCTGATAATACACCAAACGCATTAATAGGAGGAACCACTCCTGTTATTCAGGATAAATCAAGATATACATTATCTGAAATAGGAAACTGTCTAAATCCAGAAAAAGAATTTGAAATATCCACTATAACTTATTATGGATCAATTAAGAATATATTTGACAACCAATGGGGTCAGATTTATTCTTATGAAACAATTGACACTGGTTGTCAAGTGATATTCAATTCTGTAACATCTAGAATCATTACAGCTTTTGGAGGAGATACATTTATTAACAAGTTCTCTTTCAAAACAAAACTTCCATTCTTTATAGATAATAGAGTGGGTGCTCCTGATGATAGTGATGTGTTCTATGATGAGATAGGTAATGTAGCCTATCCAAAATATTGGCACTCAGCTAGATCAATTCTTTATAACTACACAACAGTCTTAACTTCACCTGCTGTCACATTAAAAAATATCATATCAATCAAAGCTCACAACTTTGATTGTCCAAATGCTCAGATAGAAGGATCTCCTGGAAGAACTTATTATGATGGAAGCTTCTACCTATTTGCTTATGGTATTCCTACATTCTATTGTGAATCAAATGTTAACGTAGATTTACGCCAAGCATTTAATAATAGAGAAGGTGATTTCTTCCCACACGTGAGTACAGGTATTCCTGATCAGTGGGTACAAGAAAGTAATGTTCCTATTGCGTTTGACAATACGTACTATTATAACCCAACATATTCTAAACAGAATACAGAGAATTCGTTCACACATCTTCCTGTAAACTGGGACAACAACCAATGTTATACAAACTTCCCATTCAGGGCTATCTATTCTGATAGACAGCAGAGCTTTGTTGATAATGAAGTGAACAACTGGTTGATATACAGACCTATAAGCTTCTTTGATTTCCCACAGAACTATGGAAAGCTTACAAGCTTAGACGGTATTCAGAATAGAGCAATCCTTGCTAGGTTTGAGAATAAATCATTGTTATACAATACGTTGTTGACAATTGATACAAGCAATCCTCAAGCAGCTTATGTAGGAAATGACTCACTATTTAGAAGTGCACCTCCAATAGACTTTGCAGAAACAGACTTGGGATATGTAGGAAGTCAGCACAAGATGCTTCTAAAAATACCACAAGGACAGGTTACTGTAGATGCTAAGAGAGGTCAGGTGTTCTTGATTGCTGGTAATCAAGCTACAGATTTGTCAGGCTTTGGTTCAGGATTGAATAGGTTCTTTACAGATCATTTAGCATTTGAAATACTTAGATATTTCCCTAATGTTCCTGTAGACAATCATTTCAATGCTATAGGTTTACATGGTGTATACGATAGTAAGTTTGATAGAGTTATTATCACCAAGCTTGATTATATTCCTTTGAGAAATGACATCAAGTATGATGCTACAACTAACGAGTTTTATTTTGAGACTGAGTATGTAATGCCTAGTGAGACTTTGTATTACAGTGTGGTTCGTACTGTTGTTGATTTGACAGATACTAACTATTTCTGCAACAAGTCTTGGTCACTATCATTCAACTTCAATACAATGAGTTGGATAAGTTTCCATAGCTATATTCCTAACTTCTACATTGCTGAAAATAACTTCTTCTATTCTGGATTGAATGGTAGCTGTGATGTAGAAGCACTTGCTGCTGAGATTGTACCAACAACTACAACAACTACAACACTTGCTCCAACAACAACCACTACAACTACATTACCGCCTCCTAATTGTGCTCTAGCAGGAACAATAGAATTGTTGAACTGTGAACTAGTTGGTACAGCAGAACGTATCAGTCCTTTGAATTGTGACTTGGCAGGAACTGCAGAAGCAATATATCCTACTACTACCACAACAACTACTACAGTGTTAGATTGTGCATTAGGTGGAACAGCTGAGGCTATTGCTCCAGAACCTACAACTACCACTACCACTACAACGTTACCTCCTGAGTTTTTCTTTTTAGCATTTACTCCTGAGGGAACTGCTCAAAGATGTTCTGATTTAGGTGAGGGTTGTACAAGTTGTGGACCTTACTATGGAGCACCTGGTTCTACTTTATCTGAAGGACTTGCTTTGTATCAAGATGAAACATTGACAACTCCTGCAGCAAATGGTTATTATAATGACTGCTGTAATTATTGGGTTTGTACTGGAGGCGTGTTTGGTAGTGGAGGAACTTGCGATTGTTATTTTGAAGGAACTGCTGAGAAGATAGAACCTACAACAACAACCACAACTACAACAGTTCTTGATTGTGATCTGGCTGGTAATGCTGAACAAACTAACCCTCCACCACCTCCTCCTACACCTTAATAACATTTTTAAAATATAAAATAAAAACTATGGCACAAACAGTATTGATAACACTAACAACTGCAGGAGCTGATACAGGACCCTTTGACTTGTATTCAGATGCTGATAGTTATGTTACACCATTTGAAAATAATGTACCGAAAGCATCATTAGTTTCAGGATATACATCAACAGTAGTTCCTGATCTTGCTACAATTATTAGAGTGCAATCTGATGGTACTTGTACTAATTACATTGATCTAACTATTGTTACAACCACTACTACAACCACAACAGCAGCACCTGTTTATGCATTCTCAGGATCTGGATATAGCAATGTAGATGAAAATGCTGCTTGTTCTGATGCAATCTTGAATAACAGAACACTAACTTCTGACTGTGCAGTGATTGCTCCAGGTTGTGTAATATTTACAAATCCTTTGGGAACTAATCCGCTTCTTGGTAACTCCTATGTATTGATAGGTGGTGCAGGAAACTTTGATTTAGATCCTCTAACTGGTGTTGTATTAGGTGCTTCAGCAATTCAATGTTAATAATAAATGGCTAAAACAATTGTCATAAGGCTAACTAAGTCTGGCAGCAGAACAAGTACATTCTCCATTTCTGACGATTTGGGGAATGTGCTTGCATCTGATGTTCCAAAGGAGGAACTTATCACTGGGTTAGCACTCAGTGTTGCAGATTCTGTGAAGGTGGTTATATTGTCTTCTACAGGAATAAACTGTTGTAATAAACGATGGAACATTCCTGTAACAACAATTACCACACCAGAACTTGCTGCTATTAACTATCAACAAGTTAATACAGCATCTATTTGGACACATCTGAAGAATCCTGTGATATACAATACGTTCTATGGATGTATCAACCCATACATCATAGAATATCCTTTTGCATATCAATACTATGATGAGATTCTTCAGAATGTAAAAGACTATACAAAAGCCTACAAGTATCTACCTGATCAGTTTGGTGTGTTTGATGATAGTAGAAAGGTAGAAACAGACAATCAGTATTTCAACAAAGCTATTCTTTATAACGGTCAGCAGTGTTCTGGTATATTGGAACTTGTTCCAAAACCAATGAATAACCTAAAGGAATACATGAAATATCCTATATATAATGCTGAGAGTAAGACAATTACATTCACTAAGAGTGATAACTTCTATCAGTATAATACATTCTGGTCGTTAGTTAAAAATAAATCCATACCTTTGTTTACTGTTAGTTGTGAATCACTATCAATAGACAAAATTGTAAACCAGTCTAATATGGACTACGGAAAGAGATCCTTTAAGAAGGAACCTCTAAGAGCAAAAGAACTGAAGGTGAGACATATATTAGACAACAAGTCTGACGCACATTTGGTAAGTCAGTTTATCTTTACACCTGCTCAAATCTCTTACAAATAATGGCTAAGAAACTCACATCCACAAAAGCTAAGAAAATCCTTCATGACAAAACTGTTCATGGGAAACCTCTTACAGATAAACAACGTAGGTTCTTTGGAGCTATTGCTAGTGGTGCAATTCCACAAGCACAGAATGGTATTGAAGGAACAATGGGTGGATTGACAGACATTGGATTCAATTACAATGGTGCATGGGGTGGAACAATGCAAGATGGTGGATTAACATTTCTTGAACCTACAAGTAGAAAGTTACCAAAAGGATATGTTATTCCATACAACACTCCTAGTACAGAGTTAGCAATGTCTATAGGTGGAGTGGGTAATGAACCAGCTTATTTGATTCCCTCATTTAAGTATGGTAGACTTTTAGAAGATCCTGTAGCTGAGTTTAGAAAAACAGGAGAACATCTTGGTGGTCCATTTAAAACATATCAAGAAGCTGATGAGTGGGAAAGAACAGTGAGACATCCTTATGTTGAGAAGGGTCAGTCTATTCCTACTCCTTTAAAGAGATGGGGAAAAGATTTTGCAATGGGTGGTGGTATTCCTGGTGCTGTAGGATTCACGTACGCACGTACAGCTGGTGCTGCTCCTGCTAATGGTCCTTATGCTAAGAAGACAAAGGCTAGTGCACAAGATGGAAAGAACGTAGAATATATGGAACTTCCTGAAATAACAGTGGTAGGTTCAAAAGATAAAGGTACTAGAGACTTCTACAATAACTTAATAGATACATTTTCAAAAGGAAGAAACACAAATAATCCTTTTGTAAATCAGCAAGTGATGGGTAATTATTTAGGAGTAATGAATCTTGGTAAAGAGTATGGATTTCCTAAAGTGAAGCCTGAAACAAAATCAGGTATATATAAAAATGCAAAAGGACATTATAATCCTCTTACAAAAACTATATATGCTAACAATCCTGATACATGGCTTTCAGAAATGGCTCACCATGTACAAATGAAAGATAATGTAGTTGGTAAAGGAGTTCAGTGGTTAACAAATGATTTACCAGCTTATTTAGAAAAACCTATGATGGAACTTAGGAATGCGTTTAAATATGGAATAAATGCAACTCCGCTTGACTATTCTGAAGATGATTTTTTTGAGTGGTCTCAATCAACACCATATTCAAAAAAAGGAACTGTAGAACATGAAGCTCATAGTGTAATTGAACCTATGCTAAAAGAGAAAATTAAAAACGCTCGTAAAGATTATAAAAATAGTCCTGTTTCAGAAGCTAGTAAAAAAAGATTTCGTTATGAAAAAAGAAATCTACAGAACGGTGGTGAAATGAAATACTACCAAGAAGGATTAGATTTCAAACCTAAGACAATCAGTCAAGATGGTTCTATTCTCACTCCTTATGGACAATGGGAATACCCTGGTGAGATAACAACCATCCCATCTAACGAAATAACAATGCAAGGTGTTCCTTATCCTGTTCTCGGTATATCAGATATAGGAGATGTGCAAATGATGTATCCTGGACAGGATTACACATTTGATGGTAAAAGCGTGACAGAATATCCTATGATGCAGGGAGGTGGTTCACTTCCTACAAGAGGCGATAGTTTAAGAGTGTACAATGCTCAACTTGCACTTAATAATTTTTACAATAAGGAAGTTAAGGCTGGTAGATTGAAAAAAAGCACTCAGCTACCTTTTGATGTATATCCAAAGATTTTTGATAATGAATTAACTTCTAGAAACCTAGAGTTCTATCGTGAAACGATATCAGACAGAAAAAGAAGAGATCAACGTGGTGGTGGATATTTTGATGACCAGTATAAAAAGTATTTTAACCTAACTCCTGAACAAGTTAAAAAGTTAGAAAATCAAGGACTTGGTATAACTAAAAGTAGCACTCCAAATGTAGAGTATTATAGAGATCTAATAACACCTATGCAAAATTTAGCATCTCCTTTTGCAGTGTTTGATAAACGTATAAAACCGCAAAGAGTAATTGGATATTCTCCTGCTTCTGGTGATGTAGGAGATTATCCAGGAGGAGAGGTGAGTGTCTATGACTATGACCCTCTTGCTGTAAAACCTTATGACTTAAGAACTCCCCAAGAAAAAATTGAATGGGAGAAACGATATGGAAAACCTAAAAAAGAAAAACCAGATCAATTTGGTTTAACAAAAGAAGACTATATAACAGCACGTAAGAGTAAGTTTGTACCAACACCAGGTAATAAGAAGGGTGATGGTTATTATGAATTGAAAAAAGACGGAAAGCCTTATAAAATTTATACATCATCTGGTGGAAACAGTTGGGTGGATGTACCTAGTAAACCTGCACCAGTTAAGAAAACTGAACAACCTAAACTACAACCATTAGAACCTATTAAGAAAATAGAACAACCTAAACCTGTTGAAAAGAAACAGAATGTATACGAAGGAACTCCTGTATACTCTGCAACAGTTGGATCTGGTGGACCAAGTGCTCTTGTAGGATTTGCTAATCAGAAAGGTGATACAACATTCATCAAACCTGAAGACTATGAAAGGTTTGGTGTTCCTAAATATGGTAGGGAGTATATAGAAAAAGCAACTAATAAGTTTAGAGATGGTGGCATTAGTGTAAATGAAGCTGATGCACAACCAATAAAGAAATTAGACCAACTACTCAATTTTACAAATTATAACGACATGGCAAAAGCTAAAAAGGGTAAGAAATTACCAAAAGCTCAATTTGGAATTCCTAGTGAGTACAATTTAAACTTGGCTCAGTATGATCCAAAGACTCAGATGTTTAATTCTCCAACTGGTAGAATAAGCATGTATGACACTACGAGCCTAGGATTTACAAACACTGGTTCAAAGATGGGAGCTTTTACTAATATCAATGATGTCAACAATGCTCTTGGTGATATGGGAGGAATTGGAGGAGCATCTACACAAATATTAGGCGGAGTGCAACAATTGTTGGAAGAAAGAAAACAAAGGCAGAAAACCAAACAGTTTGCTGCACTTAGTGATGTTGCTGTACAAGCTGCTACATCTAAACCTGTAGGTATACAGCGTAAATATGTACGTCCAGAAGATATGTTAGTTAATCCTGGTGAGGTGAGTTCTCCTTATGGAACAGGATATGATTTCCTTCAGGCGGAATCAGGAGCACTAATTGGTGGTAATCCTACAGAGATACAGAATATGTATAATCCTGGTACACTATATTCAGACTTAGGATATGAACCTCTTGAAGATAGTAACCAAGTTAAACAGTTTGAACATGGAGGAAAAGCTCAGTTTGGAACTGTACAAGCTGGTCAACTTGGTAGCACGTTTGGTAGCTTCCTTGGTGGAGGTGGTGGACAACAATCAGGTGCTGGTACAATAGGTAGTGCTGTTGGTGGTATTGCTGGAAACCTTTTGCTTCCAGGAATTGGTGGTCCTATTGGTAGTGCTTTAGGTGGTCTTGTTGGTGGTGCTATTGGTGGACAGTCTCAGAGGAAGATGGAACAAATGCAAATGAGAGCTCAAGGTAACTTGGGAACAGCAGCATTACAACAATCTTTACAAGGACAGTTCTCTGCATATATGGAAGATGGTGGTGAGCTTAAATACTTAAGTCATGATTGGCAGCCACAAGTGATTACTAAGTTTGGTGAATATGATGTAAAAGATTTGTTGAAAGCTCCAAAGGATGCTGATATGCTCAGAGCTGGTGGTCATCTAAAAGAATACACTCCTCCTAGTGAAAGTGCTATGTCTACAGAAAGACCTGATTTTCAAATGGGTGGAGAACTTCAAACACACTGGGGTGGATATGCAGAAACTATTTCTGAAAACCCATACCTACCAGATGGTGGTGAAACTGTAATGTTTAGAGGACAATCTCACGAAGAATCTGATGGTAAAGGAAGAACAGGTATTGGTATTACATATGGTAATAATCCTGTAGAAGTGGAAAGAGGTGAGCCTGCTGTAAAGCTTAAAGATGGTGGAACAGGACAAGACAGTATGGTAGTATTTGGTAATATGAAGATTCCTTCATACGGAGCATCTGAACTTAATGATCCAAAAGCTAAAGGTATGAAGTTTAAAAGATATGCTGAAGACTTGAGTAAGATTGAGAACAAAGCTAACAAGGTGAGTGACAAAGCATTAAAACTAATTGATGAAACTGATGGAGATGATCAGTTTGGTTTACTTTCTCTATCTACAGCTAATATTATGATGAAAGGATCTGACATGAAACTTAAAGATGCAGCTATGAAAAAGCAACTTGCTGCTGGTATTCAAAGTGCTATTCTAGATACAGCAGAAGAATTAGGAATAGAGAACGATGCTCTGGCTAAGGGTAAGATTAAATCTGCTAAGGGTGGAGGTAAATTCACTTCTGCTCAGGTAGGAATAAATCAACCTTTGACACCAATTCTTCCTGTAAATACATATTACAAAGTTCCAGTTAGAGAGAATGAGGTTATGAAAACTACTCCTGCTGTAGAAGAATTAATAAAACAACAACAGGCACAAGTTCCTCCAGTAAAAAAGAAGTCTTCTAAAGTTGCAAAAGCTGCTGCTACAGCTGCTCCTATAAAAAGAGAGTTAGCAAAGTTAGACTTTGAACCTAGAGAACTTTCAGATATGAGTCCTATTGTAGAGGTGGATTCTTTAAAGACTACAACTCCTGGTATAGAAAAACTTAAAGCATTTGAAGCAGTTCAACCAACAGAAGATAAGTTTGATCTATTGGATTTTGCAAACATGCTAAGTCCATACACTAGACCACTCTTAAGGAATCCTCTTGACCCAGGTCAGCTTGCTCCAGAGATGATGGCTTTAGCTACAAATGTTGTAGAACCTGTTCAGGCTCAACAGTTTAGACCAATGTTAGAACAAGCTCCAACTGTGTCTTTCCAAGATCAGTTGAACGAAATACAGGCTGAAGCAAATGCTGCTAGAAGATTAGTAGGAAATAACCCAGCAGGTCAAGCAGCTATTGCAGCTCAAGCAGCTGCTGCTAAAAACAAGGTGTTGGGAGAACAATTGAGAACTAATCAAATGATTCAATTAGAGTCTCGTAGAAGGAATTTGGCTACATTGAATGATGCCACTCTTAAGAATCTTGGTATACTTGACCAGCAGTTTATGAGACAAGCTCAGGCTAAATCTGCTACAAAAGCACAAGCTCAGGTGGCTCTTAGCTCAATCGCTGATAAGATTGCTAGGAATAAGGCTGAGACATTACAGGCTAATGTTATGTCAAATATGTATCCACAATATACATTTGGTCCTAAGGGTAGAGTGTTTAACACTGGGCTTACCAAGTTTAACATTCCTACTATAGCAGAAAATGTTGATAAAAAGATGAGCAGAAATGGCTCTATTGTCAAAGCTATAAAAAACCTCTAACTAATTCAGTTATACCAACTTATGAAAACTCGTTAGAGCTCTTGGTTGTTATAATATTTTAAATTAAATTTGCTAACTTAATCTATCATGGCTTCATTTACTGACCAAATAATGCAATTTAACCCCTATGTTCAGCAATTGCCTGTTGAGGCAATGGCTCAGGTGGGTATGTACAAACAGCAGAAGTATGAAGAGGGAGTACAGAAAGTACAGAGCTATATTGATAATGTAGCTGGATTAGATGTAACCAAACCTTTACACAAGCAATATCTTCAGTCTAAGCTTAATCAACTAGGTAGTAAGTTAAAAACAGTTGCTGCTGGTGACTTCTCAAACTTCCAATTGGTTAACTCTGTAGGAGGTATGGCTACTCAGGTGGTAAAAGATCCTGTTGTTCAAAACGCTGTATACTCAACTCAAAAGATAAGAAAGGGTCAACAAGATAGAGACACTGCTGACAAAGCTGGAAAAGCTTCTCCTGAAAATGACTGGTGGTGGACAAGTCAGATCAATGACTGGATGAACGATAATAACCTTAATACTAAGTTTGATAGAGATTATATTGAGTATGTAGACGTTGATTCTAAACTTAGAGAGGTTGCTGAGAAAGTTAAAGAGATAGATAACTCTTTTGATATTCCTTACCAGAGAGATAAAAATGGTGACTTTGTCCGTGATAAGAATGGTAACCCTGTGATTGATGATGCTATGCTTCGCATCAAGACTAAAGGTAAGTCTGCTCAAAAGCTACTTGACAATTTCTACTCTAGCTTAGATGAGAGAGAAAAGCAACAGTTGAGCATCACTGGAATGTATCATTACAGAGGAGCAACAAAAGACACATTCAAAAAAGATATCCAAGATACATACAACAAGAATAAGAAAATGTTGTCTGATGAGGTGGTTGATTTAGCAGTGGAGCTTAAGAACAACACAAATCTTACAGCTACCCAAAGAGCAGAGAAAGAAGCACAGATTAATAGAATAAACAGTGTTCTACAAAGTGGAAGTCTTGAGAATAAACTTCAAACAGATCTTTCACAGATAGATAACATCTCTAACTTAAACGATTATAAGTCAAGACTATACACTCAAAAGTATCTGACCAACTTGGCTCAAGATATGTCTTACCAAAGCTATATTCAGGAAATCCAGAACAATCCTTATGCTCAGATGAATATGCAAAAGAAGGATTTAGAGTTTAAAGTGAATAGAGCTAGGCAGGAACATTCAGAGTGGTTAGCTAGTCATAACCTGCAGGTAATGAAGTTCCAAGCTGAGGAAACAGAAAGAGTAAGAAAAGCAATGCTTGAATCTCCTGTTGTAACTCCTGGAGCTATTTCTACAAGTACAAAGATGCCTACTCTTGCTGAACTTAATACACAAATAGAAGCTGCTGGTCAAGCATCAAAACAGCTTGATTCAGAATATGCTTCTCAATTGTTTCCAAAACTATCAGCAGGTGAAAGACAAAAGGCTTTACAAAAGCTTGTTGATGATTATAACATTAATCCAAGAAACATAAAAGATCCTTTACAAAAAGAATATGTAGAAAGAAAGAGAGGATTTGAAATAGACATTGCACAGAAAAACAACTTGTTTAAAACTGTGCATGAAGGAAGTAAGCAGTTTGACCAACAGATTGGTAGACTCATGGGGTCTGAAACTGGTGTCAACTTTACAAACGGTCAACAGCTTTACAGCGCAGAAGAACTTTTCTCTGTAGTGAATGATGCTAAAAAGTTTATAAAGAGTGAAGTTGCTACCTTTGGAGGAGTTGAACCAAAAGTAACATTTGATGCAGAAGGATTAATGGCTAAGTATAAAGGAACTAAGTACGAACCAATTGCAAAAGCTTACGTTAAACGTAATCAGAATCAACCTTTAACTACTTTTGAAAAGTCACTTATTGATAGAGGTATTTCTCTTGATAGAAAATATCAACCAGCTCTTGCAGGAGTAGTTAAACAAAAACTTGATTATCAATCAGCTGAGTTAGCTAAGAGAATGCCTGAGTATCAAGTAGCTGTTGGTACAATAGACTCAAAGAATGAAAATGTCAAGAGACGTATTGACAATCTTTTAGGAAACAAGTTTCGTGAATACGAAGCACTTGGTGCAGTGGATGTTGAACGTAAAGGACAATTCAACCCTGCTACTATTACAGAGCTTCAGAAGAATCCTAATACAAAATACACTATTGAGAAGAAAGGTGATGGTAGTGCTAATATGATTGTTACTGATGGATCAACTACTCAAATAGTTCCAATGACTGCTAATGAATTTGGTTCTTTCTTCCCAGACTATGCACAAACACATCCTTTAAATAGTATTAAGTATGCTGTAATGTCATCACCAAATCACACTACAAATCTTGCTGGTGGGAATGATGAGACTGCTGCTGTTAATGCTTATTTCACTGGATACAATATTCCTGGTTTAGCAAAAACTGCAATAGCTCCTAAAGTTAGACTAGATGTAGAAGGTAATCCGTTTAATAATGGTGGTCCTAATGATAAGTATAGTGTTAGAATGTATGTGTATGATGGTAATGTATGGAAGACAGATATTCTTAACCAACAAGGATTCCTTACAGAAGATGGTGTACTTGGAGTAATTAACAATATTGGAACAAACACTGTAGAAGATCTACTGAAAAAAAATAGATAAATAATGGCTATTTTTGATAACGAACTTATTGATAACGTTTCTAATAGAACTCCTGAGAGTCCTAAACAACTTCTTCCATCTCCTACAGTGAGAGATGTTGATGTTAGTCTTGGTGGTTTTGAAGTATATGGTAATCCAAGTTCTGGAAAAACAGGGTTGAGCATTGATCAACTTTCTGAGTTTTCTGGAGTTAGAACTAACCAGTCTTCTTTCAGTAGTCCTGTGCAGATGGTTCCAAGAAGTGAGCTTCTTGCAAATCAGCGTTATTCAAATTATCAAAGAGGTGTAGATCTTGAAAATGTATATGGATTAAGTCAAAGCTGGTACGATCAGCTAGGAAATGGCATCATTAAAATGGGAGGTCTTGGTGTAGGTACATTCTTACAAAGTTTTGCTACCATCCCAAACACAATGGCTGCTGTTAAGAATGGTAAACTCTCTGACCTATCTGGAGGAACAGATGGTTATGAAGCTGCTATTGATAACTGGACAAAGAACTTAGAAGACATCTTCCCAAACTATTACACTCGTGAGGAACAAAAACATCCTTACTTAGCAATGCTTCCTTTTGCTCCAGGTTCTGCAAACTTCTGGGGTGATAAGGTTATTAAGAATCTTGGTTTTACAGCAGGTGCTATTGGTGGAGCAGTTGCTCAGGATGCAGCAATAGGTCTTGTAACAGAGGGTGTTGGAGCAGTTCCATTAATCTCTGCTCAATTAGGTAAAGCTGCTCTTTTCTTAAATAAGATATTCACTGGAACAAATAATGTAGAGAAGGCACTTGATATAGCAAAAGCATCAGGTGTTGCTGCTGATACAATACTAGATGTTAAAAAGCTAGGTGATATTGCTGCATATACAAAAGTTGCTGATGGGTTTAGATATGGTATGGCTTTATATGGATCAGCAAGAACTGAGGCTGCTATTGAAGCTAGAGATTCCTATCGCACTGTAAGAGAAGATCTTTTAAAACAATATAAAATTGAGAATGCTGGTGTTGATCCTACAGGAGAAGATGCTGAGCAAATCGAAGATTATGCAACCAGTGCAATGAATACCAGATTTGGTATTAACATGGCACTACTGACAGCATCTAATGCTATTCAGTTTGGAAACTTATTTAAATCATTTACATCTGCAAACAAAGCTGTTTCAGGTCAACTTACAAGAGAACTTGAAGATATCGGTAAGATAGGTTTGAAGGAAGGATCAAAAGATGTATTTGAAGCAAAGGTTGCTACAGGATTAAAAGATAGAATCTGGGAATCTGTTAGACCAAAGATGGCAAACATCCTAGTAGAAGGTGTATATGAAGAAGGTGGTCAATATGCTGCTGAGAAAGGTGTGTATGATTATTACACAAGAAAGTATAAGAACCTATCTAATCCAAAGAATAAAGAAAACTGGGACACTGTAAATGAAACAATAAGTTCTACACTTACAGGATTAAAGAATCAGTTTGGTACTTCAGAAGGATTGGAGAACATGATGGTGGGTGCAATTAGTGCTCTCATCACAGGTGGTATAATGGGAAGAGTTGATGCAGCTAAAGGACAAGGAAAAGAAGCACGTTTACAAAGCTCAGTTAATCTTCTTAACCAATACGGACTCACTGGAATATTGTCTAACCAATATGACAATACATTAAGTTCTGCTGCTATTGCTAAAGAGATGGATGAAGCTGCAAAGACTGGTGACATCTTTAAATATAAGAATCTTAAGAACGACATGTTCTTCAACTTTGTACAATCACGTATTCCTTCAGGAATGCACGATGTTACAATTGAACAGTTGAGGATGTTAAAAGATTTGGACAAAACTGAATTTGAGAAGTCATTTGGTATGGACTTCAATTCTTCTAATAAGTCCACTGTAAATGAATATGTAGATTCACTAATCAATGAAGCTAATCAAATTAAGAAGATTAGTGATTCAATTGATTTCACATTCAAGAATCCTTTCAAGAAGATAGATAATCCAACCACTGAAGAGCAGGCTGGTGAAACAATGAACTTCATGCTGTTTAATCAGTGGAAGACAGAACTTACCTATCTTGCAGCAAAGGTTCCACATGTAAACAACAGACTTAGCTCTGTACAAGAAAGTGTTAGCAATCTTGCTCCTGCTGTTACAAATGACTTATTAGCTCAGTTGACTAACAAGGAACTTCTTAAAGATCTTAGTGCATCTTATGAGGAAAGAGCTAATCAGTTAAATAAAACTATTACAGACTTTACATCTCCTCAAGATAGAAAGAGTATAAAGGATCAAGTTAAAGCATTGCGTACAGCTTCTGAGAGAATCAATCTTGGTTTGAAAGATGGTGTAGACAATAAGCTATTTGATTACTTACTTAATTTTGAACTTAATAATCAAGATCCAAAAGCTGATAGACAAGTTGGTCCAGAAAAGTCTGTTGACTTGTTTAATTATGGTCATGATATCAACAGGCTTAATGCTTTGAAAGATAGAGTGGTTGATTTGTATGACAACCTCACTAGTGAAGAAGGATTTAACAAGTTCATGGAACAAGGAGAAGAATTACGTTCTGGTGCTGTTCCTGAGGAAGAAACTAAAGAAGAGGTTGTTGAAGTTAAAGAAGGTCCTAAGTTTACAAACAAGGCTGGTGTTAAAGAAACATTTGAGGAAGGTAGAGAATATGAAATCCCTGTAAGTAAGAAGGCTAGAGTTAGGAAAGTGGGTGCTGATAGATTCAAAGTAACTCTACCTGATGGTACAGCTACATTCTATCCTACAAGAGAAGAAGCAGTTGCTGCAGCTGCTGAAGTAAATGAAGAATTTGGTAACCTTCAGAAAGTGAAAGTGCTTGGTATCAATGATGATGGTACAGTGAAGGTTGAAGATATTAATGGTGATATATACAATCTTGATCCATCTAAGTTTGATGGATATGAAAAGATAATGAGTGCTCAGGAGAAGTTGATGAAGGATAAAAGTGATATTGAAGCTGAGCAGGCAGAACTTGAAAAGTCTTCTGGTTCTATAGGAACAGACACTCTTGATAACGATATTAAGAAGATTGTTATTGAGGATCCTAAGAAGGATGCTAATATATTATATACATCTGATACAGGAGCATCTGAAGATTGGGAAGCAGGTAATCTTAAGGCTTATTCTATTAGGAGAATTGAGTTTCTTAATAACGTGAAACTTATGTCTAATAGAGGAAGACTTAAAGTAATTCTTGTCACTCCTAAACAAAAGATTCCTGGATTGGAGAATCTTCCAAGTCTTGCATTTGAAGGACTAGGTGTTACAGAAGATCAATTTAGTGATCCAACTGTAGGACTAGTTGCTGCAATATATGTAGAACAAGATGGTAATGATTACTATTATGTGAATGTTGCTGGTAGAAGACTTGCAAAGGTTGGAGAACCAGTAGATATTGAGTCTATTGTATTTGGTACAATGCCTACAGCATCTCTTACATGGAGCAATGGAAAGCCTAGATATAGGTCTAGTCAAAAGACTGAAGCTGAGGAAATGTCTAAGAGATGGCAGGCTAAAAGAGATGAGTTGTTCAATGCTCCTGAAGGAACATTCCAAGCTTACTCTTTTTCTGTAAGCAAAGGTATTCCTGAGGTGAATGATTACTATGATGTAAATGCTGTAGGAGACAATCTTATTCCTGAGAATATGATTCCTACACAGGAAGGACTTATTCAAATATCAACTACAGGGTTTGTTGCTCATCAGGGTGAGAACGTATCTATCCCTGCAGGTAGACCAGCTCTTCAGTTTGGTGAAACTTTAATGTTCCTTAATAACAGGAAATTTACAAAGCAAGAGGCTGAAACAATATTTGAATTATTGAATCGCATCTCTAATGAGATAAAGGATCAGTCTGATGCTAATGAGAAGATAAAGATTAACAAGAAGATTGCAAGATTTCTTCAGAACGTCTTATACTGGAGAAAGTCTCCTTCTACCAAAGGTAATCAACTGTACATTGATACAGACGGAATGAACTTGTTCTTTGGTGGTAAAGCTTATGACTTAACAAACCTTGAAGCTAGCAGAGATGAATTGATTGCTCAGATTCAAGAGATGTATAATAATGTGAACAACGAAACTTTAAAAGCATTTGGAGAACCGTTCACAGAATACTATATGAAAGATGGTAAGGTTGTTACAAATGAATGGACAAACTACCAAACATATCTTCTTTCATCATCTTTCCCTGATGGTTCAGCTAGATCTGAAAAACAAATTCCTCTTTCTACAGCTGTAGCTAAACCTACAGAAGCTGTTCCATACAACTTCAAACAGAAGTATGCAATCCTCCAAGGATTAGATCTTCCTGTTGTATCTGTTAAGAAGGAAGAAGTTAAACCTACAGAACCTACTCCTGGAGCTCCTAGTGCTGTAAAGGTTGGTGACTATGTGTTAGATGGTCAAACAAAGAATACATATCAATTAACTGCTGGTCCTGTTGAGTTTACAGCAGATATTGATGCAGATGATAATATATCAGTTAGTGTTGAATCTAATGATGTAGTTAGAAATGTTGCTTCTAACAAAGAAACTATGGCTACCATCATTGAATCTCTCAAAAAACAAGAAAGGTTTGATGCTGCTAAAGATGAAGAGCAACTTGCTCTTGATTTTATTGCATTAAGAATCACAGCAGATTTAAAGAAACAGAAGTCTGAACAAGCTCCTACAACAGCAGCTGTATTACAGCCAGATGTTTCTCCTCTTGCACAAGCACAAGGAACAGCTAGAACAGAGCCTGTTGTTACAGCAACTCCTGTTTCTGATATAGAAGCTAAGAAAGCTGACATAGAAAAGAGAAGACAAGAAGAATTAAAAAGTGTCGAACCATATAAAGCAGTATTTGATGCTGTTAAAAAAGCAAATGTAGACACAGATAGTGTAGAGTCTTTAAACAAAATAAAACAAGATGCTATTGATTTAAAGATAATTGATGCATCAGCAGGTAATAGTTTTGTAAGAAGCAATGGTTCTAAATTTACATCTGAAGAGAATGTTTTTGTAATTGAACCAACTAATAAAATCAATGCTAAGTATGACGCAGAGTTAGCTGCTTTAGAAGAAAAACCTGCTGCACCTAAGAACTTTGGTGGAACCAAACCTCCTGCAAATAGTGAATATAGAAGAGTGGGTACTTTAGGAATAGATAGAATCAGTGATGCAGAGATTGAGTTGTTTAAGATATGGGCTGCTGATAAAGTTCCTGGTATTCCTTATGAGGTGATGGAGAGCATTCTTACAACACACGATGGTGAGAAAGCATGGGGTGCATTTGAAAATGGTGTTGCTAAGTTTTACAAGTCTGCAGCTAGAGGTACAGAATACCACGAGATATTTGAGGGTATATGGAAAGGATTCCTTTCTCCAGAAGAAAGACAAGCTATTCTAGATGAGTTTAAATCTAAGAAGGGTGAGTTCAAAGATAGGCAGTCTGGTAAGATGATTGCATATGTAGATGCTACAGATCAGCAAGCTAAAGAAAGAATTGCTGATGACTTTGCAGATTTTAAAGTGGGTAAGCTCCCAGCTCGCTCCTTAGGAGAAAGAATAGTTAAGTTCTTCAGAAGCATTATTGAATTTGTAAAGCAGTTTGTAAACAAACCTTCTAGAAAGGAAGAATTGTTCAAAGCTATTGATACAGGTAGATTTAAAGAAAGCGTTCTTCCAGAAAGTGTAAAGAATGACTTTTCTGAATACAGAGCTGTAGAAGGATTGAATGAAAAACAAACCAGAGAGTTTGTTGAGGACATCACTGCTAGAGCTTTCCAAATTATATTCAGAACTAATACATCATTGTTCTCCCCAGAGAAACTTACAGCTCCTCAGATATTTGATGACATAAAAGCTCAATATGAAGAAGAGGGTAAGTTAGAGATTCTTGGAGAGAAAGCATGGAGTGAACTTGTTGGAAAGACAAAAGACTTCTTGCGTACGTTCAAGATTGAGTTTGATGACAATGCTCAAGTGAACATTAATGACGAGAATTATAACAACCGTCTATATGCTCCAGAGGCATTCTCTGTAGATTTCAAGAAACAATCTCCTTATCCAGTGAAGCTTTTGTTGGGAACACTAACAGAAGCAGTTGCTACAAACCAAGAGAATTCTAATGGCTTGGAACTTCCAAAGCTAAAGAACTCAAGTATAATAGGATTGAAGCTATTGAACTTTAGCAGAGCGTTTGTAACTGTACTTGATAAACTTTCTAACACAACAAAGGTTGGAAAGATGATTGATAAGCTAGTTGACCTAGCTAAATACGACAGTAACTATGTACGTTTGTTCACTCGTCTGAAGGGAACATTGAAAGATAATGAAGGTAATGCAATAATTGATTTCTCTAAGTTTGAACCTCAAGATTGGAGATTGTTCATTAACTTCTATCAAACTTTCACCAAACAGAAACCAGAAGCTTTGATTCAGTATTTGGATGGAGGAGAAGTGTATACAGCTCCTGCTAATTTATTCACTGTAATTAAGCAAACTCAAAAGGGTTGGACAGAGAACATGAAGGCTCTTTCAAAAGATCCTAGTTCTTTAATCACTTACAATAGTACAGATAAGGTTTATAAAGTTAAAGATCTTAAGGATGTTCCTGTAACATCTCCTCAAGAGATGGTTGAGTTTTTGTCAAGAATAGGTATTGATTTTCCAATTGATGTGTTCTTGAAGCTAAGAGAAAAGCAGCAGAAAGAATTTATTACAGCTGTAGGCTCACTTCATACATATCTTCAGAAGGTAGATGAGGTGATGAGTGTGAAAGGAGAAACTTTAAATGTAGGTGGTCAGTTAGTTAAACTTGCAGAACTATATGTAAGAGTGACCAATCCTTCTCATGAAAACACTTATAGAAACGTAGAGGACAAACAAACAAATGCATTTGCTGACAGTAATGCTCCATCTGTATTTGAAAGTGAGTTCAATGATGCTAATACATTAGATGAACTTCTTGAAGCTAGACCAGAACTTAAAGATGTATTCTCTAAGAACAGCGTGGTTCTTAAGAAGGGAGGATTATTCTTTGATAAAAACGGAAAGAGAATAAAGTCAGTTAAGGTTAAATACATCCAGGGTGTAAGAGATAATGATAACAAAAAAGGAACTTCTACAGACAGACTTGGTTTAAACACCAGATCTATGTTGGAAATTAACCAAAACCTTAATGGTGATTACTATGTTCTTATTCCTGCAGATAGCTCTACAGAGTGGATGATGAACTTGGGTAATGTTGTATCATTTGAAGATATTGAATCTGGTGATGCATGGCCTACAATCTACAGCATATTCAGAGGTTATCTAGAAGATGAGATTGCTTTAGCAAAAGCTGATAGAAGACAACTTAATAATGTTGGTAGCAGAGCACAAGAGCTTAGGTTCTTTAAAGATATTCTTCCTATAGGTATTCTTGGCAGAATCAATGATATGATTTTGAACAATGAGTCTAATGAAAATATCAATACATACATTGATGAAAACATTTCTGAAATCAATGAGTCTGTTAAGAATCTGATTTCTGAACAAGCAAACGAAGTTAATCTCAATCCTTCTCAGCTAGACAGCAACTTCTTAAAGAAAGAGAAGTTAGGTAAAGATCTTTCTCCAAAGGAACTTGAGAGCGTTAAAAACTTCTTGGCTGTAAACTATATCATAAACAACATAGAATACCACAAGGTATTGTTTGGTGATCCTTATCAGTTTGAATTAAAGAACGGTAAGCTTGATGAAACTAAACGTATCAAGTCTTTCCTTTCTCCAAGAAGATTAACTGTAGATTTCCCAGAGCTTAACTCTGCATTGAATGTAGATTATAACAAAGCAGGAAACATTGCTCTTGATCCTGAGGAACTAGGATATCACATGTTCAAACCATTTACTAATACAGTTACTCTTAGTGATGTGAAGGTAGTTGGTAGTTTGGCTAACCTTAATCCTGCGTATGCTAAAACTAATGAAGCAGATGCTGCTTCTTGGATTGCAGATAATACATACAGAGAGGTTAAGATTAAGAATGGTCAGTGGACTGATGAAGCAGAAGCTTGGCATCAGCATGAAATGGCTTACACTAGACTTAAGCTTCATGAGAAAGGATTGTATCAATATAAGAACAATCGTCTTAGAGAGCAAGATGCTATTGAAGCTGCTAAACCAAGTCCTAAATATGTAACAGAGGTTCTTAAACCTATTGTATCTGGAAACAAATTTAACAAGACAAACTTTGATCTTGTACTAGATAAGTTCTCTCAGATGCCTTTATATTATAGCATGGTTGAAGGAACTAACCTTGAGGCTCTTTACATGAAAATGTTTAAAGAGAAGATTGGTTATGTTATTATGGAAAGTGGTAGAAAGGTTGGTAAAGAAGGAACATATAAGTTGTACAATAATGATGGTACACTTAATCAAAAACCTTTCAACAATCTTGTTCAAGTTCCATGGAAAGCTTATGGTATACAAGTGGAGAATGCTTTTGAAGGAGCTAAGTCTCAGACTAGAGGTTCTCAGCTTATGAAGATTGCAACACTAGATTTGTTTGATAATGGTAAAGCTAGTCCAGAAGCAAAAGAACAATACAACAGACACAAGAAAATACAAGATGCTCTTCATAGAAATGGATACATTGAGCTATTGAAGAAGCTTGGGATCAAAGATCTTGGTGATAGTTATGAGCTTGTTGACAAAGCAAGTGTTTCACAACTTCTTGAGCGTGAGATGCTTAGAAGAGAATTGTCTGACAATGCTAAAGATACAGTGAGACTTGATGATAAAGGACAGTTTAGAATTCCTTTTGAAGCATCTAATGCTTATGTACAAATAAGAAACATTCTATTCTCTTTGGTAGACAAGTCTCTTGTTTCTCCAAAGATGAATGGTAGCTCTCACGTACAGGTTCCTGCTACAGGATGGGAAAGTTCTGCAGAAGGAAGATCTCTTGCTATAAAGAGAGATGATAAGTGGGTTAAGATTAGTAGAGGTGAGTTTGAAAAGCTTTCTGATGAAGAGAAATCAAAGGTGGCTCTTACAGACACATCATTGAAGTTCTATACAAAGGATGCTCCTTATTCTGAGATTCTTCTTCCACATTGGTTCAAAGAGAAGTTTGCTAATTCTAGATTCTCTACAGACGAGCAGCTTTTGGACTATCTCAATAAACCAGAGAATCAATCTATCCTTAGAGGTATTGGTTTCCGTATTCCTACACAGGCTCTTAGTTCTGTAGAAGTATTCAAGGTGAAAGGTTTCCTTCCACAATCTATGGGAGCTACAGTGGTTGTTCCTTCTGAAATTACTACCAAGGCAGGATCTGACTTTGATATAGATAAATTGAATATGTATTTAAAGAATACATATGTAACTAAATCAGGTGATATCAAGCAAGTTCCATTCTTTGGAATTGGTGAAGAGGGAATGAATAAAGCAAAAGAGTTTATCAAAGCTCAAGACTTGACTGGTGATAACGGTCAAAGAACTGAAGAGGCTCTTGAGGATGATATCAATACACTAGCAGAGAGACTATACAAACAATCTCTTGAGAACGAATACTATGAATCTTTGGAAGCTATTATTACACTTCCTGAGAACTTTGAAAGACTTATCACTCCTGTAAGTGATGGTGGTTTGAAGAAGATTGCTGACAAGCTTGATGATCTTAGAAATGAAAAAGAAGAGAACATCAAGAATAAACTTATCAGTAGAAAGTTCATGGATTCAGTGAGACATGCTTTTGTTACTGGTAAGAAGTGGGTAGGTATTGCTGCTGTAAATATTACAGGTCAATCTCTTACACAGAAATCAGAAGTGTATATTGATCCTACAAAGTTTGCAGCTGCAGGTGGAAAAGATATGTTCTTCTTAGGAGATGGTAAAGTTGCTCTTCCTCATAACACTGTAAAGATAAACGGTGAGGAAAGAATATCTATCTCTGGTGTATATGATTATACAGGTAAGAAACTTATCTCTGATGGTCTATCTGGATATGCTACATCTTTTGTGGACGTTGCTAAAGATCCATACATACTTAAGGTTATTCAAAGTGATCTTGCTGTAGGTACATTTATGTTCTTACAAAGGATTGGAGTTCCTATTGAGACAGCAGCAATGTTCATGAATCAGCCTATCATCTCTGAGTATTTAAAGATGCTTGATGATAGAGGAACTAAAAATTTATTTACAAAAGGTGCTATATTAGATATACAAGATAGGTTTGTAACAACAGGACGTGGTATCGAATTTGCAGAAATAAGTTTAGGTACATTAGAAGATAATATTAGTGAATACTATTCTGGAAAAGAACTTAGTCCAGCAAAGAATGCAGAACAACATAAGATATTCTTTGAGTTCTTGAAGTATGCTAAGATGGCTGAGTTTAGCTTCAAGCTTACACAGGCATCTAACTATGACACTACTAAGTTTAAGAGTGGTGATACATTATTCAAGAAACAAACAAGAACTGATGTTGCTAGAGAGGTGAATATATTCTCTTCTGTAGATAAGATTCTTGACAACAACTTTATTGGTGAACAAGCTAATCTTTTAGACAAAGCTGCTGAATCACTTGGTGAGATTCTTAAGCTTGACAAAGATCAGTTTACAATCATAACTAACTCAGTGTTAAAGAGTTATGCTGAGAACGAATACCTATCTGCTGATAAGTATGAAAAGATAGCAAACAAACTCAAAGCGTCATTCCTTGATTACATTATTCAAATCAAGAGCGGAATCAACACTGAGATTAAAGATCTATTGGTAGAAAAAGGAACTTCTGTAGCAGACAAACTTGCTCTTGCTAAGAAGAATCATCCTGAGGTTACTATTCTGAAGGATCTTCAGATAGAAGGTTCTGATAGAGTGGATGGTGCAAAGAGTATTAAGCTTGCTGCAAACATTAAAGAAGCTTATGACGAGAACTACTATACAGGATTAATGAGAGAGATGAGAGATAATCCTGCCACTAGAGATTTGTATTATGATATTGTGGTGTTGGCAATGTTGCAAGGAACATACCAGTCTGCCATCTCTATAAAGAACATTATTCCTATTGAAGACTTCAGTGAGAACATTGCTCCTATCATATCAACCTTGATAGCAGACACAGATGTACAAGCTTTCTCTGAAGGATGGTTCCAAAGAAACAACTGGAAGGATAATGATGTATGGAAGACTGTTAGTCCTAGATTCTTTCCTGCAGGAGAAGATGCTCCTATAGGAGAAGATCAGTATGGTAACGATATATATCAGTATGTTTCCACTGCATACTTCCCTAATATTACAGAAGGACTTGGAATTAAATCTGTTGATAGAAAGATTCTTGCACTAAGTGATGCATTTAATTCTTTTGATATAAATGCTGACTTTGTTCTTGTTCCTAGAGTGATTGATCAGAACGGTGAGCAAATTGATATGAAGACAGGACAAACAATCACACCATCAATGTTTGCTCAAAGAAAAGCAAAAGGTGATCTTTCTCTGAAAGAAGTGTATGGATATAAAAAGGTTAAGTTTAAAAATGGTCAACCATTAACTTATACAGAAATGTATAAGGGTGAGCCTATAACAAAATATGTGTATAAGCTCATCAACTTATATGGTGATGGAGCTCTTGCTTCTGAATACTATCTAGACTTCCAACCATCTGTTCTTGATAATGGTACAGTGAAGATAGCTAATGAGATTCCTGATGCAGACATTCTTAATTACTTTGCTCCAAAACAAGCTGCTGAGGAATTAGCTGTTGCAAACCTTGACGCTTTAGAAGAGTTTAGTGATGAAAGAAAACAAGAAATTATAACTAACTTTGCTGCAAAACATAAGATGACAGAGGAGCAAGCTAAGGAATATATCAACCAAGCTCTTCAGAAGGATAAAGAAAACACAATAGCTAAACTTAAAGAATGTTATTAACATGGCTTGTATAAATCCAAATAGTCCAGAATTTAAAGCTGCTCTTGAGAGAACAGGCAATCCTCTATTGGCTGAGATTGAAGTGGATAATGTTTCTCCAAAAACCATGGCATTGATTAAAGATTTTATCAAGCGCATTGGTGTAGACATAAAGTTAGTTAAAGACATTTCTGTAAATGGTATAAAGCAAGATGCTAATGGTGTAGCTCTTATTATGCAGAAGCTTATACAGGTGGTAGAAGGTAAAGAAGATACAGTACTTCCTGAGGAGGCAATGCACTTTGCTGTTGAGATTATACAGCAGACAGACCCCAAGCTTTTCAATACACTTCTGAAGGAGATTAATGGTTATAGGATATTACAAGAAGTGATTGATACATATGGAACTGATCCTAACTACCAAACAAAAGATGGTAAGCCTGATATACTAAAGCTTAAGAAAGAAGCTATAGCTAAGGTGTTGGCTGAAGTGGTGATTAATAAATCAGAAGGTTTATCTGAGAATGCTAATAACCTTGCTAAGGTGGAGAGCTGGTGGAGAACAATCCTTGATGCTCTAAAGCGTATATTCCAAAAGTCTGGATTTGACACAGCAGCAATGAAGGTGTTAACTGGAGAAGCTATTGGTACAGTAGATGATATTAGAGCTGAGGAAGATGCTATATTCCTACAGAAAAGTACATCTCAAGAAGCTGTATATAATAAACTTAAAGACATCCAATCCAAGATTGCTAAAAAGGATGATGGATATTACATAGATGGTAAGAAGGTTCCTAGAAGAGTAACTGACTTAGTTAAAGACTGGTACGAAAGAAGATTTAAAGCTAACGATCTTACCAAGTCTGATTATCAGAAAGCTGTTGATGATCTCAAAGCTGAGAAAGGTACAGCTGGACATGCTGATATAGAATATGCATTCTCTGTATTTGTAGATGAGGATGGATTCCTAAGAGATAATCCTTTAGATGATTCTACATACATATCTCAACTCAATCCTTCTAACAGAGACATGTATGACCTCTTAAAAAACAATCTTAAGGATCGTCTTAATTCTTTTCCTGTAGGAACAAGATTTATGTCTGAGGTGATGGTGTATGATGCTAAACGTGGATTGGCTGGTACAATAGACTTCCTTGCTATCACTCCTGATGGAAAGATGAACATCCTTGACTGGAAGTTCATGGATCTTAACGTTGATAAATATGAAGATGTTCCTTGGTATAAAGTGAATGCATGGAGAGAGCAGATGGAACAGTACAAACTTATTCTGCAGAACGTTTATGGTGTTAAACCACAAGACTTCCAGCAGACAAGAATGATTCCTATTAAAGCATTCTACTCTCCTGGAAATGCTAAGCTTGGTGTTCTTCCACAATTGCAGTCAGTTAAAATAGGTGATGTTAATATAAAGAACATCACAGATGACTATCTTATTCCTGTAGGACTTGAGGGAGAAAGCACAGGAAACAAAAAGATTGATGCTCTTCTAGAAAAACTAAACGCTGTATACAAAAGGATTTCTGAAAAGAAAGCTCTTCCTAGTGAGAAGTTATCTAAAGCTGAGCAACTTAATTCTTTGTTTACAGCTATACGTCAATTGCAAATGAAGCAAAACTTAAAACCTTTGCTTCGTCAGGCTAATATATTGAACAAAGAGATTCAGAAAACAATTGATAGATATAAAGAAAACTGGGCTGGTAAAGATCCAAAAGACTTTAAACAATCAGATATTAGTAACTTCTATGAGGAATTAGAAACAGCAAAGAACTCATTGATTGCTTACACTACACTGAATACAGACCTTAAGTTTTTATTCCAAGGAGAACTTTCTGAGGAAGACAAAGCACTTAGAGAAGAACTTCGTACTGTAACAGAATCAGCACAAGAACTTGATTCAAACCTTGATGATATATCAGGAGAGTTTGTAAACGATTTTGTTGCTGGATCAGAAGGAGTTGAGAACTATCTATCTCCTGAGAAAGTTATCAAGGGTATGACCAAGTGGTTTGTTTCTACAACAGGCTTACAGCTCAAGGCATTAGAAACTTTATATAAGAAAGCAAACAGAGCTTTTGGTTTTGCAGCTATGGACACCATAGATGAAACTAAGAAGCTTGGAACATTGAAAGAAGCTTATGATAAATGGGCTCAGGCTAAAGGATTAAACAATAAGAACTACTTTGACATTCTTAAAAAGAAGGATAAGAACGAACTTATTGATGAGTTTCAACGTGATTTCTACAGAGAGCTTAAATCTAAATCTACTGACAAAGACTTTGCTTGGATTAGAGATAACATAGATGCAGCTGAGTACAATAAGTTTTTGAAAGAAAAGCTTCAGGAAGAACTTGATAGGATTGATAATAAAGTGAGAGTTGGATCTGAAGAAGATATCAACAGAGAAATATCTAGAGAGAAAGCAAATATTACAAACCTATATAATACATCTACAGCTGAATCACCTGGTTGGTTTTTGTATGATTTGACAAAGAAGTTCCCTAAGAGAGATAAGTGGGAGTCTGCTGAATGGAAAGAACTTACAAAACCTGAGAACAAACCTGCATTTGATTTTTACAACTATATCAAAGAAAGGAATGAATATTATCAAGAGATAGGATATATTAGTAAGGCTGAGGCTAGGGTGTTTCTACCGTTTGTTAGAAAAGGACTAATGGAGAAAATCATCTTTGGTGGTAATGTTACACTTGGTGAACAGTTCCTAAGAGCTATATCTATTGATGAAGGTGATATTGGATTTGGTAAAATAGATCCTCTTACAGGTAGATTGATTGATACGATTCCTACATATTTCACAAAAGAGATTGAGGGAGATTTAAGTGAAGACTTGTTCAGGAATATGGCTCTCTATAATGAGATGGCTATTAGATACAAGTATGTTAGTGATATCGAAGCACAGGCTAGAGCTCTTGTTGCTACAGAAAGAAACAAGAAAGCTATTGCTACTTCTATGTTTGGTAAAACTCAATACAAGAACGGTAAGCTTGAATACACTCCAGATAACAACGAGAACACAAAGCTTGTTGAGGACATGATGAAGTCTATCATCTATGGACAAAAGTTTATTCAAAGTGAAACCTTTGATCAGCTCCTTGGTACATTAGGTGACTTTGGAGAAAGAGCAAACAAGAAACTTGGAATGAAGATATTCCCAGAAAACCTTTCTGGAAGACAGATTAGTATTAACAAGGTGCTCAATCAGTTGAACACTACATTCCAATTAAACGCATTAGGTCTTAATCCATTGTCTGCACTTTCTAACTTGTTGGGTGGTAATTTCCAGTCTATGATTAATGCTGGAACATATTTTACTAGACAAGACTATTTATCTACAGAGCTTTGGATGGCAGGAAATAAAATGACTCGTGGTGAGGATAGAGAAAAGATGATTCGTTCAATCGAATACTTCCTTCCTTTCACAGACAGTTACAATAGAGAACTTGCTAAAAAGTTATCTCTAAGTAAGTTGAGTCAAGAGAATATACAGGAGTTTCTTATGGTGCTCATGAGGAATTCTGATATGTTTGTTCAGTCTGCTAACTTCTTTACATTCCTTAAGAACACAATAGTGGATGGTGATAGAGTGGTTAACGTTAGAGAATACCTAAGAGAGCAACCTGAATATCAAGATATGTATGCTGGTACACAGGAAGAAAGACAAGCTAGAGCTGATAAGTTTGAAAAGGATGTTAAAGAGCTAGTAGAAAGTAAAGGTGTATTGAAAGTTGCTGAGGTTAAGAATGGTGAACTTACTATTCCTGGAGTGGATAGAAAATCAGAATCTGTTATTGAACTCAGAAGAAAGGTACAGCAACTTAGTAAAGATGCCCTTGGTAATCTTACAGAGGATGATATCAGAGCTATCAACCAGAACATATATGGAAAATCATTTATGTTGTTCAAGAACTGGATTCCTCGTCTAGTGGATGTACGTTTGGGTAATCTTAAATACAACTCAGCATCTGATGCTTATGAGTGGGGTAGAATGAGAAATGTATTCAGAGTGATATCTGAAGACGTGATTGGCTCAATCAACAATCTTACAAACTCCCTGCAAGCAAATGACAAGGGTGTAGAGTTTATGAAAAATCTTTACAAAAAGAAGAAAGAAGAATATGAAACAGAAACTGGTAAGGAGTTAGATATGACTGAGTCTCAGTTTATTGACCTTACTAGAAAGAACATCAAAGGACAACTTGTAGACTTGATGTTTATGTTAACTATATATGCTCTCTATCTTGGACTAAAAGCAAATGCTCCAGATGATGATGAGGATGCTGCAGTTAAGAATCAATATAAGTTTATGCTTAGAGCTGCTGACAAGATTAAGGATGAATTGGCTTACTTCTATGATCCAACTAGTTTGACAAGTCTTGTATCCTCTGGAATATTCCCATCAACAACCTATTTAAATAATTTTAAAAAGCTTATTGTAAATTTCAACACTGAAATGTTTGGATTGGTAGTTGGTGATGAGGAGCTTGTAGAGAAAACCAAAGTGATAAAGTACTTGATGAAGACATTCCCTGTAGCTAATCAGGCAGCTGGAATGCTTCCAATGTTCTATCCAGAGCTTGCTAAAGATCTAGGTATCAGAGCACAGTCTCAGGCTAGACCAGTTAGCCTATAAAAGGGACATTGTATAGCTATATTATGTCTAAAACTTTCTTCTAAGTCATTGAAAATCATTTAAAACAATTAACTTTGTAACTATGCGTATTGCTACAATTTGCCCAACGTGTGCCACACACATTAACTCTGTGTGTGTGATTTATGATGGTGAGTATCTTGCTAATTTAGATGTAGCTCCAGGAGATACCCTTGAGGATATCCTTCTGAAGATTAACAATAGTTGTGCTTGCACTACTACTACTACAACTACTAGCACTAGTACTTCAACCACCACTACAACTACTACTATAGCACCATAACTTAATATACATGAACGTTACTTGTGGAGCCACCCCCTGTCCAGTTATACTGAATAGCACCTGCGTATTTTACGAAGGTGCTAATCTTATTTATACAGGCATTAACACTAATGATAATCTTCAAACTGCTCTAGAAAAGATAGATGCTAAGTTTGCAGATGCATCAATAGGATACGTGTTTCAAAACGGTATTATTCAAACAGCACCTGGTCAACCTGTAAAGTTGGGAGGTTCTTTGAATCAAAACACCGTAATTAACAGTGCTGGTTATACATTTGAACTTACAGGTACTATTGAATCATCTGCATTCATTACCTCTGGAGGAACATCAAGCCAGTTTGTTAAGGGAGATGGTTCTTTAGATTCTACATCCTATCAGCCTGCTGGTAACTATATCACTGGTCTCACTGGTGATGGTACAGCATCTGGTCCAGGTAACGTTCCTTTTACATTAGCTACAGTTAACTCAAACCCAGGCACTTATGGATCATCTACATTGATTCCTGTAGTGACTGTGAATGGTAAGGGATTGGTAACTAATATTACCACCACAGCTGTAAATATTCCTTCTGGCTCAATCATTTTACAAGGAGATGTAACAGGTGTTGGAACCACAGGTGTTCCTCTTACAACTACACTTGCTACAGTGAATGCCAATGTGTATGGTACAGACACTCCTCTTAAATTTGCTGTAAATGGTAAGGGATTAGTTACATCAGCTTCTCCTCTCACTGCTTTAGATATAATAGGCATTCTTGGTTATACACCAGTTCCTGATAGTAGAACTATCACGATCAATGGTGTAACCTATGATTTGTCAGCTAATAGAACTTGGTCTGTAGGAACAGTCACAAGTGTAGATCTTCAAATGCCTTCAGCATTTGCTGTATCTGGTAATCCAATCACCTCATCTGGAACTTTAGTAGTAACTGGTACAGGTACTATAAATCAATATGTTAGAGGTGATGGTTCATTAGGAAACTTCCCATCAGGTATTGGTTCTTCAGGTACCTCAGGTGCTGGAGGTACATCTGGTACTTCTGGTCAAGGTGGTACATCTGGTACTAGCGGTGCAACAGGTGTGTCTGGTACAAGTGGTACTTCAGGTGGCACAGGTAGTAGTGGTACTTCTGGTATAGGAGGTTCCTCTGGTACAAGTGGACAAGCTGGGTCATCAGGTACATCAGGTGTTTCTGGTGGTTCTGGTAGCTCAGGATCTTCTGGATCCTCTGGAATAAGCGGAACTTCTGGAACAAGTGGTGGCACAGGAACCAGTGGAACATCTGGTAACAATGGCTCTTCTGGTACTTCTGGAGGAACAGGAACTAGTGGTACCTCAGGTGACTCTGGTACATCAGGCTTATCTGGTACTAGCGGAACATCAGGTGGAACTGGTACATCAGGTACAAGCGGAGGTACAGGAACCTCAGGTACTAGTGGAGCTACTGGCTCTAGTGGTACATCAGGTAATAGTGGAACTTCTGGAGACTCTGGTACAAGTGGAAGTTCTGGTGTATCTGGAACTAGCGGTGATAGTGGGTCTAGTGGTACATCTGGTGCAACAGGTTCTTCTGGAACAAGTGGTATTTCTGGTACTAGTGGCACGTCTGGTGCTGTTGGTAGCAGTGGTACATCTGGTGAAAGTGGAACTAGTGGTAACAGTGGGACAAGTGGCACAAGTGGTATAAATGGAACTTCTGGTAATAACGGCACTAGTGGTACTAGTGGAGGTACAGGTACAAGTGGTACTTCTGGAGACAGTGGTTCATCAGGTGTGAATGGAACTAGTGGTACGTCAGGAGATAGTGGTAGCTCTGGCACCAGTGGGTCTTCTGGACTTTCTGGTACTAGTGGTCAATCCTCTACAAGCGGTACAAGTGGAAACAGTGGTTCTTCTGGCACTTCTGGTTTGTCAGGTAGTTCTGGAACAGCAGGTGAATCTGGTACAAGTGGTAATAATGGCTCCTCTGGAAACAGTGGTACGTCAGGTACAAGTGGTTTGAATGGTGATGATGGTACATCTGGTACCAGTGGTATTAGTGGTACATCAGGTACCAATGGACAAAATGGTACAAGCGGTACATCTGGCTTGTCAGGTACAAGTGGAAATAACGGTAGCTCTGGTTCTTCTGGAAACAGTGGAACAAGTGGCACCTCAGGTATAAATGGTGATGATGGAACTTCAGGAACTTCTGGCGTTAGTGGAAGTTCTGGTACAAGTGGAATAAGCGGTACTAGTGGTAATAATGGAACAAGTGGTGATAGTGGAACTAGTGGAACTTCTGGTCAATCTTCTACATCTGGTACGTCTGGAATAAGTGGAACTAGTGGTAATAACGGTTCATCTGGAACATCTGGTAACTCAGGTACTAGTGGTAACAATGGTACATCTGGCACCTC
>Ga0075473_10000082_pt1 | contig 34063 bp, 37 predicted proteins | sample DEB19_08_DNA_FD_76340 | JGI IMG/M metagenome (GOLD analysis project Ga0075473, IMG submission 76340) | Aqueous microbial communities from the Delaware River and Bay under freshwater to marine salinity gradient to study organic matter... | ecosystem: Environmental > Aquatic > Marine > Coastal ... | reverse complement strand
CAAAATCCCAGTAACTACCCCAAGCCAAGGTGCGACTACCAGTGCCATCTTGAGAGATAAAGATTGAACCACTTTGTCCAGCAACTAAGTTGCTTGGGTTTGCTAGTGTTCGGTTGCCTCCCAAGGTGACAGAGAAGTTATTCCCTAAAGCAAAGTCTGGGGTAATAGTTGCACCGTCTGTGAGAGCAGAGATAGTGCCACGCTGTGCGGCTGTAAAACTCTGTGCAACGTCTGTCTTAGCTGTGTCAGCATCGTATGCTTGTACTGTGGAGCCGATATCAGATGTTGCAACATAATCACCTAAGGCAGTTTCAGTTGCTAGTGGGACACCTCCTGCGGTAGATCCGTCATGAACAACAACTGTTTTCTTTGTTGTATCAACAGTAACCTCACCAACAACACCAGTGAAGCTGCTGTGTTGAGCGGTAGTGCCTCTTCTTAATTGTACTTGTTTTGACATTTATTATATGCTCCCGAAATCTAATTCTGATGTTACTGCTCCGTCTACCAATCCCCAGTCTTCATTTACTGCTAATTTTGCAGAAGTGATAGATCCGTCAGGAACAGTTATACGAGATACTGTTGAAAAACCTAGATGTGTAACGGTGATAGCAGTTCCACTATCAGGTGCCGCTGTGAAAATTAAATCATTATCAGTGATTGTATAGTTGGTTGTCGGAGTTTGGATAATACCGTCCACCGATACTAAAATACTATTTGCTGATGTTGGTGTTGTTGATAAGGCGAATGTGGTTAAACTGCCATTACCAGTAAATGTATCTAAGGTAAAGTTCCTTAGATTTTCTGATAATTTATCTGGTGTTACAGAACCAACTACTGGAATCATCTGATACGTTGCATTACCTTGATGTAAAACGTAGATAACAGATGACGCTGATGGTGCCTCAGAGAATGTTAACGTAATGTTATCACCAGCAATTGTATATGATTCCACTGGTTGTTGGATAACATTGTCAACAATCACGATCACATTTGATTCAAACCCACCAGGAACTTCTTGTGATAAAGTAAAAGTTGTGGTTGATCCATTACCTACGTATTCATCACGAGGTTTAGCGCCAGATGTTCTGTCTGCTGGGTAAGATCCAATATAAGCCATTGTTGTTCTCTAGTAAGTTTCTATTATTTATTCGTCAGCAGGTAAAGGTTCGTTGCCTTCAGCAAGCCACTTTAGATACTCTTGGTAGTCTGTGTTGGCTTCATCGAAGGGGATGGATGCGCCATCAGAAAGTCTGCGAACAGACTGCGCTTCACCGTATCTTGTGTTGGCATGTTTTTGGTACATTTTATAACTCCGCACTCAGGTCAAGATAACCAGATGAATTATTATTTGCAACAATAGTAGCCCCTTGTCCCTGTGTCATAGTTGAGCCTGATGAAATAAATACTACGTTTGCAGTATTTGTCCCTGCATATGTATTACTTATACTTGTAACTGCAGTATTTGAACCAACAGCCGTATTAGTTCTTACATTGCTAAAACTTACTGTTGCTGTTGCTCTCATTGAAACTGGGTAAATAACTATTCCTTCAACAGTAGTTGAATTACTAGCAAAACCAACAGCAAAAGCGTTAAAATTTGAAAATCCACCACCACTTAATTTTGCATAGTACCTCTGACACAAGGCCAACTCAGTACCATACTGGCGGTAGTCAAACGGTGTGGCTACACTGCCTTTTTCTAGCTGTACGCCTGTGATGTAGAAGGTGGCTCCGTTTGTTGCTAAAAAGTTTGCTTGTGCGCTAGTTGTTCTGTAGTTTCCTGCTGCCGTCCAAACGCCTGCCGTAGTTTGATAGTTTGAACCGCCAGCCAAACAAATATTCATACCTAAGCCACGCTGGTTATCGGTGTACCAAGTTCCTGTAGTGTCCCCAGCAACTGTGATTGTTTTGTACTCCCAAGTGTTTGCAGCGTTAATTACAAAAGTGCTTACATAAACACGGCTTGCATCTGAGTTTCTAAATGATGCGCCATAGGTTCCTGTTACGCTTGAACGAACCCAAAAAGATACTGTAAAAGTTACAGCAGACGCAGTGCCAAGACCAAAGTCCGCAACATTGTTACCTTCAATCCAATGTCTAAAATCAACCAAATCGCCTGCGGCAATAGAAGTGTCAGCAGTGCCAACTGTAATGCCCAATGAATTTGTAAATCCTGTGGGTGCAGTAGAACTTTGAGCAAAAGTAAGCGTGGCTGATGTTGTATTACTATCCCACTGCCACCTGTCTGTTACATAAGTTCCGGCAGTAGTAACGGATGCGCCTCGCTGATTTATCCGCATATCTCCGTTAATGATGCGGTTTCTGCCAGTCATGTTAGACACGGTTGGTGTGTACCCGTTGATGGTAGCACTAGTGCCTGGAAGTGCAATATTATTTTGTATTTTAGATGCAGTTACAGCGCCACTACCTATTTTATCTTCTGTTATCGCACCAGTAGCAATTTCACCAGCTTCAATACTGGTTCCCAATGCTCCGCTTGGACCTTTTTGGATCGCCATTTTATACGTCCTCTAAGATACTGGCCACAACGTCTAGTGACGAAGCGGTTGAAGAAACAACCTTTAGACTATCACCATTAGACAAGACGATTTTCTGTCCAGCAATCACTTGTAGAGAACCACCAACAGGAACTGGAGCATTTTTTACAATATAGTAATCATTGCCACCAGATGTAATATAAGCATTACATGTGACACCACCATTGGTTGTATTACAAACATCAAGTTCGATACAAATGGAATTTTTAGAAACTGGTGCACTGTATACTGTTGTAGCAGATGTACCAACATTTCTAGCTAAACTATTTTTAAATGAATTTGCCATATTTTATCCTAGTGCAATAGACATTGCGATTGAAAAGTTTCTGCCACCATTAACAGCGTCTACGATCGTAGACTCTCCACCCTGCAGAGTAGCGAGATCGCCAACGTCTTGCACGGTCTGATTAGCCTCAGTAATGACCTGATTTGTTTTAACTCGCCACTGATCAAAATTGTCAGTTTGCGGTACTGTATTGACTGGAGTTTGTAGTGCCATTATTGTTTATTTATAAGAAGTGATAACAACTGTTTAATATCATTAATGTCATTTTTAAGACCTTCAATATCTTTAGCTTGCTGCTCAAACTGTTGTTTTTGTGCTTTAGCTAAAGCTCGCCGAGCAAGATAGGACTCATATTCTACATTGTTAATATTTAGGATGGCTTTATTACTTGAATCCCTAACCAAACCATCCTCTCCCTGAACTTTTAAAAATAGTGTTTCCATTATGGACAAGCAATAATACGAAGATCTTTAACTCTTGCTATTTCCGCTGAATTTGTAGAACGGAAAACAATCTTAACGGTGATAGCATCAAATGGATTTAGATCTTTGACCGAATAATCAATATCTGTAAATGTACTCAATGAACTTGTTTTCGGTAGAACAGAATCCGAATTAGCTAATGTGTAAGGAACTGTATTAAAGTCTACATTTGTTCCGACATTATTTAATTTGTAATACACATCAACATTGGCATTAGTTGGAACATTAACTGCCATACGAATCTTAAAGAAAGTCGATGGATTTGCAAGGTTGACCCTTCTGGTTACATATTTACTAAAATTAGAACCATTAAATGGAGCAATCTCGTCATAAAAATTGTCCAAAGATACTACTGTAACACTTGCCCCCGCAGAAGCTGTAGTAAATGCATTATTCAAAGTGACTGTAGAGCCATCGGAAGCGATGGCAGTCACTAAGAAAGTTCCATTATTAGCGCCAGCTGCAGCACCACTGATAGTCACATAACGACCAACAACAAGAGTACTAAACTCTTGTTTAGTTGCTGTGTTAGAAGTACTCAATCCAGTTGATGTAAATGCAATATTGGTATTGGCAGAAGAAACTGTTCTACTATCAATATTAGTATCATTAGTATTACTTTGTGTGGCATTATTAACTTTATTATGGATACAAATTAAGGAAGTTCTGTGTGTATCAATAATAGGTGATAATGAATCGTTGGTCGATGCCATAATAGCAATAACACCGATAGACTTGTCACCACTTAAGAAATTAGTCTCATTAATCTCTGATGCAATAACTCTTGGTGTAGTATATTCGTTTGACTCATTAGCTAAAACATAATCACCATCTGTTTGTTTAACATATGGGACTTCACTTCCATCAACTGAACGACCAGAAGTTGATTTTACCAAAAGTTCAGTAGTAGTTTCAGAGAAATTTTGAGACTGTACTAATGGTTGTAAAATATCATATTGGACATTATCTGTTGCATATACATCACTACCACCAATAAATCCAGTTGAAGTCGCATTTGTTGTAACAGTAACAACATAAGAGTCTAAATCAATAGAAGAAATTGTATGTGTGGTGTTTAACTCAGATGATGGAATTCCATTGTATGTACCAGCTGCAATTCCCTGAATACGAACCTTAGATCCTGGGAACATATCATGGTTTGGATGGAAAACACGAATTTTATTTGTTCCATTAGTTGTTTGTATTGGATCAGATTGCAATAAAGTATTTGGTAGAACATCATTAACAAATTCTACTCTACCCTCTACATTTGTGTTAAACTGAGCACGATAAAGTGTAAACATTAAATCCTGCATCTGATCCGCCGTCCAAGTGGATGCATTTTGTGATTTAAATAAAACACCCTGATATGGTTGCTCAGAAATAAACCTATCTGTACCAGCAACCTTATCACCCATCTGAGAAATCCAGCAATTATAGTTGTTAGAGTCTGATGATATAATAATTGCATATTCTGTGGCATCATCAACAAACACTGGAGATGGGAATGTAAATTTAGTTGCAGTATCAGCAGCATTTAATGTGACACCATCAACGACTACTGTATTACTAGAAATGTTTACTTTATCTGGTGTTAATGATACCTTTGAGAAGGGTAGCACACGTTTCCCAGGATATCCATTAACAACTTCACGAATTTCCACATTTACAGGAATTTTATCATCTTTTGAGGCGAAGAATAAATCTATATCTGTCAGGAATGCACCACCTTTTTGCTGTACCAAAAATGTTTGTGCAAGCGGATCCCACCAGCCAGTATCTCCAACAACTCGCTCAGATGTTTCTGTAATAGTTCTTGTCTCATTAACAACTTCAGACGCAATACTGGCGTTTCTAACAGCGTTAAAAGTAGCCTGTTTAGTTTCAAGAATTCCCTGTGCACGAAACTGTACCACACCACGAGAGGTGAAATCTGCGGCATTATTTAAAGAATCAGTAATGACCAGTTGTTTAATACCACAACGGAATCTCAATGCGTCTGTATTTGGAATTGTATAAAGACCGAATACAGAACCGTTAAATGTAGAAACCAAAGCATCACCAACAGCTTTTGGAGAAACTGCAGTATTAATAACACCTCGTGCACCAGAAATTGACCCAGCAATGGTTTCATTTAACTGGAAGGTTCCATTAATATTTAAAACATAGATTGATCTGTTGTTTGATGCATCAATATTATATCCAACACAAATTGCAGTTGCGCCAGAAGTTAAACCAGTAATTACATCTCCACGATTTAATGCTGGCTGAGTGTCACCAGTTGGAGAACCTGCTACTCTGCGTGCAGTTTCAGTTGAGTTTGATCCTGCATTTGACTTAGAATCAAATTCTGTAGCAAACCCACTAACAGTATTATATGAAATTTTAGTAGCAGGTTGAATGTGTGAGTCAACATTTATACTATCAAAGAAGGAATAGAGGCGACTATTTGGTTTAAATCCAACCGCTTGGATCAATACTGGTCTACTCCTCATATAAGGAATGACTGCAGTAGACAAAACTTTATCTTCAACAAGTTGTCTATCTACTGTTGGGATTACTACAGTCCTGACACCACTGCGTGCTTGACCTACTTCAGTAGCAGTAGTTTGAACTGTAATCTGTCGAGCATTACCCCAATTATTAATACCAAACTTAGCTTGTAATTGTTGCTGATTTAAATAAACATCGCCTTGTCTAGAAGCCCAATTACCACCTGTGGTATATACAGTTCTTGCAGTTCTTGTTGCGCCAGACCATTGCGTTTGCCATGAGTTCCAAACAGTTCCAAGAGCACCAGATTTTTCTAATACTGTTGAAATTGCAGTAAAATTACCCTCAACATTATTAACGATATCTGGGCGACGATCTACCTCAAACCACTCATCAGAAGATGGGTTGAGCTCAATCTTTCCAATAAATGTAAATATAGCAAATGGATTAATATTTTGAACTCTAGATGCTACAGACTGTTTGATAAATTCAATCTTACTATAAGGTAGAGTGATTACATCACCAGTTAATTGATAATTAGACGCAACTCTTTGAGAAGTTGTAGAATTTTTTTCTATCAAATTAACATTGTCCATACGGAAAAATGGTCTTAGTTCATTTTTCTCCATATCAACAGAACACTTATAATCTGAATTGTATGGATCGCCAACACCATGTCCAGAAAATCCATCAACAATAAATCCATTTTTGTAACGATCTAATCCCTCATCGTCTTGGATAGTTAAATTTGCAGTTTCTTGTTCTAATAGTGAAAGCGATGTGTAATACTCTAAAGTATCAAGTCGTTTTTCAATAGCACCAATATCACGCATTGTATAACGACGATTATCAATAGATTGTATAACTACACTTGGCGCAGATGTTGAAAATGTATATGGCTCTAAAGTAACTTTATAGAGAACCATTGCATTAGTTGGATCTTGTGGTTCTGCTGGATTTAAAGATGGAACACCTCTAACTTGGAAAAATTTACCATTAAAATCGATGGCAATTTTATCCTTACGAGCAAGGTAATAAGACAAATCAGCTTCAATATTAATACCACGTTTTGGTATTTGTGTTAATGAAGAACCCGCAGAGCTAAAATCTGTACCAGTGTTATCAATACGTGGGCGAAAATCTAAAACGTCTCTTAATTGGACGGCAGAATATGTTGGAATTTCTTCATATTTCACACCAGAGTCTGTATAAGAATCTACTGAGAAATAATCGCCAGAACCGTGTTCAAAGTATTCAAATGTGATGCGAATAGGAGCAGATGGTACTGGATACCCTTTGTTTAATATAATTGATCCAACATCATAATACTCATCCTTTTGCCCATCATCAAGTAAATAATAATCACTAATATCATTGGTGTAAGTACCTAAAGCACTTGCCCAATTACCTGGTGTGGCCAGCGTATCCATTTTAACACTAACAATCTTCCAGATATCAGCTTTTTGTAGCCTAATAGAAGAAACCGTTGCCGCTGCTTGAGTTGTTACATCCAGTGTAGCAGTTGTCAGAGTTTTGGTCTTTTCTTTGGCATCAATAGATGATTTTTTAACAGCTGCAAAAATAATAAATTGAAGAGAAGCGAGTGACGCATCCAGAGTAAAAATAACCTGACGGAGAGAAGGAGTCACAACGCTAATGTTATTTGGAATTACAACATTACCAGTTGTATTATCTACCAACAAATAGTTATCAATCTCAGCTGCTGACCCGAAAGTGTCTGAAGATCCAACTGCATTTATTGTTAATGTGCAAGTTCCACCAGAAGCAGTAGATGATGTTTGAACAAATCGTTGAGTTACTGTATAAGAAGTGCCGATCGTACTATCATCTATGCTACGAAGTTTTCGAACAGCATAGAATGGTAAAGGAAACAATAGTGAAGAATTTTGTGGCTCGTTTACTGATGTAGAGAATCTAGAAATTGCAACACCAGTAACACTAGTGGATGCATTGACTGTGATTGATATATCATTTGTAATAGCAGTAACACGACGAACAGTACCGCCAAGAGAAATATAGTCTCCCACAATAAGATCTGAAGTGAATTTTGTACCATTACCAGTTATTGTAGTTGAGGCAGAAGCAGTTGCTGACCCGACAATAGAAGTAGAAATTGGACTAATGTCTGCTGTAAAATTAGTGGCAGTGACACCAGTATTATAATAAAGTTGTTTTACTTGACGATCAAAATTTACACCAGAGTTTAAAGTGATGTTAGAGATTAAAACTTTGTATATGTCAGCTGTACGAACAGCACCAAGAGATTCTAACTCGATTCCACGAATACGAGCAGTTCCAACTTTAGTACCAGCACTACTTCCACCTGATGTTGTCAATTCATTATACAAATCAACTTGTTGATACAAATCAAATCTAGGAACACTATGAAGATTGGTAACTTTAATATAATTACCAACTGTAGCTGCAATTTGAGTATCACTAATCCGAGCAAAATCTCGAGACTTATCAATATCTACATATTCTGTGCCAATTTTTTCAATCTCATATCCCTGAACATATGCTTTACCAGGCTCCATACCAAAAGCTAATTTAGCCTCATCACCACCCTCAGTAGCTGGATTGTAGATACCACGATTATAAATCAAAGACAAAATACTAGTTTGCTTCCAAGTAACACCACCAACACCGTCAGTTGAAGACCCAGAAGAATGAATTGGTGGCTGAGATCCAGAAATACCAGTGGTTGTTGCAGTATAATAATTAGTTGTTCCCAAAATAGTGTAGGAAACAATATCTCCTATAATATAAGAAGTATTTTCTGACCATACTCCACGATTATTATTTCGATGTTCACGAACATCAATTGGAAAATTACGAACAGTATAATTACCAGACTCATCAAATGTGCGACGAGCCAAAGTAGCTTCTAATACAGAATAATCTGTTGTCCGAACTTTATATTGAATATTTCCAGTTTTAACTCTTAATAGTTCTATAAAATCTTTATCATCTTCAGTTTCAATTGTTCTTTTTTCTAGAGTTAAAGTAGCAGCATATCGATGAGCACCAGGGGCTGCAAAGTTAGAAGCACCCTGAGCATTATCTTGTAATGAAGATTCTTCCTCTGGAGTAACTATGATCTCAGTTAATTTTAGACCTATACGATAAGAAGGATTGTTACTATACTTGTCGAGAAGCAAAGTTTGTGGCTCAACAAGCATGAAAAATCCATTAACATAATAAACCCCACGTTCAATCTGTGCAGCAGAACCCACACCAGTAGAATCAGCAATAGCACTAGTAAATGCTCTGGCAGTTGGGGAATCTTCTGTTGTAAGAATTTCATTATCTTGAAAAACTTTAGTTAGAGTATCATCACCAGCCTGAACATATTTTACATATAATGTGGCAGGATCTGTACTTGTTGAAGTTGAAACAGCTACAACTTTAGCCTTAACACCAGTAGTATTACCTACAATAGTATATCCAACCAATTCTTCAATATATGTGTCAACGGAAATTCCATTATATGTATCTTGAACCTTAATATAATTAAACCCATCATCATATGAAATTTGTCCAGGAAGAACCATTGCACCCTGTTTAAAGATGTGGTCTCCATGACGAGTAATCTGATTTTGAATGATGGACTGTAGCTGCGTTAATTCTCTTGCTTGAACAGGGTATCCTGGACGAAAAAGAATACGAAGATACTTATTGGTTTCATCGTAATCATCATAATATGGTGATACATTAAAATTAATAGTCATTTGGAATTTCCGTTGTTGGCTTCTGCTGTATTATTTATTTACATCTCTACAATAATCTTAATATCTTCAATTTGATCATCGGCACGATTAATTGGGCGGCGATTCTCCACATAAATCACATCACCGCTATCTGGCTGAACTTCTGGGTTAGTTTTAGTGGCAACTGTACCAGTTGCGCCTGAAGAGCCACCAGTAATAGTTTCAGTCAAGCTAAATGATGCGCCAGTAGTATTATCAGTGCGTAGTTGGATGTAACGAATAGTAGATCCGTCAACAGTTGTAATACGACCAACTGCGCCAGATGTTCCACCAGTAATAGTTTCATCCTGTGTAAATGTTCCTGTTACACCAGAAACAGTAAGTTCTTTTGTGGCTTTTACTGTAGATGCTGTTGATACTGTAGTAGTTCCATAATTATATGGATCACGAACTAGCATAATACGACGATAATCATTATCAACTGGGAAATCTCCAGATCCGTCATCATACTCAAGACGGACATTCATCATAATATAGAAACCACCAAGTTCTTCAACTGGATCTGATCCATGACCACCCTTTGGTGTAATCATAGCAGTTGCTGCAGCAGATGCGCCACCGCCACCAGAAATACCAACTGAAGCGTAAGTATAACCAGTACCAGCATTAGTAATAGTAATTGCAGTAACAGCACCAGAACCAATGTCGATAGTAGCAGTCGCAGTAGCACCAGTACCATCACCATTGATATTAACAGATGGAGCAGAAGTGTAACCAGTGCCGCCAGATGTTACTAGAACACTATTAATTGATCCATCAACAGCTGCTGATTCTACCAACCACTGATCGTAATAAGCATCAGTAGATCCAGGATTAGATCCTAGAGTCTTAACTGGAATAAAGTCTGTAGAAACAAACTTAATAACATCAGCTGGGGAAATAGTATACATATATTTCCAAACATAACCATCTGCAGTTGTAATTGGAGAAGTAGAACTGCCTGTTGGTTTAACTGTAGAAGCTACAACATTATTTGTAGTGCCACGATTATCTAAACACTTGTATACATTATACTCATCAGTAACAACGAAAAAGTTAGCATCAAACAATGTTGCTGGAGTAGTACTACCGCCAGTATCAATATTTACACCAGCAGTGGAACCATTATAATCATGACGATAAATGTCGTAATATTTACCAGAAGTCCAATTACGACGTGGAACAGCATGAGATACGTCCGAGGACTGAACACGCTTAAGAGCGAGCATATCGTCCCAGTAATAATATTCTTCTGCGACAGCGTCTTTTGGAGTGTCTGGTGAATTGTCGTTTGTCCAAGCCTGTGGGCGACCAATGCCAAGATACATGTTAGTCGCTGCACTCTCAGAGAAACCCTCTTTGAAAGATTGCGCATTGTGAATGCGGAATTTTGAAGTAATAATAGCAGCCATTTAAAAATTTCCTCTATAGGTTAATATAATGCATTCCAGCTAGTTCCATCATAGAACACTGGATAAGGTACGGAGCCAGCTTTACTATCTGGATCCCAAGATACGCCATCTGCAACAGCAAAAGTTCCAGCAGAAACAGTTGGTGCAGATGTAGAAGCAGTTAATGTAAGTTGAGTTGTAATAGGTGTTGGGGTTCCAGATAAATCAGAATATGCTCCGCTGGTAGCCACTGTAGCCAACGATGCGGTTGCGGCTTTAGAGTTTAGTTGAGTTTGGATAGCAGAGGTAACACCATCTACATAGTTTAGTTCTGTAGTGCTAGCAGTGATGCCATCTAGAGTGTTTAGTTCTGCAGCAGTGGCAGTTAAAGAGATAGCAGAACCATCTCCAAGAGCGGTATAGATTTCCGAGAAATTATCGTTAATTTTAATTCCAGCTGCCCTAAGAGTATCTCCTGTACCGTCATTAGCTACTGTTCCCGTATTAATTACTGATTTTGCCATTTTATCTCCTAATTACATCGAATCCATTAGAATTGATGTGCTATCTAATGTTAGTGATTCTGTTGAATCAAATGTTGCCTGACTGTCCATTGTGATAGCATCAGAGTCCATGGTTTCTGTACTATCAAAAGAATCAAAAGAATACGTTCCATCAATTCTGATAATATCAATATATGCTTCTTGTGCGAAATTTGTTCTTCTATTAGGATTATTTATAACGTCTGCAATAATAACGTCTGCAAAATCCTTAATTTGTGTATTTGCAAAGTAATCCCAATATCCCTGATTATTCGTTCCAGTATAGTTCTGGTTCCAAGCATCGGTATATACCCCGATGGTGTTCTTAGAACCAGATGCATATGGTGGAATTGTAAACTTCCACTTCTCTAGCCAACCTAAATTCGTGCCAAAAACACGAGTTCCAGCTGATGGTTGGGATCTCAGTAACAAATTGGCTATATTTTCAACCACTGCTGTATCTTTGGGTATAGCAGTTGATGTGTATAGTTCAAAAATAATGCTCTTAAACGATTCGCTAAGTTCTGTTCTTAGGTCTAATAGATGAACCTCAGCGGGTGTAAGATTCGGGAAGTTCAGAGTTGGTAAGAATTCAGATGTAGTTGTAATTAGCTGTAGACAGCTTGCGACAAAGTCAGTAATAATTAGTGTCACTTGCTCTTTATCTAGAGCAGAATTATCTTCATATGGAGTTCTATAATTACCAACAGCGTGCATCTTCATATCAATGAAGAGACGTATAATTCTCAACAGATCAGAAATCTCTAAAACAACAGAAGATGTAGCATTAATTAAAGACTGAACCCTAACCTCACCAAATAGTGCCAATCCTACAGGATGCAGTAACTTCTTAACAGCCTCACGATATTTGTCGATCGATTGTCCAACTTTAATAACGTATGAATATTCTTGATAGTACAAACTGTCTTGAATCTTTTTGGAAGACTCAGAGATTTTACCATCAGCATTAATAAATTTGCCTAAAGTTTTTCCGAGAGCACCAACAATACCTCTGGACTCAGCATGTGTTCTGACAGAATCACTTACAATTGTAGCAGTAGCCCCACCAGAAGATGTGATTGTTTGATTTATTCTAAATTCGCCAGAATCTTCATTAACAAAATTTTTACCTTCTTCATCCATTAGATAATTATTATCCTCAGTGATAAAGGTAATTCTATCAGTTGATGGGTATAAGGTTAATTGTTGTTTATCTAAATTAAAAGAATATAATGTAGCCTCAGGAGACTGTTGATTTTCTAATAAAATGTTATCACCAGACTCTAAAATTAAATTATCTTCTACATTGGTTTCAACAGAAAGAGTCTGTGGTAGTATTGTAATAGTGTCGCCCGCAGCAAATGTGCCAGTTATATTCTTTACAATAATATTATGCGGGAAAATGCCAATCGGAGATGTCTGATACCCAACACCAGGATTGGTGATACCAATTCTTGTTACACGCCCAACACCATCTCCTACGACCAATAATTTAGCTCCAGTGCCACCACTTACAGAAATAACAGGAAGTCTTTTATAATATGCACCACCAGTAATTAATTTTACGGCACGAATTCCGCCAGTGGTCGCAGTCTCAATATCAAATTGTGATCTATCTTCCTGTAGGATATAAGAACCATCTTCCATTAAAATAGAATCTAAATCAATATCTGTAACAACAGCACGAGCAGAAATCAAAGAATCGCCAGTATCCCCACAATTTGCGTTGTTAAATGTTACTTCAGTTCCTACTGAATATCCAGATCCAGGAGTATCAATAATAATGTCTGTTATGGATCCATATCCAATAGACTGAACTTCAGCTTGTGCGTCTGTTCCAGTGCCAGAAACAATATACATTGGTGAACCAACATCATAATAACCGCCACTATTAATAATTTCAAAGTCAGTGATAACTGGAATTACTTGCAGTGTTATAACAGATCCATCTATATTATCGTAACCAGTTATAACATCTGTAATATTAAATGTACCAACAATACTTTGCTCATTAACAGTTATTTCAATTATGGTTTCCGTACCAACTTGAAACTTAATAACTGATTCTACAGAAGCCCTAGAACTACCTTGAGAAATTGTTTGTCCAACTAAATTAAACGCTTCACCAGATATTTGTATAGTTCTAATAACTGAGCGCTGATCCCACTTACCATCGGATACACGAAGCATATCAACTTTTGGAAAGTATAGATCTGGAGTTTCATTAAACAATAATCTAAACAAAAACTCATAAGATTTAATTGTACCTTTAGAACGATATAACTCTTTAATTTGTTTAGCGAGATATCGTTTATCAGATAAAACATTTTTAGGAATTTGCTCTAAAAGTTCATCTTTAAAATACTGAATAAATCCATCGACTGTATCGTCAATGTCTCTGATTGATTCTAGATTCCTTTTTTCAGTTTGTCCTAAAAATTCATAATATGCTTCTAGAAATGCAACAAACTGAGCATTGTCCTCACGAACAAACTCAGGAAGTTGTTTAGAAACAACTGTGGAAACTTTTGTTTTAACGAGTGCCATTAGCTACGACTTGTTGTGAAGATGTAATTTGTTCCACCAGAAGATGTCCCAGAAGCCAAAGGATCAACGATAGCATTAACTACTAATTCATTTTCAGAAATTAACACTAATTGATTCCTGACAGAGACAACATCATTAGATTGTGGTTTAATAGTAAATGTTAACAAATTGTTTTCAGTAAATGTAATATTAATATTATCAAGAGTAATAACGCCAGTTGAATAATTGACAGTTCCTTGTCTTTCGTTAACATATTTTTTAGTTGATGCGCCAGCATAATAATACATACGAATATTTCCAACACCATCATCTTCTAAATAACAAATTTCTGCTATACCATCAACAATAAATCCATTGGATGTAATAGATTCTTCTGCCACACCTTCAGAGTAAATTGGATTATCGATTTTGATAACATAAGATGTTCTTGTGCCAATTACTGGAGTGATTGAACGAATAAGTGTTACTGTTGTTATATTACTTAAAATAGAATCTTCTGCAGCATCAATTAATCTAGAAAGTTTTGAGAATCTAAACATTCCATCAAAACGTGTTAGATCAGAATCGTTGTAATCCATAATAACTTCACGAACTAAAGTTTTAATGGTCTCTTCTGTATTTGATGTTGATTGTGAGTTATAATAAACAGTTGTGTTTAATTTAATATACAAATACTGTGGGTCTACAATTTCAGGAATAATAGAAACAACATTTTTACCTTTAAGAATTGTATTTTTAATAGAATCTTTGGTAGAATTTGTTAATGTCTCACCAGATCTTGGTTTAATACAAATAAAAACTTTACCGTAGATTGGTGGATTGTTATCTTCACCACCCCATACATTTACAGACTCTACGTTGGCAAATATTTGTGGTAAAATAACTTTATAATCATCTGATGTGACAGCACGATTTTGAGCAGAATAATTTTTAGGTGCTCTAAATTTAATTGAATCAGTATCTTCCGCTTCTGCTCCACCATCAGCTACGGAAACTGTATTTATAGAAACTGCACCGTTTAAAGACACTCCATTATATGTAAAGGTTCTACATCCATTCGCTGCAGCTTTATTTGTAGAAAAGTAATTTAATGATACTATATTTCCAGGAGATGGTTTATATCCAATAACACCATCTCCAAAATATATTTCATAAAGTCCATCATCAATTTCTTTTAAAAAGTAAACACGACTTGTGGATCCAACATCAGCGATATTATCAGCAAATGTATAATTAGCATATGCAGCAGAACCTGGATCTTCTTGCACACGAACCGTCAATGTATCAATATCTACATTTTGATTTGGAATAATATACTTTGTATTAGTTTGTACAGTATAATTATATGAAAGAGGAAACCCTTCTGTTATAGAAACATCGCTGAATGTATAAACACCAGCAACAGGAACGACACTAATCGAGGAGCGTGTGTAAAATGTATACTCAACATTATCAACTATTGAAGAAAATGAAGAATAAGCAGGTAATGTTAAAGAAGGTGGACTGCCAGAAACTCCGCTAACTGAAATGTCAATAATGGCAGAGGCAGCAGTACAAGACTGAGGGACATACCCCAACATCTTGGCCAAAGAAACTACACTATTTCTCTTTCTGGCAGAATCCAAGAACATTTCATTTACGGCCAAATTGGTATAAAGAGCATTATAATGAGTATTATATGCTAAAATATCCAATAAGACAGACAAAGCAGAACCTTCAAAATCATAATCTGCAAATTCAGATTGACCCTGCAAAAATACTTTAAGATTAGATTTAATTCGATCAAAATCTAATTCTGATACTGCAATTTTTTTATTATCCATTTATCGGGTTCTCTCTAATGTTAATTCTAATGTTAGAGGTCTTTCTGTATTTTTTAATTTAAAATAGATGCTAACATATAAAGAATTGGTATCTGGGCTACTATTAACATCTACATCAATTAACTCAACTCTCGGTTCAAAGTTATTAACTACATCAACAATAGCTCTTTTTAGCGTTACATTAAGCATCGGTGATGCTGGTTCAAATAAAAGAGCACGAATGGGTGATCCAATCTCACTATGAAACGGTCTCTCATAATTCCTGGTTAAAATAAGGTTTTTCAAAGCAGATTTTACTGCATTTTCATCATATCTGCGAGAAACGTCCTTCGTCACTGGATGAGCAGTGAAATTGAAGTCTAAATCTGAATAAATTCTTGTATTTCGTGCCATATTCTTTATTTAGTTATCCACCAGCATACGAGTCTGTAGAAACAGAACTTGCATCTATAATATCACCATCTGCAATTGGATCGCCGCCTCGAGCAACAGCATGACCCTCAAAAAACATTGTTGTTGATCCAGAAGTTATCTGCCTTTGTGTGGTTTGATGGGTAGTACTACCAACAGTATGAGGTGCAAATTGATCTCCGACTAGCCCTATTAAACTTCCATTAATATAGGTTTTCACTGCCTGTATTTTAGCAGTAAGAGCAGTTGGAGCACCACCATCTGCTCCAACTGACATATCACCCATTCTTGCTATTCCTGCCATTATTATACCTTACTCGGTCTAAATACGCCAACAATATCTTTGTGTCCAATAGTGACCCCATTCGGATAGCTTTGAGTCACAGATCCACCTTTAGGATTGTTGTCAGAAACCTTACCACCACCTTGATTACCACCAACTGGATACATCTTTCCATTTTCAACTTTCCAGACAAAATTAATGTGACTATAACGATATACTATAATGTCTCCAGGTTGTGGATCAGATGTTACCTGGGTAGCATTCCATTTTTGTGGTTTGTCTCGCATATCAAACGCTCGAGCAGTTTGAACATAACGATACCCACATTGTTTTAGAGTCCAGTTAACAAAACACATACACCATGGTACCTGGTCATTAACACCTACATTACCAAGACCAATATCTTTCCACATTGCCAAAATATTTGGATTACTTGATCCACCTTTCATACCTGTCTCAGCCCAGTATCCTTCTTTTGCTTTAGATAGTTGTGCTGACAAAAATGCTCCTATATCACCTTCTGATTGACCAGTTGGAGAAATAGTCTGCCCCTTATCCCCTACATCTGGCTGTGGTGGTCTAGTTGCATTAACACCAGCTGCTTCAGCTGCTGGATCATAATACTTTTCTGGATTTGCATAAAAATCTTCCATAACTTCCATATCATATTTTACATCAACTGAAGGTGCTGGACGAACTGGAGTTGTTAAAATCTCATATGCGTCTGATTTACCAGTTAAATAAGTTGGAGCAATTAAATCCGCTGCAGTATTAGTTACTTCATCTACTGAATCAGCTTCTTCAGCAGATCCTTCTTGTCCATGGAACTCTGAACCATCTATATTAACATTACCACCAGTTGCTAAAATATGTTGCTCTGATCCAGTGTGTTTCATTGCAGATGCAGCCAATACTGTATACTCATTAGAAGTCTGATGTGCAACATATCCACCAACAATTGAAGTCATATTCCCATCAATTTGATGTTTGTTATCTCCAGTAACTGTGGTAATATTGTCTCCATCTACATTAATGTTGAAATTACCATTTACATTAAGATTGAAATTACCGCCGACTGCGACATTTAAATCATCCGCAATACCGATGTCTACTTGCCCATGCATAACGGCTTGGGTAGATCCATTTACCTCGATATTTGCATCACCTAAGACTAAAAGATTCACAGAATTACCAACAGTCAAATTACATTTGCCTGCAATATAAATCATTCCATTACGATCAATAATTGTGTATCCATCTCCAACAATTTTATTAACTTGAGTTCCATTTGCATCTATATCAATAAATGAACCTTTGCGATGAGTTAATGAAATAGTTTCGTGCCCAGTAGTATCATCAAACATCATAAGATGTCCAGATTCTGTTTCCATCACTTTATTGTATGGATATCTTCCACCATAAGGTGCAATTGGTTGCTCCCAGATAGCAGAAAATGGCGCTGGGATATTTGATGTTCTTATTTGATCTTTATAAGAAATTGCAGTATCTCTAATGATGCCACGTGCCAAACGATTGGTGTCTGGCTCATTTAAAAACTCACGTAGGGGATATTTACCGCCAGGATCTTTAAATCCAACTGTTTGATTTTCTTTACGATCTTCTAATAGAGAATCTTGTTGTTCTTTCGGTAAATGAGCAACTTCTTCTTTGGTATAGATTTTACCAGCAGAATCTTCAGCTGCAGGTCTAATAGTTGAATCAGAAAGCACGCCTTGCCCAAGGAAATATTCATACATGATCTGTTTTTTAGCATACCCACCAGCAGCATCAGCACCAGTTCTTGCACGAGCAACTTCAAAATACTTTGGATCGTTTTGATCATGTTTAACATTTTCTTTATAGTAAATAGCACAAGCTAATGCAGCTACTTCTAAATCATCATTTAATAAAGAAGGATTATTAATAAGATCTACATTTTTCCCGTATGATATTAATTTATTTTGCGCCTGTGCATAACCAGCCTTACCAGTTAACTGATTAAATCCACGACCAAAATATTTACCGCCATCTCCTGGTTGTTTATTTCCTAATCCTCTACCCTTTGCAAAGTTATAACCATATATAAGTTCAAAAAACTCTTCTTTGGTTTTTTTACCACCTGAGTACTCAGTTGCAAGATCTAAATCACCATTAAAAATACTTGGAAAAATGTTTAGCAGAGATTGAGGTTTATTATAAACATGACCTTCATCTCTTGGAACCCAAGCAGTTTCACCGCCACAAATTGCTAAAATAGCAGCTTTTGCATATTTTGAAGTCAATCCTACTCTATCACATGCTGCGATTAATGCCTCACATCCTGCCTTTGCTTTACCTTCTTCACCCTTACGCACATATTTTGGCATTGGAATTATACTAATTGGAGTATTTAAAACCTTGTCATCTGCCTTACCTGGAATTGGTTGTGCATCAATTTTTACCTCATCTGCAGGGACAACCTTTGGAACCATAGTTGGTTTTGTCTCATCATCAGCACCCTCAACAGGCAGCTTCAACATATTCTTGGTATTAGCGCTACCACCAAGATCTATTCCAAGTAAAGATTTTGCTATCGCAAGTGCTTTATTTTTAATATTTGAAACAGTTTGTTCTATTTGTTTTGTGGCAGAACCAATTTGATTACTAATAGTTAAATCACTACCATCTTTATTTTTAATTGGTCTTCCATCAGGTGTTTTAATAACTCCACCATCGGTAACAATATTTCCTGTATCTTCAACTGCGATAGCTGCTGATTTTGATTGGGGAATTCCTCCAACTGTACCAAACATAAGTGGTTGTTGTTTATCTTTATCAGCAAAGATAATAACTACAGTAGTTCCTGGGACTGGACCAACTGGAGACCATCCCAATCCATTAATAGCAGCAGATGTTACTGGCTGTAAAGGGTATGCCCAAGGTAAAGAATCTGTTGGCAATATTGATTTATCATGACTATGTAAACCAACGATACGAACTTGACACCTACCAAGTTTTAGTGGATCGTCACGGTTTTCTACAATTCCATAGTAAAATTCCATTATTGTTCCTTATCCATATTCATTAACGAAGAGTCTTTAATCAATTCAATATTACACTCATGTCGTTCTCTATCGACGCGATGATTAATAGCGGCAATAATATATTGCCCAGAAAACATTTTATCTTCTGTGTCTGTTTCTTTTTTATCAAATGGTTCAATTCTATTCAGTTTAACCTCAACAACTTGCCCTACCGTATAATCTGTTCTACCAGGTACATTAATTTGTAATTTATTAGCCTCTGCCAATTTCATTAATGAGTATCTCTCTTGAATATATTTTGTACTAGTTGAATCACCGAAGCCAGTAAAATTACTATGATATTTTGTCATATTAAAAATCATGGCATTCGATCTCCAAATAGCCTTGCTGGAATTTATGGGATTTGGATTTAAATGTTTCTGTTTATCAAAATTAGTAAACATATCATAAATTTTAGAGGAATATTGTTTTGTTGTTAAGTCATATGTAATTAAACGAGAGGATATCATTCCATTACTGATCCTATCCATGTAATCATATGCAATTGGGATGGTAATTGAATTGATCCTTCTATAATCCTCATCAATGTTTTTAATACTTCCACCAAGTGGACGGTCATCACGAGTATACCTATCATAAACAAAAGACTGATATGGTTTATTTTGATATAAAGAATCTAAACTAATAAAAAAGAACCCATCACGATTTTCAAAAAATGTATAATTTGGAACATTAGCTTTATTTGCTGCTCTGTTTTGTAAAAATATTAAATTCTCTACTGGTGTCCAATAATTTGAAACATATTTGACATTATTAGAAGTTTCCTCAACAAAAGTCTTTTTTGTTGTTTCCAGTCCAATAATTTTATCTTCGATAAACTGTTTAGCTAAATCAGAAATTTTACCATTAAATCCTCTACTTGTTTTCTTATTAAGATCTGAGATTGCTTCTGCAGATATAAAATGTAATTGATAAACTACATTTCTATCCCCAACAAGATCGCGATCTGATAGTTTATAAATGTAAAACTTACCAGAAATAGCAGGACCACTTAATGCTGGAGTAGTTATTTCTAAATCTAGAAACTCCTCCCCGATAAATGGAAAAAGATTAACCAGATCCAATGACTCTTTAACAATAAGATTACCAGTTATAAATGGAGAAAATAAATCCTCATAAAAATTAACAGCAATCACCTGGGCAGCAATATCCTGATAAAATCCTGTAGGATTGGTAATAATTACTTTATCGAGGCTGACATCGCCAGCAAAACGAAGTATCTTACTGGATTGCATTATAACAATTCTTTAAAGTTTTTCAAAACACTGTCTATAAGAGTAGGAGAAATTATTTTTATTCTGCGTTTAGATTCATTTAATCTAACCTCATAATCATAATTAGAAACTGAGGTAGCACCTTCTTCAGTAGAATTAACTACATAACCAGCAGCGTTTTCATAATGATGTGGATCATATTCAGCGCCAGAATACTTTGATTGTATATGTTTTTCTAATTCATATTGAGATAGCGGAAAATCATTCAGATAATCATATTTGTCATTGCACAACATAATGATCCAATGATATTCTGCGTTTCCATAAATCTTTTCAGCAACAATTTCTGGAGTTTCTCCATCCACTATATCATATTCATCATATAATGTTATATTGGCTAAAATATCTCTACGAAAACGAATGCTTCTAGTAATATCTGTTATCAGGGCAGTTTTATCTACACCACCCATATTAAAATCATATATGAATTTTGGAAAGTCTTTGAAGTACATTACATACCATCCTTAACTTTATCTTTTGTTAGTAGAGCGAGTTCACGGAAATTTAATGTCATATTAATTTGAGTTGGCATGCCATTTGGAAATGATGTAAAAGTTCCATTTGGTGTATAATTAATATTCATCTCAGTGAGAACGCAAGATGTATGACGATGTAGATTTAGATTTTCTCGACCACCCTGATAATAGAAAATATCAAACTCAGAAGGATAAACATATAAGAAATTATTAGAATCTTTAAACTCTGGATGCATGTGATATTTAAATTCATTTATAATTGTTAGAACCTTTTGAGCCTCAATTGAATCTCTTGGAAAAAATTGATAATCAAAAGAAAATGTCCTAAAATCAACACCCTTAAATACTTGTTCTTTCTTTGGATTGGCAGCAAGACCTAAAGCAGCAGAGTTAGCACCCGCATTTGGACCTTTTGATAAAGCTAAGTTGGCAATAATGTCTGCGGCAACACCTTTAACATCTGAGTTTTTACCACCTGATTTTAGTGCCTTAACAACTTCTTCACCACCTTTCGCAACCATAGCCAATATTGCAGTATCATCTTCTGACCACTGCATTCCATAACGAATAGATAATTGATTTGGTACATGAAGGGCGATAGCGGTTTTTAATCTTTTCTGCGGTCGATTGGCTCGTGCAGCTTCGGTTCTACTTGTTGCAGTAGCTACCCCAATAGTTGGAATATTTGCGAAACCAACAGCTTTAGCCTTGTTTGTTATCGCTTCCTTTTTGGTACGACCTCCACCTCCACCAGCAATTAAGCCAGTAACAGTATTAACTAATGCGTTGGCTGCAATTAATCCTTCTTTGGAAATATCTTGGGCGATAAGATCACCTCTATCTCTTGGTGTATAATCCTCTACAACTTCGACAGAGTTATCATTAAATAACTTAGAATCAACAGAAACATTAATATAAAAAATAACATAATTACCACCATATGAGTTGTTATTCTCCATAAGGTCAGATGGATACATATGATTATCTATTTTATAATTAGAATTTGGGTTTTCTTTTATAAAAGAATTGGCAGCACCTCTTGGCACATACATATTTGATGTGGCATCTATTCTATTATCAATTCTTCGTATATCTGCTTGACTTGCCATTATTGTCCCTGCCCTAAATAAAGTTGGGTTTATTTATTCCTAAGACTTATTTATGTTCCATAAAAGAAAGTTTTCTCCAGTTTTTCCGGAAAAATATCAAGGAGATCCAACAAATATCATTATGAGATCTTCTTGGGAAACTATGTTCGCTAATTGGTGTGATAAAAACCCATCTGTTTCTAAGTGGAGTTCCGAGGAAACTGTTATTCCCTATCGATGCCCAACAGATAACAGAATACATCGTTATTTTGTTGATTTTCGAATAACCTTTAAAGATGGAAGAACGTACTTAATAGAGGTAAAACCATCGAAACAGACGATTGCCCCAGAGTATCCCGGTCGCAGAACGCAAAGATATTTAACAGAATCTTTATCTTATATTAAAAATCAAGCCAAATGGAAAGCTGCCGTAGAATACGCCAAAGATCGTGGTTGGGGTTTCAAAATTATCACTGAAAAAGAATTGGGTATAAGCCCTAAATAGTAATATGCCCTCAAAACCACCTATGCTCGATGTATTCGAACGCAACCAATACAACTTAGACGATGTAGTTAAAAAGTCTAGAAGTTGGTTCGAACAACAGGTCAATATATTGACCAAGCAAGGTCTCACCCCAAATAATGTAATGGCAGGAGATAGCAAAGCTCTGGTTAATAAAATTCAGCCTGGACATCTGTACATGTTTGTATACGATCCTAAGCTAAAAAAAGAATTGCCATATTATGATCGATTTCCATTAGTTTTTCCTTATGCAAGGACACCAGATGGATTTATGGGACTTAATATGCACTATCTGCCTTATGCCCTGAGAATCCAACTTTTGGACAATTTATTAATTTATAGATCTAATAAAAGAATGGATGAAACAACTAGATTAAAATATTCGTGGCAGGTTATAGATGGAGTTTCTAGATTTAAAGGTGCACGACCATGTATCAAACAGTATTTAATTGGTCATGTTAGAACTCAATTTAGAAAAGTAGATTCTTCGGATTGGGGAACAGCTATGTTACTCCCAGTTGAAAGATTCATTGGCGCAAGTAAACAAGAAATTTGGGCACAATCCAGAAAAATAATGAGAAAGTAATATGGAAAACGAAAAAAAGAAAAATAATACAAGTATTAATGAGTTTATTTCTCAGATTAAACAGAGTGGTCTTGCCAGAACAAATCGGTATATGGTTAGATTTACTCCCCCAATTAGTATAGAAACTGACAGCACACGTAAATTAGTTTTATTCTGCGAACAAATTCAACTCCCTGGTCAGAATTATTCTACCACTCAAAATAGAATTTTTGGAGAATTTCGTGAGGTTCCATATGAAAGAATATATGATAATATTTCTATGTCATTTTTGGTTGATTCTGGTATGAATGTAAAAAAAATATTTGATAGATGGATGAACAGTATAGCAGATCCAAAAACTAGGACATACAATTATTATACACAGTATATCGTAGATATGGATATTGAAGTGCAAGATCTTTTAGATAACACACGATATGCAGTAAAACTTTATGAATGTTATCCAAAATCTATCGGTAATATACAGATGGATTATAGTTCAAAAGATATAATGAAACTACAAGTAAATATGCAGTATAAATACTGGACTTCAGATACAACTGCATCATTAGACAATAAACAAATTATTCCTACACAAATGATTTCAGAGTATACTGATGACTTTGATGCATTTCAAACAAAAGTGTCTAATTTTTCTCTGGGTGATGCACAAAATTATACAACTGGATTGGTGGCAAATTATACCAAAAAATGGAATATGGATAATTTATCGGAATTGATAAAAATAGTTTAATCACACCAATAAATAATAGTTCTGAAGGAATTGACTAATGTATCAATATAAATGCAAAATTAATAAAGTGTTGGATGGCGACACTGTTGATATCGACCTAGATTTGGGGTTTAATATCATTTTAGCCAATCAGAGAGTTCGTATGGCTGGTGTAGATACACCGGAATCAAGAACATCAAATAAGGAAGAAAAGCCAAGAGGATTACTTTCTAAAAAGAAGTTGGCAGAAAAACTTCCAACTGGATCTTGGCAGATTATTGAAACGCAAAAGTCTGATAATAATGATGATAAATTTGGAAGAATTCTTGGTGTATTTATCCTTGAAGATGGAACAAGAGTGAATGAATGGCTAATCGCTAATAATTACGCTGTTCCATATAAAGGTGAAAACAAAGAATTAACTCAAGAGCAACATCAAATTAATAAAAAAATCTTAATAGAACGTGGTGAGTTATAATGAACATTGATGAATCGTTGTCTGCTGAGTTCGGAATTGCACCGATGCGAGGCACTGAAGTGGTAACAATTGATGGTGAAATCATCAATGATAAAACGAATAAAATTGAAGATGACTACGAGATCACTCGAAATAATCTTCGTTTAATTTTGCAGCAGGGGCAGTCTGCATTGATGAAAGCATTAGACGTTGCACATCAATCAGAACATCCTCGTGCATTTGAAGTTGTTGGAAATCTTATGAAACAGCTTGCTGACGTGAATCAGCAGCTACTTGATTTGCATCAACAGAAACAAAAATTGGACAATCCAAAAGATGTTTCTAAAAAAGAAGTGACTAATAATAACGCTATCTTTGTTGGTAGCACCGCTGAATTGAGCAAAATGCTTAATAATATGACTAAAGGAGAATAAAATTATGGCTTTGCCTATGATGTCAACCCCAACATATAACATGGTTGTACCCTCAATCGGAACATCTGTGAAATATCGACCATTCCTTGTTAAGGAAGAAAAAGCTCTGTTGTTGGCGCAACAGTCTGAGGATGCAACCGTTATGATTGATACATTAAAGAATGTAGTTAAATCATGCGTACAGGATCAGATTGATGTGAATAAACTAGCCACATTTGATCTGGAGTATATGTTTTTACAAATTCGTGGTAAATCTGTTGGGGAGATAATAGATTTAGTATTTCCATGTGATATAGATCATGGAGAAAATAATGAAAAATCTAAATCTACAGTTAAAATTGATATTAATGATATTAAAGTTCATAAATCAGAGGATCATACTAATAAATTAAATTTATTTAATGATGTCGGCGTTGTTATGAAATATCCTACAGTAGATATATTAAACAAGTTACAAGAAATGAAGGAAGACGACTTTGATAAAATTTTTGATATCATGGCGTTGTCTATTGATTATATCTATGATGGTGAACAGATATATTATGCCAAAGAACAGACAAAAGATGAATTACTACAATTCGTGAATAATTTAACCTCGGATCAGTTTATGAGAATTCAAAAATTCTTCGAAACCATGCCGAAACTTAAAAAGGAAATTGAATATACGTGTCCAGTATGTAACAAACACCACCATAAGGTGTTAGAAGGTATTCAAAGTTTTTTCTAGTTCTGCTCAGCCATGAGTCATTAGAGAACTATTATAAAATGAATTTTGCTCTAATGCAGTATCACAAATACTCCTTGGCTGAGCTAGAAGAGATGATACCATTCGAACGAGAAGTATATGTGTTCATGTTAATTCAATATCTAGAAGAAGAAAAGAAACGAATAGAATCCAAAAATTTTAAAGGTTAAAACCCATGGCAAAGCAACCTTATCAAGTGAATGTAACATCCAACGATATGAAACAATTATTGGATGCTCAACTACAACAACTTGACAATATAAAGTCTATTAAGCAACTTCTGGATGACGCTCAAAAGTCTCTAAATCAACAGAGGAGCATTAAAACTAATGCTCCTGGTATGTCAGAAAGTTCTGATGGTGTGAAAGTTATCACTCCAGAAATGAAAGAAAAATTAAAAATTGATAAAGATCAGTTACAAATAAGCAAAAAGCAATTAGAAGTAAATAAACAAATTTTATCTTCCTCAAAAGAATTGATGCGACTGCGTGCTGAAGAGGCACTTGCTATTACAAATATTGCCAAAAGTATGAAAGTGTTTTATAGCCCATTAGAAAGATTTAAAATGGGTATAGAAAAAATGAAAACTTCTTTCACTGACGGAGGTGGCATTCGTGGCGCTCTTCTAAAAAGTTTTAACATAGCAGGCATCTTTAATAGATCCATAGAACGAGAAAAATTCATAAACACTCAAAAAAAACTTGGTTCCGAAAAATCCAGAGAAGAATTAAAAAAAGACTTTTCTAGTGCTCAGAAAACAAGAAAAGAGATGGATAAGAATGAGGAAAAAATCAAAGCATGGCGGGAACAGACTGGTATCTCTCAGTCTGACATGGGTAAATTCAAAGAGGGGCGTGATCTATTAGATAAAAGAGAGGCTCTAGCTGCAGATTATAAACAATATGATGAACGAGCTAAACTGGTCGGTATGACCAATGCACCACAATTATCAACTAAAAAGTCACCAACTCAAGATTTTGCAGACCAGGGTCAGATGGAAGAACAACAAATTGAAAATCAACGTCTAATTCAGACGCAAACTGAGTTGTTGGAAAAAATAGAAAAGAATACAAACCCTCAAACTGCTGAAAAGGTGCAACAATCATCTAAACAGGGTAGTGAGGGAAGTAGTGAGGGGAGAGGATTATTAGGTGGTCTTTTGGGTGGCAACAAAGGAGATGCCATCATGAAAAATATGATGAAAATTGCTGTTGGCATAGGTGCATTATCTTTGTCATTATTTGGTGCTTCTAAGGCATTTAAAGCGTGGGGAGAAGTTGCTTGGGATGAAGTCGGTAAAGGGTTAGTTGTTCTTGGTGGTTTAGTTGTTACAGCAAAAGTACTAAAAGGTGCTATGGGTGATATGATCAAAGCATCGATTGGAATTATTGCTATATCTGGAGCATTGGTAGTTGCTTCTAAAGCAATTAATGAATTTGTAAAACTTGACTGGGGAACAATGACTAAGGCTGGTGTTGTTTTGGTTGGAATTGGAACTGCTGGATTACTACTTGGTAAAATACTACCATCAATGTTAGCTGGCGCAGCAGGGCTGGCGGCGATGGGTGCTAGTATATGGGTAATTGGTAAAGCACTACAAGAATTTGGTGATACAACCTGGGAAACAATGGCTAAGGCTGGTGTAGCAATTGCTGCTCTTGGTGCGTCATCTCTATTACTTGGTCCAGCTACTCCACTGATGATTGCTGCAGGTGCAGGAATTGGTGCCATGGGTGCTGGTATTTGGATTTTAGGTGAAGCACTTCAAGCAATCGGCAAGGGGTTTGACGACATGGTCGGTGGTGTCGAACGTCTTGGAAATATTGATGGTAATAATTTGTGGAGTGTTGCCAAGGGATTGGGTGCGGTGGCTGCAGCAATGGCAGCATTTGGCGCCAGTCAAGCACTTGCTGGACTTGGTAATCTGGTTGGAAGATTACTTACTATCGGAACTGACTCTCCAATCCAGCAGCTACAAAAGATTTCTGAATATGGTGAGGGAATCGGTAAGGCTGGATCAGGTATGAAAGATCTGAGCCAAGGAATAAAGGCTTTTAGTGAAATTAAGAGTGATACTCTTAAAGAAACAATGCGATCGTTAAAAGAGTTTCCGTGGGAAGAGGCAACTAGGTTTGTTGCAGTTGGTGGTAATGTGCAAGTAGATTCTGCCAAAATATACAATGCATCAAAAACAAATGCTGACGCTCAGGCTATGGCTGAAGGAAAATTGGCTGGTGGAAATACTACTGTTGTTAATGCTCCTGTTAACAACAACTCTTCTACCAATCAATTTATTAGATCTGTAGTTAGAAATGAAGAATCATCTCAGGCAAGGTATATCGGAAAACGATTTGCTACTTTCTAAATAAAAAGGGGAGTCTTTCGACTCCCCAGCACACTTGCATGGGATTAGTTTAATCTTCTTTAGCAATCTTCTCAAAGTACGACATTACATCGTCATCATCGTCTGATACCTCAGGCATTTTAGGTGCTGCTTTAGAAGCAATCTTAGGCGCAGAAGCAACAGGACGATCTTCTTCCTCAACCATTTGAGCAGCAGACTTGCTAGCAAATGAGTCACCAGAAAGAACCTCATTTAGTTTCTTCTTCAGTTCATCATAAGATTTAAAGTTCTTACGATCGATAAATTCAGCCAGCTTGTACTGTGTTTTGGCGACACGAACAATTTCGTCGTCATCACCAAGTGCTACTGGATCAGTAAAGACTGACTCATCATAGTTGGCGTAACCATCTTTCTTACGCATACGTAGTTTGAAGTTAGCACCTTCCCAGAAGTCAAACACGTTGACTGGCTTCTCATCTTCGAAAGTTGGACGTGCTTTGTCCATGATCTTATCAAAGATTTTCTTACCAAACTTAAACAAGAATACCTTGCCTTCGTTTTCTGGATGTTTAGGATCGCTAACAATCAATACATTAGCAATGAAGGACAACTTACGTTTTTGTTTGCGTGCAATTTCCTTGTTGGCTTCAGAGCCAGAGTTCCAAAGTTGAGTGTTCAACTCACCAACAGGATCGTTCTCACCAAGAGTAGTGAGTGAGTTCTCGATATACCACTTACCAGTTGGACCTTGGAATCCATGAGAAAAGATACGAACCCATGGGAGTTCATCACCTTCTACACGTGGTAGGAATCGGATAGTTGCTGTACCATTACCAGCCTTATCACCTTCTAGACGCCAGAAGCGATCATCAACGTAAGACTTGGTTTCAGTTTGGGGATTTGCGACTTTCTCGAATGCAGAAGAAATTGCACCGAAGTCGTTGTTACGCATTTTGCGTAGTGATTGAATATCCATTGTATTTCCTTTCGTATTAACGGAGTATTAAGATTTTGTATCAGTATCTGTCGAAGTATAATTATACTCTAAATCATCATCTTGGTCAAATGTAACTTCGTCATAATTATCTTCAACATAACTATTTAGTGTTCTCATACCAGCAGTTTTCTTACCGCTAGCATGTTTACTGTGTTTGCCTGAACGACCAGAAGGCATATCATCGTCAAACCGACGAGAATTTTTGTAATAGGTCTTACCCATATACTACTCTTAGATTTCTTCTCTAAATGTTGCAAATATTTTACCAAGTTTGTCTTTATCGTATTTCACAAACCCACTCAACTTTGTTATACGTCTAATTTCATCATCCCATATATACTTCACAGTTGGGTGATCCTTCCATTTGTCAATAACACCAATAAAATCATCAATAATTCTTAAAGATTCAATTGTAATTTTACCACCGATAAACATCTTTAATGCCAGAGGATATTCATTGTCTGTAAATTCAAATACTGCAGAGTTGTTAACTTTATTCGTTTCAACAAAATGTAAAATAGATGTCAGGTCATCAATAAATGTTTTTGTTATCGATTGTTTTCTTTTCATCCACTGAATATAATTATCTTCTGCTTCCTTACCCTCATATATTGAGTTTTCTTTAAAGTATGCAAAATTTGCAACAAAATATTGGATAATATCTTTGTCATTTAACTTTTTATTTGCTATCTTTTCAAAAATGTATCTATCATTACGAGCATTAAATGCTTCACGTGTTCCACGGACATTACCACGGTTTTCAAACACATTGAATTTGTCAGTAGTGAAGTGAAGTTTGATTGCTAGGTAATAACGGTATGCTTTGAATCCATCCATTATACATCTAATGTTGCTTGTTTTGGAAGATAATTTAATTCACGAAAATTCATTTCAATTTTATCTTTTAAAGATTTATTAATCAAAGAAGTGATGTCGTCTGGTTCAAGATAATTTTCTTGACAATATTCAAGAACAGCTTCCAGATAATTTATCTTTTTATCTCGAACAATACGCTCAATATAAAGAGAAAACTCATTAGCTGTTTTAAACATTTTTAGAGATCCAATAATCTGCAGTTCTAATTCCATATGATATTTTATCGTATTCCTTGAGTTTTGATTTATATAATTTCCAAATATCAGTCTCAGTATTATCAGGATCCATTTTTCTTTCAAATTTCTCAAGAAATATAGAGAAGAATTTATCTAATTTCATTTTTTTGACTATGAGTTCATTTCTTTGTTCAATCCAATTCATAATTATCCTCTACGCATTGTTGCAATTTCTACTGCCTGTTCGTCTGAAAAAATAGGTACAGCATTGGACTTATGCATTGTACCGATACCTTTAATCATGGTTCCAGTATAAACTTTATCTATTGGTTTGAAACATGGACCAGCAGTAAATGGGAGACTATTGATCTTTTCGGTTTCACGAATGTATGGTTTTACTTGATGTAATGGTTTTAAACTTTGTTGGGCTGATTTTCGTGCGGGTTTAGTCTCATACTTTTTCAGTATAGCCTCCCATTCGGCAGCAAGTTCCCGCTGCTTAGCGTTTGGTTTTTTGGCTTTTTTCTTTTTAATCGAAGTATAAATTATTTGCATGATTATTTCAAATAAACATTAATAGACTTAACAGACTTAATTATACTATTTTCTACATTAAAAGTCAAGTCCACAGTCTGTGATTCTTGTTCGTAAATAACAAATGATGGATTGTAAAATTTTGTTTTATAATTGGAACGGATAAAGGCAGTGTTTGACACATTTTCTCCAGCGTTTACATAGCGATATAGAGCAGCATCCAAATATTGTTCGTGTAAAATTACACTTCTGTCTCCAATATTACCAATCAATACTAATTTTGGATTTCTTGGAAAAGAAATGTCTACATTTAAATTGTGACAGTCAAATGATAAATTTGACGTGTCAGAAAAACACACCATCATCGTGTCAGAATTTTGAGGTGAATGTTGTTTCGCTGTTGAATCTAAAGCTGCCCCAAATATTGCACCACCGAGACCAATACGAGTTATCATAGTACTAATTATAGAACCAGAAACATTATCGTAAATATTGTTGGTTGTCTTACCCTTATCGGCAATCACAGAGGTAAACGATCTCATATCTGAGACCCATTTCGGTTGCCAGGTGAGCACAACTTTACTATAAATTGTTGTTTCGGTCTGACCGATTTTATAAGATGGTTTCAATACTTGAGCATGGATCGCCTTCCCAACATTATTTAAACGATTTACAATTTTCTCACGCTGCTCATACTCATCATAATTAATATGCATGGTTGAGGGTTGTGTTTTGATAACATTGTTATTTTTGGGAACAACATCTGCGACAATCGTGACTTCATAACCAGAAAGTTTCTTGTTTGAAGAAACAATCTTGTATTTTGTTATAACCCCACCATTATATTGGTCTATGTTTTCTGTTATGATATTATTACGAGCAGTAGATTCACCTATAATAAAAGTTCCAGCACCTGCTTCTAATGCCATTATCTTGGCATTATCAATGGCAGAACCATATGTGGTTCCATAACCAGTAACAGTAACTTCTTCAGCCGCAGAAACACTGGCGAATAATACCAATGTTAAAATTAAATGTTTCATTGCGCCATTGAATTACGAATTTTGGAAGATGCCAACATAGATCGTTTTGTGACTTCTAAAGTAACAACAACCATTGTTTTGTCTGAAGATATTTTTCGCTCAGACACATATGCTCCTCTAACAATACCGTCTGCCTGTACGATAATTTTTTCTTGAATTTTAGTTGCAATATTTCCAGCACGTTCACGAGATTTATTGTCCTCAGAAGATATATCTTTGGATAAAGCATTAGTTATAGTATCTGTAAGTTTACTTGACTGAAGATCAGACTGCATAAATTCAACTATATTACGTTTTGCACGCATTGTAGCTAAATTCATAGACTGTTCAAGAGCAGCATTGTCACTAAGAGATATTGCTGCAGTGGCTGTGGATTTTATAGATTCCCACTCACCCTTATCGTTAAAGGTTACTTCTACTCTACCGAATTCTTGAGTATATTTAATAGCATCCTTTGAGACTGGTTCTACATCAACAGTTTTAGTACTACTACACGCTGATATCAATCCAGCAGTTAAAATAACAAATAAAAAGTTTTTCATAATATATTAATCCAAGGTTAAAGAATATACAACAGTATCAGGTTTATTATAAAGTTTTATCATTTTATCTCGCATCACAGGGTCTTGCAAAGATCTACCTAGTCGAAGAGGAGATTTTGGATCAACCAACTGAATTGAGGGAATGTCAGTGTTTATTTCTGGTAAATTAGATTTAAGTGGAAGATTTCCGCTATTTTCAATAGCTTTAGTTGTTCGCAGTTTCGCAAAATCTTTTTCAAATTTCGCCCATTCAGATTCAAAATCATACGCCATAGCGTTTGATGATACCAAAAGTGCGAGCATAATATAAACTTTCATTTCACATTATCCTTAACTAGCGATTTGGCTGCATCTACCTGTCTATCTGCAAAAGTTGCAAGATTTGAGAACCCAGCAGTTGCAATCAAAAATCCCAAAACAAGACCAATTACAAATTTCATAGTAAAACCCTTTCAATTTTACAGCTTAATTATGCCCTAAAATCGAATAAAAGACAAGCACTTTCTGGAAGCCCCTACTAGATGTAGGGTTATTCATCACTTTTTAGATGGCGGTAATTGATGGTTTGCAATTCCATAGGCTACGCAAACTACATCTTTTACATTTGCATATGCGCAACGAACTGCAACTGGATCAATTCCCTTCACGATTGCAGACTCAATATTACTTTTGATAGCTTGTAATTCACTGTATTTGTAAAATGTAGTAGCTCCTATCATGGTCATAAAACCAATCAGAGTGCTAATAAGAAATGTTTTATCTGTTAGCATAATTTCTCCTTTAGTTAAGTTCCTTAACATCGTCGCATAGTCCTAGCTTTTTAGCTTCTTGAGGACTTAACCACATATCTTGTGGAGGTAGCAGAATCTCACGAATTTTAGATTCAGACAATCCACTACACTTCTTATAGTGTGCAATCATTTTCTTCGTAGTTAAGTCAAACTCTTTTACTGTTGCAAACAACTCGTGTTCCTTACCAAACGCACCCCATGAGTATTGATGAGATAGAATAGAAGTGTTTGGTGTAAGAATACGATGCCCTTTATCTCCAGCAATAAAAATCATAAGCCCAGCAGAAGCAATCTGTCCAAGTCCAATTGTGCGAATTGGAACTGCTGATCCTCTCATAGTGTCAATCAATGCAAACGCAGCATTCAGATCTCCACCTGGAGAACAGATGAGTAAATTTAACATATCAGGTCGTTCTTCTGTGAAGTTCGCCTCAAAAATCCATTCAACTATTGGCTTGGTTGTTTGAAGGGTTACTTCATCCATCAACAAATAAAACGAATGTGCGGAGTTATCCTTGTCACTAAGTTGAATGTTCAATTTATTCATCATTTAGATGCCTACTTTCTCTTTATAAAAAATATGTCGCCCAATGACTGCAGTTTTTTGCAATTTCCATTTAGGGTCTACATAATCAGCATGGTAATATAAAGCACCATTTGTTATGTCTTGTATAACACCATAGTTTGCATAAACCATGATGGCAATCTTTTTAACTTTGTCGTATACTTGTGCATTCATGGCTCGTTTAGCTTCACAGTACCAAGTGAACTGACAAGTAGATTTTATCTTTTG
>Ga0075473_10000078_pt1 | contig 34634 bp, 57 predicted proteins | sample DEB19_08_DNA_FD_76340 | JGI IMG/M metagenome (GOLD analysis project Ga0075473, IMG submission 76340) | Aqueous microbial communities from the Delaware River and Bay under freshwater to marine salinity gradient to study organic matter... | ecosystem: Environmental > Aquatic > Marine > Coastal ... | reverse complement strand
CCGCGCTCGACTGTGGCCGCTGGAAGGTCGGACAGAGCCTCGAACCACTCGTTGGCCATTTGCTGAAGCTGGCCAGTGTTTCGCCCCCACGGATCGCCGAAAATCGCCGCTAAACGGTACAATTGCTTGGAAATTACCTCGCCGTCAGACGACTTGGCGAAGTCACTCCCCAGCAGATTCACGTTGAGCGCGGGCAGTGGCGTAGAGGCGGCCAAAGACTTCCCCGGCTGAGGGGTTTGGCCCGAGCTGTCCGTTTGCTTTTCCAGAGGTTCCATTTGCTTTCAAAATCCAGTTGATAAACGCCAAACGCCAATCTTTTTTCATGGGATTTTTGGCGTCAGGACTTGACCAATAGTGGCTGAATTTCGCCGTTTCGTGGCGCATGTCGACAGGCCGCTGCCCTGCCCGCTCACGCGCTTCCGCCGCCGCTTCGAGCCATTCGTCAGGCACCACGTTGTCGGGATGCCACCGAGTTCCCCGGTGAGGTTTTTCCGGTCTTGAAGCGGGCTGAGGCTCAGTCGGAGAAGCTGAGGGGGTGTCGCGAACTTGTTCGCGCCCCTCTTTCTTACTTTCTTCTCTTATCTTCTCTTCTCTTCTCTTCTCTTCTCTAGAGTCCCCGTGCGTTGCATCGCGTTGCATGTCGTTGCATGCATCTTTTTTCTTCGCCTCTCTATGCAGTCTGCTGCGCTCTGTTGAGGTCGGGTCTTCCTTCTTTGGCTGGTGTTTTTCCCAGGAAGTCAGCCGTTCTTCGGCAACTAAGCCCTTCGCTTTGAGGGCCGCGTAAATGCGCTCCACTTCGTCCAATGAGTAGCCAAGACCCGCCGCCACATCGTCAAGGTCTAGCCCCTCAAGGGACCCGCGCTCGCTGGCTTGGCTGGCTCGATCACACAAGGTTGTGAACACAGCCCACACGTCTCCGGGCCTAGCGTTGCATCGCGTTGCAACGGCGCGCCACTTAGGATCGAACGGTGCCCCGTGCTTGCAGCGCCACCACTCCATTACGCTCTCCCTTCGGCTGGCTTTGGGACTCTAATTCGTGCCACGTGAGCTTGCTCCAGAAAGGATAAATTTAGAGTCTGTTGCGGCGAGCGGGCTTGCAATCCCATGAAGACCTTTGCGCAGCATCGGTTGGCGCTTTGCGCTCTGTACATCGAGACAATTTTTGCACAGCCTGTATTTTGGCGGTGTGGTCCAAATTTCAGCCTTCTTGACCACCCGCCCGCAAGCCGTTGGGCCTTTCGGCGATTTCAAACTGAACAAATGTCCGACACCGTTATTTTTACCCGCCCAAAAAACACGTGTTGGCCTGACAATAACCCGAGCCATCACCCCACCTCTTTCAACAAAGCCGAATGGGCCTTCAACCAGTTGCGCGTGTATCGGTATTTTCGGTAGTGGCCTTTGATAAGAAGGCGCTTGGCTTGGAGCCGGACTTTACGAAGATGCCAACGCATTTGGGCTTTGGTGGTCTTGCGGATCATGGCTGGCCCTCTGGAATAAGTTGACCCACAAACACCCGCTCAATTCCGTTTGCCGTCTTGAGCAAAACAGAGCGTCGCTTTTTGAATACCGGGGCTTCTGGATTTGGATTGGGTAGGCCGCCGATCATGTTGGACCTGACACCGCAGGCGGTGAAATTCGAAGTTGTTTCACCAAAGTCGTAAGCAGTCCCGGCTTCTGTCTTGACGGTAAATCCCTTGGCTTCCCAATAGGCGCGAATCTTGCGGGCTAAACGCTCTGAGTCTTGAACAGTGTCGGTACCTTTCGACATGTTAGACCTCCTCGATCTCGACGTTGTACAAGGCGGAAACGATCTTGCTTTTCAGAGCGTAGAGTGGTGTTCGAACGCCCTTCACATCTTCAACAACCCGCTTCCCTTTTTCGAAGTAACGGAAGTCAGCTTTGTAAAATCCGCAGTTCACGCCGTTGATAATCAAATCAAAGCGGGGCTGAAGTTCGAGGCGGGTGATTTGGCCGGCGCGCTCAAGTAGCTTTAGCTCTAGGTATCGCTTGCCCTCTTTCTTCGAGGCAAAACGAATGCCGTCTATCTCAATTGGTTGAGCCTTATATTTCGACTTCCAAGCCTGCGCTGTGCTCATAGGAAAGCCTCTTGCTTTGGCTTGGGTGGTTCGTCCTTGAAAAGACGGGGCTGGCGATAAGCGTCGTCAATGCGCTTGCAGGCTATGTCGAAATACTTCGGCTCCAACTCTATGCCGATGAACTTCCGCCCTAGCTTGGCACAGGCAACGCCTGTAGTGCCGGAACCCATGAAGGGGTCGAGGACAAGCCCGCGCGTAAAGCCCACCACGCGCTCCATAAGGTCAACGGGCTTCTCGGTTGGGTGAAAGTTATTGCCAGTGCGGACGGCCTCTAAAACGTCAGTGGGACGCCCCGTAGGCCAGTCATGGTTCGGGCCGGGATAGAACAGCACAATCTCTGTCTGCCGCGCGTGTTCGTGCTGCAGGTCCCCCATAGACCAATTGTTTTTGACCCATGTCAGCACGGATCTCGGCGGCGGAACGTCCGTGATGTTGTCCCAACGGCAGAAACAATAGGTCGAGTGAGATGCGGGCAAGGTGCACGCCCAACGCAGCAAATCAGTCGTGTTGTCGTTCGCTATCGCGCCATGCTTGACAGCACGGTGATTGCTTCTAAATTCCATCCCATATGGGGGGTCTGTGCAAATCGCCCCCACCTTCGGAAGCAAAGGCAGGATTTCCCGGCAGTCGCCAAGGTATAGCGTTGCGTCCCCGATTTGCTCACGACGAAACGATTCAAGCCGTTCACGCAAAGCCTCAATCGCCACTTCGTAGCACTTGCGGGAGTTTTCGTCTGGGTCGTAATCACTCATGACAACGCGCCTTGAAATAGTGCCAGACCGCGCGGGGGCACGGCCTGGACTTCTGAACGGCTACGCGCTTTGGGGCTGGGATTCGAGCCGTTCATTTCTGATTACATTCCCGCTGCTTTTGAAACGGCAGCAGCTTTCTCAGCCGTCGCACTGACAGGCGGTGCTTGCTTGTCGAGTACAAGCGGACGTGCTTCCTTGACGGGAATGCCCTTCGCTTGCGCTGAACAAATTCGCCACTGAGCCATGAGACGGTCGACAAGGTGTTCTTTCTTTGAGAGCGTTCCCAATCCAATCAGTGGATCAGAGTTCACTTCGTCGATAATCTTTCGAATCACGTCAGGCGTCATTTCCTGCACACCGGATTCGCGCTTGAATGCTTCAAGTATTTTCATGCCGTGGTGCTCCTTCAGTTTGAGAGTTGATTGATCCCACCGCTAGACGTGCCGCTCTTCGCTCTTCTTTGAGGCGGAGGCGTTCGATTTTCTTTCGTTGAATTTCTGCCCACCGGGCTTCTGAAGCGCGCTTCTGTTCTTCCCTATCGCGCAAAAGAATTTCATGACGGAGAGGGCGAGCGTCTGAATTCACGCCCTGCTTCTTGAGGGCGTGAATCAAAGTCGTATGATCTCGTTTGAAAATCCGTTCCATATGTAACAGGGACATAAGCGGATAAGATCTTTTCACTTCGGCAATCGCTTCATGTCGAGCGTCGACAAATTTACGAATGCGGCATCGAGACATTACCTGTTCATAGCTAACGCCGTGACGCTTGCACGTTTCAGAAATTATGCTTTTAATGCGCTCACGCACCATTCCCTGGTGACTGTTAGTCCTAACGGCATTGGCATTGTAAGCCAGGGCTTCTAGCCCTTGTGGGTCACTTAGGTATTCACCACTAACTGACACCTCTGTCACACTATTATGGGTAATGGTGTTTGGCGCGCGTAAATCATTCCCGTTTGTCATATGCTGTCCCCCAATTATTCAGCGGCTTGTTGTTGAGATGCAGCGGCCCGCTCACGCCAGCGCGACGCCCAGTCGTCGGCTGTAACAGCGTCTTTGGTCGCTATTCGGATACGCTCAATGGTGTCGAAGTTTGGGAATGCTTTTCCCTTCACCAGTCGGTTTACCGACGATGGAAGGATGCCTATCGCCCGAGCCAGTGCTGACTGGGACGTGTTCGTTTCTATGAGCCATCGGTCTAACTGCATGCCGCCGAATATGCTTGTACCGCATATGGCTGTCAAGCAATGATTTTTGGCCCAGACTCATGCGAAAGTCCGGTCATGCCGGAAAAGAAGCATTCTATGAGGCGCACCTTTATCCGCGAATGGCGCGAGTATAGAGGGTTAACGCAGATTCAGCTTGCCCACCGCCTCGAGGGGGTGGTCGGCCAGTCTACCCTGTCTCGCCTTGAGAATGGGGTGTACGCATATACCCAAGAGACACTAGAGGGCATTGCCGCAGCGTTAGATTGTGAGCCTGCCGACCTAATTGGCCGCCTCCCAGGCGCTCCAACTGAGTTAACACTGTTAGTTAACAAGCTATCCCCAGAAGCCCAAAAGAAAGCCATCGACATTATCAAGGTCATGACGGCGGCCTAGGCTGGCACCGCCCGAAATACCCGCCCGAAATCCATCACCCCCCCCTATTTCGGGCACCTTGTGAGTATTCCCACACCACATGCGACAGTCTGCCGCACATAAATGCGCTAGGCGCATATAACTATGCCCGCCTTATTGCTTGACGCGCATATGCGTGAGGCGCATATTCTGCCCATCAACACGGGCAACCACCATGAGCAAAAGCTACAGAAGAGAAGCAAAGCAAGCCTGGAACGAAGGCGAGACCGTCAAAGTGGGCTTCATGAGCCTTACTGTAGTTCGCAAAGTTCCGACACCAGGCGACTTCAAGCCTGACGTGTTTCACCTGATTGCAGCCAACGGCAAACAGTACACGTTTCAACCGCATTTTGGCTTGTCGCAAGGGTGGCACCAATGAGCGTTAACCCAGATCAGCGTTACTACGTTGTAACGCAAGAAGATTTTGAACTCGCCGAAGATCACGAGGCCATTTCCAAAATCAACGCGCAATTCCTCGCGCTGATTGATTTGGCCAAGACTTCACGCTTTGACACGAAGCGCGGCGAAGAGTTTAAGGCTGAATTGATTACCCAGCTCGAAGCCTCCTACCACGACGCATGTGTAGCCTCTATGGCCCGCGACGCTGAAGAGGCTAACGGCACCAAGATCGACGTAAGCTACGGCGAAGCACGGGTGGTCGAATGAGCGCCCTTTCAAAACTCATTTCACCCGTATCAGAAGCGGACAAAGCCGCGTTTGAGAAGATCACGGCAGAGCGTACCGACTTCGATACGCCTGCCCCGCTCACCCCGCTTGAACGTGTCGAGCTGCTGGCATCAAGCGTTTTGCGCGACTTAGCTGAAATCGTTGCCATCATGGAAAAGCACGAAACGAAAGTAGATTTCGGATCGACTGAGCTTCTCATGAGAGAGGCAGAAGATCGAGCCATGACGGCACTTGTTCAATCAACTTGGATGCGCAATCGGCGCGAGGCAGGCTTGCTATGACCCCCGCCGAATTAAGCGCATGGTGTACCGCCATTGCTATCGCTGCCTTCCTGGCGATTGTTTCATTCAACCTTGGAAGGCTGAACGCCTCAACACCTCAGCTTCGATCCGCCTGCGACTTGAGCGCTGAAGATCGTCTCGACCTTAAAGCAGGGTGGTATGAGCCATGACAGACAAAATTGAACAGATCATAAGAGAGTGTGACACCTTAAGCGGAAAGGAAGCACACATCTTGTTCACCACGCGCGGGACGGGGTGGCGCTGGCTGGCGTACACTTATGACAGGCAGGCCCATGGCAATACTGCATTAGAGGCCGCAGAGTCCTTATTAGCTAAGGTCAAAGCAGCCCACGACGCACTGGAAAAGGAAAAAGGGCTACTTGCTCAAACTCTGGGCATTCACCCATGAGCAACGTCGTTCAATTCCCCACCCAGCCCCGCGTTCACCAGTTTGTCGCTGAATGCTACATGCGGGACAGGATGCGTCACGAGTTGGCGGCTTGCGTTGGATTGCTTCATAACAGGCCAACAGACGATCAACTGTTTGAGTTGCGGAAGCTGATAGTAAGCGCGACTGAGCAACTCGACTGCTACCTGGCAGTGAGGGCTGCTTGTGACTAAGCGTCCCCACATATCGCCCAAGCTCATGGTGTCCGTTGCTATCAAGCAGGCCGAACACGGTGAAATCCCATGCCCGCTTTGTGGCACCGGGATCGCCTCGTTCGAGGCCCGCGTTTTGGAACACATGGTTCCGCATGAGTTGGGCGGATCGAGTGATGAAGATAACTTGCGCTGGGTGCATACCGAATGCGCCAAACTCAAGACAAATGGCAATGGCGTCACGTCTGCTGACGGCGATCTGCACAAGATAGCCAAGGCGAAGCGTTTGGAACGAGCGCGTAAGGCGCATGAGGACGCGGTACTAGGAAAGTTCGAGCCGAAGCCCATCAAGTTCAAGTCGCGCATTCCATCGCGGCCATTTCAAAAGAGGGCCAAATAATGCCCACCCCGCGCAAAGGATATTTCACTGCTGACGGAACGCGCGTTCCAGCGGTATCGACAATTCTAAGCCGCTTCAAAGAGAGCGGCGGTCTTATCAATTGGGCGTGGAAGCTAGGAACGGAAGGCAAGGATTATCGAGAGATTCGGGACGCAGCCGCCGACGCCGGCACAATGGCGCACTCACTCATTGACGCCCACATCCACCAGACACAAGTCACGATTTCCGGCGATGAGGATACTGTCAAGAAAGCAAATCAAGCCTTCGAAGCCTATTTGAATTGGCAGCGTAACAGCCAGTTCAATATCGAGTGGACAGAGCGTCAGTTGATTTCCGAAAAGCACCGCTACGGCGGGACACCAGACGCTTTCGGCACAATCAACAATCAGCCCGTCTTGCTCGACTGGAAAAGCTCAAACGCGATCTATTCGGATTACCTGCTTCAGCTCGCAGCCTATGCCGAGCTGATCCGTGAGAATTACGGGATCGAAGTTCAGGGCTTTTATCTCTGCCGATTTGCAAAAGAGAATGGCGACTTTTCAGTTCACCACTATCCCGAACTAAACGACGCCCTGCGCATGTTTCTGCTGCTGCGTGAGGCATACGATATCGACAAGATTTTGAAGAGAAGAGCCGCTTAAGGCTCGTTAGAAAAGGAGTGAATATCTATGGCAAGTTACCTACCCGCCCCTGGGCAAAACAATTTCGCCCCCGCCCCAGTTGGATCACACGTTGCAATTTGTTGCCGTGTTGTCGATCTTGGAACTCAGGAAGTGAACTACCAGGGACAGTTGAGCAAAAAGCGGCAAATCCTAGTCACTTGGGAATTGCAATCAGAAGAGAGGATGACAGACGGAAGGCCGTTCACGGTTGGGAAAAAATACACGTGGTCAATGCACGAAAAGTCTGGCCTTCGCCGTGACTTGCAAACATGGCGTGGAGTCGCTTTCAAAGAAACAGACTTCGGCCCTGGTGGCTTTGATATTCGAAAGATTGTTGGCCAGCCCTGCCTAATCTCAATCACCCACAAGGAAAAACCGGACGGTGTGAGAAGTGAAGTCGCGGGTGTGATGAAGCTACCAAAGGGCACGCACGTCGAGCCTATCGTGAATCCGCCCACCTTTGTCTGGCTTGATAAAGACGATTTCTCGCAGCCTGACTTTGATCGTCTATCGGACAAGCTAAAAGCCACCGTCATGCAGTCGCCAGAGTACCGCGCCATGAAGTCGGGAAACTCCGTCACGACTGAAATGCTCGACGCGGGTCACGATCCTGTTGATGACTTGCCGTTCTGACAGGTAGCGAAATGAACAACAATCGCCCCCAATCAGAAATCTACCGCGAAGCCGCGATGAAGTGGGCTGACTTAGATGCGGCTGCGCGTCTTCTTGAGGAAGGTAAAAGCGCAGTCCTTTCTCAACGCATGGCGCAGCTCGGTGACATGCCAGTCAGCAAAGCAGAGCTAAACGTCAAGGCGTCTGATTTTTGGGCCGATTACATCAAGAAAATGGTGCGCGCTAAAACAGAAGCCAACAAGGCCAGGATCGAAATGGAATACGCAAAGATGGTGGCTTGGGAGCGAAACTCTCAGGAAGCCTACGAGCGGGCAGAAATGAGAATGGCGCAATGATTGAAACTCTATTCCTGATCTACCTAGCCGGGATGCCCATAAGCCTAGTCTTTCTGTATTGGGCTGTTCTCTCTGTCCCCAGTGAAGAAATGCCACCCGTCCGGCTTATCGACATTCTAATGCCGCTCATGATCTGGGCGTTGTTTTGGCCGATCTTTATGGCGCTGATTTTATATGAAGTTTGGAGTGATGAGATATGACGCTGGATGATTTGGAAGTCATTCGCTACGACGCCTATTGGGATGAGTACGACAAGTGCCCCGATATTGAGCCTCAGGAAAAGCATGTCAGAGCCAATCGCGCAGGCATCCGCGCTGTTGTTGTAGCGTTACGCAATCACTTCTCTTTCGTGACTTACCCACACGATGATTGGGACTGCATTAGTATTGAAGGTGTTTTTGACGAAATCCTTGCCAGCGATGGCGTGGACAAGGCGGCGGGTGGAAAGCCACAAGCGGATTTTGACATCGGGTCCGCTGGTGGTGAGCCTGGAAGCACACCCGCCGCCGATGTGGACGTAGATCAACGGATAGAGCACGGAGCTTCTACCTCCGGGGTTGCAGGTTCAAGTCCTGCCGTCCATTCCAACTACACTGGAGGTATGAACGACCTCTGCGTTACACCCGCCGCCGACACTAACGCGAGCGCGGTGTGTGAGTGGGTTGCTGTCCACCTTCCCGACCGTGTTCAAGAGTTTCAGTCTCAGTGCGGGTCAATGTATGTCAGGGTTGCTCAATCGCCCCACGAACAAGGTGCCCATCATTGTTACAGATGCGGCAAGCCCGTAAAGTTCCGTGGAGCCGACAAATGAAGGTTAAACCATTATCTCAAAGCGTGATTGCGTCTATGCGCGAGACGTTCACATACGAGCCTGACACCGGGCACATCATTCGTGTGAAGGCGGAAGACCATCGTAGACGCCACCTGATTGGGAAACCTTGCGGCAGCGTTTCAAAGACAACTGGATACATCCAGTTGACGCACCACAAGCGTTCCTACATGGCGCACCGGGTTGTTTTTGTCTTGATGACGGGGGAATGGCCTACGGACGTTGTTGATCACATCAACAGGTGCAAAACAGATAATAGATGGGCCAATTTGAGGCTGTGCAACAGAACGGAAAGTTCCACCAACATCAGCATAAGCAGACGGAATAAGACTGGCGTCAGAGGTGTCCAGTATTGGCCGGAGCGGGATAGGTGGATTGCGATGATCCACGCCAATGGAAAGAAGCACTGGCTCGGCTCGTTCAAAACCAAAGAGGAAGCGGTAGCCGCTCGAATTGCGGGCGGGCTAAAGCATCACGGAGAATTTCCAGGCGAAGTTATCAAATCGGAGGCGGCGCGATGAGTGCAAAAGAGTTTTCCGTCCGTATTGGCTTTGCCTGTTTCCGCTACGCGCTCGGCGGCAGGGATGAAAAATATACCATCAATGACTGCATACGCTGGTTGCAGTTAATCGCAAAGGAGGGCAGCGAATGAGCAGTGACATCGTGCAGAAATTGCGACTTGCAGCGGCAGTGATCCTGAGCACAGACGGGGACCGGGACTGGAGCAACCAGAGCAACCTTCTCGTTGAGGAAGCCCTTGCCGCAGCCAATGAGTTGAAGCAGTCCGCCGATACCATCGAAGCCCTTGAGGGTGAGGTGGCTGCGTATAGCAAACTGTCGGAAAAAGAGGCGGCGTTTGGTCTGTCGCAAATGAAGCGTGCCAAAGCCGCAGAAGCACGCGCGGAGCGGCTGCGTGTGGCGCTGGAGGAGGCAGTCACGTGGATGAACGGATGCGCTGTGTCCGGTGGCTATCCGGCGTGGCACGCGAAGGCAATCAAAGCCCTAGAGGACGACAAGCAATGACCGACATCGTGAAGGGTATGGCGGGTGCTTACCTGCACGCACTGAACGGGCCTGATGACCTGACCGTTGAGGAAGCAATGCGCGCCGCGCTGATGTGGTTTAGCGAGCAGCTCGACCGCGAAGGAAAGCACTTCGTAGCCGCTGAAGTTCGCGCTGCGGCAGGGGAGGAAGGGAAGTGAGAGTGCTTGACCTTTTCAAAGGCTACAGGATACGTGAGGACGGCATGGTCACTAGCCGATTTGGGCGAACGCTCAAGACGCAGCCTGGCAACTCTGGGTATCTGCGGGTCGAATTATCCGGAAAGAAATATCTGCTGCACAGGTTGCTTGCGACCGCGTTCATTCCCAACCCGGACGCGAAGCCGCAAGTAAACCATAAGGATGGAAACAAGACTAACAACCGGCTCGACAATCTGGAATGGGTAACGCGGAGCGAGAACCAGGAGCACGCATATGCCGCGGGCTTGCAACGGGGGTTTAAGAAGCCGACACCGCTGTCCTCTAGCCACCGAAAGGCTCTATGTGGAAGTCGGTGGAAGACCGAGACGCATTTCTATCATTGCGACGGAAAGACCTTTTCCAATCTCTACCTAGCGGCAGAGTTTTTTGGCGTGTCCAGGCAAACCGTGTTGAACAGATGCAGGTCGTCCAAATTCCCCACGTGGTCGAAGGAGGTTATCCGCCATGCCGCGTGAGATGCGTGTACTGTCCCTTTTTGCGGGAATAGGCGGCATGGATTTAGGTCTTGAACGCGCAGGAATGCGGATTGTAGCCCAATGCGAGATCGAGCCTTTCTGCCGTGCCGTCTTGAGAAAGCATTGGCCTAGTGTCCCCCAATTTGAAGATGTGAGAAAACTGCGTGGCGAAGATGTTGGACCAGTTGACCTTGTTTGCGGGGGCTTCCCTTGTCAGCCGTTCAGCACCGCGTCTCGAGGGCGGCGACTTGGCACAGAAGACGACCGTTACCTCTGGCCTGAGATGCTGCGAGTTATATCAGAAACAAAGCCCGCTTGGGTCATCGGTGAGAATGTTGTTGGCCTCAAGCCAGTGGAAGTCGGACAGGTGGTGTCTGATTTGGGAGCGAAGGGTTTTGACGCCGTCGTTATGGAAATTCCGGCTTGCGCCACGCTCAAGGACCACTGGAGGCCGCGCAACTGGTTTCTTGGCTACTCCGACCGCAACGGCAAATCAAAGCGCCCCGTCAATGCAGAAATGGCCGTCGTGCAGAGGCGTAACAACGGAGCCAGAGACGCTCGAGGTCCGCATGGGTTTTCCAAGGGGTTGGACGGACTTAGAAAGCGTGCCCTCGGAAATGCCGTCGTCCCCCAAGTCGTTGAAATCATCGGACGCGCTATAATGCAAACCGCCCACCCCAATCATGAAGGTGCAGCATGAGTGAGCCAAAGCCCTACTCTGTCTCGAAATTGGCAGAACGCTGGGGATGTTCAAAGCGGCATGTGGCCAACCTAATCCACAAGGGGCACTTGCAATCTTTCCGGGTAGGGAATTTGCTAAGGGTCAGACCAGAGGAAGTGGAGCGTTACGAATGCGGTACAGGGTCGCCAAGCACAAAAGGGGATACGTCGCGGTTCTCTATGAGGGAAGCCGTAGGAGAAGAATTGCGCTTAAGGCGGCTGACAAGTTCCAAGCAACAGCAGAAGCGGCGGAACTTGTCGGTCATATCGAGCAACGAAAGCCCCGGCAAAGACTAACAGTCGGGCAGATAGTGGAGGCATACCTTGAGCAAAGCGAAGCGATCTGGAAAGAAAATGACAGGCTCCATTATCAAGGCATTCGAGAAAGAATTGGACGGCTGGTTCCATCAGCAATCACTGCGGACACGTGCCGCGATATTGTCGCAACATCTGATGTCAAACCAGGCACACTACGAAAGCGCCTTGGAGTGGTTCGGGCGGCCCTTCGATGGGCAGAGCGCAAAGCCATCATCGACAAAGCCCCGCACATCTGGCTCCCCCAAGCCCCGCCGCCGAAAGATAGGAGGCTGAGCCGTGAAGAGTTCGAACGCCTCGGACGAGCAATGGAGAGCGTACATGGATGGATCTTCTTACAGCTTGCAAGATTTACGGCGGCTCGCGCAGGGGCAATACTCAGCCTTCAATGGCGATCCGTTGACTTCGAGCGCCGCCTTATCTCGCTTGGCGGATCAGTACGACAGAAACGCAGGGCGACAGTCCCCATGCACCCAGACTTGGCCTGGATACTGGTTCTAGCCAAAGATGTGGCGGAGACTGATTACGTGATTGAGTTTGCAGGCAAGCCTGTCAAGTCCATTAAGAGGACATTCCACACCGCACGGGACAGGGCGGGGCTGGACAAGGCCGTAACGCCGCATGTCATCCGGCATACAAGCGCCTCTTGGATGGCAGAGGCAGGCGTCCCCATGTCAGAGATTGCAGCCGTGCTGGGGCATAGGGACAGTCGAACGACTGAGCGCATCTATGCTAAATTTTCACCTGAATATTTACAGAAAGCAGTGAGGGCTTTGGGATGACAAAGGTTGTGACAATGGCAGAAGCGGTTACTGCGGTGATCGACAAGTTCCTTTTGGACGGGTGGCTCCCGCCAATGTCACCGCTTGAAGCCCGCAGGCTTTCAAGTGCGATCATTTACGAAGTGAATGAATACCTTCTGTCTCAGGGGTGCGAGATCAGGCGCAAAGAAGCAGTGCCCGGTGGCACCGTGTGCCAATCGCTAGAACATGCCGTGCCGGAAACGACAACAAACGACGCACAGCCGTCCTAGCTTTCAGCATTAAGCCGCTGTTTTCCATGCGGGGAAATGCTTTCGGGAGGCAGATGCCGGAGGTTCAAATCCTCTCTCTCCGACCAACCATTTCAATGACTTAGGGTACCGGAGAGGCAGTGCTCCCCGGTGTTGGCGTGCCAGTCAAAGCCAAGTCTTGCCCGAACGGATCATGCTAGCTGTTGATTTGGCGATACCGAACTTGGCGGCAATCTCGCGCAACTTCATCTTGTCGGGGTTGCGCCGAATGTATTCGGCCTGCTCCGGCGTCACCTTGCGGTTTCCGCAATACTTGTAGCGCCCTCTAGCAATAGCATCCTGCACATTCTCGGCGTGCGTCCCGACCCGCAAATGGCGGGGGTTGACGCATTTCTTATTGTCGCAGGAGTGCAAGACTAACAAGCCCTCCGGGACGGGGCCGTTAAAGAATTCATACGCCCAGCGGTGGCAGCGGCCAGTTTCCCCGACCCGGCCATAGCCATTAGTGTGAAAATTGCCCGTCCACTCCCAACACTGGAAATCCGAGGGGATGCTTACTTTTGACCAAAAATTGGCAGCCATGATACGGCTATCGTTAGCCATCTGAGTCTCCATATTAGACTTAGGGGTTAGGGTGGCGTTTGGCGTTGGTAGCGCCTGCGTCACCCGCTGATTCGAACGCTTGAACCAGCATCAGAACAATCCCACAACGAAGCCGGATAATCAATTGCTAGCGTGCCAGTATTACTGATGATCCAAGCAATACTTCATAACCCAGCCCGCCAAATCGTTATGGCGTTCACGAAGCTGATTAAAGCGCCCCACGTCCTCCGCGTATTGAGCCAAGACTTCCCTCTGTTCCTTCACCGGAATATCCCCAGGCTTGGCCAGGGGCGGCTCTGGAATGAGTAGGGAGGGGGAAGGCTGCGGGCAATAGATTACCTCACTCCCCGCCCGTCCGTAAACGCTGCAATTCGCTAGCAACGGGATCAGGAATATCACAGTCAGGATTTGCTTTGACATGTTTGATGACAGTCTGTTTGACGATTTTGACGCGCTCCACCGTTTTGGCTTCCTTGGCCTGTAAGGCTTTCTGTGCCGCAAGCCGCGCGTCGTTGGCTTCGCTGGCTTTTGTCTCGGCTGCCCGCTCGCGCTTGATCGCGTCGTCGCGTTCTTGCTTTGCTTGGTCGAGTTCGTGCGAGTCCTCGAGCCATGCCCGCGCGGTCCAGCCGCCCCAGGCCGAAAGGCCAAGGACGGCGATGATTAAGCCAGCGCGAATGTACGTGATCATGTTTATTGCTTAGGAAGATTAGGCGCGTTGTTTGCTGGCTGGTTGGCAGCGCCAACACCCAATAGAGCCAACACCGTCGCATTCACCCACTCAGGAATCGTGATGACGAAATCAACGCCAAGGCCAGGAGCGGCTGAGTTCCAAGCCGCGACAACGGCAAGGGCGAACGCAGCAACAGCGGCCAATTTCGTCTTGATGCCAGGGGCGAAGTTGAGAGCGCTAACAATGATTGAAAGAAGATTTCCCATAGTTCACCTATTCGTTTGGACCTAGAAGCCGTCTAGGCGCGGGGATTCATGGCGCGTATTGAAGCGCCACAGTTAGAAACACGGTGAGTAGGAAAAGAACGAGAGTTGCCGGCGTTAGAAGCCACTCCCACACCTTCCAATGTCTTGGCGCGGTGTAGAAAATCCGATTAGACGCCTTCGCAGTTTTGCTTTTCTTGCTCATAGCGGTACGACCTCTTCAAATCGTCCAAGAAATCCGACTAACTGCCCATTGGCTGATATTGGCGTACCAACGGCTTTGACGCGGAATCGCTTATGCGTGTGTGAGTTCTCAACGGTGTATGTGTGTTCAAAGTCACGTGCGCGCTGTACTGCGTCCGCCCACGCCGTCCAAACTTCGGCACGTTCCGGGCCTGGAGGCATGATATTCTCCCACCCCGTCCCTGCCATTTGCTCAACGCTTCGCCCCGTGAGTTCGCTCATGGCGATATTCACCCGGATGCAAGCGCCTGTATCGTCACTTTCCCACATGGGCATTCGTGAGCCTTGGGAGAATGACCATTGCCAAGCCTTCACCCGCTGCACATCGCTTGAAAGCGTCTCAACTTTGCTCTTGGTGTCTTTCACAAGATCAAAGAGGCTACTCCCACCGTTCGCAACGAGCTGCTGCTTAATGTCGGCAATCGACGATACGAGGGCGTCAATGTTCTTTTTGCTCTGGATCAGCATCCGCCACACCCAAGCAGCGGCACCCCCGGCAGTACCAAGAAAGACAATGATGTCTGTATAGTTCTTTGCATTTGCTGCTATCCACCCAAGAAAATCGCCCACCGTCGAACACCTACGCTTGAATTTGGACCAAACGGCACTGCTGACATTAGGATTCCCTCGTGCTCATCTGTGATGCGCCAACGGAAGGAATAGGCCCCACCCATTCTGGAATGATTGTCTGCGTTTCCGGCCATCGCAGGGCAACGAGCCGATCAATTGAAAAATCAGCTATCGAAACGCTGTCCGATTGATTGCCGCCGATAATGCGAATCAGGCGCTTCTCTTTGTCCGTCGATAGGTAAAATCCGACATGGCCTTGCCAAGCCGTGGGAGGGCGGGAAATCACCACTACGCACCCTAAAACGGGGCTTGATAGCTTCCGGCCCCATGTCTCATAGGATCGAGCGTTCGCCTTTCCAGAGCCGTGCTGATTGGCTCTGGCAAGCATCGCCCCGACAAAGGCAGCGCACCACGGCACTTCGTCCTGCCCGTCTGCAACATTGGCAAGCCCTGCATCATTCCAATACTTGATGATGCGCGGGTTGTCCCCGTCGCCTGAGACTTCTCTAGTCCCAAGTTCATTGCGCGCGTAAGTGAGCCACAAAGGGTCCATGATTTAACTTCCAAATATGAGAACGATAGATGCCCACGTGAAAGCGCCCACAAGCACTTCGCTAGTTTCGCCCTTGCCGTTGATACGGTAGCCAGCCCAATAGAGCGGGCCGTGTAGAAGGCCACTAAGCGCGTAAATCAAAGCCTGCGTTTCATGTGAGGCGGAGAGAGGGAGTATTGCAGTGGTGTTTCGAACTAGGCCGATGAATGACATACCGGCCATATTGTACGCGGTGACTTTCCAATGGGGCCACGTTAGATCGGGTATCCCCCCGAACACTTGCGGAAGCCACCATTCAGTCAAAAGCTCAGTCTTGTTCTTCGAAAACGCAATGAACTGTTTCGCGTCGAAAATCATGTGCGCGCCATGGCCCCAGAGAGCCATGGACGCGAACACGGCGATGGGCAACGCCAGAAATACCCACCACTGGGGACTGCTTAGGAGGAAAATCAGCAGGCCCGTAGGAAGCGCCCATATCAGGCGCATTGTTTGCGTTCTCTGTTTACTGCCCCACTCCCATCCATATTGCCGGGACAGGTTAGAAAACCACCCGCCGCGCAATCGGTACAGAATGCCGCCTAGGATGGCAGCGAGAACGATCCACATCAGACCATTCCATATTCTTCAACGATGCAGATACCGTCCCCACCAGCGCCGCCGTTGCCAGAGCCTGACGTTTGAGACGAGCCGCCAGCACCACCAGCACCATAACCAGTTGCAGCACGGCCATTAGTTGCGCCTGATTGCTGCCCTGCAATTGGCCCGCCAACGCCAAGAACAGAGCTTGCTCCATGGCCTGGGACGCCTTGCCCGCCCGTGCCCGAAAATCTAATACCAGCACCGCCATGATTGCCAGCAATGTTGAGTCCGCCACCGCTAGCTGAACCACCAGACCCGCCAGCGGAAAGTGTTTGAGTGGAACCGTTCGTCATTGTAGCGCCACCATTTCCAGCGCTGGCTGTATGAAAGGAGCCAAAGCTAGAAGCGCTTGAACCGTTGTTGCCCGCCGTTCCTGCTGTTGTTTGCGATGCGCCGCCAGTTCCGATTGTCACAGTCTCAGTTGCGGCGGGTTGAACCCATTCTTCGCAATAGCCACCAGACCCACCACCTGCCCCCAGTGAGCCGTTGGAGCCTGTTGCCGTGTCAGATGATGCTCCGCCACCACCAGGCCCTTGCGTTCGAACAAAAGCCCACACACACCCAGACGTGCGCGTGTAAGTGCCGGAAGCAGTAAAGTATTGAGTTGCCAAGTGCCCCTTACGACCGGGGGAAGACGGGAAGCATTGGTGTGTGATCGTCCACGAACTTGCCCCGCGTCTAAACCGAACGCGAGCCCCTGCTGGGATGGTGTAGGTAACAGCGCCTATTGTGTTGATGCCAGAACCATGGGTGATTGTTTGAGAATTTGAAAAGATGATTTCAACTTCCCGGCCTGAAGCGGCGGATGAGATCGTTGTTAGTGTTGTAGATGCAGATGAGCATGTGAACACACCGCCGCCCGTCGAGGGGAGTGAGATGTTATTCGTCGCAATTGATACTGCACTGCCAGTTTCCCAAAGGCCCGCTAGTGCGTCAGGAGTAACTAGCGACGATGTGCTTGTTCCTGTCAGGACATCAGTGACAGAAGCGGCGTTCGATATTGAATCTGTCGCCCCAAGATCAAGCCAAGCCGCTGTGTCGAGCTTATACTCATAGGTGTGACCGTCCGAGGTGTTGGCATGTTTTTGGCCTGGGTGTGGATCTGAGGGAAGCCCCGCCCCTCGGGTAAATACTTGATCTTTGTCCACTGGGTCCCATGTCTTAAGGGTGGTCCCAGCCGAGTTTTTCCAGATGACCTTGTACCGCTCGCGCTTGATGAATATCTCGCCAAAATAGCCATTGGCGTCCGATACGACCGGGTTAGCGTTAGCCGTGGTTAATCCGGCGTCCGAGTAGGTATCTTGGGCCGTCGAAGTTCCGGTAAGGCTGAACGTCAGCGTTGAGAGCGGCTGAGCGGCCCCCTCGAAAAGCGGGGTAGCGCCGGAAAGAAAGAAGCGTCCTGACATGGCTGTTCCGTTCGTGGTATAGAGTTCAAATGACCGCCGTACTCACGTTCATAGGCTTAGTAGTGTTCTTTCGGGGAACACCGCCGCTTGTGAATTGGCTGCTTGCTAGAGTTAGAAGCCGCTTAGCGACTTGGCGCTTTAGACGCGCGGTTAGACGATGGCACGCGCTCCAGAGACGCGCCGCGCCCCGCGACACCAATGGCACCGGGGGCAACGCCGCGCCCCGCCTGACGAGCAGCGAGAGCGGGATCAAACTTATTGGCGTTAGCAGCGGCCCGCTTGAGCGCTTGCCCGACCATCCTGACGCCTAGGCGTTTGCTTTCGAGTATGGCCTTGATGCCCTTAGCCCCAGCGAAAACCGCTGCGGCGGGGACGATAGCTTGCGGGGCCATTAAACCAGCACCACCACCAACCGCCCCCAATGCTCCATAAATTGCCGTTCTTTCCGCCGTCTGCGACCCTGGGACTTCTTTCAAGAAACGCTGCCCGCCTTTTGCAAGCATTCCGAGTTTGCCGCCGCCTGTGTAGGCCATGCTCTTATCGTTCGCCATCACGCGGCCAAGCAAGAGCGCTGGGCTGATATTTCCATCTTCAGCCTTTGACACCAAATCCTGAATAACTTTCATTGAGCGGTATTGTTGCTTTGCAGTCTTGAGCATGGCCGCGTCGTCAACGGATGCGCTACGGGTGAATGCGTCGTCAATCGCTTCACGGATTTGCCCTGCATAAAACTTGATGTTTGGATCAGAACTCTTAATCAAATTGTCCAGAACGCCGCCTTTGCTATTAAAGGCGTGGTACTTTCGCCCCGACAAAACCCCTCCCGTTTTATTCGCCTCACTGAGAATAAGGTTCAACGCTTTCGTGAGTGCGGGAATTTGGGCGTCTGTCAAGTTCTCAGCAACACGGACTTGAATATCAGCCAGATCATCGACGAGGTTTTTGTCAACTTGGATGTTGTTCCGGGCAAAAACTTGATTGAACATATTCCCAATTCGCGCCTTGGCCCTGCCCATGACGGTTGGTGTTAAAGTGTCTGCCTGCTCCCCCATCGTGCGGGCAATGGCTGCATTGAATGCTCTCAACTGTTCCGTGCGCGCCTTTGTTCCCATGAAGGGGAGTTTCGAAACCGCGTCGTAAAGTATCCTCGTTGATTTGCTTCCAACCTGGCCGGGCAGAATTGGGATGCCCTCATCAATCATCTGCTTGGCAAGTTGTGCGCTATCGTCAGACAGACCGCCTGTCGGCACCCGTAGCGATCTTGCTGCGCCCGCTGCTGCCGGAGCAAAGCCGCCGAGCAATCCGCCAACAAGCGGCGCATATGGACTATCGGGAAACATATCTTGCGCGACTCTTGAGCCAAGGCCGCCTGTCACGCTTGCAGTGAGCACGGGACGAATCATCTTCGCCGGGGCTAATGCCGCTCCAGGCCCCACAAACTCACCAACACGCCGCGCGTATCTCTCAGTCGTCGTCTTAGCTTCGGGGCCGAAAATATCGGGGCTGACATAATCTTTGAGCATCCCCCGCACTGTCTCAGAGCCGAAAGGATTGTCAGCGTATTGCTCAGGCGTAAGCGGCTTTGCACCGAACTGTTGCGCCAACTTGTCAACACCCATGAGCATTAAGTCGTTGACCGCACCGGGGAGTGTAAGGGTCGCGTCTACAGCGCCGCCTGCAAAGTTGCTGGCGAGGCTTTTAGCTGTAGTCTCTGGCTGTTCAGGCTGCACTTGGCCCTGCTGTTGCTCGGGTGCTGGCTGAGTGACCGGGGCGGTTCGAAGCGTTTTGTAGACATGCGCCACGCGGTCAAACTCAGGCGTCCCCGTTTTGTCTTTGTTAGCGCGAAGCCACGCCGCAGAAGCCGCCAGCCGCTCTTCGTTTGTTGCCATTATTTTAGCCCTAGCAATTCATCAACATCGGAGAAATCATCTGGGGCAGAAGTCGCTTGGGATTGGACGCCTCCGCCGTAGTCGATCTCCGCCGGATCAAATGCGTTATACCCATTCCTCGCGCGCCTGATATTGATGCGCTGAAGTCGCTGCCTGGCTGCAATCGCATTTAGATTTTTCACCCGCTCGAGCTGCTCCGCCACCACCTTCGGATCGGTGATATATTTTGTAATTTCATTCCATGCGCGGATCGCGTCGCCTTCAGTCTGCACGCCTTTGTTGAGGCGCAAACTGTCATTTCGCATCTTTTCTAACGTAGCTTCAAGAGCGGCAAAATTGCGGCTCCCAGGAGTGCTAAGGCCAGCAAGATTCTGCCCCCGGCTTAAGAGGTTATTAATTGGACCCAAATCAAGAGCGCCAGTTCTTAGATCATTGAGAACTTGGTCAATCTGGGTGTTGACAGATTGAACCGATTGAATATCGGCGATGTCATCATCCTCTTTGGACTGAACGCCTTGTGACATTGGGCGACCCATATGCCCAAGACCGCCAGCACCACGGAACCCTGCCAATGCCTTCGACGCTTCTGCCGCAGCATATGACTGAGCCGTGTTAGCCCTCTGAGATTCAATCTGCGCGCCAAGCAACTTCGTTCGCAACTCCCTTTCTTGCGCTCCCGCCTTAATGCGAAGCGCGGGGAGATCGGCAACGGTAAAGGCTGCAACAGCATCGGCAGGCAACCCCATCTGCACCCATTGCTGTTTCGCCCGCTCAAATCCCGCTTCGTCCCCGTCTGGGGTGCTCCCGAGAAGCGCAGCAACTTCCTGAGCTATTTTCAAGACTCGCTCTTGCTGGCTGAATTGCGATTGCTTGAGTTGCATAGCCTGTTCGGGCGTTGCATTCTGTTGGGCTAACGTCATCGCCTCTTTATCGCCGTCGAGTGCTTTGGGGAGATATTGAGCAAACAAGTCTTGCTTACCCTGAGCAACATCGGCGCGCTTTTTCTCCCGGCCTGCTTCATAAGCGCCAATCGCGCCCATAATATCGACGCCAGGGATTGAATAGTCGTAAGGTCGCGGCATTAGTTGTTAGCCCCCGTATCCTGAGAAATACCCATACGCCTTGACGCCCTTGTCGAGCGTGCCCGTGATTGCGCTGCCAATTCCCAACGCCCGCCCCGCTTGAGCGGCTCCAATGTCACCCTGAAGCCCGGAAACTTGGTTCGCCATATTCGCGCCGAAGTTGCCCGTCTGAGCCGCTGCGTTCTGGCCAATCCCCTGCATGTTCGCAAGGCGCTGATACCAGTTGCCATAGGACTGATCCGCCAAACCCGTGCCGTAGGCTTGAAGGGCTTTCAGCGTTCCGCCCGATAGATTTGACCCTCGAGCGGCTGCACTTCCCTCAACCGCTCTCAATCCTTCACTACGCTGAAACTCATAGCCGGGATCGGACCTGAATTGCGCCCTCGCTGCGGCCTGCCTTTCCGGGCCGTTGAAGCCATACAAGTCAGCCATCAGCGCCGTTGATTGCTCACCTACCTGGCGGTATGGGGCCAAATCGGTGCGCGTTTGGGCGTATTGATCTTGCTGCGTCTTGATCCCAGCCTGTGCCGCTTTCTTCTGGGCGCTCGCGGCTTTATCAGCCGCCACGCCCTGGGCAACACCGCCCGCGACCATCGCCCCGCCCAAGATTAGCGCTGTCGTCGTTGCAATAGGCATCAGTTCAATTCCTTACGCCAATGTGTTTCGCAGGGGACAAACCCCCATCGTCGATAGACTTTTTCCAAGTGGCTTTCGCTCACTGGATAAGCAATGCAAAATGTCTCGCAGTTTCGGTCTCGTGCCCACTCCTCCGCAAAGCGCCGGAGCTTGCCGCCATGACCGCGTGCGGCCTTTACCGTGTAGATAAAGAGTTCCCCTAGCATCCGCTTTCCCGAAAACAAATGCGGGTGCGCCATGCCGATAAAGCAGCCAGCGAATTGCCCCTCGTCTGTTTCTAACACCACCACGCACCCATCCTGATTTGCAATCAGCGAGAGCAACGTGTTTTCAACGTGCAGGCTGTCAACGGTATCGACTTGATAAGATGATGACGCGACGAAATCCTTTATCCCCTCAATGATGTTAGGAATATCGGCCTGATGCGCGTCACGAATAATCAATATTTGATAGCCTTACTTGCTATCGTCGGCAGCGTGATTGAAACGCCCGCCACGACTGTGATGTCAGACTGTCCGCTATCGGCAAGGGCTTGGTAAGCAGGCAGGGCCAATGTTTGCCCGGTCAAAAGGAGATACCCAGTCGGGGCCGTCGAGCCGTACCAATCAATCCGCCCGCCTGTCGGCACGCCATGCAATTGGCTATCGAGAATCCCTTGCAGCCAATCGACGACATCCTTTCCTAATCCAACGAACTCATCTGGAATGCGGGCGCGCTGGATTGTCATTGGCGCGGCCTGGCCATTCCCGCTCTCGCCCGCTCACGCTCGAAGTCATCAAGTCGCTGCCTAATCCGCTGGTTGTTGAGAGCCATGCGACCAGAAATCGACTGCAACCTATCATCGACCTGGAAGTCGGGTGAGCCTTCGATCCCAAACGCCCTTAAGACGCCCGCAAAAGATGGAAACGCCCCTAGGTAATTTGGCTCTGGTGTTTGGCGCATGGTTGGCGTGGCAGGGTGCCGCGCGCGGCTGTTTTGGATATATTGAGCAAGCGACATGCCGTCATTGGGAAGAGTTGTAACAGGGACTTCCCTCAGTCTTTGTTCCGCCTCTAAGCGTTTTCGTACCAGTTCCGCCTCAAGCGCCGCTTCGATCCTGAGCGCATCTTCACGCTTTCGCGCGAACGGCGTCGAGACTTCACGCGATCCACGAAAATACGCATCCACGGGGCTAATAGCGGCAGGACCAGGCCCATAGCTCTTGATTGCAGCCAATGTCGCTTTTCTATCGCTCATCAGTTTCCATGCACCTCAATGTCAGCGGTCACGCCGAAAATCACCGACTTAATCGGCTCTGAAGTTCTGAACCTTGGTATAACTTGGCGAGCCGTTCCGCACATCGTCCAATAGGCGCGCCGTGTGTAATCGCCAATCAAGCCCATGCTTGTTTCACGTGGCTCCGTCCATGTTCGTCCCCCGTCACGAGACTGATTGAACATCATAACCGGGCTTGAGCCTTGGCCAGAGGTGAGCGCCGTCCCCGCTTCGAAATCAATCTCAATGCGATGCAGGGTGAACTGATACCCGCCCTTGTAAACTTGAGGAAGAATAACCTCCCGTATCATCGCGTCTCCGTCTTCGGTGTAGACGCTTGCGTTGAGCTTGTAGAGGTTCCCGTCTGACCCGCCCACAATCAAATCCTGCCCATTGGTGGCAAATGTCACCGCGTCCCATACCCCGCCCGGTTCGGCACTCATTGCATAGGTCGAGGTGCGAACGTAAGGAATCCAAAGTTTCGTCGATAGATCGAGAACGAGTGTAACTGTATTCGGCAACGTGAGCACAAAAAACGCATGGCCCAACATCTGAAACGAAAAGGCCCTAGCCGTGTCTACAATGCTTCGATTGTCGTGCAGCCACTTATCAATCGGCGGTGTTGACACCTTCTCAGGCTGATAGCCGTTCAGTCGGTAAACGCCAATGCCGCCCCCATCCCCATCCCTTCCTACAAAGAATAGGGACCCGTCTGCAACGATTGCACTATCCCTGGATAGGCAGCCCAAACGAAGCGGGGCAACAGATCGAGGCTCAAAGGCTTGGGTAGGGTTCCCAGAATTATACCAGAACTCAATTGACTTGCGTCCTAATAGAACGAGTTCCTTATTCACAGATCGAACCGCAACGAGCGTGTCCGGGTTGGATTCAGCCGTTGCAAAGTCAAGCGCATCCCAAGCGCTTGCGTCTCGGAGGCTCGACCATTGAAACACGTCCGAATCGGCCCGCGTGGTGATGGTGTAGCCGTTAATGCTGGTAACACTCGTAGGCGTGCTTAAATCAGCGTCCGAGGTGATTTCTGAGAGCACGCCAGTTGATAGGAGAACCCGGTAGGATTTCAGCTCGGCAACGATAACGAGGTCCGCCCCATTTGCATCCATGTCAACGAGGTCTGTCCCCTCAATGGTGCCAACTGAGGTTGCCGTCCCAGTGCTTTCCGCGATGACGTAGAGCGTTTCCCCCACCACGGCGTAGTGAGTGGACCCGACTTCAAGCATCCCCCGAACTTCACCCCCGCCAATGGTCGAGAACGATTCTCGCCCCGGCCAGGGCAATAGGGCCAGTTCAGTTCGGCCTTCTCTTGCGATTGGCTCGGCATACATATTTACCAACGCCTGAGACCCAGCCGCAGAGGCTCGGCCCTTGGAAAGATTTATTCCAAGGGGGATCTGCTCTCTGACTGAACTCATCGGTAAATGCGTCGCTGACTTGGCGTGGTAAGAAGGGCTGCATCAATTGGCGAGGGCGTGAGCGTGATATGAGCCGATACAAAGCGCCTTTCCGCTTTCATCATCAGGGCAAGTGCAATTCCATCCGGTGTCTTGCCAAAGAGCGGGCAGAGACGGTGCGCGAGAGCAAGGCGAAGATCGTCCTCATGCTCATCAGCAATCGGCACCGTATCGCCAAGCGCTAATGCCACATTCGGAAACACTGCCCCCTTTGCATTCAAGCCGTTGAGAAAGCCATTCAGCCGTGTGAGGCATTCAGCCGAGACGTTAGCATCTGTGAGTGTATCGGTAACACCCAACGCACCGATTTCCCGAAGCGCCGATGTGATTAAATTGGTCGTGGTGATGGTCATGGAATCGTCTCGCTTGTGCCTTCGCCTCGGATGCCGTCAACGAGAATCCGCCCCTCATTGCATTTTGTCGTCGTGCCTGAGACCGTGGCAAAGACCCGGAACCACCTAGTACCCGACGCCCAATTCTCAGTATCGCTATCGGTCAATGTGACCGTGTAAGTTCCGGCTGCTCCTGAGACAATTGTCCCGGTCGTTTCAAATAGCTTGACGCCCCCGCGCTGTGAAAGCAGTTCAAACGCAAGCGTTCCCCCTGTAATGACAAGCACGGCCCCCGTTGAATCGCGCGCGGTGAGCGATAGCGTTCGGTCTTCACCCGCCGCCACTCTGAAGTTATTCAAATTCATCAGTGCGTTGTCCTTTGCCTCAGGGCCATGCCGTAGCAACCGCCGAAGTCGTGCAGCCCTTGGTGGGTGAGAGTCAGCGTTGTGTCGATATAGACACCGCCGCCTTCCTCTCGCCACTTGTGGCAGAATGCGTAATCCCCGCCCATGCGTTCGTTGCCGATGGTTAGGCGTTCGAAAATGATCGGGATTTCAGCCCCAATCATCTGAACTTTCGTAGCCTTTGAAGCGAGGCGTTCGAGCACGTGCCGCTTAATTCTCAAGAACCCGGTCGGCACTCCCTTGCAGGCCAATAAGCCATTTTCATCAGCCAATGCGCCCGGAACGATTTTCACGGGAAACTGCAACGTGGGCTGCTTCAGTGGATAGGCACCACCTACAACGTCCTGCTGGTGAATAAGTAGTCTCGTAATCGCGGCGGCACTTGCCCCAACGTCAGCATCCCAAAACACCAAATCGGTGCAGTCAGTCTTTAGAAAGTCAGCAACGAGCAAGTTTCGCGCATCGTCCACGTGCGGGAAACCGCTCAACAAAGCGTAGGTAGTGGCAACCTCGATGCTGAGTAGCTCAGGCAGAGACCTAACCAACCCCAGCACGTAGTTCGCGTGTAATGTGTGCGCGGGCGTAGCGATGTAAACATGAGGTGTCCCCTCTGCCCTCGGCCTCGGGCTTGGAATGCGAACAAGTTGCGTCATGGTTGAACCTGTTCGTTCATCCACTTACCCAGGATGCCCTCGAAGTACCGTGTCCCATCTGCGTGCGTGGTTGGAAAGCGCGGGTCGACGTAAACTTTCCCCCCTAGCTTTCGCCATTGCTCACAAAAGAAAATATCTTCGCCCCATAATGTCCCATCAGAGACCGGAGAGGAAAAGAACCCATGCAAATTCACATTGCCAAGCCCATCCGGCAAGTGCGCCTCGTAGGCCAGCTCAGGCGTTTTCTCGCGGTATGTTTCGAGACATGATCTTGTGATGGCTGTTAATGCCATGCCAATGCCGGCCACTTCGATACACCCGTCCGCCTCTTGCTCGGAAGGCTCATCAAGCCACTTGATCGCGTATTCTTCAGGCTCGCGCCGCTTTCTAACGCCTGCCGCCACCACATCGCGCTTAGACAGGGCTAACATAGTCACTGTCCCCGGCATCCAACCCGTGTCAGCGTCGATAAAGATCAACTTATCCGGCTTGTGCTCGTCCTTGAAGAACTCCCAGCAGAGTAAGTTTCTCGCTGAGTGAACGAGGCTAATCCCTGGCTGGTAACAGACCTTCAGATCCACCCCATGCTTGGCCGCGATTTGCTGTTCTTGCCAGAGACATTTCGAAGTGACTAGGTGGACCTTACTGTCGTAAGTCGGTATGGCGATGAATGCTTTCATTTCGGCACCGCCACGCAGAATGAGCGCCTGCTATTGTCTGGAATGACAACTACGTTGTGCGTTTCCTTCAGTTTCTCCACCATGATGGGCATTCCCCCATCTGATTGAACATCATCCACAACAACTGTCGCCTGAGACAGATCAACGTGCTCGAATATCCCTGGCCTGCCGTCCCCGCCTTTCGGCCCGTCAATAAAGACAAGCGTCCCTTTAGCCGGGGCCATGTCCGGGCAGTTGTACCAGCCACTAACAAGCGGCGCATAGCGGACAAACACGTCGAGGCCCAAGCCCTCCGCCTCTTGCTTAATCTGATCCGCATATATTGGACTGCTCTCGAACGTCATCACCGCCGATTGAGAAGCCGACGCAAGCACCAAGGTCGAAAGCCCCGATCCAAACTCAATCACATGGACGGCCCGCCTTGCGAGCTGTACTAGGCAGAACATTAGCGCTGGCGTTGCCGCGAATGGGTTGCCCCACGCATCGAATAGATCGAGGTAGTCGCTAACCGTGTCAGTTCCCTTAGCGATCCGCTCAAGCGGTAGTTTCAGCCCTATGCCGTTCTTGGCCCTGAGCCATGCACCTACTCGTCCGTTCCAAGTCTGCATTCCTGAGTGTTCGAATCTCATCTCAGGCGCTATGAAAATCTTGCCCCCCATACCCCGCCATTTACGGCAGAATACGTAATCCCCTCCCCAACGTGTCCCATCGTGAACTTGACGCTCGAATATCAGCGGGATCGCCGAACTGGCATCGTTTCTAGCGTTGTAGTGAATGGCTTCCCTTGCCATCGCTTCCAGCACATTGCGCCGGATACGAAGAAACCCGGTCGGCACACCTTGAACTTCGATTAAGCCTTGGCTGTTCGACCAAATCTCACCCGGCAGCATCTTGACCGGGTACTCTTCGTCACTCCCCTTCTTGGGGTAAATCCCCGCTACAACATCCGCGTCATAGCTAAGCAACTGAATGAGATTAGACGCCGGACTCCCAACATCCGCGTCTAGAAACACCATGTCCGTGCAGTCTGAAAGTAGAAAGTCTCTGACCAACCTATTCCGCCCATCATCAACGTGACAGTTCCCGGTATAGATCGAGAGTTCGACTTCAATCCCCTTTGCCTTCAGCGCTTCACCGAAGTGGAAAAGAGTATAGGCACAGCCTGCCCCTATCCCCTCGTAAGCCTGGACTGCTAGGAATAATTTTTGTCCCTCAACTGAGGGTCTTCGCTCGTAAAGAACGCGCGCCACAATTCACCTCCCTGAAATTGGAAGCGGCGGGTGCTTCAAGCCCGCCACCCATTGCTTTAAGCCGACGCGATAATGCCGATATTCACAAGCGCCGTAATCACGCTGTTCAGCTTTGTGCGAACCGAATCGAGATCGGTCGTCAAAGCTGTAGTTGTCGAAGTCGTGGTAGTTGTGTTGGTCGCCGCTGCAATCGTCGCAGCCTGAGCCACCGGGGACACGCCATAGAACGAGATCAGATCAGTCGAAGCCTGACCAAAGCTCGCGCCATCGGCGTTTTTGTTTCCGTAGTATTCAACAGCCATTGTTTGAGTTCCTTATGAAAGAAGACGCCGGGGGATTTCTCCCCCGGCTCAAGGTTGACGTGATTACGCCGTGCCGCTGATGCGCGTCGCCAGGCGCGGATCAATCGCTTTGACGCCATAGAGGACGTCGAAACGATAGATTTCCCGGTCGTTGGTGATGTCGTAATCGGTCACGTACCGAACGCTAAGACCCTTGTAGGTCTGGCGTGCGGACTTAGCCGATGCCGGGGCCTTGAGTGGCACCGTGACAAGCGCGAAGGCATTCTTGTGGAACAGCAAGTTCTGACGGTAGCCAGTCGATGCTGTGCCAATCATCGTAATCGCCGTATCGTTCGCCGGGGCTGCGGACACGTTCTGATAAGGCCCGGACGTGATAATCGCGGGGCTAATCGAAAGTGTCGTTGCCGAAGCGGCTGAGACGTTGGTGGTCACGTTAGCGGTGATGCGGAACTGACGTAAAAAGTTCAGCGTCGCCTTGGTAACTGGGTTAACGGCATAGACACCGGAAATGGTGAATACATCGCCTTCCTTCAGACCGGAGTTAGTTGTCCAACCGTCCGTTGCCAGATCCATCGTATCTGTTGTCAGAGACGAGGCGTAGGTCGTGGACTGCGAGGCACCACGGATCAGCGGTGTACCGCCGTGAGCGCCGACTGTGTGGGTTTGGACATTCTGAGCCATGAAGACGTCAGAACCGCCAATCATCGGCAAGCGTGCTTTTTCAATGGCACCTTGCGCAATGCGTTCCACATACGAGCCAGTGAACGAGTTCGCTAGGCCGTAGTAGTCGGTAGGTGTGACCATACCAACGCGATTGCCATCATTGGGAACCGCGAACTCATCAAGCCGTTCAAGCCCAACCGACCAATCCGAGAATGAGTTGATCGTCTGGCCTGCTGTTCCAACCCAGTTCGGCACTTGCTTGTAGAGTGCAAGTAAGTCGCTATCGACTTGGTTGGCGAGCTGGATCATAGCGGGCTTAATGTACCGCTCGCTGAACATATCAATCTTCAGCGTGAGGTCGACACTTGGGAAGTCAAACGCCACGTGCTTCCGCTTATCAACGGAGAGTGTGAGCGAACCTTCCTGAGTGTCTTGGAGGTCCAGTGTAGCGCCGTCAGAGACGGAGAACTGGACGGGTTTACGAATGGTAACGGACGAACCGATTTTCTGTTCGGTAAATTCCGTTTCGTAGTCACGATGGACTTGATTGCCCATGACGAGGGCGTTGTCCAATTGCATCAATGCTTCTTTCGCAATGATGGTAGGGGTAAGAATACTGTCAGCCATTGGGGTGAGTTCCTGAATGAAAAGTTTCGGGAACCCGCGCTAGACTTATCCTTTGAAGCGTCGCGCCCGTTCGGCTGCCTCTTGCTTCCGTCTCAGGGCGACGTAATCGCCGATTGACATATTCTCGAGGTCACGAACGGGAGGCTCGGCCCCGCCCTTTGGCACCACGGGGGGCTTAGGAGCGGTCGAGATATTGCGAGGCTGCGGCTTGGGTAGTGTTGCCTCAAGGCGCGCTAGCTCGCGTGCAGCGGCTAGTGGAGGGAGCTTCGATATTCTCTCGGCAATTTCCTGGTTGGCATACAGATGATGAACGATTGCAGGGCCGTCTTCCGCGTGCTCGTAAACGAACTCGACCATCGGCACCGACACCGCTATGCCGCCTTTATGAAAGGCTTCCATAGCATCGTCTAAGTGCTCGTAGCGCTCGGCAGCAGCTTCGGCTTTCTCTCGAAAGCGTCGGCCTGCTTCGCGCTTGCGTTCGGCTTCGGCGTTGAGCGCCTCCACCTCTTTCTCGCGTCTTGCTTCGTCTCGAACGCGGCGGACTGCTTTTTCCGCAACGTATTTATCCCTCGCCTCTTGGTAGGCAGCCTCATCGTAGTTGAAGGCTTCCAGTGTCGGAGGCTTTAGGTCATCATCGGTAGGCTGATACTGCTGAGCGCGTTGTGGCGTTCGAGCAGCTTCCAGTTCTGCGAGGATTCGATCTCTCTCCGCTTCCGCTTGTTTTGCGCGGGCGGTTAGCTTGTTGATCTTTTTCTGAAAGCCATCTTGCCTGTGCTCAGGCTGGGTAGTGGCTTCCTCGGGGTTCGAACCGTCTGTTGAGTTTTCTGCTGAAGTGGCTGGGGTTTCAGTCTCGTTTGTTTCAGCCGGGACGGGTTTAACGTCGACCGTCGACGCAGGCTTTGGATCGGATGCAGCCGGGGCCGCAACCGTTTCGTTTTCGGTTGTCATGGTGTCTTTCTGCTTGTGGCAGGATTTACCTAGTGAGCCGCACTAGTACGGGATTTGTTATGGTGTGATTAGTTCCACCAGAAAATGTTCCAAAGTCAGTGTTTCCCCAGCACTGGCCTTTTGACCCGTAAACACGAGCGTCGTGGCTGCCGTGGTATCAACGGAAGACGTGATGATTGACGCCGCGTCACTTGCAAACGATGTAGATGTTACGACCGAAGTTACTCCGACTTGGGAGTTCGCCGCGCCCCGATTGGCTAGTTGCCTAAAGTCGCGGGTGTATGATGTCGTAGTTGGAGCAACCGACATGTAAACTGTGCCGCCAATACCGCCAAACCTAGTCCTCAGTGTTTTGACGTTGGCTGAGTTTGTGTAGGTCCAAACTGCGTGCCAGCGTAGGATGCCGTTAAGCCCCATTGCGCCCGCTGGGATTGTCGCCGTGCCGAGAATGTTTTCAGCCGTGTCAGCCGCGCCTGAAACTGCAACGGCAGAGGCAGCTATGATGATGATGCCAGCCTTAGACTTGAACATCAGCTAATCCCCCGCACAGATAGAATTGCGTTGAATGTTTGCGCGCTTGCCGGGGTAATTGCCGCTCTTGCTTCAAGCAGTCCATAAATCTTGTTGCTTCCCGGCTTCGTCCTGAACTCCAACTCTGTCTGGTCACAAGTGCCGATAGATCGAGCCGACGAAGAGTGAGCCACAAAGGTCGTGAAATCCACTGAGCCGATATAGTTGTCATTCGGATTGGTGCCAGCTGCTTCCCCGTCCACAAGAGCGGTGTAAGTCAGTGCCAGTGCTGAATTGTCTGCCTGATAGCCCGCTGCTGCAAAGGGCGCGCGGTTGAATAGGTGGAGCCTCATTGCTCCAAATGCAGTGGCGCTGTTGGTTAGAAGCCTCGCGCCGATGATAAGGCCCGTGCCGCCGTTCGCATCTTTCGTGACCTCGAACTCCATCGGAACAACGCTTGCGGCGGTGTCAGAGTTGGCGATTGCATCGCCCGCCGCATAAGCGGTCGTGTCGCTCGGGCGCGTGAGTTCATAACTTCCTGACCGGATATAGCCCGGTTCAACTGTTTCAGCCATTGGGTGTTCCTCGTCAAAATTCGCTCATTAGAAGCATTGCCATTGCTTCCTCGTCACGCCGTCTGCGGCGCAAATAAAGTTCGTAAGCCTTGGCTCTGTCGAGCATGACGGCAAGTTCAGCGGCGACACGCGCTACCTCATCTGCAAAGGCTTTGGCCTTCAGCTCGGCTAAGCCCTGAAGTAAAATGCTTGTCTCTAACTCAAGGGCGTTGAGTGACCGCTCTAGCGCCTTGGCTTTAATCCGGCGCTGATCTTCGCGCTTGGCCTCTGCCGCCTGTCGCGCGGCTTCTTGCGCCGCTTCGATCTCTTCAATATCGGCCTGAAGTTCTGCCTCGGCCCGTTCCCACTCGCGGACGATCCGGTCTGGATCGTAGTACCAACGCCGCCTATGAAATGGCCCTCTGCGTGCTGCCTCAGTGACAATAACAACAGGAACATTCGGCCCCTGCCCAAGCGCGAGAGCGCCAATCGCTTGGCTGCCGAGCATTAGGTGTTATCGTCAGTTGCGTCCGAAAATTCCCGCGTTTGCTTCAAGGCTGCGTAAGCCGCTGCCCGTGTTGGCTCTGGCAGGAAATCGGGATTCTTGAAGTAGGCAGGGTCGTCAGGCGGCATACCATTGCTCTGCCCATCGAGAACAATTCGCCTTGTTTGCAGCGACATGGCCCCATCGGTGCGTGCTTTGCGTGAAACATATTGGGCAAGATGAACGAAGGTAACAGGCTGAGCATGTTTCGAAGGCCACAATTGATTAGGCCCGCCATAATGAGTTTCAACAGCGATAATGCGCCAGTAGTTTCCATCCACTCCGATTTCAGAGGTAACGCTTTTCAACAAAGCCATCTTTGATTTTCCTTAGGCCGCGACTGCCGCGCCAGTGTCGCAAGCACACCAATTCGTTCCATCGTGAAAGACAAGAACACCCGTTCCCGCTCCCGCGCCCTCGCCATTCTTTCGCCCGTTTGAGGCAAAGCATGTTTCACCCGCCGTCCCTGCCGGAAGGCCCGCTACGGTGAATGACTTATGCTTATAAGTTCCCTTCGAGGTGATGCGTCCAACTTCGGCAACAGCCGCCCCCGCTGCCATAGCGGAGAATACAAGGTCGAAATCTTCGCTGGTGCTGGTAACATCGGTTGTTACGGCAGAAATCTGCGCGCCGATCTCGTTGTTGCCCGCTGCCGTCTCTGCCTCAAAGTTCAGGGCAACGCCAATACCTGTAGCGGGCGTTCCTGTCGTCGTGTGTGACAGAGTTTGAGCGACGGTGACAGAGTTCGTGCTTGCATTGTCTATGCGGACAGTTTGCGCGGCGGTGAATACGTTTGCACTTGCAAGTGCACCGTACTTAGAGGCAAGCGAAGTTCCGTTTTCGTACAGGGTGACGGCGTTGATTGTACCATTTCCCTGAACGCCGCCTGTCGGCGCTCCAGCGGCCACTCCATTCGTAATCGTGAGTTGCGTTGTTCCTGCCGCCCCTGCGACCATAGTTGTCATGAGGAACCCGCCGTCCTCACTGGTATCAGTCGGGTCGGTTATCGTTCCGCCAAGGGCACCATAGATTGTGTTATTCCCAGCCGAGTCCCTGCCCTGAAACTGAAAAAACCCGATCTGGTCACTAGCCGCAGGGCTTGCACTAATTCGGCGAACAAGAACACCAGGACCAGCGCCTGCTCCGTCCTCTGTCCCTTGGACAACCATGCCATTGGCAAGCGGCGAGCCAATGCCAGTCAGATCAACAATTTGCTGGCCTGACCACGTGTTAGCGCCGTTCAGAAGTGGAACATTAGCACCACTCGTTCCCGTGTTCTGTATCGCCGCAGTGCCAAGCCCTAGCGTAGTCCGTTGGGCACTCGCATCAGCATCGTCAATTAACGCCCGCCCCGCTGCCGTGAAGGTAGCAAGCGAAGCTGTCCCCGATCCGGTGAAGTAGGCAAGCCTGTCCGCTGCTGAGGTAAGGCCAGCAATAGCAGACAGTTCCGCGTCTTGCGCCTGAACATCAGTCCCAATTTCAAGATTTACCGCTGCCTTAAAATTGGCCTCGCTTGTTGTTTCGAGCAGGCTTCGACCGTAAGCAGCAGTTGTTAGAGCGGCAATGCTAGTTAGGTCTGAATCCAATGGCTGGTAGCCAGCCGCTGCTGCCGCAGTGGTGAGGTAGTCCGTCGCCGTCTCGGTCGCCATCGTCCCGAGGCCAAGCGTGGCACGGGCTGCTGCTGCATTTGCATCGTCAACGAGTGAATGCCCGAACGCGGTAATGTTCGCCGCGAGGGTTGTTAGATCGGAATCGAGCGGCTGGTAGGTGCTCGCCGCCGCCGCGCTCGTTAGGTAAGTGGCTAAGTCTTCCTTCGAAACCGTAATGAATACTTGCTGGCTACCTGAGCAATTGATTTTAGCCCCGCCGGAAGTCGAACTGTAGACAGTTGCCCGTGTGAGAGTTGGCCCTGCGGTATTGAAAACACCCGTTCCAACTTCGCGCGCTGTAACGTCTGACCCGGTGTAATCTTCAATCGCGTAAGTGACTGTCTGCCCATCCGTCAGACCAGCGTCTGCAAAGGTATTAAATCCTGTAACGGCACTTCCAAGCGTGAGCGTTCCAGTTCCCGTAGTTGCCGATACTACCCTTGCGATATTCGCAAGCGTGTTCGCCATTAAGCGGAACCCTGCGTCGGCAAGTCAATCATGGAGCCGATAATCTCACCCGTGTTCGGATCGCGAATCACTCGCTTTGGAGCGGTTAGGGCAACGGTCATAGCTTGGGCAATGTTAGCTAGATTCTGAGCCACATCGCCCATGCCCTCGAAGCCCTTTAGAACTTCTGGAGCATGTTCAATCGCGCCCTCTGCCAGTTTCACATCGCGCTCCAAGTCTTTCGACATGCGCGCTTTCTGTCTGTCTAGCTCGGCTTGTTGCTGCGCTTTCCAGACGTCAATCTCGTGCTCCCACTCTGCGACTTGGCGGTCCAAATCGGCCTTGGCGGCAGCCGCCGCCTTATCAATCTCCAACTGCTTCTCAGCCATTGCCGCCTTTTGCTCCATTTCGAGCAAGGCCGGATCAGGTGGCGGAGGTGGAGGTGGTTGTGGAGGCAACGGCTTGCCATCCGGCCCCATTGGAGGCGGACGTAGTTCAGGCGGTAGCAAGGCTTGCAAGCGTTCCTTCAACTTCTCCGACTGCGGCCAATCTTGAGCCTCGGCTAGCATGTCCCCGATAAGAGGCGCCGCCATTGGCACAACACGAGCGAACTCAGTCATGCCTTGGGCCGCTTCCTGGCGTCGTGAGGTAAAGCTCGGTCCCGTCTCGACCGTCACGTCATACTTTCCACGTGACAAATCGTATTGGACCTGTTGCATTCCATCTGGACCCATAACGGCCTTGTTGACCGTCTCGGTCTGCACTGAGCCGTCCTCGCCCAAGATGCGAACCGTGCGCTCGGTGTCGTAAATCCTTGGAATGAGATCAATGAGTTGCTTGCCAGTGGTAGCGATTGCATAGGCAATGTTATCAATGAAGACGAAGGTCGAAACGTCAGATTGCTGGTCGCGAGCTATGATGGCCTTGCCGCTCGTCTCGTTCGATTTCTGACCGAGTGCAGGGGGATAAATCCCCGTCACCGCGTTCATATCGTCTGCGGCCATGCCAGCCTCAGCGACAAAGCCATTCGCCGTCTGTGGCGGGATTTGCCGCTGAGGTGTCGCCCCCGGCATCATTGGATCTGGATTGTAGAGCAAGTAAGGCAAATTCTTTTTGCCCGCGTTGTTCCAAAT
>Ga0075473_10000075_pt1 | contig 35434 bp, 54 predicted proteins | sample DEB19_08_DNA_FD_76340 | JGI IMG/M metagenome (GOLD analysis project Ga0075473, IMG submission 76340) | Aqueous microbial communities from the Delaware River and Bay under freshwater to marine salinity gradient to study organic matter... | ecosystem: Environmental > Aquatic > Marine > Coastal ... | reverse complement strand
TCTCAAAAAGACTCGTAGGCGGGTCAACGATTAACTAAGGAAATATCATGAAAGATTCACAGCCAAATCCGGTTAAGAAAAAGAAAACCACTAACTATATTGACAACAAGAAGTTCTACACAGAGATGGTAGTCTATCGTCGTCTATGTGAGGAAGCGACTGCTGCCGGTGAACCACGTCCTGTTGTATCTAGATATGTCGGTGAATGTATCATGATGATTGCCACCCGCTTGGCGACACGTCCCAACTTTGTCGGCTACTCATATAAAGACGAGATGATCTCAGACGGTATCGAGAACTGTCTGGCATATATCCACAACTTCAATCCGGATAAGTCTACCAACCCGTTTGCATACTTTACACAAATCATCTACTATGCATTCCTTCGTAGAATTCAAAAGGAAAAGAAGCAGCTGTACATCAAGCACAAGAGCTTTGAGAACAGCATGATTATGAACACACTGGTTGACATGGCACCAGAAGACAAAAGCCATTACTCTGCCGCCTTTATAAATGTATCTGAGAAACTTGGTGAACTTGTAGAGAAGTTCGAAGCTAAGAATCCGGTTACACCGAAGGCCAAGAAAGGCATAGAGAAATTTATCGAGGACGATACAGATGAGACTTAATATTCCACCCCTGCTGGAACAGAACAGAGAGAACATGCTTGATGCCAAGGCATCACCAACTGTCAGATTTAACTACAGCCAAACGATGCGTTCTATTAAAGAGTACGCCGAACAATCCATAAAAGAGTACGAAAAGGCAGAACTCAAGAGGACCCGTTAATGAAAATTGCTTTGATAACTGATACACACTGGGGTGCACGTGGGGATAGTCCTGCGTTCGCCGAGTACTTCAATAGGTTTTATTATGAACACTTCTTCCCATATCTTTCTGAACACGGCATTACTAACATTTTCCATCTTGGCGATATTGTTGATCGCCGAAAATATATCAACTTTGTTACCGCCCGCCACCTACGTAAGTTCGTCGAGCATTGTGACGTATCAGGCATCCGACTCGATGTAATCATCGGGAACCATGACACCTCGTTCAAGAATACGAACGAGGTCAACTCTATGAGGGAGCTCTTTGAGCATTCAACCTATGATATCCACTATTATTCTGATCCTGGTGTTGTTAGTCTTGGTGGCACCGACATCGCAGTCATTCCCTGGATCTGCTCAGGCAACTACGAAGAGTCGATGCAATTCATCAAAGACACTAACGCGCAGATCCTTTTTGGGCATCTCGAGCTTGCCGGCTTCGAAATGTACAAAGGAGCAATAAATGACCATGGGTTCGATTCTAAGATCTTTGATAAGTTTGATCTTGTTTGTTCCGGCCATTTTCATCACAAGTCTACTCGTGGCAACATTAATTACCTGGGCGCTCCTTATGAAATGTCTTGGTCGGACTACAATGATCCACGCGGCTTTCACGTCTTTGATACAGAAACCAGAGAAATAGAGTTCATCCGTAATCCGCTGACTATGTTCAACAAGGTACATTATCACGATCAGGATAAAACTATTGACGAGATCATGGACATGGACTTCGACCACTACAAGGGTTCGTATGTCAAACTGATCGTTCATACCAAGACGAATCCTTACTGGTTCGATATGTTCGTCGACAAGATCGAGAAGGCTGGTGTGCTGGATCTTCAGGTCGTAGACGATAACCTGAACCTGCAGCTTGAGGATGATGGTGACATTGTCAATGAAGCTGAGGATACATTGACCGTCCTGAACAAAGTAGTCGATCAGGTAGAGTCACGAGTGGATAAAAAAGTGTTGTACAATTTCTTAAGTTCGCTGTATAATGAAGCTTTAAGCGTGGAGTAGGTATGACAGAAAACGATTCATATACCTGGCCTGGTAAACTCTATGAGTGGTTGCACGAATATGAGGAATATGGCCTTAGATCAGAACGTCTATTAAATGATATTGCACAAGGTGATTCCAAGAGAATATTGGAATGGATCAAGGCTGCATATCAAATTGGTCGAGAACATGAGAACCTTGGCTGGATTGAATCGCACTGGGATGATGGCAAATAATGATTCTATTTAAAACAATTCGTTGGCAGAACATGTTGTCCACCGGTAACCAGTTTACCGAGGTGGCACTTGATCGTAGTAAGTCGACATTGATCGTCGGGGAAAACGGGGCTGGCAAGTCTACGATCCTCGACGCATTGTCGTTTGCTCTCTACGGCAAGCCGTTCCGTAACATCAACAAACCACAACTGCTCAATTCTATGACACAGAAGAATTTAGTCGTAGAATGCGAGTTTATGGTAGGTTCTAAGCATTTCCGTGTAAAACGCGGCATTAAACCTCAAATCTTCGAAATCTATCAAAATGGTGAAATGATAAATCAAAATTCATCCGCCAGGGATTATCAAGAGTACCTTGAGAAGAGTATTTTGAAATTAAGTTTCAAGAGTTTTGGCCAAATTGTCATCTTGGGCAGTGCCAATTATCTCCCGTTCATGCAATTACCTGCACATGCTCGCCGTGAGGTCATTGAGGATCTTCTGGACATCCAGATCTTTACCACAATGAACAACCTACTCAAGGAAAAGATTGCTACAAACAAGGCAGCTATCAATGAGGTTGGCTTTCAGATAAACCTGATCGAGAACAAGATCGAGTTGACAAACAAGCATATTGATTCTTTGAAGTCGAACAACGATCATCTGATTAAGCAAAAGCAGGATCTGATCCGGGAACTGTCTAATTGTGTAACTGAAACAGCAGCTAGTATTACCGTAGCAAATATTAAGCTTATGGACAAGGCTAATCTGATTGTTGACAGTGAGAAGGTGATCTCAAAGCGTACAAAGTTGATTGAACTTGAGAGTCAGCTTGAAACCAAGATCCGCAGTCTCAAGAAGGAAATCACCTTCTATCATGACAATGATAGTTGCCCGACTTGCCGTCAGGGTATCGACCACGATTTCAAGAATGAAACTATCGGTGATCGTGAAACAAAGCAGAATGAAATTACTGATGCTTTACAAAAGATCGAGGCAGAGATTAATGCTATCAATGATCGTGTCAACGAGATCACAGAGATCAACAAAGAGATTACGGCTATTAACACCAAGATCACCGAACTGAACTCTGATATCCGCTCATGGGATAATAGCATCAAGACTCTGCAGACTGAGATTGATGGTCTGAAGAAGAATACCACAGTTATCAATGAGAGCAAGGATGATCTTCACGTCCTAAACGATCAGTTGGCTGCACAGCAGAAACACAAGGAAGAACTGGCCAATGAACGGTCAGTGATTGAAGTAGCTGGTGTATTACTCAAGGACTCTGGTATCAAGACCAGGATCATCAAGCAGTATGTTCCTATCATGAACAAACTGATTAATAAATACCTCGCGGCTATGGACTTCTTCGTCCAGTTCGAACTGGACGAAAACTTTAATGAAAAGATTAAATCACGCTTTAGAGACGAGTTCTCTTATGCATCTTTCTCCGAGGGCGAGAAAATGCGTATTGATCTTGCTCTTATGTTTACCTGGAGGGCTATTGCTAAGCTTCGCAATAGTGCTTCTACTAATCTTCTCATCATGGATGAAGTCTTTGACTCATCGCTTGACGTCGGCGGCACGGAAGAGTTCCTCAAAATCCTTGAAGGGCTGACTGGCGATACGAACACATTCATCATCAGCCACAAGGGCGATCAGCTCTATGACAAGTTCCATAGCGTAATCAAGTTTGAGAAGCACGCCAACTTTAGCAGGATTGCAGCATGAACCAATGGGTTCAGAAAAAAGATGACAAGTGGTACTGGTATCAAGAGTACTCAAAAGAAGAAGTGACGCTTCTTCGAAAGTATCATGTAGCCATTAGTAGAATGACAAAACTAAACTTTGATAGGATTGTGAAATGACAAGATTTATTTGGATAAGAGATCGTGATAAAATTGACCACTACGTTAATGTAGATCATATTATTAAGGTGACAAAAGTTCCGGCGCACGGGCAATTTTCTGCAGCTGCATATGTTGTTCTTCGTGACAAAAAAGAAATTGGTTTGTCACTTGATAATTTTGATACAGCCGATGATGTGATTACCAAAATCCAAGTGGCATCTGTATGATTAAAGAAATCCTAGGCAAGGACGATCCGATCCTCAAGGAGAAGATGCCGGCATTCGACTTCAATAATCCGGTTATGGATTCTGTTGAACTGTACACTATTCTTGCAGAGACCATGCGTGAGAATGAAGGCATGGGTCTATCTGCTAACCAGATCGGTGTGCGTACACGCGCATTCGTAATGAGGGGTGAAGAGATCCTTGGTGTCTTCAATCCTCGTGTAGTTGACGAATCATCGGAGACTGTGACACTGGAAGAAGGCTGCCTTTCGTATCCTAATCTTTTCGTAAAGATCAAGAGACCGAAGAGCATCAAGGTTCGTTTCACGACTCCGGATGGCCAGACGACTACCAAGACATTTACTGGTATGACGGCTCGTGTGTTCCTGCATGAACTGGACCATCTTGACGGCATTGCACATACATCACGTGCCAACCGTTACCATCTCGAGCAGGCCAAGAAGCTTGTAAAGAAATTGAAGAAGCGCCCGCTGAGTGTCCTGCCGGCTATCAGTGACGAGGCACTAGATCTTATGCATGCGTTGCAAAACTAGTGTACATTAATGGCCACGTGTGATAGATTGAGAATATCAACAAGGAGAATATTATGAGTGAAGATTGGGTACGTGACATCGCCGGTATGCATCGGTATTATGGTGTAAATGAAAAGGTACAGGAGTTTGATAAGCAGACTCTTAAGCAGTTCCTTCAATTTCGTATGTCATTCCTGACAGAAGAATTGGACGAAACCAAGAATGCAGTTAAGAACAATGACGCCGAAGAGATTGTAGATGGCCTAATCGATCTGTGTGTCGTTGCTATCGGTACACTGGACTCCATGGGCATTGATTCGTACGAAGCGTGGAACCGTGTTCTACGTGCTAATTTGGCCAAGGAAGTCGGAGTAAAGCCTGAACGGCCAAATCCTCTTGGGTTGCCGGACCTTATCAAACCGGCCGGATGGAAGGCACCATCCCATGATAAAAATCATGGTTTGTTGTCAAAACTAAAATAACTGTGTACAATTAATTCAAGTGGGTGTAAGGTGACTTATATCCACTTGAAAGGTATTTACATCATGATTGCACAAATCTTAACCGATATAGTTGAAGCTCTCACTGTAGAAAAAATTAAAATTGCTGAGAAAGTTGAAGGGGAAGGCCGAGTAGCTTCTCTTAGTGACGAAGGCACCATCATCCGCTTTCTGCAAGCACATCCAGTTTTTGGAAAATATATTTCATCTGGAGAAACCCGCGGTCATGCCGATATGCTTGTTACAGATTATAACTTGGTGACAATTCATCCTGTAAATATCAAAACTTCTATCGGCAGCTCTGACAATGCTACTTCAAAAGGCGGATTTCTTTATGCCTTGACTGATATGACTTTAGATGAGATTCCATTTGCTATGGGATGGAATAAGTTTTATAATCTTCTCGAGTCTCGTAAAGCCGATATTGAAGGTAAAGATTATTGGTTTTTATCTGTTGACAAAAATGATTCTTCAAATGTCATGATACGTGGCGCTAAGCAAATCTCTAAATATGTAGAAAACGCTAATCCAGCCAACTTGCTGCAAATTAATTGGAAAAAAGAAAAGCTTGCTGAACCAGTAAATCGTACATATGAAGAATCACATGATACTTTGGTGAATGGGATTTTGCGCTGTTATATAAAAGCACTCAATAACCTTCCTCTGGCCTGGCGAAAAGCTATAGTGGCAGCATTGGATGTCAATTAACTGTGTACATATAATGAAAACTGTGGTAGATTTAAATTATGACTGAACTATTAGAAGAACTAAAATCCATCTTTTCTGTAACCGAACCGGGTCTAGTAATTGACAGAGAGTTTATTGAACTCCGTGATAACATGAAAACTCGCCTGAATCAAGGCGGTAGAAATGACTTTAAATTTACCAAAGACATTGACTGCTTGATGCTCGAAGAATGGCTCATCAAAAAGAATATTGTTCTTGGTCCATTGGATGAACACCTTACAAAAGGTGGAGCATGTGTCTATGACTGCCGTATTGAGTTGCTAAATAGCACGGCATATGTCGACTTCAAATGCATCGATCAAAACCTGTATTATAACGTTTCTGAGCAGAAAATGGTAACCCATCCATGGGTACAAGAAGGCATTGACAAAGGTCTTCTGACTCATTACTGTTTTTATCAAATGATTCGACCTGAAGATCGTCCGTTGCAAGAAAACGATGTAGTGACATTCAAACTTATCAATGTACTTAATTCTCAATATGTGTTAGATTCGTTAATGCCCTCACAATATGAAGGCAAATATTATAAGGTGAACAAGTATGACCAATGAACGTGAATCAGTAAAAGTCCTGCAAGAATGTATCGACCTGCAGATTAGAAAGTCGCAAGACTATCAGAACCCCAACTCGAATGTAGTGCAGGCAATGCACTATCGCCGTGGCGTAGACTCTATCCATGACACCATGCATGGCAAGATGCTTCGTGCCCAGTCTCTTCTCGAGTCTGGTTCTGCAGCCAACTTCGAATCTCTCGAAGACACCTACAAAGATCTTATCAACTATGCCAGCTTTGCTGTCTCGTACATCCGTGGCAAGATGGAAGGCCAAGATCCTAATCGTGACTTCCTCAACCGTCCAATTATCGACGGCTCAAAGATTGGTGGCAACTCCAGCGTGGCAACTAAGTAATGCTTAAGGTTGAACACATTCGTGAACACTTCATTGAAGAACTGAATTATGGTCGGTTTGTCACCGACAAGACAGGTGTCAAGACCATCGAGATGATTGGTGCCACATTCGAAGCCAATCATCCATCAATCTTCGGCGATGTAAATGAGGATTACATTCAACGCGAACTTGACTGGTACAAGTCAATGTCGCTGTATGTTGATGATATTCCTGGTGTTACTCCTGCTATCTGGAAACAGGTTGCTTCGACTGAAGGTAAGATTAACTCCAACTATGGTTGGGCAATCTATAGTGAAGACAACGGATTGCAGTATCTCAATGTCCTCGATGAATTGACTGCCAATCCTAACAGTCGTCGTGCTGTGATGATCTATACTCGTCCTACTATGTGGTCTGACTATAATCATAACGGCATGAGTGACTTCATGTGCACCAATGCTGTACAGTACATGATTCGTGATGGTCAGCTGGTTGCCGTAGTTCAGATGCGTTCTAATGACGTTGTCTTCGGCTATCGTAACGACTATGCATGGCAAAAGTATGTTGCAGATATGCTGACTAAAGATTTAGGTCTTGACGTAGAACCAAAGATCATCTGGAATGTTGGTAACCTTCATGTCTATGAACGTCACTTTGATAAGGTAGTCTAATGAATAAATGGTCTGAACGTTATATGGATATCGCCAAGTCGGTTGCTACTTGGTCAAAGGATCCATCCACAAAGGTCGGAGCCGTGGTGGTAGGAGACAAAGGTCAGATCCTCAGTCAGGGATACAATGGCTTTCCTCGTGATGTCAAGGATACTAAAGACCGTTATGAAAACCGTGAAGAGAAGTACAAGTACATCGTACATGGTGAGATGAATGCAATCTATAATGCATGTCATTCGGGTGCTTCTCTGAACGGTGCAACTTTGTATGTGACGGGTCTGCCTGTCTGTTCTGAGTGTGCAAAGGGTATCATTCAGGTCGGCATCAAGAAGGTAATCATGCAGTATCCTAAGGATATCAGTAAGACATGGAGAGACTCAATGGTTATAACACTGAAGATGTTCCAGGAAGCTGGTGTTACCTTTATTTGTCATGAGGAATAAGGTACTAGTTGTCGGTATCAATCCTTCTTTCAAGAAGAAAAAGAATCCGACACTTATCCGTCTTCATCGCTGGATGGAAGAACTTGGTTGTAAACCATTCTCATTCACGAATGTAATACACAAAGAAGGTGTGTACAATAAGTCGGATATAGATTATAATTGGATTAATGAATGCAGCCGAGGCTATGACAAGATCATATGCCTCGGTGGTTTCGTATCATCGGCTATGGCCGATATCCCACATCACATGATGCCTCACCCATCTCCTCTGAACAGACGGCTAAATAGTCCCGAGTATGAGAGACAACAACTAGATCTGGCAATGGAATATCTATGGAACTGACACAATACTATGATGAATATCTTCGTTACTTTGAACTGGCCAAGGACCAACAGGCAAAGTGTAACCTAGGCACAGTTCCCTATCTTGAAAGTAATATGAACGACGATCTGTTGGAGAACGTCGAACTCTATGATGTCGTCGAACGTAAGTTCGCCGGCTTTTCTCAGATTGTAAATGATGTGTTCTATGGTTGGACTCCTGAACATCCATACTTCCATAAGATGAAACAAGGCTTCCACACACGTGAGCGTGGGTACATCGCCCGTGACTGGACTGGCAAGCATGCCGACTTCAGTCTGCCAGAGTGGCTGTACGTATTTCTTCTTCACCGCATAACCGGTTCTGGCATTAACTATTCGAGGAAGCCATCCGGATATCACAACACAATCTTGCCTCATCTCTATGAAGCTGACTCGATTGAATGGATGGTTCGTAAGTTAAACCACTATCCACATCCATTCTATACCTCAGTCGGTTATCAGTTTCCTTCCTTCCCAAAAATCCCGGCAGGTACAAACTATCAAAGAGGTGGCGACTACTATCTCTCAGAATATGCTCCGAAGCTTTGCCGTGAGTTAGCCGAATGGCTTGAGCAGTCAAATGCCAAGAAGGACATGCGTGAGATTGGTGAATGGTTGTTCGAATGGAATACCAGGCACGGTCTTAGAGTCTACCGTTTCCAGTATGCTGCATTTGTTGCCGATATTGCTGACTGGTACCCGCAATATGTTAATCTGGATAGCATGTTCTACTATGGCACGAATGCGGTGGAATGCATATCATATTTGGCTGTCAACACCGATAAGTTGAAGAAGGAAGCCTTCCTTGATAAAGTGATGGATAAGATCTACGCCGACACTGGTGCGTATCCATACAATGCAGAAGATGTGTGCTGCGACTTTATCAGATGGGTTGAGAACTATGTCAAGCCAGGAGCAGACTATAACCATCTTGACTTCGACTCTGTTTGGTCCTCGTGTAAAATTAAAGACCATCCGTATGGACGTCAACGTGCGATGTTGGACCTGGGCCTAATAAAAACATTTAACTTGATGACATCACATCCGTCCGATGATACTGTTATTAAAGCCGCCGGTATATCTGTGGAACAATACAAAGAAATGGTGAAAGCGCTATGAGTCATGATAAACACATAACCGATGGTTATAACCAGGATGTAGGTTACCGTTCTTGGGAAGAGGCCAAGGACTACTATCTAAACCTTGCTGCCACATGGACCGATCCCTATCCAGATCCGGTTGTAACTGTGCATGATGGTGTGCGTTGTGTACGTGACGATCTTATCACAGGAACTAAGGTGCGCGGCGGTGACTGTCTAATTTCAAGAATCAATCAGTCGACTATTGTATACGTACAGCCACGTACGGGTCTTGCAGGTGTATCCATCCTTGATGTTGCTAAACGTCATAATAAGAAGGTGAAGTTGTTCATGCCTTCTGCTCAACGGATTTCACACCACCAGGCATGTTGTATCGAACAGGGTGCAGAGGCATCATTCCATCGTATCGCTGCAATGCCGAACCTGAACAAGATCGCCAAGGAATGGGCAGACCAGAACGACGATGCATTCTTCGTTCCGCTTGGCCTAAAGCATGAACTCGTCACTGCTGGTATCGTCAAGGCTGCATCAAAGATTGAAGCACCAGATGAAGTATACGTAGCCATCTCGACTGGCGTTCTTTCGAGAGCAATGCAGATTGCATGGCCGAATGCCAAGTTCCACTCGGTTGCTGTATCACGTAACCTGAAAGCTGGTGAACTCGGTCGTGCTGATGTTATCTCTGACCCTATGGCATTCCAGCAGAGTGAGAAGCCTGAGAATCTGCCACCGTTTCCATGCATAGATACATATGATGGTAAGGTATGGAAGTACATTCCAAAGAATACCGGCCGCAATATCCTGTTCTGGAACGTTGGCGCAGAACCGGTTCTCAACGATCCTACCATCTATGATCGCGTAAATAGTTATCGCGATTGGCCAAAAAAATGTGTACATTTTGCCCAACTTGATGTATAGTGAATAATATGAGCATACTAATCACATCCCCATTCACCCACATATCGTCTAACATCCATTCGCATCGTGCAGCCCAGGCGGCAATATATGCAGACCAGTTAGAGGATGCCGGATACACTGTACATCTAGACCGTACTGGTGATATCCATCCTGATATCAATTCATTCGATACTATCTGTGTCTATCACGGCAATGACTGGGGTGGATCTCTTAACCTATTTGGTGGAATGAAAAACTACGGTAATATCGACAACCTGATTCGCTACTCTCAATTTAAGGGTATTGTGAAATCGTTGTGGATCGATCATCCTAAATATTCTGAGATGCTCGAGCCACGTATGAAGGGTGATATCCATCCTGACTGGGCAAAGGTTGACTGGGAAAACCTGAAGCGTATCGAGAATACTGCTGTGACTCTTAGGCAGATGACGGCAACAACAAAGGTGGTTGCCGGTGATAGCCATGCTATCTGCATGTATCGTCCAGGTTGGTTTGTTAACTCAGTGCCTTTCAAGACTCTACACGGTGCACTCAAGGAAGGTCTGAGTACGTTCATTCAACCGCATCATGAGATTGCTGAGTTCTACTTTGGCAACATCGATGTGCGTCACCATCTGATGCGTCAGGCAAATCCTGAAGAGGCAACTCGTGATCTTGCTAAAAGATACTATGAGCAACTATCTCAACTAGATCTGGCCAAGGTATATGCCTATGAACTGCTACCTATCGAGAATGAGTCTCGTGCATTGCCGAAGACTGGTTACTATAAGGGTACACCGTTCTACGGTGCATGGGAACATCGTGAGACTGTTCGCCTGATCTTCAAGGATGAGATGAAGAAACTTTGTGCACAAGGTAGTGTCAACTTCATTGAATGGGTTGACTACCTCATGAATGATAAGGGTGAACTTGACTTTGCTCACATGGAGAAACCAAAGTCTGTCCATCTATCACGTGATTCCTATCCACACTGGCAAGGTCGTAAATGGAGCGGCTTGTCTGAAACTAAACCATCAACACTAGAGGACTTTTTTATATAATGAGCGCAAAAAGGATTGAAGAAGAAATGAGCGATGCAGGAAAACTTACAATAGGACATGGATCTACTTTGAATGCAACTGGTATACCTGGAACCGAAGGCCCTCCTGGTAAAATGGGAACCATTGCAACTTTTATTCCAGGAATTAAAGCAAAGCATTTAATCGAGTATAAATACAATGAAGGCGAATCACTCAAAGAAATTCAGTCTTACATTGATGCTACGTACGATCAGCATTATTCCCGAAATAAATTCCAAGCAACAGAATTCATCATTGATGCAGGCCACGGCACCGGTTTCAATATCGGGAATATGATGAAGTACACACAGCGTTACGGTCGCAAAGGCGATCCAGCCGAATGGCGCAAAGACCTGATGAAGGTTATCCACTATGCAATTATGCAACTCCACGTCCATGACACAGAAAATAAGGATTAATTATGGGAATTGAAATTAACGTACCAATTGAAAAGTTGCGTGAGCGCAAGCTCTTTGTAGCGGCTCCTATGTATGGCGGACAGTGTGCCGGCATGTTCACTCGCTCGATCGCCGATCTCTCGGCACTATGTACCCACTACGGTATTCAGGTTCGATTCTACTTCCTCTTCAATGAGTCGCTGATTACTCGTGCACGTAACTACTGTGCTGACGAGTTCATGCGTTCAGGTGACACCCACCTGATGTTCATCGACTCGGATATCGGTTTCAACGCCAACGACGTGATTGCATTGCTTGCTCTACAGTCGCAGAATCCAGAAGATGATGACTATGATATCATCGCAGGTCCTTATCCAAAGAAGTGTATCAGCTGGGAAAAGATCAAGCTTGCAGTTGACAAGGGCTTCGCCGATGAAGATCCTAATCAGCTTGAGAAGTATGTAGGCGACTATGTCTTCAATCCTGCTGGTGATCGTGGTGAGATTCCACTCGGTGAACCGGTTGAAGTTCTCGAAGCTGGTACCGGATTCATGATGATCCGTCGTAACACTTTCGACAAGTTTGCTGAAGCTTATCCTCAGCAGATGTACAAGCCTGACCATGTTCGCACAGAACACTTTGATGGTTCACGTGAGATCATGGCCTTCTTCGATACGCCTATCTGTCCAGACACGAAGCGTTACCTGTCGGAAGACTACATGTTCTGTCAGTGGACACGTAATGCTGGTATGAAGGTATGGTTCTGCCCATGGATGCAACTACAACACGTCGGCATGTATGTCTTCGGTGGTAGCCTTGTTGACCTGGCTCAGATCGGTGCAGCAGCCACGGCTGATGTCGGTCAATTAAAGAAGAAAAAGTAAAATAGTGATGTACACTTATCCGCAGTCATGCTATACTGGTAAATGACTACGGATAAGTCATTATAACATGGAGATATATTATGAAGCTTAATACGAATACTACTCAGATCCTTAAGAACTTCTCGTCTATTAATCAGAACATTATGATTAAACAGGGCAACCAAGTAAGAACGATCTCACCTACTAAGTCTGTTCTTGCACGTGCATTCCTCAATCAAGAATTCGATTCGACGTTTGCAATCTACGACCTCAGCCGTTTCCTCGGTACTGTCTCACTCTTCAATGAGCCTGAACTGACTCTTAAGGAATCGTATGTTGAGATCTCTGAGGGTGGTAACAAGTTTAAGTATGCGTTCAGCGATCCGTCACTTATCATGGTTGCACCTGATAAGGAAATCGAACTGCCCAATCCTGAAGTTCGTTTCACTCTCACCGAGGATGCTCTTAACCGTGTCATGAAGGCACTGAGTGTATCACAACTTCCTGACATTGCAGTGACCGGCATCGAAGGTCGTATCCTGCTTCAGGCTGTTGACACCAAGGGTGCAACCAATGACTCGTTCAGCGTTGAGGTCGGTGAGACCGATGCAAACTTCCGTATGGTATTCCGTTCGGATAACATCAAGTTGATTCCTGGTAAGTATGACGTATCCATCTCGTCAAAGGGTCTTAGCCACTTCAAGGGTGAAACTGTAGAATATTGGATTGCCGTCGAATCTAACTCCAAGTACGACGGTTAAATGGTTTGCTGGTCCTCTAAGCCAGAGTCCGTGGATGCTAAGACTTCGCGACGGACACTTTACTTTATGATGGAGATTATATTATGTTAGAAGAATTCCTCTGGACCGAACGTTTCCGTCCAAAGACTATTGCGGACACTATCCTTCCCACACATCTGAAGACTGTATTCCAACAGTTTGTCGATCAGAAGAATATCCCTAACCTCATCCTGTCCGGTTCTGCTGGCGTCGGAAAGACAACAGTAGCTAAGGCCATGTGTGAGGAACTGGGATGTGACTATATCGTTATCAACGGTTCTATGAACGGTGGTATCGATACACTACGTAACGACATTGCTCGTTTCGCCTCCTCCATCTCTCTATCCGGTGGTCGTAAGTATGTTATCCTCGATGAGGCTGACTATCTTAACGCACAGTCTACCCAACCGGCTCTTCGTAATTTTATGGAAGAGTTCTCGGCTAACTGTGGTTTCATCCTGACCTGCAACTTTAAGGATCGTATCATCGAGCCTTTGCAGTCACGGTGTTCGGTCATCAACTTCAAGATCTCTAAGGCAGAGATGGCAACCCTCGCAGCTCAATTCATGAAGCGTGTGGTTGTTATCCTCGAGAAGGAGAACGTGCCGTTCGAGAAGGCGGTTGTTGCTCAGGTCCTGACCAAGCACTTCCCCGACTGGCGTCGTGTTCTCAATGAACTCCAGCAGTATTCGGCTACTGGTAACATTGACTCGGGTATTCTATCCAACTTCTCAGACACTGCACTTGCCAAACTCATTAGCTATCTAAAGGATCGTAACTTTAGTGCAATGCGTAAATGGGTTGCAGAGTCTGACATGGATACGACCGAGTTCTTCCGTGCCTTCTTTGACAAGGCGGAGGACTATATAAAGCCAGACTCCATACCGGTTTTAGTCCTCCACCTTGCAAAGTACCAGTATCAGAATGCATTTGCAGCTGATCCTGAAATCAACCTGACTGCCTGTCTCACCGAAATCATGGCGGACTGTGAGTTCCTATGACCTGGTTCAACTGGAACAAAACATGTGCCGTGTGTGAAGATAAGTATCTCAAGTGTGTGCCGTTCCATGAAATGCGGTTGAATACCGATGATGGCGTGGTCTCTCTTGAGATCTGTGAGAAATGTGCAGACTTCTTTGATAAGTCTGCCGAAATTATTATGAAGGGCAGAAAACAGGATGACACCGTTTGATTTTGTAAACTCTATTAACTCTTCTAAGAAGAATCTTATGAAGGGTACCGAGAATGACCAGTTAGCAGAGAAAAGCTACAACGCATTCATTACCAACAAGTCACTATCCTACTTCCAGGATACCATTCAACTGGCCAACATGATGAACTGCAATCATGGTCTGGACAACAAGTTACAATATTCGTTTCTAATAAATATTGTACGACCCAGTAAGCGGTATTCAAAATGGGTGAAAAAAGATAAGGATAGTGATTTAGAACTGGTAATGTCTTACTACGGCTATAACCGTCAAAAGGCCAAAGCCGCAATTAAGTTACTTTCCCCGGATCAAATGAAAACAATAAAAAATAAACTTGATAAGGGTGGAGTTAGAAATGAACGTAGTCGATAGTTTAATTGAAGTAAAGCTGGGTGAGGAAGACGATTTCCTTAAGGTCCGTGAGACGCTGACACGTATTGGTGTCGCATCACGCAAAGACAAGACACTGTACCAATCGTGCCACATCCTGCACAAGCAGGGCAAATATTACATTGTGCACTTCAAGGAGCTCTTTGCTCTGGACGGCAAGCCATCAAACTTCTCTGATGAGGACAAGGGCCGTAGAAATGCAATCACGAATCTCCTGGTTGATTGGCAACTGATTAAGCTGGCAGAGGAAGGTTCGACCAACGAACCACTGACTCCACTAAGCCAGATCAAGATCCTTCCGTTCAAGGAGAAGGATGAGTGGAATCTCGTGACCAAATATAATATTGGAAGACGTGCACCTACTAAGTAAATGCTGCGCCATTCTTTTTAAGATAATAAATGCATTAGATTAATATCGGTCGCAAAAAATAAGATTGTACAAATATCAATAGCTATGGTAGAGTGGTCTTTCAACTAGGAAAGGTTCTCTATCATGGCTATTTTTTATGACTCCGGATCGGCAAAAAACTCGGATTTCAATCCGTCTTTAATTCATCGTCTTAATCCGAACTCACAATGGGCTAAACATTCGTACAATTATATCGCCCTCGAACATATCGCGAAAGCCTCAACTGACTTCAACGAACGGCAACAGGCTCGAAAAGAACTCGATCTCGCCGAACGCAAAATGAAATTCTGGTCTCGTCATCCTGACTTCGACGATTCCATTGCGTACTCATTCCGTAAAAAATTCTACCGATTCTAATCAAAATTAAATGCGCTTGGATTGACTCTGAGCGCATTTTTTTATGTACATTAATCTCAAACTGTATATAATGGTTATATCAAATGTGATTGAGGATTTTTAATTATGCTTACTCTTCGTGATATCAACACTGCCACTAACAGCCGTGATGGTGACATCTATTCAGACCTGTACAAGGACGTGTATGGTTTCCGTCCTCGTGGTACTACGTTTGAGTCGGTCGAAGCTTTCGATGCTGACTTTAAATATCTTTCTGATAAGCTCGACAAGCAGATCGAGCAAGAAGCTATCGAACAGCAGAACAACTTTTATGAATTTGTTTGCTGTGTAGATGACATGCAAAAGGTAATGAACGGTTGTACACGTGAGCGTGCAATTGAACATATGGCTTTTGGTGAAGGTATCAGTAAGGAAGAGTTCGACCACTATGGTCTTGAGATCCTCGAGCACAGACTCAACCTTAAGTATGGTTCAATCGCCAAGTGGTTATCGGAGTAAAATAGTTGTGTACAATTAACCCATAATAGGTTATATTGGCATATATACTAAAGGAGATTATGATATGCAAATAGAGATGTTTTCGCTGCCTACATTGAATGATGGTGTGCTTGCTGTAGAACAAAAGTTCTGCGAAGTATACAGCGCATATCGTAACGGTGAGAGTCTCGATCCGGAGGTTCTTGACTGGATGGATACAGCCAATACGTGGTTAATGGAGTCGAAGTAATGATTAAAGAGACAAAGGGTGGCACATTTGCTCCTGCAGATATTCCGGTGATTAAGCGTGCTTTGCACAGTTATCTCATCGATATCCAGCGAATCGAAGGATATAGTGACCGCGATCCTCATCCTGATCTTTCTTCGGTTGCTAATCTTCTGCATCGACTAGGTCGTATCTCCTAATTAATGCGCCCGTAGCTCATCTGGATAGAGCGCGAGACTTCTAATCTTGAGGCAGTAGGTTCGAGTCCTACCGGGCGCACCAAGCCACGATGGCGGACCGGTAACGCGCGGGATTGCAAATCCCAGGCCTCGTAAGAGAGTGAGTTCGATTCTCACTCGTGGCTCCATATTAAAGGAAACAACAATGAAGATGATTATGTTACTCGGTTCAGGTGAACTGGGCAAAGAGTTTGTAATTTCTGCTAAGCGTATGGGTCACTATGTTATTGCCTGCGACTCTTACCATGATGCGCCTGCAATGCAGGTAGCAGATGCGTATGAAGTGTTCGATATGCTTGATGCACGCAAACTCGAAACCATGATTGACATTCATTCCCCGGATATTATTGTTCCTGAAATCGAAGCAATTGCCACTGAGGTTCTTTATGGTGTAGAGGATGCAGGTATTCAGGTCGTTCCATCTGCACGCGCAGTTAATCTAACTATGAATCGTGATGCTATTCGAGATCGTGCTCATGTGCTTGGTCTTAAGGTAGCTAAGTTTGCTTATGCTGAGTCTAAAGAAGAGCTTCTTGAGATTGCAGAGCAGTTTAACTGCAAGTGCGTAGTTAAACCTGTCATGTCATCATCGGGTAAGGGGCAGTCTATTATTGATCCGAGTCTTGATATTGACATTGGCATTCTAGCTTACCATTCATGGAACTATGCATGTGAAAACATGCGGGGTCTCCGCAAGCGTGTAATCATTGAAGAGTTTATTGACTTCGATTATGAGATTACTCTTCTGACTGTTAAGCAGAAAGATGGCCCTACTCTCTTCTGTCAACCTATTGGTCACGTTCAAGAGAACGGTGATTATCAATATTCATGGCAACCTGAACCATTCAAGAACATTGCAACATATGGCGTAGCTCAGGCTATGGCAAGAGTAATTACTGACGATCTTGGTGGTGCTGGTTTGTTTGGGGTAGAATTCTTTGTTAAGGGTGATACAGTTTACTTCTCAGAGCTTTCGCCACGTCCGCATGATACAGGTATGGTTACAATGATCAGCCAGAACATCTCTGAGTTTGATCTTCACCTTAGAGCTATATTAGGTCTGCCTATTCCAGATATTAAGATCGCTAATGGTTTCGGTGCTTCAGCTGTTATTCTTGCTGAAAACGATACCTATACAAACCCGCTTTATGAAGGCATAGAAGATGCTCTAGAGACACCAGGTGTTGAAGTACGTATCTTTGGTAAACCGGTCTGTCGTAAAAATCGGCGTATGGGTGTTGTATTGGCTCATAGTATAGAAGAAGCCCGTGAAGCGGCCGGAAAAATAAAAGTAGTTTAAGCTATGATTGAAGAAGCCAAAGAGCTAATTGCTACATCAAGTCCACAGTCATCGGTGTATATCGGTTGCGACTCGATACGTTATCGTAAGAACAATCAATGGTATGCAAAGTACTCAACCGTAATCATTGTCCACATGGACTCTAAGCATGGATGTAGATTGTTCCACGAGTCACATGATTTGCCAGACTATGGCAATCTAAAGCAACGTCTGCTGACTGAGGTTAACTACGCTGTAGCTGCAGCAACGGAAATTGTCGACATTCTGGGTGATCGCCACATGGAAGTTCACTTGGATATCAATCCTAATCCGAATCATAAGTCATCTGTGGCAGTTAAGGAAGCACTCGGGTGGGTCAAGGGTTCTCTGGGCATCGATGCCAAGGTAAAGCCTGACTCATTCGCAGCCACTCATGCAGCAGATCATGTTGTTAGATACTAAAATAACTGTGTACAAATAACGCAATATGTCGTAGAGTGAATAATAACGAACGGAGATTATTATGACTGACGTAAAGGCATATTGGATTGTTCATATCGAGTACAGTCAAACCGACAGGGACACCGTGCTTGTAGATGCACCAACTCGTGAAGAAGCTGAGGCAATTATCCGTAACAATGGTTGCAATGCGCGCAGCATTCTTGCCCTTAGGAATAAAGTAAAGGTTGTGAACTGATGAAAGTCTATGTACTGATCCGCGACGAAACTGATTATAACGGTGAGCATGTTGTGGTCGGTGTTTATCCGACATTTGAAGCAGCCGAGATCGTTGGCGATTGGGAAACCGAAAAGGCCCAGGACTGGGTTGACGCCATGCGTGAGACAGGCGATAACATTGACGGTAACTGGGTTCCTAGCTTTCGTATTGAAGAAACGGAGTTTTATAGTGACTAGGTTCGTAAACAGGTTCGTGATCTCTGACCATCACCTTGGTCATACGAACTCATGGGAAAAGTTCAAGTTGGCTGATGGTAGTCCTCTCCGTCCGTTCACCTCTACTGAGGAAATGAACGAGACTATGATTGAGCGTCACAACGCAAAGGTCAAGGAGCAGGATACTGTCTACTTCCTCGGTGACGTTGTCATCAACAAGAAGTATCTCGAGTTGGTGAAGCGGATGAACGGTCGCAAGATCCTTATCCGTGGCAACCACGATATCTTCAAGGACGATGAGTATCGTGAAGTTGGTTTCCAACAGATTCATGGTGTTCGTGTATTTGTGGATAAGTTCATCCTGAGCCATATTCCTCTGCATCCGGACTGTGTAACAGAACGGTTCCGTGTCAACGTACATGGCCATCTGCATGCTAATCAGATCATGACAGGATATTATCCGGATCAGACGATCGATCCTCGCTATCTGTGTGTATGTGTAGAGCAAACTGACTTTACACCTCTTCACTTCGACGAGGTTGAACAAAGAATCCAACAGCGTTGGGAGTATGCAGGATATGAAGGCCCAGGCATCGTGAACGTAAAATAATTATGTACATTAATTAAAAATTAGTGTACCATGTATAAATAAGAGTTCATTGGACTTGTAGCTCAATCGGGAGAGCACCGCACTGTCACTGCGGAGGTAGTGGGATCGAAACCCATCAAGTTCGCCATTCTGTGTCGGTGAGGGAAACTGGTAATCCGCAGGTCTCCAAAACCTTGAGAACTCGGTTCGATTCCGAGCACCTTCGCCAGAATGTTCTTTGACATCGTTAGAAACTCTTATGTGCGAGTGTAGCTCAGCTGGTAGAGCAAACGACCGATAATCGTTAGGTCACAGGTTCAATCCCTGTCACTCGCACCAAACGGAGGGTGCTGAGGTTGGCTCCTCACACAGTCTTGAAAACTGTAGTTACCGAAAGGTAAATGGTTCGATGCCATCACCCTCCTCCATGGCCCCGTCGTCTACTGGCTAGGACACGTCACTTTCACTGACGAGAAGGCGGATCGAAACCGCTCGGGGCTACCATATTTAGGAACGTGGGCAGGACGGTAATGCAACGCACTATTATTATAAATAGTAGCGAGGAGAATGTAAGATGCTATCTTGCCAATTTTGTAATAAAGAATGCAAAAATGAAAATTCTTTGCGCAATCATCAGAGAATGTGTAAAGAAAATCCGGACAAACACGAATCACCATTTAAAAAATTTAAGGCTAAAAATCCACAACCGTGGAATAAAGGTAAAAAACTTCATTATGATGTTGGTACAAAAGGAAAGCCTAGTACTTTCTTAGGTAAAAAACATACTGAAGAATCTAAGAAAAAACTTTCAGATAAAATTAACGAACGCTATGCGAACGGATGGGAATGTGTTGCTGGCAGGTGTAAAAAATATTCATATTCTTCACCTATTGCCGGTGAAATTAAAGTCGATGGTTCATGGGAATTAATATTTTGTCGATACGCTGATGCCAGCGGCTTAACATGGACAAGAAATACTAAAAGATTTGGTTATATTAAACCAGATGGAAAATCTTCTACATATCTTCCGGATTTCTTTGTTAAAGAATGGAATTGTTATATAGAAGTAAAAGGTTATGAAACCGATTTAGATAAAGCTAAATGGGATCAGTTTCCGGAAAAATTAAAAATATTACGACGGAAAGAAATTGGTGAGTTGGATGAGTGGTTAAAATCAGCACCCTGCTAAGGTGTTTATCGTGAAAACGGTACGAGGGTTCGAATCCCTCACTCACCGCCATTCGACTCCCTGACGTTCCGCCAGGTTGAGGGTAATACTAGGGCAATGTCAGACGGTACCTGCGTAGGCGGGTGTCGTGAGGTGTCGTGCAATCGGCGGGGTCTGACACGAGTTTATGGTGGTCGAGGTGTTAATGGATACACGCCGGTTTGTGGTACCGGAGTTACGGGCTCGATACCCGTCGATCACCCCATGGGGGTATGGGCCAATTGGTTAGAGTCAACGGACTTAAAATCCGTACAGTGTGGGTTCTAACCCCACTACCCCTACCAAATTATTTTTCATTCCGCGCATTTTTTGATGTACAAATTATGTAATATGTCGTAGAGTGAATAATAACTAATGGAGATTGTCATGGAAGTTTTTGTTTTGATGGGTGAGTTCGCTCACGAAGGTTCGATCTTGTTGGGTGTGTACGCTTCTGAAGAAGAAGCACGGACTGCCCATGGTGTGTATACTCGCGACGGCGATCAATTCATCGATTATTACTACTTCGTGCGTCAAACGGTTGGCGCGCCTGTAGATACCGGTACCGAGTATCGGGTATACATTGGTTAAAGTTTAATGGACGATTAGCTCAGTCGGTAGAGCGCGGGACTCTTAATCCTTAGGTCGTAGGTTCGAATCCTACATCGTCTACCAGTTTTTAATTATGGAGTATTTGAGAATGTTTGAGAAAATTCCTTATGGCGTGAAAGTGCGTGTTCGTGGTAACGAGAAGGCCGGATTTATTGCAGAGTATGCAATTTGTTGTTATCGTTTCTTCCCGTTCATGGATAATTGGAATGTTGTACGATACTATGGCGGAAGTTTTAGCAGTTCCAATACATTTCCAACACTGGAGTTAGCTAAAGAGGAAGCGATGAAAAAATATGACTCTTGGATTAAGTTTTATAAGGATGACGAAAAAACAAAGCGTCTTGTAAAAGAACAACGCAACGTTGTTTGGAAGCATCCATAATTTAACGGACCTCTAGCTCAGTAGGTAGAGCAACGGGCTTTTAACCTGTAGGTCATGGGTTCGAGCCCCATGGGGTCCACCAGAATTTATCCGGCATTCTAGACACCGCCGGAGAGACCTATGCCAGACTAACAGACGGGGAACGCTGGCGAATATCGGATTCCTTACCGCGATCTAGAATGGGGTTAACCGATAGGGTGTATAGAATAAGGGTCGGTAAAGCCAGTGGCTCTGGCAGCGAGACTGTAAATTTCGTCCGTTTGCGGGGGAGGATCGATACCTCACTGACCCACCATTGCCCTTTGGTGTAATTGGCAACACGTCTGATTTTGATTCAGAAGAGTCCAGGTTCGAGCCCTGGAAGGGCATCCATTATAAAGGAATATATTATGAACATGCTTTTAGAAGATGCACCGTATTTTGATGAACTGGTTAACGGTGATGTCGGATCTCTGCAGAACGCCTTGTTTGAGGCAGATATGGATGAAGAAGCTAATATTATTGAACAAATTATGTGGAAATTAGTTGATAGTCGACTATAACTTGTATATATAGTAGGCCAATAACGGGGATTAGCACAGTCTGGTAGCGCGCCTGCTTTGGGAGCAGGAGGTCGTAGGTTCGAGTCCTACATTCCCGACGCCCTTATAGCTCAGTTGGTAGAGCAGTTGATTTGTAATCATCAGGTCCGGCGTTCGAGTCGTCGTGGGGGCACCAGAATAAAGCGGGCTTGGCGTAGAGATAACGTACCTGGCTTCCACCCAGGGGTCAAGGGTTTGATTCCCTTAGTCCGCACCAGAATATGTCGCGGTAGCTCAGAGGTAGAGCGGTGGTCTCATAAGCCACTTGTCGGTGGTTCGATTCCATCCTGCGGCACCAGATATTGGGGGATTAGCTCAGCTGGGAGAGCGCCTGCTTTGCACGCAGGAGGTCAACGGTTCGATCCCGTTATTCTCCACCAGTATAACAGCGCCTAAGGCATTGCCCGAAGGATAACCAAAGGTTCACCGTATTGGGGGCTCGCTACAAAAAATATAGGCCACTAGACCACCTCGGCTGAACCCGTGAAGTGATAAAGACATTGTTGCAACATTGTTTTTATCTGGGAAGATTGCAACGTCCGGAAGTAAGCAATCAAGGCACACTGCAGGTGGTCATTCATATTGCCTTTGTAGCTCAGTTGGTAGAGCAGTGGTTTGAAGAACCACGTGTCGGGAGTTCGAATCTCTCCAAAGGCACCATGCGGATGTGGCGGAATTGGTAGACGCCCTGGTTTTAGGTACCAGTGACTTCGGTCGTGGGGGTTCGAGTCCCTTCATCCGTACCAGTTAATGCCCGGTTAGCTCAGTTGGTAGAGCATCTCGTTTACACCGAGAATGTCGGCGGTTCGAGCCCGTCACCGGGTACCATATATGCCCTCGTAGCTCAACTGGACGAGAGCACTCGCCTACGAAGCGAGAGGTTGCAGGCTCGAATCCTGCCGAGGGCACCAAATTAACTGTGTACATTAATTGATATATAGTGTAGATTAAGAAAATAAGAGTTTATTCCTCAATAGCTCAGCGGTAGAGCCGGCGACTGTTAATCGCCTGGTCGGTGGTTCGAATCCATCTTGAGGAGCCAGTTTATGAAGGAAGTTCCTGTGGTGACCAAGCGATATGGGGGAAGATAGGAACGTAAAGAGCGAAATTACTGACTGTAGCGAGTCAACACCTCAGTAGCCTTTATAATTGTGGCGAGATATCTTTACGGGTAAAGCCGGTCTCTGTAAGTCCACATATCCTCGGCACGATGTTAAACTGCCGACCATTTAGAGTTTGCCTTTGATCTGGGACACGGACGCAGTGCATTAGACGAAGATCCGGCCATTGAGGGCTGGTACGTGGGGGCGGATCCCACAAGGCAATTAGATATCAGGGTCGACGGACCTTGTAAGAAGTGTGGCCGAATGTTCCCCTTGTCAGTGGGGATAAGGCAGATCCTGGGATTGGTCTCCCGCTCAACCGGCAAAGGGATCGTTGGTCGAGATTACAGATAGTAATTGACTGGACCTTGGAGGTATACCTGAATCCTCCCACTTCGCTTTTATTCATGGAGATATTATGGCAGAAACAATTGCAGTTAAACGTTATTGGCACAAGTTTAAAGACGGCGAGTTCAACGAACTGCCAGAGGTTGTGCCTAATGTCGTATTCAAAACCCGCGTCCGCGATGATTCAATCGAAGGACCAAATCCGTATCGTTGGGAAGACAAGACAACGTTCGACTACTTTGCTAAAAAGCGTGTAGTACTCTTCTCACTTCCTGGTGCATTCACACCCACATGTTCAACGTATCAACTTCCTGGCTTTGAAGAAAACTACAAGGCGTTCAAGAATCTAGGCATCGATGACATCGTTTGTGTGTCGGTCAACGATGCATTCGTGATGAACTGTTGGGCTAAACAACAGAAGATCAAGAAGGTCAAGATGATTCCTGATGGTTCGGGTACTTTTACTCGTGACATGCAGATGAGCGTCTACAAAAACAATCTTGGTTTCGGTGAACGTTCGTGGCGGTATGCTTGTATCGTCAACAACGGTAAGATCGAGAAGTGGTTCATCGAACCTGGCTTCGAGGATAACACCGCAGAAGATCCTTACGGCGAAACATCACCAGAGAATATATTGGCATGGCTAAAAAGCAACTAATTGCCGGAGCAGCCGGTGTCGCTGTTATAGGAATCCTTTCGTTTCTTGGATACCGTGTATTCAAGCAGCTTAATGATATGACGTTTGATGATTTTGTAGGAGAGAATATTCATGACCAATACTACGGCCGTTCAGCGGGTTACCAACGCCAAGAAGGCGATGAAGGCAGCCCAAAATCCTGAGTTCAAGAACTATTGGCGTAAAGTCGCTGATACCTTGTCGAAATACATCGACGATTAATTTAAAAAAAATGCGGTTGGATTGATTCTGGCCGCATTTTTTTATGTACAATATATGAAAACTGCTGTAGGATGGTATTAACAAAGCAACAAAGGATGTTTTCAAATGATTAAGGTTTATCAAATCCAGCTTACCGATGCAGAAATCAATGTAATCCACAGTGGTGAAACTAGCGACCGTATCAAGGCTTATTTTGATCGTAGCTTCGAAGGTTCTTTCAAAGCTGAGAACTTCCAGTACTACACTCACGTTGCCAATGTTGATACCAATGACATGGAAGAAGCTTTTGCTCTGATGAACCTTTGGGAAGATGAGTCGAAGATCGAGAAACTCGGTCCTTGCTTTTCGATGTCAGTTGGCGACATCCTCGAACATAACGGTCAGCTTTACCGTTGTGCATCGTTTGGCTTCACTCAACTCGAAAACTATCAGCGTGACTGATCGGTAAGAGCACCCCATGCATAAATAACTGCATGGGTTACGATGTTATATTTAAACTTATTGGTGATGTCGGATTCCCCATCGCAGCAGCTTTGCTCGGTGGGGTTTTTGTGTATTTTGTTATCAACTATATTCTCGAGAGCGTTGTAAAGGCGATCAAGGGAATGCAGGGTATTATTATGGGGTTAGACAACCGTGTGAAAACCATGAACCATGATATTATTCGCGTTGATGCAGTTGTTAGTTCCGCTTTAGGCCTGAAACCAGATCTAGATAGAATCGCACGAGCAGACGGGAAGAACGACGCTCGGAGAGATTGATGGATCCGCAACTAATTGCAGAACTTGTGAAGCAGTATGGATTCCCTATTGTCGCCGCTGTTGGCATGGGATATTTCGTATGGTTCATTTATAAATTCGTTACAGATAAATTAATGCCAATCATTGGTGAAACCAATGTGATTTTAATTGCACTGATTGATCGTATTCGTATGCTCGATAACGATCTCATTCGATTAAATCAGAAGGTGAATGTTGTATTGCAGATCAAGGAGGATCACAGTGAATATAAACCTAAAGATTGAGATCCTCAAAGTATTCTCGCTTGACCTTAGTATTTCTTCTGACAAGGAATTGAAATTGAAGAAAGATAAGCCTGATGAGAAAGAGCCTGCTCCTACTACTCCTGCTAAGCAGTCCAGCCCAAGCAAGTGAGATAGTATTCCAATTCAAGAATCCTTCATTCAGCGGACAGAACGCTGGAGCTCAATGGCTTACAATTGAAAACCAAGAAGCTACAAGAAAAAAAGCCATTACTGATAAGATTGAAGCTGAGTTAAAAGCACAAGCTTTAGAGGAAAAGAACTCTATCCTTAACAGGTTCATGAACAACCTGCAGTCTCGTATCTATTCACAACTTGCTCAACAGCTGACAAACAATCTGTTTGGTGAGATGGGTGGCGAAGAAGGTGAGTTCAGTCTTGAAGGCAACTCTATTAAGTATAAGAAGACTAGTACAGAGATCACTCTTTCAATTACAGATGATGCAGGTAACACGACCGAGATTATCATTCCAACGAGTGGATTCAAATGGTAAAGTGGGGAATCTTTCTATTACCATTTTTGCTGGGTGGATGTATGTCTATGGGACCTGGAGCGCTTCAGCTTCAGGATAAACCAGAACTCGTACAGCTACAGGTAAAAGAACTGCAGAGTCTTTCACCGCCAGAACGACAGGCAGTTGTGGCTGTATATGACTTTCCGGATCTGACTGGTCAAAGAAGAGACAAGGATGGTATTGCTAGTATCTCGACTGCTGTAACTCAAGGTGGTACAGCGCTTCTGATATCTGCACTGACTGAGGCTGGTGGTGGAGCATGGTTCAGAGTTGTTGAACGTAATCGTGTTGACGATCTTGCAAAGGAACGTCAGATTGTTCGACAGACGCGTGAAGAATATATTGGAGAAGGTGCCAACAAACTTGAGCCGATGCTCTTCGCTGGTTTAATTATCCAGGGTGGTATCATTGGTTATGATTCGAATTTAGAATCTGGTGGTGCAGGAGCACGGTATCTTGGCATCGGTGGTACTACTATGTACCGCAAAGATCAGGTAGTTGTTTCATTGCGTGGTGTGAATACAAACACCGGTGAGGTAATTCTTAATGTACAAGTTTCGAAAACAGTTCTCTCGGTTGGTAGAGATCTTTCAGTTTTCAAATTTGTTGATGTAGGCACGAAGCTTATCGAAGCAGAGGCCGGAATGACTGAGAACGAAGCTAATACTATGGCAGTCAAAATGGCTATCGAGGAAGCGGTATTACAATTAATTAAACAAGGTGTCTCTAAGGGATACTTTAACTACAAGGAAGAAGGATGATGAAAAAGGCATTTGCGCTTTTCATTATGTCTCTGATGACGAGTTCGTTAGCTTATGCTCAGTCGACGACTAACTCGATTTTTATCGACCAGGTTGGTAATGGTAGTACGATTACTATTACTCAAAAGGGTCAAAACAACCGTATCGGTTCTGAGCAAAACCGTGTTGTGATCGAAGGTAACAACCAGACAATCACGTCGACACAAGAAGGTAACGGTAACCTTATCCAAGGTTCTATTACGCAGGCCGATAACGTGAACATCGATTCAACCGTGACCGGTGATAACAACACAGTCACATACGATATGGGTGACGCAGCAAGCGTTTCTGGTTCAACCAAGACTCTGGCTGTAACAGGCGACTCAAACAACCTGACATTTAATCAGGGTACAGCAGCATCGGCAACTGGTGCCACTCAGAACATTGCGTTCACCGGTGACACCAACACATACACATCGACCATCAATGCCGATGACGTTGTGAATGATGTAACTGTTACAGGCGATGGTAACACAATTGCGATGACACAGAACGGAACTGCTGGCAAGAACGTTGAAATGGCGCTTACGGGCAGCACAAACAACGTGACTGTAAACCAGAAGAGTACGACGAATGTTGACACAATCAAGATTAATAGCACAAGCACTGGCAGCACTATGGTTATTAACCAGTGTAACGCCGGCGGCCCATGCTAATATTGGCAACGTAACTCAGGCACGTGGTACAAGTGAGGTCGTGAAGAAAACCGTAAAGGTTCCTACACGACCTCAGTTACCCATTGCCAAGTTAGATAGAATCCAGACTGGAAACGGTAGAGTCGAGATCAAGTTTGTTGATGACTCTACCGTTAAGGTCACTGAACATTCTAAGCTGGTGATTGACGACTTTGTCTACAGTGGCAAGCCATCCACTTCAAGAATGGCTCTTAAGTTTGCCTCAGGTACTGCGCGTTTCGCTACCGGCCAGTCTGGTAAGATGAACAAGGGCAACATCAACCTTCGCACACCATCAGCAACAATCGCCGTTCGTGGTACAGACTTTGCAGCAACTGTAGATGACTTCGGTAAAAGCCTTGTCATCCTATTACCAGAACCAGATGGATCTGTAGGCGAGATCACGGTATCAAATGGCGCTGGGTTCGTAATTCTCACAAAAGCTTTCCAGGCAACAATCGTATCTACGGCTGATAGCAGACCAACTCGACCGGTCATTCTGAATCTGACACTCGATCAGATTGATAATATGTTGATTGTGTCACCGGCCGAAGAGGTCGATACCGGAGAAGATACCGGTGAAACCAGATCAAACATTCTAGATCTATCTGAACTGGATGTAGACTTCCTGGCAAAAGATGATCTTAAAGAAGATAGTCTGGCCAGCTCAGACCTCGATATTAATACAATAGATGCCAACTTTCTTGGTGAAGACTTCCTCGATGATAATCTAGCAGGAGGTGATTGTGTTACTAGGGAGGGAACTAAACTATGTGGTACAACATATGGTCTTGACAATACAACTCAGATCACGACGATTCTTTCAGGTGATAGCATTCGTCTTGTAAGAACGTTGAGTACTACGGTTGACGTAAGATTTAAAAAAGACGAGAACAAAACATTATATATAGATAGCAACGGAAAGTCATTCCTAGTAGAAATAAACGACCCGGCAGGAGGTACAATTATCAATGTTAAACAAGGTGATTAAATCGGCTCTGTCGCCGTGGTTAGCTCTACTAACCTTTGGTATCCTACTGGCTATCAAGGTTCAAGACCCGTTTTTGGTTGAGTCTACCAGACTAAAGTATTATGATTATCTTATGATTGGTGAACAAAAGCAATCAGAACAAATAGTCGTAGTTAATATTGGGGAGAAAGCAGTTGAAAAATATGGTCAGTGGCCTTTCCCGAGGGAAGTCCATGCTAAAATCATTGGCGAGATATACGGTAGAGGGGCTGGCCTTGTTGGCAGCACTGTACTTATGCCTGAGCCTGATCGCCTGGGGACTGATAGGGTTCTTGCAGATGCTTTAACTAAGTATCCGGTCGTTCTTAGTCAGACTGTAAGCGACTCTTGTTCACGGGCAAGTGCGACAATTCGGAAGACAGGCGTTGCCGTAATCGGCGATGGAGAAGTAACCGAGTTTCTTCCTCAATATCCATGCGTTCTAAGTAATATCTCACTTCTTCAAGAAGCCGCTGCCGGTGTTGGGATAACATCGTCCCTACCTGAGTCAGACGGGGTCGTGAGGCGAGTTCCTCTTCTAGCACAATCATCTGGCGAATACTACCCCGCATTTGCTCTAGAGCTGCTACGTGTAGCTGCTGGAGATCCATCGTATCAAGCGAAGATAAATCAGACTGGGGTTGAAGCATTACGTATTCCTTCTTTTGAAACAATTAAAACTGATGAATATGGCCGAGTTTTCATAAACCCGAACTACACTTTTCCAACATATGAAGTCGGTGCTCAATCTCTTCCGGATCTAACGGGTAAGATGGTTGTGCTTGGAGTAACTGCTGCTGGAGTTGCCAACCCTGTAGCGACCCCACAAGGTCCGCGCTATCCCCATCAGGTACAAGCCAGTCTTCTGGAGACGCTAATTGCTGGGGATTCGGTTTCGATTCCAAACTGGACACCGTTGGTTGATCTTGGGACATTCTTATTTCTCACTCTTGCAATGATCGTGTTCTCACGTTTTAGATTCTCAATTATATATATCGCCGTCTTGTTTGCCGCGTACCTTTATTTCCCGGTGTACTTATTTACCAAATATAGTATAATGCTTGATGTAACATATAACGTGCTTGCAGCTCTTCTGATCTACATGCACATCTATACGGTCAAGTTCATCTCTGAGTTCCTACAAAAGCAACAGATCAAGAAGCAGTTCGGTACTTATCTGTCACCTGCCATGGTCGAGAAGTTGCAGAAGAACCCAGAACTCCTGGCACTTGGTGGTGAGTCAAGAGAATTGTCAATCATGTTCACCGACGTTCGTGGATTCACTACGATCTCAGAGCACTATGGCGAGGACGTACAAGGTCTGACAAAGATCATGAACCGTTACATGACTGCAATGACAAAGCGTATCATCGACAACAATGGTACGCTTGATAAGTATATTGGTGATGCTCAGATGGCATTTTGGAACGCTCCACTTGACGATCCAGACCACGCAAAGAATGCTGTACGTACAGCGCTTGATATGTTAAAAGACTTGGAGACATTTAATGCAGAAGTTGAAAAAGAAGGCATTCCAGCTTTCGGTATGGGTCTTGGTATTAACACTGCCACTGTGGTGGTTGGCAATATGGGTAGCGATCAGCGCTTCGATTATACTTGTCTGGGCGACGGGGTTAATCTGGCTGCTCGTCTCGAAGGTCAATCCAAGCCTTATGGAGTCAAACTTGTCGTCGGGCCACAGACAGCCGAATCGGTTAGGGATGTATACCAAGTAATTGAGCTTGACCTGATCGCCGTGAAGGGCAAGACAGAACCGGCTCGTATCTTTACGATTGTTGAGGATTTTGCACCGGCTGCTGAGAGAGCACACAACATATTCCTAGAACATTATCGTGCCGGTCGTTGGGATCGTGCTCTGACAATGGCTTATGAGATGGCTCCTGTATGGGGCGGTGCATTGAGTGCATACTATGAGATGATGCTTGATCGCATGACCGAAATGAAGAAGGCACCTGCAAACTGGGATGGAGTTTATCGCGCAACCTCAAAATAGTTATGTACATTATTTCTAAAACATGATAGGGTAAACCTATAATGATGAAAGAAACTAATATGCAAATCACTATTACAGGTATGATCGGTAAGCGCAAAGAAAAGGCTATCCTCAAGGAAGCTGCAGAGTTCTTTGCAAATCAGTTGATGGATCCTCGCATGGTCCGCAACCTCGTAATCGACCTCGAGGTTCGTAACAACATGCGCGTGGATGGTGAGTGTGTTGACGAGGATGGTACACGCAATCCTCGCTGGTTTACAATTGGACTCAAGAATCAAGACATCAATGAGATGATTAAGATTCTCGGCCATGAGATGGTCCACGTCAAGCAACATGCCAAGAACGAACTTCAGTCTGGCATTGCCGTTGCTGCTCGCGGCGGTCTTCAAATCTACAGCAGGTGGATGGGTGAGATCTGGAAGCCTAAGGGCAAAGAAGACGCATACTTCGATGCTCCTTGGGAGATTGAAGCCTACGGCCGTGAAGTCGGTCTCTTTCACAAATTTTGCAATCATACAAAATAACTGTGTACATATTATCAGATATATGGTATACTGGTTATATGATGATGAAAGAAACTAAAGTGTTTAACACATTCGAGATTGTGAAATGGTTCGGTACGATTTGCGTAATTATCGCAGCTACATGTCGAGCATTTGATCTACATACGGCAGATCTTATTCTGTCAATTGTCGGGGCAGGTATCTGGGGATACGCTGCTATTGTTATGAAAGATAAGGCACTTGTTACCGTCAACGGTTTCATCGTGTTGGTTCTACTTTTTGGAGTATTGAAATGAAGATTGTTAAAGATATTTTTGAAGCCGTATTCAGCTTTACTGGGTTTATGACTGTTGCTATTTTTGGGCTTCTGTTCTGTTTGTTTATGGCTATCAAAGCCGAGAATGCTGAGAAAGCACTGGTTGAAGCAACTACGAAGGCTTGCTATGATAACGGTCTGATTAAGGTCGATACCGATGCAGGTTTCTACTGTGTTGCTCCTGCAAACCTCGTAAAGGTAAAGTAATGTCATTTTGGCTAATCGTATACCTGTTCACCGCCGATGGCGAGTACTTTGCAAAGGATGTCTATGAGACTGCGAGCAAAGAGCAGTGCGTAGAGTTTGCTGGGCAGGTGACAAAGACCATCGTCAATACCAGTCTGCAGGCACAGTTTCATTGTGTAAGCGACGACCACTACATGGGTCGCAAGCAGGATGAAGGTGTTGATTATGACTAATCATCCTCGTCAACGTAATATGTTGGAAGGCTTGACAGCGACTGGCTGTTTAAGCCTTCTGGCGTTGTTGGCCATCTTTACTATTGTCGGAGTGATTCTTGAATGTCTGAACGTGTAGGTATCGTAGCAAGTTGCTTTGACCTGTTTCATGCGGGTCATATTTTAATGCTGGCTGAGGCCAAAGAGAATTGCGATCGTTTAGTCGTGGCTCTTCAGTCAGATCCTACTATTGATAGGCCTGAGAAGAACAAACCTATTCAGGCATTGTCCGAGAGGTTTATTCAGGTTAATGCTTGCCAGTATGTCGATCATATAATTCCGTACGATACGGAAGCAGATCTACTGAACCTATTGTCTGGTTATAGCTGGGATGTTCGTTTCCTTGGCATGGATTATATTAATCAGCCTGACTTTACCGGTTGTGAACTTGACATCCCTATCCACTACTGTAGTCGTCGACACAGTTACAGTTCGTCTCGTTTACGCGAACGTATTAAGAAAGCTAAGTAAACTGTATAAATACCACGTCACGCCTAATGGGTGACACACAACACAAACTCGCTTAATAGGAGAAAATACATGAAAACTTTTCACAGCGCACGCGCTTTCAAAGATTTCGACCAGTTCTTTGTCGGATTTGATAAGGTAGCAGAAAAACTATTTGCAGCACAAGATCAGGCTGCAGCGGTTGTTGCCAAATACCCTCCATACAATATCAAAAAGATCGACGAGAACAAGTACATTATTGAACTTGCTGTTGCTGGCTTTGCCAAGCAAGACCTCGAGATTGAGATTGCTGATGATAAACTTACAATTAAGGGTAATGCAGCTGCTCAGTTCGATGCAGTTGAAGAGGATTCGGCTGGAGCATGGGTCTTCCCGCAATTCCTGTATCAAGGACTTGCTAGCCGTCCGTTCACACGCACGTTTAGTCTCGCAGACAATGTAGAGATTCGTGGTGCAACTCTTCTGAACGGTATTCTAAAGATTGCTCTAGAGGCAATTATCCCTGAGCACAAGAAGCCGAAGAAGGTAGAAATTAACGACGATGAATATCCGTCGCAGGCTGCCGAATTCTTGACAGAAGGTAAAACCAAGTAAAAAGATGGGGGCTTTCGCCCCCATCAATCTATTATCCCCAAGCAAAGTATTGCTTTGTTTTCTTGAGACGGTCATCAAGACCGTGTGTTCCACCATTCACTCGCTTTGTGATCTGAGTGATAACGGCATCGCTAACACCCTTGTCTGCGATTGCGAACAGGTTGTTCTTACGGAAGAACCATAGAGCCGATTCGAATGCAAGCTCAGTTGTAACTAAGTCAGGATTTGTCAGAACATCTGGACGACCAATGTCTGCTGCAAATGTGGTATAGTTCGACTTGCCTGTCAGCTGAATAGGACCACGCCCACGGAACTTCCAGCCGTCACCTGACGACTCTGCACCATTGCCCATACGGTTTGCATAAACCTTGTTGGCAATCTTCTCTGGCTTACGAGCATATCCAGCAGTCGATGCGATTGTTGGGAAGTACTTCTTAAAGATTCCGTTCAGACCCTTATCCGAGTAGTTCAGGTTCTCTTGGAATACCTTGAAGCCACCAGACTCGTGCGCACACTGTCCGAAGAAGTGAGCAGCCTGGTTATTGGTTAGCTTGAAGAAGTCTCTTGCTGCCTTATAAGTACCAGGACCCCACTTACCATCGGCAGCAATGCCACACTTAGCCTGAAGAGCCGCTAATGCACCAAGACCCTGTGCAGCTGGAGCTACCTTTTGACCCACAACCGAGTGCTGCGGAACTGCTGGACTTGCTACTTGAGGAGCTCCTGCTTCGCGAGTCGTTGACGGATCAAAGTCAGCTACCTGTTTATAGACGGTACCGCCTGCCTTCGACTTCGTAGCAATCATACGCTGTTTGCGGTTGCCGCCTTCTTTCTTGATTGAGGCGTGTACCCAACCAGAGTTCTTGTCACCTGCAGAGTAGAACTCGAGGATGACTTGGTCAAACTCAAGATTGTCAGCAACCCAGTCAGCAACCGTCTTGTTGTCAACACCCTTGACTTCGAAGTCAATTGCCTGACCGTTGACGTGCTGCGACGTCTTCGAACCGCCGACTGCCTTATTGACAAGCGGTGCACGATACGATGAGTTGATTGTAACAGGGCCGAACTTTGCACGGACAGGCTCAAGGATCTTCTCGCAGCAGTATCTCATGTTCTCAATGTGTTCAGGAGTTGGAGTATTACTCAATCCAAGTTTTTTAGCAGTTGGAGAAACAGTCATTTCTTCCAGTTTAAAATGTTCAGTCAATTGCATTTTTTTGTCCTTTTATGTGTACATATTATCGAACCCGTGTTATACTTAATATTGGCCACAAGGAGTCATCATGAATTTCTACACGAATGTAACACGGCATAAGGGTAATATCCTGGTTCGTGGAATCAAGGACGGCAAGCCGTACCAGTTTTCCACGAAGTATAAGCCGTACCTATTTATTCCTTCTAATAAATCCACCGAGTACACCAACCTCAAGGGTGAGTACGTCGGCCGAGTCGACTTTGACTCTATGTACGAGGCGCGCGAGTTCCTCAACCAGTACGACAATGTAAGTGGCATGAAGATCTATGGTCTCAGCGACTTCACGTACATGTACATATATGATAATTACAAGGGGACGATCCAATATGATCCGGCCCAAATTTCTGTGTGCTCTATCGACATCGAAACCAGTATTGAGAATGGTTTCCCGGATATCGAGACGGCTAACAGTGAGATTACAGCTATTACCATCGGCCGCAATGGTAAGAAGATTTCCTTTGGTTGCGGCGAATACAAGGAGCATAAACCCAATGTCACATACTTTAAATGTAAGGATGAAGCCGCTCTCCTCGAATCGTTTCTGGGAGTTTGGCAAGGACCAGAATTCAGCCCTGACGTTGTCACCGGCTGGAACATCGAGTTCTTCGACATCCCGTACATCATCAATCGTATCAAAAGAATACTCGGCGAAGACGCTGCTCTCAGGATTTCGCCTTGGGGGATTCTCAAAGAATACCGAGTACCTGTCCGTGGGCGTGAGCAACTAGCATACACACCGGTAGGTATCACGATTCTCGACTACATGCAACTCTACAAGAAGTTCACGTACGTCACTCGTGAGTCGTACAAGCTTGACCACATTGCCTTGGTAGAACTTGGTGAACAAAAGCTTGACTATTCCGAGTACGACAACCTGGATGATCTTCGCCTGAATAACTTTCAAAAGTATATGGAATATAACATCCATGACGTGGAACTTGTAGAGAAGCTTGAGGACAAGCTGAAGCTGATCGAGTTGGTCTATGCGATGGCATACGATGCCAAGATCAACTACAATGATTGCCTTGCATCGGTGAAGCAGTGGGATATCATTACCCACAACTATCTGATGGATCGCAACATGGTTGTCAACCCATTCGGCAAGTCCAACAACGGTACTCTGGTCGGTGGCCACGTCAAGGAGCCGAAGACCGGTCTAAGTAAGTGGGTTGTGTCGTTCGATCTTAACTCCCTTTACCC
>Ga0075473_10000069_pt1 | contig 36317 bp, 55 predicted proteins | sample DEB19_08_DNA_FD_76340 | JGI IMG/M metagenome (GOLD analysis project Ga0075473, IMG submission 76340) | Aqueous microbial communities from the Delaware River and Bay under freshwater to marine salinity gradient to study organic matter... | ecosystem: Environmental > Aquatic > Marine > Coastal ... | reverse complement strand
TGAATAGGCGGGTCTATTGATGACACAATCTGAATTAGATGAAAGAAACAAAATCTTAATAATAGAAAATAATAAAATCAGACGAATTATAGATGAAATTGATTTACTTCATTATAGAAGTATAAATGAAGAAGCTGCTAATAAAAGATATGAATCTCTCGTAAGAGAAAATATAGATTTAAAAACTAAACTCGCTGATATATACGATCTATAGTTTAAGGAAATATAAATGAAAATTAGTAATGAACCAAAATTAGATTTTGATGATGTATTGTTAGTCCCACATAGATCTAAAACTGCATCAAGAGTTAATGTAGTTCTAGATAGAACTTTTACATTTTATCATTCACATAAAATGTGGAGTGGGATTCCAATAATGGCAGCAAACATGGACACTACTGGCACATTTGAAATGGCAAATGTTTTATCAAAATATAATGCAATAACATGTATTCATAAACACTATAAGGTAACAGATTATACATATAGGTTTAAAAATAGAGAACATTTTTGGTTCTCGCTTGGGATTAAAAATGAAGACCTAAATAAATTAGATGAGGTCATTACAAGATTAGATTATATACCTAATATCTGTATAGATGTTGCTAATGGTTATACAGATGATTTTGTAAATTTTTGCAGAAGGGTGAGAGATAATCTTGGTCCAGAACCAATTATTATGGCTGGAAATATTTGTAGTCCAGAAATGGTACAAGAATTAATACTTCATGGTGGAGTTGATATAGTCAAGGTTGGTATTGGTCCCGGCTCTGCCTGTACAACAAGATTAAAAACTGGAGTGGGTTATCCACAGCTATCTGCTATAGATGAATGTTCACACGCCGCTCACGGTCTTACAAATGGAGAAAAGAAACGCGGTCTTATCTGTGCCGATGGAGGCTGTAGAACGCCAGCAGACGTTTCTAAGGCATTTGCTGCTGGTGCAGACTTTGTGATGCTGGGCGGAATGTTAGCTGGATCAGATGAGTGCGAAGGAGAATGGGAATATGAATATAAATGCAAAGGTGCCGGTGTGTCGGCACCGTTTTGGCAACCATTTGATCCCGGATATGAGACAGAAAAAAGAAAAACATATTTAACATTTTATGGAATGAGTTCACATACCGCACAATCTAAATATGGCGGTATAAAAGATTATAGATCAAGCGAAGGTCGCACTATGAAATTAGAATATAAAGGTCCAGTAGAAAATATTTTATTAGATATATTTGGCGGTATAAGGAGCTGTTGTGCATACACTGGAGCTAATTCATTAAAAGATTTATCTAAGTGTGCAGAATTTATTCGTGTAAACAGAACACATTTCGATAAAACATTATGAGTACAGCAATAATTAGTATCTCAATATCTACAACATTATATATGATAAATTCAGTATCATGTTTTATTCAAAAAGATTATTCGCATTCATTAATGTGGTTTGGGTATGCATTTGCTAATATAGGATTATTGTGGTATGAATTTACAAAAGTGGGATATTAGATTTTTAGAATTAGCTAAGTTAGTATCATCTTGGTCTAAAGATCCATCAACAAAGGTTGGGGCTGTAATAACAGATAATAAAAATAGAATAGTATCAGTTGGATATAATGGATTCCCAACTGGCATTGAGGATGATGACAGGCTAAATAATAGAGACACAAAATATAAAATTATTATTCATGGTGAAATGAATGCTATTAATTTTGCTAATAAAAATCTAGAGCATTGTACGTTATACACATATCCATTTGAACCATGTTCTCGTTGTGCTAGTATAATAATACAATCTGGAATAACTAGAGTGGTTACATATGAAAATAATATTGATAGATGGGAAGAAGATTTTAAATTATCTAGACAGCTATTTAAAGAAGCAAATATAATTATGGATTATTATAATGCCAAGTGAAGATGATTATAGATTAGATTCAATCAGAATATTGCTAGAAGATAGCATTAAAAGTCACAACGAAGAAGTGATTGTTAATCTTATATTTAGACTAGAAAAAGAATATGTTGAATTAGCAAAATTAAGCACATTTGGTGAATATAAAAGAGATTGGACGCATTCGCAAGTAATAGATTATGTAACCAAAGAAACTTAATGCAAAACATGCGATGCAATACTATAATACATAAAAGGAGATATTATGATAACAGACATGGTAAAAGCTCATCTTGAAAATGTCAAATCTGTTTTACTAGATTTACATTCTCAGAAAAAAAATATAGAAAATGAAATTACAAAACTTGAATCTTACTTAGAAAAGGGAAGCCAAGAATTAAATCTATATGAAAACTCTCTTACCAGAGATTCTAATAGTAAAAATCAACAAAGTTTAACTAATGTCACAAAGCACTATTTAGGAGAATAATAATGAGATTTAGTGAGTTTTACAATTATCTAGAACATATTTCTGTTTCATATCACTGGGACATAGATGATAATAATAAAATTGTTGCAACAATTAGAAGTGGACCAGCTAGAGGTTTAACATTAAATCCTATTACAGCATTAGCACATAAAGTTGGTCTAGGATTTTTTGATAATACTAGAGATGGAACAGAATTGGCTGCTAGTTTTCTTGGCATGTCAAGGAAATTAGCACGTAATATTTATAGTGCAACTCTTGCAACATATAATACTGGCAATACTCAAGTGGTTCGTGGTAAGATTCGTTCAGCATTGGAGGTATGATAGCATGAATATTAATACATGGTTTGGTTGCGGTAGACTAACAAAGGATGCGGAATTTAGCGTAACCCAAAAGGGAACATCTATGGCTAAATTTAGAATGGCTGTTAATGATAGAAGGAATGAAGATACCCTATATCTTAATATCCTATGTTTTGGAAAGATGGCTGAAGCATTAAAGGAGCATCTAAAAGTTGGTCGCTTAGTTGGGGTTCAAGGTAAGATAAAGATAGATGATTACAAGGATAAGGATGGCAATCCAAGAAATTCAGTATGCGTGATGGCAGATGAGATTTCTCTTGGACCATCATCTGTTAGCAAGGAAAAGGAAACGGTTTGAAAAGGATTTAGATAACGCGATTAATAGCCCGATTGCATTGGCTTTCGGGCTATTTTTTTTACAGCCCGAAGTTGACAAATGACGATACTACGGTATAATCATCGATGAGGTCAACATGAATCCACAACCAGAACATTCGACTGTACTACTTTGTTCTTTTACTTTTGTTTGCATGGTAGTGTACTTTACAATTACATCTAAGCCTCGTCATAATATATTCACAAATGATTTAGTAGAATTTATCTATGAAATAGAGCGTAACCCAAGTCCAATTCATAATAAGGCGATTGCTACTATTACACCATCAGCAACGCAAAGAGTCGTTAAGAAGAAAATTAATAGACAACAGCAAAAACCGACACAACAGATAATAGCAAACAATACTAAATGTTATGTACCAGCTAATATTCTAGAAAGTGTTACAGAATATCAAAAACAAATTACTAAGAAAGATTTTACAGATATACATAATGATTGTGTAAATGCGTTAATGTCGCTAGGAATGAAGAAGAAAGAGGCTACTAATACAGTTATCAAAATATTCAATAAGCATCAAGTTGAATCAATAGAAGATTTTATTAAGAAAGCATTTGTACCAGATGAATATTATAGACCAAGCAATTGATATATCGTTAAGCTTACTACCAAAAGCTAAAGAATCTAGAAATGGTAAAAATAAATTTTTTCACTTTGCTTTTGGATTCAAAAAAAGCAGATTATTAGCTATTGGACAAAATAATCCAGAGAAAACCCATACTCAAGCTTTCATATTAGCAAAAAGATTTAATGATTATATTGGCCTAGAGCATCCATATCTTCACGCCGAAACAGATTTAATATCAAGACTTTGGGGAAAATATTATATCGATAATTCTCTAAAAATTGTTATTGTTAGACTGAATAAGCGTGGCCAATTAAGATGCAGTAAACCGTGCGAACGATGTGAACAAATTTTGAAAGCTTTAAATGTCACTAAAATATGGTGGAGTACAGACGATGGCTTCAATAAATAATCTAAAAAATACAAGAACATATTTAGTTGGAGCAATGGATCGTGTTAACGACGGTGGTATAGGGTGGAGGCAAAAAATTACTCCAATATTAAAAGATATGAATATTAAAGTATTAGACCCTTGTAATAAACCGATTAATGGTATAGTAGAAGATCATAATACTAGAGAAAAAATAGAATACTACAAACGCACAGAGAAGTATCATAAAATTAAAGAGGAATTTTCATTAATTAGAAATGCTGATTTAAGATGTGTTGATATATCAGATTTTATAATAGCACACATTGATATAGAAGTACATGCCTGTGGATCTTATGAAGAAATAGTTACTGCTAACAGGCAGAAAAAACCAATATTAATATGGTGTGAGCAAGGAAAAAATAATGCTCCAAATTGGCTATTTTTTATGTTACCGCATGAACATATTTTTGGATCTATGGATGAAATAATAGACTATCTTAAATTAATAGATACATGTGATAATACATCAAATCTACAACGGTGGTTTTTCTTGGAGGAATAAAATGATTAATTTAATAGCACCAATTAACCAGTTAGGCTATGGAATAACAGGATTAAACATAGCTAAAAGTTTAAGCAAAATAACTGATTTTTCATTATGGATTATTGGTCAAGCACAACTTACCGATAATGAAGAAGTGGCTATTATAAGTAAAATGATAAGAAATGCAGAAATGTTTAATCAAAACGCCCCATGTGTTAGAATATGGCATCAAAATGATATGGCACAATTTGTTGGTCGTGGAATAAGAATTGGTTTTCCAATTTTTGAGTTAGATGAATTTAATCTAATAGAAAAGCACCATCTATCAACTTTGGATAAAATTTTTGTATGTTCAGATTGGGCAAAAAAGATAGTATTAGATCAAATAGAAATTTCAGAAGAAAATGTCAGTGTTATACCGTTAGGAGTAAATACTGATATATTTAAGTTAGCAGGCGAGAATCAAAACAAAAATACAGTATTCTTTAATTGTGGCAAATGGGAAATAAGAAAAGGTCATGATATTATACCAGAGGTTTTCTCTAGAGCTTTTAATGTAGATGACAATGTTGAATTATGGATGATGAATACTAACCCGTTTTTATCCAAGGAAGAACATAACAATTGGCAACAGCTATATAAGAATACAAAACTAGGATCTAAAATAAAATTCATAGATAGGGTACAAAGCCAAGTCGAGGTATATAATATTATGTCACAAACAGACTGTGGACTATTCCCATCAAGAGCAGAAGGATGGAATCTTGAATTATTAGAAATGTTAGCCTGTGGTAAACATGTAATTACAACAAATTACTCGGCACATACACAGTTTTGTAATGATGATAATTCTTATCTAATAGATATCAATAATAAAGAAAAAGCTTATGATGGTATCTGGTTTAATGGTAAATATGGTAGCTGGGCATCAATAGAAGAACAACAGAAGGATGAAATGATATCATATATGCAAGAAATTCATAATAAAAAACAAAATAATGATCTAATCCCAAATTATATAGGTCATGATTTTGCACAAAAATTGACTTGGGACAATACTGCTCATACCTTACTGGATAATATCAATGTTTAATTTTTTCAGAAAACAAAAAAATACTAATGAAGAAAATATAAATACTAAAATTAGTATTACTTATTTCATTGATGAAGATAATAATGCTGGTATAGATATAATGCTTCGTGATTACGAAGAAGATTCTGTGTCAGCGTTATGTTCTCTATTAGATATATTATCTAATGATGCTTTTTATATTAATACTGTACAAATGATACAAGATAATTTAACTGCTGATGAACAAAATAATATTGTAATGAAAATTTTAACACATTTAGCAAAACAGCCAAATAATAGAATTGTCACATATAATAAAAACAAGAAAGAATCACAGATATGTGTTATGCCATCAGAAATAACTTTACAATGGTGAAAAATGAAATATAAATACAAAATAGCTTGGCAAAAATATGAAGATGTTATAGAAAAGCAACTATCATCACCAGTACTTTTGAACTTAATGAAACATATGTATAAGTTCAATAATATAAATCAACAAGAAGAAACAGATGAACTTGATAATGAATTGACATTTGACGATGATGATGAAGAAGATGATCATGATGATGAAGAAAAATATGATGCTAAAGATTTATTGATGTTCCCATTATCTGAAAAAATGCTAAATGAATTATCTATATTATCTAGTTTTGATTGCTGGATAGGTCACACTAATTTTGATATTACTCATGGTATTAAAGATAAACTCAATACTGTTCCCGGCGTAGAAATGTTAAAGATATTCAGTAGATATAGATTTTTTATTGGAATAGGTAAATTATTTGACTTTACAGAAGTTCGTAAAACTATTGAAAATGAAATATTACCAAAGGAGACTGAAACATGAATGATTGCATAAATACAAAAATTGAAAACGCTATGAAAGATACAAATATTATTAAGATTATGAACAAGGCATCTAAAAGGTTTGCAAATCAGTTAGACTCACAATCAATATATACCTGTCAAATAAATGCTCTATGGAAATCATTTTTGCATTTTAAACCTGAAAAAAATGTAAAATTTACAACCTATTTATATAACGGGGTTTTCATAGAATGTTTAAAAGAAATCAAGTTTCTAAATAAGGGCAAGATATTCCAACAAACTCTTCATAATAATATTGCTAGTAAAAAAGATCCATACATTTTGATAGACATTTTTGATGAAGTTTCTAATCAAGATAAGGAATTATTGCTAGACAGATTTGCAAATATGACCATAGAAGAAATTGCCAAAAAACACAATAGTAACCGTGAAACAACTAGAAAAAAGCTTAAAAACATATTCTCTAAAATAAAGAAAAAGTTATCATAATGTGTATTTATAATTAGGAACTGGACTATAAAGGACTTGAAGGACACCCAAAATTGATAATCATGGAGAATAAAAATGTCAACAACAAGTGCAAAAGGTTCTGGTTCCGAAGTTAAAGACGGCGGTGTTGTTCTAGCTGGCGGCACTTTAGGTTCAGATAGTCCAATCACCAAAAATTTAAATACCAAAGATTTAGCAACTGGAACTGAATATGGTTCTAAAGTGGTATCTAATGATGGTACTGGCGGTGTATATACAGATCAAGCTGGCGTTACAACCGCTAAAGGCACAGGAACATTAGCTTATAACCCATCTGCTGGTACTAATTATATTATTCTACAGGCTGGTGATAATGCTGGTAAAATCAATAATACAACATCAACAGTGTTAACTGTTCCCGGTGCTGATTATGATGGTTCTCCCAGAGATATGGTTCATAAAGTTGTAACAACACGTAAGTATGGATCATACGCAACAGCCTCTTTTAATGTTTTAGCTCCTGCTGGTAGCGGCATGGTTCCCGGAAGAACTAAGGGTAGCGGTGCTGGTAACGCTGCTAACTTTGTTCAAATGGACGGTTCATCGGCTGCTACAGACGATGCAGCAACCTCAACGAGAAGCGTTCCCGGTGAACTTACTTATCACTTTGGCGGTCTAGCCAAGCCAACAAGTGTGGATTATAAAGCAAAGAATTCTTACGAAAGCTGATAATCAATTACACGCATCATTGTGGCGATGCTCCTTACGGGGCATCGTCGCAATATCAATACTATGATAGATATAGAATCTATACCAGTTATTGTTAGTTTATTAGGCGCTATAGGTACATGTTTTAGCATAATATGGATGAAAATAATAAAACCTATTATTAAATTTGTACGTCATCAAGAAGATATAAATAATAAAATAGACGATATTAAAAAAGAGTTGTCTACTAATGGCGGCAATAGCTTAAAAGATAGTATAATAGATTTACGCAAAGTATGCCATAGAATAGAAATAAGACAAAAAATTATTGAACAAAGAACGAAAGCAGCATTACATTATAGCAATTTGCCTTTGTTTGAAACAGATAATGAGGGAAGACTTATTTGGAATAATTCTTTATTTTTTCAGTTCACAAGTTCTACAAATGTAGAAGGTTATGATTGGTTAAATTTTATTATTGAAGATGATAGAGATGAACTACTAGATGAATTTAAATCATGTTTAAATACAAATCGTAAATTTAGAAAAGAAACTCGCACAAATAATAATAAACCAATTGTTTTAACAGGATTTCCGTATAGGATATCAGATAGTGAACAGGGAGGTTATTTAGTAAGTATCTCAGAAACAAGGGAGAATTAAAATGTCAGATAACAAATGTGGTTCAACAGCGTTTGCACTAAACGTAAATGATTTAATGTCAGTTGGTAAAAATGCTCTTTTAGTAGGTCTTGCTGCGGTATTAACATACGTGGGTGAAAATCTCACTAAAATAGATCTTGGTGCTATGTCTGCTTTACTTGTTCCAGTAGTAGCTGTAGTAATTAATACTATAGTTAAGTGGGCTAAAGATAATACAAAGGGTCAATAATGTTTAATACTCCTAGAGATTTATTAAAAGCTTATAAAGATGGATTTGTTGGATCATGGTGCGATCCAAAAGATCTTGATAAATTACTAGGCGAACTTCCACACCCACTTTTCGGAGCCGCAGCATATGATCTGAGCGGCTCTGGAAAGGGGAAGTTAGCTTTATTATATAAAAATCTTCTTAAATTTGATCCCGGATTTGGACCATCAGAAAGACAAGTTCAGGGGGATTGTGTTTCCCACTCAACCCGAAATGCAGTAGATATTACTCGCAGTTGTGAAATAATTAATGGAGAAAAAGAAGACTTTGTTGCCCGTGGAGCAACAGAAGGCATTTATGGATCAAGAGGTCACGGTGGAGAAGGTATGACATGCACAGGTGCTGCAAGATTTGTTAATCAGTCTGGTGGTGTTCTATTGAGACAAAAGTATGGTGAATATGATTTATCAGAATATAGTGCTATAGGTGGAAGATGGGGCAGATCTGGCGTTCCAGAAGAACTAGTTAAAATAGCTAATAAAAACAAGGTAAAAACTATTAGTTTAATTAATACTGTAGAACAAGCTAGAGACGCTCTGGCCAATGGTTATGCAATTAGTGTATGTAGCAATTTTGGATTTTCTTCTCGTAGAGATAAATATGGAATAGCATCAAAAAGTGGATCTTGGAATCATGCTATGGCATGGGTTTCTGTAGATGATACACATGAAATATATAAAGAAACACTATTTTTAGTCCAAAATTCATGGGGGGTTTGGAATGGTGGAGAAAAACGCCACGGCCAACCAGATGGAAGCTTTTGGATTAGAGAAAGCGATGCGGCAGAAATGCTAAATCAAAATGGATCTTGGGTATTTAGTGATGTAGAAGGCTTCCCACCAAGAAAAATTACGTGGACATTAGACAAAGTATTTTAAGGAGTATATAATGGCAATTACCACAGTAGATGTAGTAACAAATGTCGTATCTGGAGTAGAGACAAGTAATAATGGTTTTGTTATTACTACAGCGCTACAAACCGGAGAATATAAAAGTTTAGGAGCTTTTGACGATAGTATTGGATATTCAACGCTAGAAAGTAAATATACAAATAGATTTGACACTTATATATATGGAAGCGGGCTAAGATGATTAAGTATGTTGTAATATTATGTTGTTTATTGTCTGGATGTTGTCAGACATATAATTGTAATATAGATTCTGCGTTTAGTAACGTTACTCCTATGGTAGAAGAAGCTAATGCAGCATTTGATAAAGCAGAAAAAGAAATTTTAGATAAAAAACCGAATAATATTATAGATGTTAATCCAGATCCAGCAAAATGTATTTGTAAAGGAACTGGCGTAATAAGGCAGGGCGATGATCATGTTACACCATGCCCATACCATGCTAAGACTACTACTTTAAAGAGGTAAACATGGACTTCAACACTAAATTAAGGATTGGGCTTATAGTAGCAGGGTTGCTATTACTATTAGTAAATATAGATTATACGTACATATTATCTAAGATAATATCAAAACCAAAAAATAACCCAGAAAAAAATTTCTTAAAGATGGTAGATTTATGGTATCAGCTTAAAAACATTTGTGATCAAAATAATTTTACAAAAGCTAGTAAAAAATTAGATGAAGTATTCCCATTGTTAAACAATGGTGATGAAAATGAATAAAAAATATTTGGTCACTATTTGTGGATTATTACTTATTATTATTGGAAGTTTACCACTTAGTTGTGTTCCCAATATTAAGCCAAATCCAACTCCACAGATTAATTTAGATATTGAAAAACCAACGAATGAAATTTTAAGCTTAGTTAGTCCAATCAATCTTTTAGTTACTAATAATGAAGATAGAGCAAAATTTGCAGTTTTAAATTATTGTTTTAGCAAGCGTGTTAATAATTATGAAACTACTTCTCAAAAAATGCAAGACATATATGTGCTTGCTGCCCAATATTATTTAAAAGATTCTATGGATAATAAATATAAAGATCTGGACAAAAAAATGGTTGATCTTTTTGTAAAATTAATTGGTGATGATGATCACATACTAACTGTAGACGAAAAAATCAATGTTCAAGATACATTTGGCGGTCTAGCATGGAGCTTAATTAAATGATAACACTGCCTCTAATAGATCTTAAAAAGATATTAGATCAAATATTTAATAAAAATGGTTACGAACACCAAGGAATGACTATTAAATTACCACCATCTTTAGATATTAAAATACAATCAAAAGATGGAGTAATTTCGCTAGATTTCTTAAAACTATTACCAAATATAAGTTGGAAAAAATTTATTATTTTGTCTGCTTATATACAGGGATTGGAACTAAATGAAACCGGTGGAAGAATAAAAATTAAATTTTTCCCAGATATTGTGTTTACTTATTCATCAAGTTCTGAAGTATTATCTTGTGATACTAGATATATAGATGTGTCTGATATAGAACAAGAAATTAAAAATGAATATCCAGACGAAGAAAGACAAAAACTAGCAGATAGATGTTTGTATTATGCGAACGAGTGGGCTACAATATGCTGTGCCTCTGGCATAACAAAAGATGAATTTGCTTCTAATAAAAAGTTAAAACGTCAATGCTATAATTTTGTAAAACAATCAGTTATAGAAGAAAAAAGGCATGGATCTGTAATAATAACATTTATCTTAATTTATGTTATTTTACCAGTTATATTAAAATGGATTATTGAAAAGATTTTTAAGAAATTGACATCGTAATTTTGTTTATTTATTGTATTGTTAAGATTAATAGGAGGAAAATATATGCTTGTCCAGAAACGTAATGGATCTTTTGAACCTTACAATGTTGAAAAAATCCATAAGGTTGTAGAGTGGGCAAGCAAAGATATAAGTAATGTTTCTTGGTCAGATATAGAAATGAATGCAAAGCTTTCTTTGCACGACAAAATATCAACCAAAGAAATACATCAAATTCTTATTAAGTCTGCTAACGACCTCACTTCAACAAGTAGGCCAAATTATCAATACGTTGCGTCTAAATTATTGAACATGTCTCTAAGAAAAGATTTATGGGAAAGGCACGATAACCCACCGTCTTTATATCAACATCTAAAAAATAATATTGAGAATGGAATATATGATGAAGCAATATTAGAAAAATGGACTAAAGACCAATTAAAAGAAATTGAATCATGCTTAGATCATGATAGAGATTATTTATTTACTTATGCTGGACTACAGCAAATGATAGATAAATATCTAGTAAAAAATAGAGCAACCGGACAGATATATGAAACGCCGCAGTTTGCATATATTGCAATTTCTATGGCTTTATTTAATGTTGTGGATGAAGTCAAAGAAGCTTATGAATGTTTTTCCACGTTTAAAATCAATCTGCCAACACCAATTATGGCAGGAGTAAGAACCAAAATTAAACAGTTTGCTAGTTGCGTATTAGTAGATGTTGAAGATGAACTAGCTTCTATTTTCTCAAGCGTACATGCTGTTGGTAAATACACAGCCAGAAGGGCCGGTATAGGACTAAATATTGGTAGAATTAGACCTATCAATTCAAGTATACGCGGTGGAGAAGTAATACATACTGGATTGATACCATATCTTAAAATATTTGAGTCTACAGTAAAAGCTACTAGTCAGAATGGTATTCGTGGCGGTTCTGCGACTGTACATGTGCCATTTTGGCATTATGAGATAGAAGATATAGTTGTACTAAAGAATAACGCTGGCACAGACGATAATAGAGTAAGAAAACTTGATTATTCTGTTCAATTTTGTAAGTTATTTTATGAAAGACTAATAAAGAATGAGGATATCACATTATTTAGTCCAGCAGAAGTGCCACAACTTTATGAAGCTTTTGGTGATAATATTAAATTTAATGAATTATATGAGAAATATGAAAAGTCAAGAAATCTAAAATTTAAAAAGAAAATTAATGCCAGAAAACTAGCAGAAATTTTTACTAAAGAAAGATTAGAAACGGGACGCATATATGTAATGAACATAGATAATGCTAATGAGCATGGATCATGGAATGTTCCTGTATATATGAGTAACTTATGCCAAGAAATTATACATCCAACCAAACCAATTTCTTCTATAGATGACAAAGATGGAGAAATAGGAATATGTATATTATCTGCATTAAACTTAGTAGAGCTTGAAAATGATGATGAAATAGCTAGTGCTTGCAGGATAGCTGTTAGAACATTAGAATCTATTATAGATTATCAAGACTATCCTGTATCTGCCGGTGAAAACTTTACAAAAAATAGAAGATCTTTGGGTATAGGAATTACAAATCTTGCAGGATTCCTAGCTAAAAATAAACTTAAATATGATGATAAAGATACACTAAAGTTAATTCATGGTGTAATGGAAAAAATACAATGGCATCTATTGAATGAATCCTGTAGCCTAGCGGCAGAATTAGGGCCATGTAATAAGTTTAATGAAACAAAATATGCTCAAGGATTATTGCCCATTGATTGGTACAAAAAAAGTGTAGACGAACTTATCAAACCCGTTTATAATATGGATTGGGAGCATTTAAGAAAAAGAATTCAAGAATATGGACTCAGACATTCAACATTAACAGCAATAATGCCATGCGAATCTTCTAGTGTTATACAAAATAGCACCAATGGTATAGAGCCTGTAAGAAATCTATTGTCATATAAGAAGGCTAAGAACGGTGTGTTGAAACAATTAGCTCCTTATTATACATCTAGAAAAAATTTCTATACACTAGCATGGGAAATGCAAGATAATAAATCTATTCTAAATATTGCTGCTGTTTTACAAAAATTTGTAGATATGAGTATTAGCTTAAATTTATACTATAATTATGCTCATTTTTCTGATGGAAATATTCCATTGAGTATTTTGATAAAAGATCAGCTTTACGGGTATAAATATGGTATAAAGAACTTTTATTATTGTAACACCCCTGACGGTGATGGTCAGACTGAAAAGTCAATAAATTGTGAATCTGGATCTTGTTCAATATAAAGATGCTAAAATGAATAGAAGACAGTTTCTATTAACAAGCACAATAGCTGGCATATCAGCAACTCACAATAACGTGAGTTTTAGTGTCAACTATGAAAACCACCCAAATTACAAGAAAAATGAAAACAGTGTCATTTACTTGTTTCTAAATGGTGGACCAACACATATAGAAACATTTAATCCAATACCAAATGCTCCTTCTGATAGAAGATCTATCGTAGGATCTTTACCAACTAAAATTTCTGGTATGGATTTGGGTGGATTATGGACTAATCTTGGAAATTATGCTGATAAATTTTGTGTTGTAAGAAGCTTTGCCCATTCTGACCCAAATCATGAAAGTGCTGTACACTGGATGATGACAGGAGAGCGCACAACCCCAAACAGTCCACCAAAATGGCCTAGTTATGGAAGCGTAATACTTGGTCAGTATGGCACTAATAATAAAGATGGATTGCCTAACTATGTAAAACTTAGTCCTATTCAATATGACGCTGCTGCTTGGATGGGAACAAAATATATGGGCTATGGAGCTTCTGGTGAAGGAGTAAGAGATTTAATTCTTAAAGATGAACAAAGATTCAAGAGTCGCCTAAAGATGCTTGACGTTGTAGAAAAATCTGGTAAACTCAATCAATCTATGGCAAAGTCTTGGACAGAGTTGAGAGAACAGGCTATCAGTGTACTAGTTGGAAAAGCCAGTGAGGCATTTTTAGTAGAAAAAGATCAAGAATATGATGTATATAAACAAGACCAGCTTGGAAAAGATATTTTAACAGCTATCAGACTAGTAGAGCGTGGAGTTAAATTTGTAACAATTAACTATGGCGGATGGGATATGCATCAAAATTTAATGGATGGATTAAAATCTAAAATTCCACCATTAGATAATTATCTATCAAAATATTTTCAATCAGCACAGAAAAGACAACTCAATCATAAAAATCTACTAGTAATGACGGGAGATTTTGGTAGAACACCTAGATTAAATAAAGATGGCGGAAGAGATCATTGGCCAAGTTTAGTTCCATTATTAATTGCTAATGACTCTTATGATATGGGTAGGATTATAGGCACTTCAGATGGTAATGCCGAAAGGGCAGACCAAAATCCATTTGAACCAGAAGATTTAAAATGGACTATTTTTGAACATATGGGAATTAACAAAAATGCTGATTGGTATAGTATAGAAAATCGTCCAATGATGTTTGTTAAAGATAACGCTAAAAATATATTAAAATAATGTCAAGAGATTATAATCAAATTTGTCAAAAAATTCATCAAGCAAATGAACAATTATATAGTAGAGATACTATAATAAAAGAAGTTAGCGATCTTAAACGAGATATAAAAATATTATCTCAAAAACTAGATAAAATATATGATATGATAGTAAACATGATAAATGGTGGAGAATTTTAATTGAAAACAATACTAAATAAAAATAATGTAGATTACTTAAAACAACCCCTATTTTTAGGAGAAGATCTATCTCTACAAAGATATGATAAATTTAAATATCCCGTATTTTTTGATCTATACAAGAAACAACTAGAATTCTTCTGGAGGCCAGAAGAAATAGAACTAAAAAAAGATAGGAATGACTTTAAGAATGATGATGTAATGTCTGAGAATGAAAGATTTATATTTACATCTAATCTTAAATATCAAACTATGATGGATAGCGTAATTTGTAGGGGTGTACCAACTCTTACACAGTACGTTTCTAATCCAGAACTAGAAGCTTGCATGAATGTATGGCAATTTTTTGAACAAATTCACAGCTATAGTTATACATATATTATTAAAAATGTATATAGTAATCCTAGTGAAATATTAGATAGTTGCTTAACAGATAAAGAAATATTAAAAAGAGCAGATGTTGCTATAAAAGAATACAATACATTGAGAGAGATGTCATCCTCTGGCAAAAAAAATGATCTGAAAAAACAAATTTATCTAACGCTGGTAAGCGTAAATATATTAGAAGCTGTTAGATTTTATGTATCTTTTATTTGTGCTTTTGCATTTGCAGAAAATAAAAAGATGATAGGTAATGCCGATATTATAAAACTAATTAAAAGAGACGAGGCTTTACATCTATATAATACTCAAGAGATAATTAAGATTCTTCGTACAGAAGAATCAGAAGGCTTTGTTGATATAGCAGAAGAGTGCGAAGAAAAGGCTTGTCAAATGTTTGATTCTGCTGCTAATGAAGAAAAACTATGGGCTAAATACCTATTTAAAAATGGATCTATAATTGGTCTTAATGAAGTTGTATTATCAGAATATATAGATTGGTTATGTATGAGCAGAAGAAAAACAATAGGATTACCGTATGATAAAGGATCTAGAAATCCAATATCTGGATGGACAGACCCTTGGATGAATAGTGAATCTGTACAGGTTGCCCCGCAAGAACATGAAATCACTTCATACAAAATTGGAGCAAGTACGAACGATTTAGAGGACACTGACTTTGGAGGATTATTATGAATTTTATACCTAGCACAGATACTCGTTCACAAACAGAAATTAGTATTGGTGTTAAATTATTAAATGAAAACGCACAAATTCCAACTAAATCTCATCACAATGATGCCGGATTTGATCTATATGCATTAGAATCATATAGTATACAACCAAAACAAAGAAAAGTAATTTCCACAGGTATATCTCTACAGATTCCAGATAAATATGCCGGTCTAATCTGGCCTAGATCTGGTTTATCTGTTAAAAAAGGCATAGACGTTCTAGCTGGCGTTATAGATGCCGGTTATAGAGGAGAGATCATGGTTTGTTTGTACAACACATCTTTTGAGGCTGTACATATAAATCATGGGGATAGGATCGCTCAGATTATATTCCAAGAGGTTCCTTCTGTGTCCATGATTCCTGTGGATACATTAGACTCCTCGCAGCGTGGAGGTAATGGCTTTGGCAGCACAGACACAACACAGCTCGGACAACAACAATAAAAACAAAAAGAGTTCTAAGAAAGCCAAAAAAGTACAGGAAGTTAGAAATCTTGAAGCTAAAACCTATAATCAAAAAGAATATATACGTTCTATTATAGAAAATGATATTACATTTTGCACAGGACCATCCGGCTCTGGAAAATCTTTTATAGCAGCCGGAATAGCATCTGAACACATTTTTAAAGATAAAATAGAAAGTATTATAATAACAAGACCGTTAGTATGCACCGGAAAAGATATTGGATCATTACCGGGAGAAATAGATGAAAAAATTAAACCATATTTAGCACCAATGGAAGAAAATCTTAAATTTTTCCTTGGTAGAGATAAATTTGGATTATATTTTAACTATAAAAGAATACGGTTTGAGCCATTAGAAACTATGCGTGGTGCTACATTTCATAATGCTTATATGATTTTAGACGAAGCCCAGAATTGTACTTTAGAACAAATCAAAATGTTTATAACAAGAATGGGCGAAAATTCTAAAGTAATTATTAATGGCGATTTGAAACAAACAGATTTATATGATAGAAGTGGATTACAATACTGCTTGCAAAAATTAAATGGTGTTCAAGGTGTTGGTATCTGCAAATTAGACTATAATGATATACAGAGGAACGGAATAATAGGAAAAGTACTAAACGCTTTAGAGAATTGAAATGTTATATGATTATGAATGTACCGATTGCCACCATAAAATGATAGATGTATATCAATCTATCAAGGATAATGCGCTAACAAAATGTCCTAATTGTAGTAAAGAAACATTACAAAGGATACTTTATGGTGGCATTGGTTCTTTTATGAAAGATGCTAAAACAATAGGCCAATTAGCAGATAAGAATTGGTCAAAGATGGGTCATTATCAAAAGTCAGAAATAGAAAACAGCAATAAAAAAGCTGAGAATACTTTGAATGGTAAAGCGTCTAATTCTGAAATAAATAAAATGACACCAAAACAAAAAGAAAGGTATATAATTACAGGCGAAAAATGAAGTACATTGATGCATATTCTAAAGATATATTTGACAATCAGATAAATGAACAGAAATTTAATAGACAGGGTGAAACAATAAAGAATGATAATGAAAAGGTATTTGCCAAGTATGTAAATAATACAACTCATAATGGTGAAAATATACAAAAATATTATGTTCTTGTTCATAATAATATACCATATGATCCTTATGGAACAGATTCTCACAGAGAAAGAACGCTTCAGACTACTCTAAGAAGTACATCTAAACAAGCGTTTGATGACTACATTACATATCTAAAAACTAAAAATCGACTTTACATGACTAGGACACAAAGGAACTTTGCTTATGTTTAAAAAAGGGCCATTAAGTAAGGTAGAAATTTTCTATCTTCAGCACAATCATAATAAAATTGATATTTCTCAACTTTCTGTAGACATGAATAGACCTATAGAAGTAATAAATAAATGGATCAAAAAGAATATTGATGAAAAACCATCAGTCATTCGTGCTGGAGAACATTTTGCTAGAAATAAAGGTGCAACAATTATGACAGAAAATGCATCAACTATTGCTGACACAAAAAGAGTAAAGAATAAAGTCAGACAGTCTTGCGTAACTAAAATTAAAAATGTCTAAACTTATTTTTGGAATTGATAACTGGAAGTCAATATATTCTGAACTTCCTAGAGAAGAAAAATATTGTATATGGATTTATGCTAAATTATCAGATAATAAAGAAGTATACATAAAGGAATATGATGGTTGGTTTGAATTAAAAAAATATTGTGCAACTAATAAGATTAATATTATAACCATTGGATTAAAATATAGATCTCATCAGATTGAAAAAGAATGTGTTGACACAGATGCTGTCTATGTGGTAAGATCAGTTAAGGGCGAATTTGGTGGAGTCACAAAGCAGTGTTACACCATCGGATTAATAAAAGATAATACCGCACAGAAAACGATGTGGCTTACACCAGAATTAATTGAAGAAAATACTTATACAGATAATATTGAAAGTTGTTTTTCAGAAGCCATTATTTATCAGAATGACAAATAAAAAAGAAAAACCAAAGCTTTTCAGCCAAGAATATCAAAAGCAATGGTCAGAAACTCATAAGTATAAACATATACATACTGGTGAGTATTGTACGTTTGAAGCTTATGTTGCAGAGTTTATTGTTTTAAGAAGAGCAGAAAAGTTAAACATTGGAAAACCATCATATAAATTTTGGACAAAGGGTGATCCAAACCATTGGCTATGGAAAAAACAGCTTGGAGCAGCTAGAATATTAAAGAAAAAGTACAGTGAAGAAGCTATACTTGAAGCTATCAAATCTAAAGAATTTAATAATTTGCTAGTACTGGGTGTTCAGGATGGTAGAGGGTACAAAGTAAATCCATCAGCAGAAAAAATAATAGCATCATATCATAAAAAACTTTTGAATAATACATCTACACAAAATGCACAAGAACCAACGCATAATAATGATGATATAGCTATTTTGCAAACTAGATCATCTCAGTCATATGAAACAAAAAAATTTGGTATCAATAATTTGAGGAACCTATGAAGAAAAAAGCATCAGTTAAATTTGCAGATGACAACGTGAGTAGCTCTATTATCTCAAAATATGGAGATGTAATAAAAAGTGGCACTGAAGTTCTTGAAAATATTAATAGCTTAGATGTTATTAGTTTGTCTCCAGCGTTAGATATAGCTCTCGGTGGAGGCATAAGAGAAGGCTCAGTAGTCGTAATGACAGGAGATCCCAAGTCTGGAAAAACAACAACAGCATTACATTTTGCTGCCAAGTGCCAGAGTAAGAATAAAAGAATTATTTATATTAATACGGAAGGAAGATTGTCTAAACAAAATTTTGACGGAATAAAGAATCTAGATCCAGACAAAATTCTAATAATAGAATCAACAGATGAAAGAGTATTATCAGCAGAAGATTTTCTAAATATTATAGAGTATTATATTAATAATGATCCCGGAAGTTTAATTATTACTGATTCATTATCAAATATGGTTCCAGCTTGCGAATTAGAGGGCGAAGTTAGAACTGGCGTAAGAAATGCTTTACCAAGATTATTGTCAATGTTTTTTAAGAGAATTAGTGGAACATTGATGAAGAATAAAACTATTCTAATATGTATTACGCATAACATTGCTAACACTGGAGGTTCTCCATACGCTCCACAAAAAATGGCTGACTGTGGTAACATGTTACAATATCAAGCTGGAACAAATATGGTAATTACTCATAGGGGCAAATGGCAAGTCCCAAAGGACACTGGACCACACGTTGGTCAGATAGCTAACTGGAATATAAAAACTTCTAATGCTGGTGGAAGACCAAATAGCACAGCAGAAAGTTGGATCAAATATGGTATTGGAATAGATGAAACACAAGAAATCATACAAATAGCATGTGAATTTAGATTAATAAAATCGGCAGGCGCATGGTATACTATACAATGTGCGGTTGATGATATAACAAATCCAATTATATCTAAATTACTTCAAGAAAATAATATAGAACCAACAGTAGAAAGTGCAGAAAAGTTTTTTAAGTTTCAAGGAATTAATAGCGTAGCAGATTTCTTAAATAATAATCAAGATTTACCACCTTTCATCTATAGTAAAATCAAGGAGTTATATTGAAAGTAACTGGTATTAATGGCAAAGAATATCATTGGAATTTAACAGCATATAATGTATTTGATAATGATGGTAGGAAAAGATCTAAATATCATGTACGTGCTAGACAATTATTAAAAGAGATATTTAATAGTTATCGAATACTGGAAGAGGTAAAACTACCCGGAAGCACAGAGCTACACAGGAAATCAGTATTATATTTAGACTTTTTTATACCATCCATTAATTTAGCAATAGAGATACATGGTCAACAGCATTATGAATTTAATCCATTCTTTCATAAAAATAAAGCAGATTTTTTAAAAGCAAAAGCTAGAGATGAAGACAAGATTTCGTGGTGTAAACTAAACAATATCGACATTGTAATCCTTAAATATTCAGAAAGTAACGATGAGTGGCGAGAAAGAATCAAAAGCGTCAGATAAATTAGCAGAACATATATCATCAATAACTGATTATATAAACGGTGCAAATGCTAAATTCTCTTCATTTAGAGAAGAATATTTATTAGTGGCAGATTTATCAATAGATCAAATTAAAAAGTATACTCAATCAGAACTATTCGATGCTGCATATATATTGTATGGATACGCAACATATTTACAAGATGAGATAAATAAAAATAAGGTGGCTTTAAATTGGTGCAATGATCAGATGGAAAAGTTAATCGTAAAACATAACAATGAATTTGGTCAATACACTAAGCATGAATCTAAAAAACATATCTTGTCTCAATCAAATTCGTATGCGGCATCTCTTGAAAATATGAGACAGGTAGCAGAAGCTAGATTGTGTTCATTAGATGGTAAAGTATATGAATTAAAAAGAAAAGCTGACATATTACTAGAAAAAGGGAAAAGATCATGAATGACATGAATGAGTTTATTAACTCTCTAACTGAAGAACAAAAAAAGAAATTATTAGATGCGCTTTCTGAGACAAAGCCCGCTGAACAAAAGTCTGTTGGTCCAGCGGAAGATTTTAGAGTTTACAAGACAGACAGTAAATTAAGTAATAGGAGAAAAGAACCCGTGAAAGCTAGAAAGAACGAGTGGGAAGATACTGGCGAATTTAGAGATGTTGAAACACAGTATGGCGAAAAAACCCCACGAAGGCGTGAGCCACCAAAAAAGTCTAATGTTGAATGCCATGTTTGTGGTAAGTCTTTTAAGGTAGATGGAAGATATGTATTTGGCGATTTTTACAGATGTAACAGGTGTGGTGGTAAGAAATAATGGATGACAAACTTTTAGATATAGGATCAGAAAGAGCAGTATTAGCTGGTCTTATACAGTATGGTATTGATGGTTACGTATCAATATCAGAAATGATCAATGAAGATAGTTTCGGTGCATTAAATAATAAAATCTTATTTAAATGCATCAAACATATTTTAAATAACGATCAAAAAATTGATATAGCATCCATCCTATCAGCATCAGAGCAATTAAACTTTGCTGATATTATCAATACTACGCAAGAGTTAAAGTATATTAAATCTTTATCTAACTTCCCTATTAATAAAGACAATATATTTAACTTTGCTGTACAAATTAAGAAGTTTGAATTTGCTAGAAAAATAAAGAATATTACCGCCAAGATTCATAAAGAAATTGATTCCATTAATGGTAATGAATCTATTAATGATATTGTTCAAATTCTAGAAAATCCAGTAACAGACTTTTTAAGAGAAGATACCGGTGGAGAAAATCCGGTAAAAATTGGTAAAGATATACAAAATTATATTGACTTTCTAATAGAAAATAAATGCGATATTATAGGTATACCAACCGGGTTTAAAAATTTTGACATAGCAATAGGCGGTGGACTAAGAAGAAAGTGCGTAGATCTAGTTGCTGCTAGACCAAAGGTTGGAAAATCAGTATTTGCAGATAATGTTGCTGTAAATGTAGCTAAACAAAATATTCCAGTATTGATGCTAGATACAGAGATGGGCAAAGAAGACCATTTGAATAGATTGCTTGCAAATATTAGTGGAATACCAATCAATGAAATTGCTACTGGTAAGTTTGCCCAAGATCAAGATAAATATCAAAAAATACAAGAAGCAATGGAACTTTTGTCTTCAATACCCTATAACTATATAAGCGTTGCTGGTAAGCCTTTTGAGCAGGTTCTAAACATAATAAAGCGATGGATAGTGCAGGACGTAAAAACAGATAACAGTGGGAAAACAAATAATTGTTTGATTATATATGATTATTTGAAATTAATGTCTTCAGATTCAATTACTAATAATATTCAAGAATATCAAGCACTTGGTTTTCAGATAACATCTTTACATAATTTATGCGTAAAATTAGATATACCATGCTTATCATTCGTTCAATTAAACAGAGATGGAATAACCAAAGAAAGCACAGATGCTGTAAGTGGATCTGATAGATTGATTTGGCTATGTACATCATTTTCTATCTTCAAAATAAAATCAACTGAAGAATTAGCAGAAGATGGTCCAAATGCTGGAAATAGAAAATTAGTACCAATTGTATGCCGTCACGGGGCTGGGCTAGATGATGGAGATTATATTAATATGTCTATGCAGGGACAATATTCTAAACTTACAGAACTTAAAACAAGAAATCAATTCAAAAATCAACCAATCGGAGACACTGGATTAGTTGATGCCGATGGATTAATAAAGATTAAAATACATAATGAACTTGAAACAAATAAAATCGAAGCTGAATGAAAACGCCGAAACCGTTTTTAACAGCCTTGGAATGAAAATTGAAGTGTTTGGTGATAATATTTATTCAATATGTCCTGTTCATGAAGACAGCGATAATCCTAGAGCATTCTCATTTTCTAAACAAAAAGGAATATGGAAATGCTGGACTAGAGATTGTCAGCATGAATTTAGAAATGACATATTTGGTTTAATACGTGGAGCTTTATCAGCAAAAGAAAATAAAGAAGTTAATTTTAAGGATGCATTAGATTGGTCTTGCGAATTATTAAATATTAATCAATCAAAAAGCATAAAACAAAATATAGTAGAAGATGAAGATAATTTCTCTAATGTCGTAAGTATATTTAGTAATACAGCGAATAGTAAAACTAATAAGGTTAATGATATTAAAATCAATGGCACAATAGAATACCCATCTAAATACTTTCTATCTAGAGGATTTAAAAGGGAAACATTAGAATTTTTTAATATTGGAGACTATCAAGAAAATAAAGGCATCTTAAAAGATAGAGCAATTATACCAATCAAAGATCATGATGGTGAAAGCACTGTTGGATTTATAGGAAGATCTATTAAAGAATATAAATTACCTAAATTTTTAATTTATCCAAAGGGCTTTGACAAGCGATACTATTTTTATAACTATTATAATGCAATTGATAGAGCTATTAAAACATCCTGCCTATTTATATTAGAGGGGCAAGGAGACGTTTGGAAGCTTTATGAGCATGGAGTATTAAATGCGGTCAGTATTTTTGGAAAAAGCATAAGCAAAGAACAGGAAGAGATATTATTATCTATACCCATTACTCATCTTATCATATTAACAGATAATGATCAAGCAGGAAGGGAATCTAAAGTACAAATTAAAAGACAGCTAGGAAGAAGTTTTAGATTGACTTTTCCCAGAATACAAACAAAAGATGTAGCAGAAATGTCTGACTCACAAATAAAAAATATGCTAGCACAATTACAAGGAACATATTAATGACAAAGATTATTGGAATATCTGGCCGCAAACAGGCCGGAAAAAATACATTAGCTAATTATATTAATGGAGATATTTTATTATCTAACGAGATGATTAAAGGATTTTTTATTAATGATATTGGACAATTAGTAATAGAAACAATAGACTTAAATAATAATGCTGGCTACGGTATTTTTGATGTTACTAGAAAAGATGAACAATTTATCCATTATGCAGAAAAAGAATTGTGGCCATACATCAAAGTTTATCATTTTGCAGACCCTCTCAAGGAAATGGCTGTAAATTTATTTAATCTTAATGCAGACGAAGTATATGGAAATGATGAACAAAAAAATAAACAGACTCATATTAGTTGGGAAAACGTACCAGATAATAAAGAAAATAAAACTGGTTATATGACAAATAGAGAATTTTTAGAACATTTTGGAACAAAGATAGTAAGAAAAATGCATCATAACGCTTGGAGCGAATATACATTAAAGAAAATATTAAAAGAGCAAACTGGTATCGCAATAATACCAGATGTTAGGTTTCCAAATGAGGTAAATGATATCAAAAATAATGGCGGAATAGTAATAAGATTAACGAGAGATAAATATAATAGTAATGCAGAAGCAGAATGTGCATTAGATAAAGATAAATTTGATTGGAATCAATTTGATCACGTTATAGATAATCAAGAGTGCGATATGGATGATCTAATCAATAAATTTTCTGAACTTAAATATATATGGAGTAATACATGATAGTTACATATATTAGATCATCATCATATAATAATTATGCATATTGTCAGATGCAATATTTTATTACATATGTATTAGGATACTATCCATCGTCTGGTAAAAAGGCAGAATTAGGAACCATAGTGCATAAAGTAATGGAATGTTTAGCAAAGCTTAAAAAAGAATTACAATCATCATCAAGCAGAACAAAAAAATTATCTATTGTAGATGATGCTCTTGGTGAAATAAAAATTAATAAATCTGAATTATTATCTGAAGATTTACCTAATGATTTATTGGATTTGAGTTTTGAATATTATACAAAAAATTCTCAGAATGCATTTGTTAAATCAGACAAATCAGAATGTAAAAAATTGGTTTGGGACACACTATTATTTAATAGTGGTCAATTTGATCCTAGAAATAGGAATATTATAGAAGCCGAGCCACACTTTGATATTCCAATCGATGAAGATTGGGCGCATTATGAGTATGAAATTAATGGAGAAAAAGTTAGGGGTCAATTAGCAATAAAAGGAACTATAGATTTAGTAACTCAAATAGATGAAAATACTATAGAGGCTGTAGATTGGAAAACTGGTAGAAGATTAGATTGGGCAACAGGTCAAGAAAAAACATTATCTAAATTACAGTCTGACCCACAATTATTATTGTATAACTACGCATTATCTAAATTATTTCCATCATATGATCAAACAATTATGTCAATCTTTTTCATAAAGGATGGAGGACCATTTTCTTTATGTTTTGACAAATCTGATCACAAAAAATTTTTAGATATGCTTAAAGAAAGATTTACTGAAATACAAAAAAATAATAAGCCACAACCAATATCAGAAGATCGAAGCAATTGGAAGTGTTCTAAACTTTGTCATTATTGTAAAAATAATTGGCAAGATACTAATATAAGTATGTGCAAATATGTAGAACAATATTTAAATAATAATGGTATGAATAAAACAGTAACTGATTTAACTAAGTCAGGATTTAATATTGGCTTTTATTCTGCTCCGGGGTGATTATGAAAAAGTTATTAACTGTTGGTATGTCCACGTATGATGATTTTGATGGTGTGTATTTTTCGATACAAGGATTAAGATTATATCATGATATTTTTTCATCAGATGATGCAGAAATAATAGTAATAGATAATAATCCTAATAAATCTCATGGCAATGAAGTAAAAAATTTAATATCATCTTGGTGCCACAGAAATGTTAGATATATTCCGTATAATAATAAAACTAGCACAGCATCAAGAAATGAAATATTTAAAAATGCAAATGGAAAATACTGCGTTTCAATGGATTGTCACGTATTGTTTTTTCCGGGAGCTTTTGACGCTTTAATAAGGTATTACGCAGCTAATCCAAACTGTAAGAATATTATACATGGACCATTGATGTATGATAATTTAACCTCATGTGCTACCCATTTTAAGCCAAGCTGGGGCGGTGGAATGTATGGCCAGTGGGATACCAACCATGAAGCACTTAAAATTGGGCATCCATTTGAGATACCAATGCAGGGTTTAGGTGTATTTTCTTGTGAGACAATATATTGGCCGGGATTTAATGAACTATTTAAAGGATTTGGTGGAGAAGAAGGCTATATTCATGAAAAATTCAGAAAATTAGGCGGAAAAGCAATTTGCATACCAGAGTTTAAATGGTTGCATAGATTTGGGCGTCCAAATGGCGTAAAATATCCGCTTATTTTAGAAGATAGAATATGGAATTATTTCGTAGGATGGCTTGAATTGACGCAAAATCCAGAGCATGAAATGATTAAACAAATATATGATCATTTTAAAAATAAAATTCCACCAAATAGTATAGATAACATATTAAATATAGCTATAAACACAGTAATTAATATAAATAAATAATTAGGAGATATCATGCCTATTCCAAAGAGAAGAAAAAACGAAGAAAAACAAACATTTGTAAGTCGCTGCATGGGCGACGAAGTAATGAAAAAGGATTATCCTAATAATCAGCAGCGTATTGCAATCTGTTTAGATCAAGCTACGGCAGATTGTGGATGCGTAGAAGCTGCCGACTTTAAAATGCAGATGGAAAACTATGGCTATGAAGAAGAAGTTAATGAAGAAAATTTCTATATACCAACACAGGCAGAATATGAAGACTTTGGAGAACAAACAGAAGAGTGGGATATAGCTGGAGAAAAACCCGGATTATGGGAAAACATTCGCAAAAAGAAAGAACGAGAAGGAAAAAATTATAAACCAGCAAAACCGGGTGATCCAGACAGACCGACAAAAGACGCTTGGAAAAAGGCACAATCAGACGGTGGCGATGAAATGGCCATTGAACAAATACAAAAAATGAACGATCAACTTACAGAAGTTGTGGCAAAATTAAAGGTCATGAATTTACCAGTTGAATTTCAAGATTGGACAAAGGACATGATTTCTAAAGCAGAAATATATGTTCAAAATGTATATGACTTTGTTAAATATTATGAACCCGGAAAATATGAGGATGAATATACTAACGAAACCCCAGAAACAGAAACAGAAATGCCAGAAGAGGATGCTACCGCTAAAAAGTATGAATACAGAGATCCAGACAGCGGACAGGTTTATACTTATACAAGAAAGGGTTATTATACAAAAGATGGTAATATTTTAGTATACATGGGAGAAGCTAGCGAATATCAAGGAAGAAAAGTAACCTTGAACAAACCGTTTAGAACTCCCGGCGGTCCTAAAAAATTTGCTGTATACACAAAAAATGAAAGCGGCAATGTTGTAATTGTTAGATTTGGCGATCCAAATATGACAATAAAGAAAAATATTCCAGAAAGACGTAAAAGTTTTAGAGCTAGACATAATTGTGATAATCCCGGCCCCAAATGGAAAGCAAGATATTGGGCCTGCAAATCATGGTAATATTATGATATATGTTAATTTTATTATTAATAGTATTATATTGTCTAGAATTTACAGTATTATATAGGTTATTTAAAAAGTTTACTATTCAAAGTCCACAGAAGTTTCAATCAAAATATATAAGAAAAGAAAAAAGGAGTAACAAGATGGCTTTAATATATTCAGTTACATGTGACCCCTCAGTATCAAGCGATGTTGTAGAAAGAAGATTAACAATTAAAGTTAATGGAGAAACAAAAAATCAATTAACTTTTGATCCATACGCTGAAGATCTAGGAGAACAAAGTTTTGTTGATGGAGATAATGTAGTTTTAACATTAGTAGACATTGATGATGTTGGAAATGTTAGCGAACCAGCCGTATTAGAATTTGTTGCGGCTGATACTATACCGCCAGAAAAACCCGGATTTACTGTTAAATTAGTTCGTGAAGAATAAATATTCATGCTTACAAATAAATGGAAAAGACATTTAATAGAAAATAATATGACATACCGTGAACACTTGTTGTTTGCGGTAAGCCATGGTTTAATATGCCTAGAGGCTGGACTTTTATTAATTATTCATGGTTTGCTGCCATGTTTTTTTGAACACACAGGATCATTTTTAGTTAGAAAATTAAAAAAATCATTTGATGTTCATAGAAAAGAAATTATAAAAAATAGGAGATAAATAATGGGTAAGATTCAAGATTTATTAAAAAACCAAACAATGGCACAAGCAGTCGATGGATATTCTAGCCAGCAAGTTATTGACCTATTAAAAGAATCTCTAAATGTACACTGGCAGCAATGCACAGCATTAACAGCACAAGCTGTTCATTTAGAAAAATGGGGATATTCAAAGTTAGCAAATATCATCAAAACGGATGCTGAACAGGAGCATGAACATGCCGCTGCTAATATTGCAAGATTAGAATTTTTTGATGTAGATTATCAACCAATCACAATTTCGCCACCGTCATGGACTAGGCACGATATGGTTGCTATGATACAATATAATCTAGAATCTGTAAGACAAGCAGCAACTGTAGAAAGGGCTACAATTACAGCCGCGAGATCGGTTGGAGACGAAATAACAGCAAATATAATGATTCCATTACTACAAGGAAGTGAAGATGGAATTAAATTATATGAAAAATATCTAAAATTAATAGAACAAATGGGTCTAGAAAATTTCCTAACCTTACAGGTATAAAGTTAGCGATAATAAACCAAAGAAAAATTAGGAATTAAAAAGATGCATAAATCTAGAGCAGAAGAATTATTAGACTCAATTCAGACTAATATTGAATGTCCACCGGCAACACAAGATATTAGTTTGAATTTAGCTAATAGAAAAATATGTGTTGATAAAGCAAATTATGGTCCAGCCAATCCAGAGTTACCAAATGATGAATTCTGGAAGGCCAAAGCTGATTTATTCAAAACATCAGTCGAAGAAGCCAAAACAATGAGATGTAAGAATTGTGCAGCATTTATTCAAAAAGAAAAGATGATGAACTGCATTGAAAAGGGTGTTGCTTCAGAAATTAATGAAGATAAGTTGGCACAAGAAATAATAGATAAAGCAAATCTTGGATATTGTGAATTATTTGATTTTAAATGCGCAGGAGAAAGAACTTGCGATGCTTGGATTACTGGTGGTCCAATTACAGATAATATTGATTCATAGTAGCAAAAGTTAGTTCTTGATGGTATAATAGTTTGTTAGCCTATACGCATTGCCATTGATAAGGAAAATATATGTTGAATTGGTTTCCATTAAAAAATTTCACACATTATAGTTTACTTAGAGGATATTCAAAGCCAGATGAGCTTGCATTAAAATGTAAGCACAATGGATATCCTGCGTGTGGAATTTGTGATTATAAAACAATCTCTGGCTCAGTTGCTTTCTATAAAGCCTGCAAGAGTGTTGGCATTAAACCAATTATTGGATGCTCATTTGATAATCATGTTCTGTTTGCTAAAAATAAAAATGGTTGGCATGATCTTATTGAGTTGATTTCATATATAGATGAAAATGGAAATATATCAGATGAAATATCTTCCAAGATATTAGATAAAAATAATCTAATTAAATTGCCAAACGCAGAAGATAAATCGATTCCAGCGAGTTATTATGCTAAAAAAGAAGACGCTAAACTTCACAGGATATTATTGTGTTCAGAAATGAAAACAACCCTACCAAAAATTAAAAAGGCTTTTCATAAGGGCATGAATGGCGATGTAATAATTGACGAAAATAAATATCCAAAAGAACATCTAGATAAGTTAGATTTTTTCATAAATGATTCTTTCTACGTTAAAGATAAGAATGAGTCAGAGGGATTAGATACCAAATTATTAAACGATATATACAATCAATGTGAAGATTATGATATATTAAGTAATCCAATATTACCTAAATTTGATTGTCCAAATAATTTATCTGAAGAAGAATATCTTAAAGTATTAGCAAGAAAAGGATGGAAGGAGTTATTAATTGCGTCTGGAAAAGTAAAAGATGAGAATAATAAAAAGATCTATTTGGATAGATTCAATAATGAGCTTAAAGTAATAAAAGACGCAAATTTATTTGGATATTTTTTAATAGTTCAAGATATTATTAGATATGTAAGAGACAGTGGCTGGTTATCTGGTCCCGGAAGAGGTTCAGCAGCCGGATGTTTGATTTCATACCTTATCGGAATAACACAAATTGATCCAGTAGAATATGATTTACTTTTTGAAAGATTCTATAATGCCGGAAGAAATTCTTCAGGTAACATTTCATTACCAGATATTGATATGGACGTTCCAGCAAAGAGAAGAGACGATGTAATAACATATCTTAAAAATAAATATGGAAAAGATCATGTAAGCCAGATGATAACATTTGGAAGATTGCAGGGTAGAAGTGCTATTAAAGAAGTGTTAAGAGTTAATGAGGCATGTTCTTTTGCTGAAATGAATAGCATAACAAAAAGTATACCAAATGAGGCTGAAATCTCTGATCAATTGGCCGAAATGGATGAAGAAGAAAGATCTATAATTAGATGGACGCTTATTAATAGACCAAATGAATTAAGAGATTTTTGCCAGATCTCAGAAGATGGTATTTTATCTGGAGATTATGCAGAATATTTTCAACAAGCAATAGATATTGAAGGCACATTTAAAACTCAAGGTAAACATGCGGCTGGTGTTGTAATATCATCAGAACCATTAAACAAAGTATGTCCGATGGTATACTCAAAGGATAGTAATGAAAAAATAGCTGGATTAGAAATGTCAGACCTAGAAAGTCTTGGCCATGTAAAATTTGATGTTCTAGGATTAACTTTGCTAGATAAATTAATGTTCATCCAAAATATTAAGGAAGAGAGTGTGGATCATTGCTAATAGAGATTATATAATATTTGATACTGAAACCGGTTCTAGAAATCCAAGAAAAGCACAATTGACACAAATTGCTGCTATAGCTTTAGATGGTAGAAATTTTGCTGTTAAGGGTCAATTCAATAGTGAAATCAAGCCGATTTTTGATGACGAAAAAGCTATTAGCCTTGGATTAGATCCAGTTCAAGACGAGGCATTAAAAATAACACATAAAACTAGAGAAAAGCTAGAACAAGCACCTTCTATCAATGTTGTATGGCCAAAGTTTGTAAAATTTGTAAACCAATATAATTGGAAGGGAGATCCATTTTTTGCTCCAATACCAGTTGGTTTTAATATTATTGGTTTTGATATGATTATTATTGATAGACTTTGTAAAGAATATGGGCCTTGGGATAGCGAAAGGGAACAGCAGAAATTGTTTAGCAAAGTATATAAGATAGATATTATGGACAATGTTTTTGCTTGGACGGAAAGTGATCCAAGTATTAAATCTATTAGCATGGATTCATTAAGAGAAAGAATGTGTTTAAGCACCGAAAACGCTCATGATGCTTTGCAAGATGTAAAAGATGAGGCCAATATATTTATTAAACTTATGAAAACACATAGGTCAGTATATCAAAACATGACTTTTAATAAAGCATTTGCTAAAGGAGACTTATATGTCAAATGAACAAATGTATTTAGGATTTACTATAAACGGAAACACTAAAATATGTATATATTGTAACTCAGAAAAATCAATAAATGAATTTCCAAGACATATACATTACAAAGACAATTTAGATTCACGCTGCAAAGACTGTATTAAAAAGCATACTAAGATTAGAAATGAATTAAGAAAAACAGCACCAGATAAACCAGACGTTTGTGAATGCTGCAAAAAACCAACAGACAAATGGGTTTTAGACCATGACCATAATGACGATAGTTTTAGGGGATGGCTGTGTGACCAATGTAATACTGGTATTGGTAAACTTGGTGATAATGTTGACGGTTTAATTAATGCACTAAATTATTTATTGTCAAAGGAAAAAAATGATTGATTATAGTGACGAAAAGACATGGAATCTTTTTGCACAAGGAAAAACAAAGGGCATTTTTCAGTTGGAAAGTGGGCTTGGTAAAGCTTGGTCTAAAAAATTAGCCCCAAATAATATAGAAGAATTATCAGCTTTAATAGCTATTATTAGGCCCGGCACTTTGAAAGCTTATATTGATGGCAAAAGTATGACACAAATATATGTAGATAGAAAGCATGGCAGAGAGGATGTTGTATATCTACATCCAGCACTAGAAGACATATTAAAGCCAACATATGGTGTTTTAGTGTACCAAGAACAAAGCATGAGAATAGCACAGAAAATCGCAGGATTCGATTTAAAGGAGGCTGACGTTCTCCGTAAAGCCATTGGAAAGAAAAAGGCTAGTTTGATGAATGAAGTCAAAAAGTCTTTTATAGAAGGCGCTATAAGGGTTGGAATGGTGTCTAAAGAGGAGGCAGAACAAATCTTTGGATGGATTGAAAAGTCTTCAAGGTATGCATTTAATAAATCCCATAGTATTTCATACGCGGTATGCTCTTATTGGAGTGCGTATCAAAAAGCTCACAATCCTACAGATTTTTTCTTGTCATATTTATACCATGCCAATGAAAAACAAGACCCACAGCAGGAAGTATATGAGCTTATATCTGAAGCCAAGCTATTCGATATAGAAATAAAAACTCCTAATCTTAGAAATTATAAGCAAAAATTTAATTGTAATGGGAATATCATATATTTTGGTATTAAAGATATTAAATCATTGGCTGGTAAAATGGGCGATAAAGTTATAGAAACAATTGAGCTATTAGAAAAAGAACACAATAAGAAAATCATTAACTTTATATGGTTAGAGATATTAGTATTTATGAGTGATTTAATCAATTCAACAGCATTTAAAGCTTTAGCGTCTATCGGATTTTTCAGTGGCATGAAAGATAGAATAAGTAGAAACAAAGCATTATATGACTATGATATATTTAAAGGATTAACTCAATCTGAGAAAAATTGGATTAAAGATAACATTAATCAAAAAAAGTGGCCTAGCTTAATTGATTGCCTGAAGGATTTAGCACCAACTAAAAAAGAGGGCGGCGGAACAAGCAAAGCAGAAAGAAAACAAATAATATTAAATGAGATACAATTATTAATCAGTCCTCCTTATGATTTATCAGATGATCCAAGCTGGATTATAGATCAAGAAACTAAATTTTTTGGATGTCCAGTAAGTATTTCAAAAATAAATACATCAGATACTTCTGCTGCAAATACAACATGTAAAGAAGTAATGAATGGAAAAAAGGGGAAAAACATATGTATAGTTGCAAATATACAAAGATTATCTGATTATACAATAAAGAAGGGTGAATCAAAGGGACAAGTAATGTCTTTTTTGTCAATAGAAGATGAAACCTGTATATTAGATAGTGTAATCGTATTTCCAAAAACTAGAGAAAAATATAAGTATATCCTATATGAAGGAAATAATCTTATTTTTTGTGGATACGTAAATCCAAATGATACATCTTTTATAATTGAACAGATTCATGAAATTTAATGTTTTTTATTTTTATTTTGGCTAATATACAAAGACAGGAGAAAAAATGAATAATTGTATATTTACAGGTTATTTAACAGAAAATCCTCAAGTTTCTGTTGTTAACGATGTTGTGTTGGCAGAGTTTACTCTTGTGGTCTATAATTACAGAAAGACAAAGAGTACTGGCGAGAAAAGTAGAATACCAACTTTTCTAAAGTGTGAAGTATGGCACACTGGAGCAGAGACAATTGAAAAATTTGCAACCAAAGGTACAAAGATTACAGTAAATGCTTCTGCTAAAAATATTTCTAAAGATAGTAGAGAAATTATTTTTCGTATAAATGAATTTGATTTTTGTCAACAAGAATATGATTGAAATATAAAGGATTTTCTAAATGAGAAAAAAGAGGGTTTTATTCTGTAGCGAAGCTACGTTTTTAAATACTGGATATTCTACATACACCAGAGAAATATTAAACTATTTATATAGCACTAATAAGTATGAATTAGCAGAATTAGCATCATATGGAGAGCAGGGCGATCCGAGGGCATCAAATATACCTTGGAAATTTTATGGTGTTATACCAAATAATAATGCTAGCAAAGAGGAAAAAGAAGCATATCATTCATCTCCCACAAATCAATTTGGTGAATTTAGATTTGAAGATGTCTGTTTAGATTTTAAGCCAGACATTGTTTGCGATATTAGAGACTTTTGGATGTTGGATTTTGCTGATAGATCTCCATTTAGACCTTTCTTTAAGTGGTGCATTATGCCCACGGTAGACGCTAGACCACAGGCAAGGCAATGGATATCAACTTACGCATCTGCCGATGCGTGTTTAACATATTCTGATTGGGCTGGAGAAGTACTAAAAAATCAGTCTGGTGGAAAAATAAATTATTTGGGTAGCTCTCCACCGTCAGCACATCCAGCATATCAACCAATAGAAAATACAGATGGTTTAAGAGCATTATTTGGCATTAATCCAAATGCTAAAATAATTGGAACAGTTATGAGAAATCAAAGGAGAAAATTATATCCAGACTTATTTAGTGCATTTAAAAAATTGTTAGATATGGTAGAAAATAAAAATGAATATTTTCTATATTGCCATACCAGTTATCCAGATTTAGGTTGGGATATACCAGAATTATTACAAGAATATGGATTATCTTCTAGAGTATTATTCACATATATATGTGGACAAACCAATAAACCATTTGTATCATTATTTCGTGGGGCTGTTGCAGAGTCGCCATATACTCATGAGTATTGTGCTACTCTGTCAAATGTAAGAAATGGATTATCATACGAAGATTTAGCAAAAATTATTAATTTATTTGATTTATATGTACAATATGCTAACTGTGAAGGTTTCGGTCTTCCACAAGTAGAAGCTGCTGCCTGTGGAATTCCAGTAGCTGGAACAGATTATTCTGCAATGGAAAGCGTTTTAAGACAATTAGAAGGTATTCCAATTACACCAAAAGCATTGTATAAGGAATTAGAAACTGGATGTTTAAGAGCGGTTCCAGATAATGATTTAGCTGCACAAAAATTTTATGAGTTTTTCCAGTTACCAAAATCAATAAGAAAAAAAATAGGTAATAGAACTAGAGAATTATTTTTAGAGCATTTTCAGTGGCATAAAAGTGGGAAAAAATGGGAAGATTACTTTGATAGTGTAGAAATTCGACCAGATGAGGAAACATGGAAATCTCCACCTAGAATTAGAATGCCGGAACCAAAACCCCAAAAGATTCCAGAACATATGTCTGCCGAAGATATTTCAACATGGTTGATATCTAAAGTGCTATGTGAACCAGAAAAGCTCAATACCTTTATGCAGGCTAGATTAATTAGAGATTTAATGTATCAAAGTTCTACAGCTTCTACTGGTGGAATGTATTTTAATGAAAGCTCTGCTAGTTTTGATGGTAGAAATACTAGAAATCCATTTAATTTTGATATTGCTTATGATCATTTTCTGAATTTATGCAATAGAAGAAACGCTTGGGAACATAGAAGAATTCAAAGAATAAAATAAGAATTATACAAAGGCAAACAATCACAATGAAATTATTATATATAGGACATTATAAAGAAAATAGTGGATGGTCTAATACTGCTATAAATTATATATTAGCATTAGATTCTATTGGTGTAGATGTTGTTTGTAGAAATATAAAATTAACAGATACATACGCAGAAGTTCCTCATAGAATTAGGGAGCTTGAGCAGAAAAGTTTAACAAATATAGATTATTGTATACAAAACGTTCTGCCACATCACTTGGTAGGAACAAAAAAATTCAAAAAAAATATTGCATATTTTCTAAACGAAGCTTATCCATTGAAAAATATTTCATGGTATAATAATTTATTACAAATGGACGAAATATGGGTTCCAAATCAAACTAATAAATTAGATATAGAAAGTGCTAATAAAGATATTAAAGTAAGGGTTCTTCATCATACATTTGATTTATCAAAATACTCGGAGAAATACAATCAAATAAACTTCAAATTTTACAACAACAAATTTAAGTTTTATACTATAGCAGACATAAACGATAGAAAAAATTTACAATCTATTATCAGAGCATTTCATTCAGAATTTACTAATGATGAACCAGTTGTTTTAGTAATGAAATTAAAAAAATATGGATACACCACAGAACAACTTAAACAATATATAAAGAAAGAGATAGATCAAATTAAACAGAGTATGAGAATATATCAAAATATAGATTCTTATAATTCAGAAATAATCATTTGTAATGAAATGGATGACTACCAAATA
>Ga0075473_10000068_pt1 | contig 36320 bp, 35 predicted proteins | sample DEB19_08_DNA_FD_76340 | JGI IMG/M metagenome (GOLD analysis project Ga0075473, IMG submission 76340) | Aqueous microbial communities from the Delaware River and Bay under freshwater to marine salinity gradient to study organic matter... | ecosystem: Environmental > Aquatic > Marine > Coastal ... | reverse complement strand
TGAAGACGGAGAGGTCACGTACGTTCAGCTTGTAGAGACAGGCGTCGGCCTGACAGGCGGTCCAATCACCGAGTCAGGCACCATCTCCCTGCTCCCAGCAACTAACAACACTATCGGCGGCGTCAAGCCTGGGTCTGGCGTCATCCTGGGGCCAGGCGGCGAGATCTCGGTCGACACGTCCGGCTTCGGAACGGTAAGTTCGATCACAGCAGGCCTTGGACTAGACGGTGGGACCATCACCAAGTCAGGTACTATTAACCTGCTTCCCGCCACCAATACGGTTATCGGTGGTGTCACTCCTGGGCTGGGGCTGTCCGTGAGCGCTGGCGGAGCACTCAACCTCCTACCTGCCACTGTCGCCACTTTAGGCGGAATCACCCCAGGTACCGGATTAGACGTCAGTGTAAATGGCGCTCTGTCCCTTATGCCACCAAGTGCCGACGGAAACGTCATAGGCGGGGTCAAAGCCGGAGACGGGATTGTCATTGCTGCCGATGGCACGATCTCAGCTGCTAGCGGTCCGTCTGGTGTGCTTCGTTTGGATCCCCTCAACTTCAACGGGATTGCGTCAACTTTCACCCTCACATCAAACAGCAAACCAGTGTTCCCAGCGGACTCCAGTTACGTGCTCATAGTCGTTGGCGGCGTCGTTCAGACCACCCCAACATCTTACAGTGTCACGGGGTCCACGATCACGTTTACTGCTGTCCCTCCGGCAGGTTCCTCGTTCTACGGGGTGCTCTTCCTGTGAGGGTAAAAGTCTCAAAAGGCCCCAGTGGGAAATAGCTACTACTAGACCTCATGTCCGTCTCAGCTACTCAGATTCAACTTCTTCGGTCTTCGGTTCCAAACTACAGGCCTGATCCAGGAAAGCTGCTCCCGGGGCAGCCTGCAATCAACACCTACAGTCTTGAACCAGGACTGTTCTTCACTGACTCCAACGGCCTGCTGACAAAGATTGGCCCCTGCGTTGTCTCGAGTGTCGCGCCTAACACCAATCCAGCTGGGACAGGCGGCAACTGTCGCGGCGAGCTGTGGTTCAGTCTCGAGGACCAGACACTCAAGATCTGGACGGGCTCAGCGTGGGTCGATTGCGATCCGTCTGAGATCGGTTACAGCAGAGTCATCATCCAGACGAGTCCTCCCGCTGTGGATGATTTCCCTAACGGGGCGATGTGGTGGAACGATGGGAACGGAGAGATGTATGTTCTCTACGAAGATCCCAACGGTCGCCAGTGGGTTCAGGTAGGTGCTGGTGGTTCTGGTGGTGGAGGTGCGGTTATCATCTCCGACCAGCAGCCTGATCCTACTATCACCGCTGTGGGAACACTGTGGTGGAACGACGACACCGGTGCTCTCTTCGTTCTCTTCAACGACGGCGGCCCCACGAAACTCTGGGTGCAGATTGCTGGTGCCGGGGCAATCAACAGCGGAATGGGTGGCACGGTCACAAAGGTCGACGCGGGAGTCGGACTTACGACCGCCAATGGTCAGCCCATCACCACTCAAGGGATGATGATGCTCAAACCCGCCACCGCGAATGAGATTGGCGGCGTGAAGCCAGGCCACAACATTGTGATCGACCCCGATGGCACGATCAACGTCATTGGTGACGGCAGCGGAACTGTTACCCAGATCCAGACCGGTCCCGGCATCACGGGTGGTCCAATCACCACCACTGGGACCATTGGTTTGGCATCTGCCACCTCCTCGCAGATAGGCGGGGTGAAGCCTGGAGCTGGGGCTAGTGTCACCGGCGATGGAACTCTGTTCGTCGAGCCCGCTACCACATCTAGCATCGGTGGCGTCATCGTCGGTCAGGGCCTCAACATCACGGGGTCCGGCGTGCTCGCAGTTGACTCCGTACCACCGGGTTCTGTTCCAGCTGGTACGGTACAGTGGTTCGCTGGCTCCACCGCACCCACCGGCTGGCTGTACGCGAATGGAGCTACACTGGACACTGGAACCTACCCGGCGCTTTACGCGGCGATCGGTAGGGTCTACACGGGTGGTTCCGTGTCTCCGATCCAGTTCCAAATCCCGGACCTGCGCGGTCAGTTCCTCCGTGGCTGGGACAACCGGGCGACCGGCGGCGTGGACAGCGGACGTGTGTTTGGTTCGTACCAGAATGACGACTTCAAGTCGCACACTCATACCTACGTGGACAACCTCGCTCCTGGCTACGGTCTGACCTCCACCGGCTACTCCGCTGCTCAGGACACCCAGACCGGCGCGACCGGTGGCTCTGAGACCCGGCCCAAGAACGTCGCCATGCTGCCCATCATTAAGACCTGATTATGCTCCCAGCTATTTCCTCTGCTGCTTACGTCTACAGCACGAACCAATCGGCTGTTCAGGTCACTTACGTGGACGCATCCACTGCGATCGTCTACCCCAACGAGTTCACCGACCCCCGCACCCAGCAGCTGAATACCTGGGTGCGTAGTGGCGGCCAGATCGCGCCTTACGTGGCTCCTCCACGGCCGATTCCTGGCCCACCTCAGTACATCTCCTGTGCTCCAACAGCTGCGGTGCCTGGAATCACCAATGACCTGCTGATTACGAACTGGGCTGCGACAGACTCCCTGGGTCTGACCACTGACGGCACATACGTCACTCTTCTGGCTGGCCGCACGTACGAGATCTCTTACTCGATCGGCGTCAACCAGATGTCATCTCAGGCCTGGATGCGCTTCGGCATCGTGGACTCCTCAGGTGATTTGCTTCCCAACAACAGTTATCAGTACAACGTTCTGGTTTGGGGTCTGCCACCTGGGTCCGAGTCTGCCCAGAATGAGATCTCCAGCAACGCGTTCCTCTACACGCCCACAACAACTATTCAGGTCGGCGTCAAGTGCTTGTCCACTACGGATGGCACCGTAACAGCCAGCATTCGACAAGACTTCACATCGTTCGTCATCACCGAGATGGTGGATGAGAGCATCTACGTGATGAAGCAAGGTCCTATCGGACCTGCTGGCCCTGCTGGACCCGTCGGACCCACAGGCCCTGCCGGACCGACCGGAGCCCAAGGCCCGACCGGAGTTGCCGGACCCGAGGGGCCCACTGGACCTGAGGGGCCTCAAGGTAATCCTGGCCCCGGTTTCCACTTCTTGGGCACCGTGGCGGATGAAGCCGCCCTCCCTTCCGGAGCCGTTCAGGACGACGGTTACATCACGGCTGACACAGGAGACCTCTGGATCTACGACGGCACTCAGTGGAACAATGCCGGTGCTCTCCAAGGTGTTCAGGGTGTTCCTGGCCCCGCTGGCCCCCAAGGACCCACCGGACCTGCCGGACCTCAGGGTCCTGCTGGCCCCGCCGGACCTACTGGAGCAACTGGAACTCAAGGACCCGTTGGCCCTGCGGGACCTGCCGGCCCGACCGGGGCAACTGGAGCTACCGGTGCAACTGGACCTATCGGCCCTCAAGGACCTCAAGGCATTCAAGGTGCGACCGGACCTGTAGGCCCCGCTGGCGCAGCTATCGTTCAAGCAGGATCTTGGACTGGCGGTATGCCCCAGATGGCTCCCGGAGCCTGGGATACCGTTCAGACTATCAATCTTCCGGCAGGTACCACCGCTTACAATGTGGTAGCCAACCTTCAGTGGCTGGCTAACGGGAACAATGGGTGGGGTGCCTACCAGACACAGATCGTGGTCACCAACTCTAGCACCGGATATAGCAATACGTTCTACGGAACCGTGGCCAGCTGGCGAGTGATCAGCACCATGGCCTACCCGACGAACGGGGTCGTTATTGGTGGCGACAGCGGACTGGTGAATGCCGGCACCTACGTCGTCTCTCTGCAGGTGTCCGGAAGCTATCAAGGCTCCACAGACGGCAACGGTCAGTTCCAATACGCAGTGACTTCCTGGTAATGGCAGCAATCCCCCAAAACCTCGGGGTGCCAACTGGCACCGTTATGTGGTCGGCAGCACCTGAAGTGCCTGTGGGCTGGCTTTTGTGCGACGGTCGTTTCGTGTCCCCAGGCGACTATCCCGCGCTCTACGCCAGCATTGGCAACATCTACGGCGGGGATGAAGTCACATTTCAGCTTCCGAACCTAGTCGGTCGTTTCATCCTGGGCGTTGGAGATCCTGGTCGTGATCCATTCACGTACGAGGACGGCATCAATGAGGAGCACATTCACGGCATGTACCCTCGCCAGACGCACATCCATGGTGTGACTGACCCTGAGCACGAGCATCCCACTTCTTCGGGGTCCCACATTCACGCCACCACATCAGATCACGATCACACGAATATCACACAACACCGCCACTCCACCTCTTGGGGTGGGTCGGGTAGCGATTACCTTCACGGTTTCGTAACCCACGACTACTGGCTCGTTGCCGGTGACTGTTCGACGGAGACCTACGCTCCCGATCGGAGCACGGACCAGTATCAGCATTGCTCACGGAACCCGGACACCGACTACTTCAAGACCGTCAAATACGACTTCGACAACCCCAACTACACCAACCCCCGGGGGAAGACGGGCATCACGATGGTGAACCCGAACGTGACGGGGACGACTGTTCAGATTGCCTACACTGGCGTCACACTCGCCCTCCAATTCACAGACATCACCCTCCAACTGGCCCTCTCCAACATGACGGTCGACGACTTCGGCGCAGTTGGCGGCCCGCGTCCGAAGAACATCGCCTTCCTGCCGATCATCCGAACCTGAAATGCTCCCAACAAACGTTCGAATCACGTCGGCTCGCTATGCCAACGCCCAAAACTCGCTCGTCTTCGTCCTTCTCGACACGGGCGAGACGTGGTTCGTCAACCCAAACAACGGCTCCGGACAGGCCAATGTCCTCGCAGCGTGGGTTCAGGACGGCGGGAACATCGGCCCCTACGTCCCGCCGGTGCCTGGCGCCGTCGTTCCTCCAGGAGCTCTAATCTGGCTGGCCACAAATCAGGTACCACTCGGCTACCTCCTCTGTGATGGCTCCACTGTCAAGCGTCTCCAGTATCCGAAGCTGTTCTCCACAATTGGCGTCACCTTTGGAGACGGCGACGGAGCGACCACGTTCAACCTCCCAGACCTGCGCGGAAAGATGATCCGAGGCTGGGGTCCGGTCAACTCCATCGACCTGAACAGGGAGTTTGGTAGCCTTCAAGACCACACACTAGGCGAGCACCGCCACAAGATCACGGATGGCGGCCACACCCACGGGGTGAATGACCCTGGCCACATCCACGGCGTGATTGACCCAGGTCACACTCACGGGGGCAACGACCCAGGCCACAACCACACCGTGACGGACCCTGGCCACGCGCACGGAATCAGCATGTACGAGGACAACCTCGGTCCCCCGGCCGTTCAAGTGGCCGCCAACCCCGTTGTCATCACCCCCTACTTCGACAACAACGGGCCGGTCTACAACTACTTCTCTCCTGACACTGAGTACTCCACTGCCGCTCTGACGGTGAACACGGCCTCCGCCAACCTCGAGACGGCAATCGGAGAGGCAAACGTCTCTGACCAACTCGGACTGACAAACATCTCGGTCGACCCTGCAGTCACAAACATCGTGGAAACCGACCCTCAAGGTGGCTACCGAACGGCTCCCGCTAACCTGACCCTCCTGCCATTCATCCGCTACTGACATGGTGCCAATCAAGCTCGCTCAATACGCAGACGAGGAGAGGCTCCTCCACTTCGTTCAGTACGAGGATGAAACCCATGCGTTCATGTACCCGAGCGATGACACGCTCGAAGCGGCGCAACTCAGGGCCTGGATGCAAGCCGGAAACACAGTCGGCGATTACGTTCCAGTCATCTCTGGAGGCGTCATTCCCATAGCCACCATCATGTGGTTTTGCTCCCCTCGTCCTCCCAAAGGCTACCTCCTCTGTGACGGGAGAGAGGTACGACGCGCAGAGTACGCTCAGCTGTTTCGAGCGATCGGGGAGACTTACGGGGTGGGTGACGGGGCGACGACGTTCAATCTCCCAAATCTGGTGGGACGTTTCTGTCGAGGCTGGGGGCCAGTCAGTCCCCTCGACCCAGATCGCCAGTTTGGCTCCTACGAGGATGACCTCCCGGGTGTCCACAACCACGGCCTCCAGCCCATTCCCCACACTCACACGATCACAGATCCGGGCCACATCCACGGCGTGACCGATCCTGGCCACATCCACGACATCGTGGACAACGGCCACAATCACACAATCACAGACCCTGGTCATACTCACTCCATCACGCAGGTGACGCACCAGGGATGGGACATCTTCTACAGCCGCAGCAACTCGGGTGTCATTCGTATGGATGTCGGCAGTGGATCAATCTACTACCGCAACATCAACTTCGTTCTGAGCACTGAGACAGTACGAATGTCAGTTGGAGTAGATCCCGCCAGGCTGCAACTGGCAAATGCTCAGTCGAATGTGACCGCCGGAAGTGCCGTCACGAACGTGACCATTGACGTCGCAGAGACCAATATTCCCTATACTGAGCTAACAGGCTCAGCAGAGACCCGTCCGGACAACATCGCGCTTCTGCCGGTGATCCGCTACTAGGGTAAAACTCCTCAAATGAGCCGTCCCGTCCGTAGAGCCGCATGGCATACACTCCATACAACTTTCCAAATCAACCTTTCGATGGACAGCTGTACCCTAACCCTCCCGTCCCTGGCACTTTCCAGTACAAATGGAACCAGGCAAAGGGGGTGTGGATCATTGTCTCAGGGGCAGTTCTCCAGGTACTTGGCAATGCTCCCATTGTCATCACCGGAACGGCAACGGTTCCGGTAGTCAACATCCGCCCAGCCACACCAACCAGCGCTGGATCGTTATCTGCCGCGGATAAGGAGAAACTTGACAGTATCCCCAGTGTTGTGGGAAGTGTGTCCAGAGTCGCCACTGGCGTCGGCTTGACCGGTGGCCCCATTACGCAGACCGGCACCATCTCCCTCGTCCCCCCTTCTGGCCCAAACATTGGAGGGGTTAAAGCTGGATCCGGCGTCACCATTCTCCCAGACGGCACGCTCCAAGCGTTCAGCGGAGTGGAGAGTATCACGGCCGGAACGGGCCTTGGCGGTGGAATCATCACCTCTACTGGAACCATCTACCTCCTACCTCCCATCAATGGAGCAATAGGCGGAGTAAAAGCCGGAAACAACGTCACCATCTCCTCAGATGGCACCATTAGCGCTATCAACGGCGGTGCGGCCACTGGCGCGTTTGTGATCCTCGACGATATTTCCCCGCAATTTGACGGAGTGAGAACACAGTTCCAGATAAGGGTTTCAGGAAACATCCAAACGGTGTCTCAACCAGCTAATCTGTTCATCGTTCTTGGTGGTATCCTGCAGCCGTCTCCGGCTACATTCACCCTTATCAACAACACTGACCTCAAGTTCGTCAGCCCTCCACCCGTCGGAACCACCTTCAGCGGCCGCTGTTTCGTTCCGAGCGGGCAATCCTTCCAGCAACTCGACGACATCTCGTCTGGTTTCAATGGGGTTCAGACAACCTTCCCCCTGACAATCGGCGGTACTCAACCGTATCAGCCAGCGTCTCCGGCCTCGCTTTTCGTGGCGGTTGGTGGTGTTCTTCAGACACCAAACATCGCCTACAGTCTGTCAGGGGCTAACATAGTCTTCTCGTCACCGCCTCCCGCTGGTGCGACATTCAATGGGCAAGTGCTAGGTATCTAATATGGCCCTGAACTTCCCAAGCAATCCGTACAACGGCCAGCTCTACCCGGATCCAGCGGTTGAGGGGTCACAACAATACATTTGGAACACCGAAAAGGGCACGTGGCTCACGGTGTTCAAGGGCGTGGAGAAGATCACCGGCGAGGTGCCGATCATCATCGACGGAGACCCCCAAGCGCCTGTTGTCACCATCCAGCAGGTGACAGAGACTCAAGACGGCTACATGACAGCCGCTGACAAAGTCAAGCTCGACTCGCTCAGTTTCGAGGACGTACCTGGCACCGTCACATCAGTCACTGCTGGTGAAGGTCTTGGGGCCCCGTTCAGCGGAGTCAGTATCACCTCAGCTGGAACAATCAATCTCCTCCCAGCCACTGTAAGTCAGATTGGTGGTGTGAAGCCGGGGAATGGGCTCAATCTGGCTGCGGACGGCACAGTGTCGGTGGCCATAGCGAGCGAGAGTTCTCTGGGTGCGGTAAAACAGGGTCGTGGGATCAATATCACGCCTGATGGCGCGGTAACTCTAGCCACCGGAAGCACCTACAATATCCTTGACAACATGTCTGGGCTCTTCAACGGAACACAAACGACTTTCCATCTGAGTGTACGGTCGACCTACTTTGCGCCGTTCAACATCAATTCGCTTCTCATCTTCCTTGACGGGATCCTTCAGATTCCAAATGTCTCCTATGAATTGAGCGGCTACAACATCACCTTCATCACCCCGCCGCAGCCGGGAACAACCTTCTACGGAGTCTCCCTCACCTAATGGCTTACATCTTCCCCGTAAACCCGTACGACGGGCAGCTTTACCCCATTCCAGCGATTCCAGGTTCTCTCCAGTACCAGTGGAGTGCTGCTCTGAATGTGTGGCTGATCTACTCGCCCTTGGGAGTTCAGTCTGTAACTGGACTACTCCCCATTCAGGTTAACAACGGGACCAGCAATGCTGTGGTCTCAATACTGCCAGCGACTCCGAGTGCCGCCGGCTCGATGAGCGCCGCGGATAAAACGAAGTTGAACGGCATCCCCTCGGACGCTTCTTCTGGCACGGTCAAGTCTGTCACGTCTGGTGCCGGTCTCGTGCCTGGGGTGATCACCAGCACGGGAACGATCAACGCCGCTCCAGCTACCGCGAATGCTCTTGGTTCCGTCATTGTCGGAGAGAACATTGATGTGGGGGCAAACGGCACTATCAGCATCCCGGCCGCACGCTTTGGAGTAAACAGCATCAACCTGGGACCTGGACTGATTGGGGCCCCCAATCCCATCGTAAGCACTGGAACTATCTCCGCGGCTCTTGCGACACGTCTCACCGTTGGCTCTGTGAGAGTCGGCTCCGGCATTGCCGTTGCGCCTGATGGCACCATTTCCGTGGACGGAAGCCTCTCCCACGTGGGTGTACTGGCGTGGGTGTCTGTGAGGGTCACCGCAAACGCGAGCCCGCCGCAGTTCACTGTGCTCGAAGGCTACAACGTCTCCTCTGTTCTCTGGGGCGGTACTTCCTCGGCACCACGAGTTCGTATCAACTTCCAGAATCCCCTAGTGAATAGCGACTACGGAGTGGCATGGGGAGCGGGATCCTACCAGACAGGGTCGGGTGCGGCACTCTGGCAGTGGAACCAGAACATCACCACTGGCTTCAAGAGCAACCAGTTCGTAGACCTTCAACTCGTCACCTTCGCCACTCAGGACTGGACTTCAGGCGCAGGCCAGTTCGTCTGGAACGAGTGGAGCAACTACTCCGGCTGGCCTTCCTCTGGCTTGGGCTCATTTGACGTCGCCATCCTCGACTCCCAGAACTTCTAATCATGCAAGTCATCGTCTACGCGGACCCCGAAAATCCGGCACCATCCCGCCTCCAGGTGATGTACGCAGGATTGGACACTCTTGAGGAGTCCGCCTTCAAGTTTCTCGACCCGTTTAACATCCCGTACCTGATCGTAGACAGCACGGTCATTCCTGATTCTCCTTTCATCTACCACGCACAAACCGTCTCCATCACTGATGGTGTGGCTACGTTCGGCTGGGACTTTCCTTACGCTCAGCAGCTTGCCACGAAGTACAACGCCAACTACTGGCAAAACCAGTACAACCAAGGTCTTCTGGGCACAGGCATCACCAACGACTACCAACTCCAGCTGGCGATCGCCACTCCGGAAGACGAGCGCACCGCCGAGCAAACCGCTGCCGTTGAGTTTCTCATTGGCATCAACGGTCTCCAGCAGTCGGTTCAAGACCAGATCGACGCCGCCACTACGGGCGAAGAACTAATTTCAATCCTAAGCAGCCTTGGGTAAAACAGTCGTAACTGGTTGAGAAGATGGCAAACGCTTTTACGAAAGCCCAGTTCATGGAGCCGCCCGGCAGCGGCACAGGAGCGGTCCCTATTGGTGCCGTGAAGGCGGGTGACGGGATCACCATTTCCGCTGATGGCACGATTGCCTTGAATGGTGGAAGTGGGATCATCAACAACATCATAGTCTCAAACGGTATCCAGGGTGGAGGTTCCAGCCCTAACGTCTATTTGAGTCTGGTCCCGCCCACTGACACCACTCTTGGTGGTGTCCGAACCATCGCGGGTTCGGGATGCTCGATCGACTCCAATGGGGTCCTCCGCGTCACCACCAACTACACCCTGATCAACGGTCCGGGTATCCTTCTCACAAATGTAACACCTGAAGGGTCCACTGTTTCTGCGGCGATCGCCGGTACGAACACAGCAGGGCGAGGATCGATCTACGTTGATCCGGCTGCCTTCCCGGGCCTCAAAGTCTCAGCTGACGGTGGTTTGTCACTCACACCACCCACCAGTACGGGAATTGGCGGTGTTAAAGCAGGGACCGGAGTCACCATCGATCCTCTCACCGGCGTCCTCAACGCTACTGGAACAGGCGGTACGATCACCGCTGTGGGCGCTGGCACGGGTCTTGGTGGTGGTGGAACTACAGGCGCTGTCTCTCTGTTCCTGAAGCCACCAAGTGGAACCACGATCGGTGGCGTCTATCAAGGCGACAACGTTGTCATCGAGCCAGACGGCAAGATCAGCATCGCTAACATGGCAGGCGTCCAAACGGTCACCAAGGCACCTGGAAGTGCCATCGATCTCACCGGAACGGCAACCAACCCTATCATTGGTGTGTTCCTTGCCGGAACACTTAGCACAGGCGTGTGCCGGCTCTACGATGGTATTGACGGCAACCCACCCATCCTGCCTTCGTCCACTGCAGCAACTCCTACAGCCGTAAAGACTGTTGCCGACATAGCCAATACCAAGCTCCCCCTTGCTGGGGGGATTATGTCAGGCCCGATTACCTTCACTGCGGGTCAGGTGTTCCCTGGCACAGTTAACTCGAGCACCTTCACTCAACTCGGCGGCATCCTTGTTGGTGACACTTCCCCTCCGGGCTACGCTCAGCTTCCCGTAGGAGCCGACGGCCAAGTCTTGTCTGCCAATTCCGCTAGTCCACTTGGCGTAGAGTGGGTTTCGACTGGTCAGGGAACGGTCAACAATATCTCGGTTTCCGCCCCACTGACCGTCACCAATCCCTCAGGTCCGTCGGTCTCCTTAGGCATCAACGCAGCGAGTACCTCAACCAGCGGGACCGTTGTCCTGTACGACGGCACTGATGGAGGCGGCAGTTCTGACTCAGCCGCGACTCCGCTGGCTGTGGCGACCGCTTACAATCTTGCTGCCGCGGCTCTGCCGCTCTCTGGTGGAACGATGAGCGGCCTCATCGTCTTCGATGGCTCGCAGGTGTTCCCGGGTGTGCTACCGCTAGCTGGCGGCACGATGACCGGCGATATTACATTCGCTGGCACTCAGACTTTCCCAGGAGTTCTCACTCAAGGCTCCCTCAGTGCTATAGGCGCTGTGGACATTGGCGGAACTCCATCTAACCCGATCATCTCGGTCGACACTGCAACCACCGCTCAGCTTGGTGTGGTTCAGCCTGACGGTACGACCATCACGATTGATGGCAACGGTGTGATCTCGGCCGCCCCCGGTGGTAGCTCTCTGCCACTTTCTGGTGGTACGATGACCGGCAACATCGTGTTCGCTGGAACCCAGGCATTCCCCGGAACTCTCCCACTTGCCGGTGGCACCATGACCGGCAATATCACATTCAATGCGGGTCAGACGTTCCCTGGCACCATTTCGTCCTCGCTGTTGGACGTCACAGGCGACATGGTTTACGCCTCGGCGGCCAACACTCCGGCTTCACTGCCTATCGGTGCTGCTGGTACGATCCTTGCCGTCAATGGTGGCGTCCCGGCTTGGCGGACTTCCGCTCAGTTGGGTCTGCTGACTTCGGCCGCCGCAGCAAGCACCTACGCTCCAGTCGACTCTCCGACCTTCACTGGTCCGGTGATAGTCAATGGTGGTGGATCCGCTGGTGCCAACGCAATGACAGTTAGCGGCGGCAACCTTGTTCTGGCTACTGCTTTCACTCCCGCAAGCTCCAGCGCCCCCGGAAGTGTCGGCGAACTCGCGTGGGATAACTCCGGCTACCTATACTTCTGCTACCTCCCCAACACCTGGGGTCGCGTTCAAATCGACCTGACTCCGTTCTGATAACCGATGGCTCAGCTTAACTTCCCTGACAATCCAATCAATGGGCAGCTCTATCCCAACCCGTGCCCTCCAGGGACGACCCAGTACCGCTGGGATCAAAGCGTTGGGATTTGGCGGATAGTCGGCGTAGCAACGGAGATCGTTCCAGGAACGTACGGGGACGAAGTCACAGTCGGTCAGTTTACCGTTGACGTCACTGGAAGACTCACTGACGCTAACAATGTCCGTATCCGCGAAGCCAACCAGTTTCAGAGCGGCATCGTCAAGCTCACGTCCAGTCTTACTTCGGATTCTGACTACGAAGCTCTGTCGGGGAACGCCGGCCGAATCCTACAGAACCAGATCGGCAATCTCGACGCTTGCACTGTCCCTCAGCATACAAACATTGTAGAGGCACTCAACTATCTTCAGGCTGGCCAGGATCAGTTGTTCACTGACGCTCTGGTGTGGTGCGGATACTACAATGCGGAAGAGGGATTCATCTCCTTTGTCAGCCTCACCGGTCTGCAGCATGGCTATCGGTTGGGTGAGCGTCTCCCGGTGCCTTCGAAAGCAAACGGCGGTGACATGTTCATCGTCAACAAACCTGGCAATCCCTACGTCGCCGGAGACTACAACGCTCCAGACGTTCAGATCGAGAACGGAAACTGGATCGTCTCAGAGACCGTTCGCTGGTCAGAGGCCGTTTCCAAGGGGACTATTACCGCTTCCGAAGTTCAAAGCCTGCCGCAGGCTCCCCTAACATCCACTAACGTCCAGAGCGCACTCTACCAGATTACGCAGCTCTTCAGAACAGGCATTGGTGGTGCGACAATCTCCCCCACCAAACCAGCCAATCCCTACCCTGGAATGCTGTGGTGGGACGACGACGACGGCATCTTCTATATCTTCTACACTGACATCAATAGCAGCCAATGGGTTGAGCTCGGCGGCGGCGGCTCTCAGGGGCTTAACGCAGGACGAGGCACCGTGTACGAGATCCGTACCGGGGTTGGTCTGCTGGGTGGTCCGATAACAACTGAGGGCACTATCTACCTCCAGCCGGCATTCTACAATGCTCAGACTGAGTCGAGTAGCACAATCGGCGGTGTGATTCCCCGGAAAGGCTTTGACTACAGCAACACCACAGGGTGGCTGGATCTCAGTATCACCTCGGACTTTAACGGCAAGGACCCCAACACCGCCTTCAGTCAGGAAGGCGCAAACATCCTGAACAGCAAGATCACGGCGGTTGCCGGTGTCAACATTCTCGCTGGCACCTACAACGCGAGATTTGGACGACTCGTTTACGCCACGCCCGCGGGTTTGAACAAGGGATTCGTGGTGGGTGAGAATCTCCCTCCTCCTTCCTCGTCGATTGACAACTACTATGTCATCGTGACCATCCCAGGTGACCAGGGTCCTGACGGGACTGGCACCTACGCTGGCGCTGGTGACTGGTACATCTGCCAAGCAGATTCAACTCCCGCTGTCTGGTTCCTCATCGACTACGAGAATGCCTCACAGCAGGCGGTAAACATCTCGGTTGTCCCTATCCCAGGCATCGAGTTCGCCGGAAATGTGCAGACAGCCTTAGAAGCTGTAGAACTGCAGGCGCAGGACCGGATTGAGTTCTGTGAGGCCACCACAGACGGCTTACAGATCAAGGTCTCGCAGCCCCAACTGACGGACAATGACGGCACCACTCTCAGTCTCGGCTTAGACTACGCGTCTATTGCTGATAGAGGTATCGTTCAGCTCACGAACGACTTCACTGGTAACTCCCAGTCCCTCGCCATCACGCAGCAGGCGGCGAACCAGCTGAATGCGAAGATCGAGTCACTCGTCGGTGCCAACGTTCTCGCCGGAACCTACAATTCAAACACCGGTGTGGTCGTGTCCGTCACCGCAGCGGGTGCTAACGCAGGCTTTGTCGCTGGTTTCCAAGCCCCCCAAGCGGCGAGTGTCCCCGACAACTACTACGTCATTGTCATTGTCGGCGGGGGATTTGGACCTCCCGGAGCGGTTCTCCCAGCCTCCGGAGTCCAGTCCGGTGACTGGTTCATCGTGCAGAATGACACCGGCACCGCCGAGTGGATCACAATTGACTACGAGAGCCGTGACGTCGCGGCAGAGAACGTCAGCCTCTCCCCAGTGGCCGGTCTCTCTGCCACCAATGTCCAACAAGGCATAGAGCAAATCCAGGCGGAGTTCGATAGCGTCTACACAGACGTCTCCAGCACCAATGACGGTATCGTCATTGTCACCACGGACGCGTTGACCTCCAACGGTCTCGGAAAGAAGGCATCTTTCACCCTCTCAACCGCTACCGCAACGGACATCGGTGGAGTATTCGTCGCACCAAACAACGGAATAGGCCTCACGCAAGCCGGCGGTATTTATCTGACTCCAGCAACCGCGACCGTCATCGGCGGTGTCAAGGTTGGCGCTGGTCTCAGAATTGATCAGGACGGTGTGCTCTCCGTTCCATCCGGTGGTGAGATCAAGCTCAAAATGCTGACTGACATAAGCCCCCAGTTTGATGGGGTCCAGACAGCGTTCGTCCTGACTTACGACGGCGGGAATCTCGGATTTGCAGGCGACACGGTCTCTCTCTTCATAGATATTGGAGGTGTCACTCAAGCCCCAGAAACAGCTTATAGCTACGACGGGCTCATCTCCATGATCACCTTCACATCTCCCCCGCCGCGCGGTGCGAGTTTCTCAGGCCGGGTACTCATCGGGGTTCTCACCTGAGGGTAAAATCATCCCACGATCCTAGAATGTAATGGCTCTAAATAAGGCTCAACTCATGGACGTCCCTGGCGGTCCAGGGGTAACGGGCTCCGTCAAAGCCGGAGCCGGTATCTCCATCACCGCTGATGGAACTGTGAGTGTTGACTCCGCAACCAACACCACCAAGATCGTTGCTGGTAGCAACATCTCGATCAGCCCCCCAAGCGGAGTTGGAGTTGTTACCATCTCCGGTTCCGCTGTTCCGGATCCTCCGATCCCGTCCGGAGCGAAGATGATCTTCATGATGGCATCCGCACCAACTGGGTGGGTCCAATCGACAGGGTTCGAGGGCAGGGCTCTCCGCCTCACCGACGGGCAAGGAGGAGGGACTGGTGGATCCGTCTCCTTCACATCCGCCTTCACCAGTCAATCGGTGACCGGCTCGGTGTCTCTTTCCGGTCTCTCGGTCAGCGGGCAAACAAACGATGCGAACGTTACTTCCTCGGGTAACATCAGTCTGGGTGGTCTGTCTGCGTCGCCGGCAACGGTTTCTGAGGGCCAGTTTGGTTCCCACAACCACCAGCTGTACAGCTGCACGTACGCCTCTCAGACTAAGTGCCAAGCTAACGGAAACACTCAGGTAGGTGCTGGTAACATCGATACCAATGCCAAAGGCGGAAACGGAAGCCACTCTCACAGTGTGTCAGGAAGCGCGAACTTCAACGGCGGATCATCCTCACACTCACACGGGTTCAGCTCGGGCGTTTCTGGTTCCGCCGGATTCTCGGGGAATCCAATCAACCTCGCTGTCTCGTACGCTGACGGCATCATCTGCACCAAGACCTAAACATGGCAAAAACCATCTGTCCACTACTACGGAAACCCTGTATCGAGCACGACTGCGCCTGGTACACAACGATTCGCGGTCACGATGTAAACACTGGTCGAGAGATAGACAATAAGCAGTGTATCGTGACCACCATCCCTCTCCTCCTGATCGAGAACTCTGCTCAGCAAAGGGGAACCAACGCTGCCGTGGAGAGCATGAGAAATGAGGTTGTGAAGAAATCAGACACTACCAACCACATCCTGGCTAACATGATTCTTCGTTCAGAAGTGTCTGAATTGCCACCAACCCCATTCATCGAACTACCCCCCGCTTAACAATGGCTATTGTAGGAATGATCCCCAGCGACGGATCCGTCGTGATCGACGGCATTGCCGCATTTGGGGTGGACTTTACAGGTATCGACCCCAGCATTCATGCTGTACAATGGAATGGTGTGGAAGGTTTTGTAGAGCCTGTCTACGATCCATTCTCTGGAATCAAACCACCCAACGTACCAATCACATCGTTTGCTCCTTTCCAAACCTACTACAACCAAGCGCAGGCGATCATCTACGCTCAGCAGAACCCTGCATACTACTACTCCACCATTGACGACAACTACTACCAGGGTGTGGTCTACGACATTGGCGCTCAGATCGTCATCTTCACACCTAACCCAGTTCAGCCGCCATACACCACCATCACTCCGCCACCGTCTGTCGATCTGGAGTATCAGACCTTGCAGTGGACCGGCTCCACTTGGGTTGTCGCCTCTTTTACCTACACTGAGAGCCTATCACAAGCCCAGAGCCAGCTGATTTCCCTCGTGCAGGAGAGCGGCGCTCAGGCTGTGGACAATGAGGCGCGGATCTATTCTGTGATCCAACTCCTGGGCTCCGCAAGTCCCGAGGACCTGCCTACAGCCGACTACTTGGGCTTGACCCTCGGTGGCTATCAGACCTATATCGACGGGGAAGTCACTTCGAAGACCAACGAGATCAACGCTGCTACTAGCCCCGCCGACCTCTACGACTTCAATCCAAACATCAATCCAGTCCCCTAATGCTCAGGCAAACCGCTTTCATTCAAAACGACACTATCAGAGAAGCTTCCAGAGTCAAGTCCCTTAGTGATGTGAGCGTAGAGGAGTTCACCCACGGGGACCACTGGAAAGTGTGGGTTCTTCACGACGTGTGGGAGAACCTGGACCTGTTCGATGAGGTCACTCAGCAGTGCCCCATATACGAGTCGAGTCCGGATCTCCACGGGGTCAACCCCTTTCTCAAGCAAGCCGTCATCTTTGACATGCTCCGTCCAATGGAGAATCTCCTGGCAGAGATGAACGAAAAGTATCTAGAGAGCGAGATCACTCCTAGGGCGGCGCGGCCGTGGGCGAACATTATGGTCGTTGATCCAGAGAAGAGGTTCCCGTTCCCATGCATGTTCCCTCACACGGATCAACTCTATACTAGTCGCAACAACTTGGTGGCAAACATCTGGCTTCACGAGGAGTCGGAGGGACAAGGAACTGCCTTCTGGAGGGTGCGCGAGAATGACTCGGCCGTAGACTGCCCAGAATTCCAAGCCCTCTGCAGCCGAGCACTGAGCCACGCCAACAAAAACTTCCCCTTCTTCAACTACGAAAGCGATGAGTATCTGGACAAAGTTCTGGTCACCCCAGCAAAACGAGGAACCGTCACAGTCTACACCGGTCATCAAATACACAGCCCCGTTTGTTCTACTGAGCCTGGACGAGTCAGACGCTCTTGGGTCGCCACCCTTGGTGAGCCTTTCTGATCCCTACATCAAGGAGATACCCAACGCTCTAAGTGAGGAGTTCTGTGAGGGCCTCATCAAGAAATTCGAAGAAGATGATAGAAAGCATCCAGGGTTAACGTTCAGCGGCGTGACCGGGATGAAAGTGTCCATGGACCTCTTCATCAGCGACATCGAAGACTATGCCGAAGAGGATGGCACGTTGTACCGGTCCCTCTCAGAGCACACAGATGGATACGTCGCTGGCCTGCCCAACGGTCTGGGTCCGGAGATGCTTAACGTTCAGGACACGGGCTACAATATCCAGAGGACACGGGTCGGTGAGGGTTACGTGTGGCACGACGACTCTCACGTGACATCCGACGGAGACTCCCGCATTATCACGTTCATCTGGTACCTCAATGACGTTCACGAAGGGGGCGAGACTGAGTTCTCTTGCGGGGTGAGGGTAAAGCCCGAGACCGGGAAACTGCTCCTCTTCCCCGCAACGTGGAGCTACAAACACCGAGGTTGCAGACCGATCTCAAACGATAAGTACATCGTCACCGGCTGGTTCTACACCCAGAAGCTCATCACCACTCATGACACGGTCCTTCGCTGATCTCAAGAGGGACTACCTCTTTCCAATCTTCATCTACTCCACCCGTCTCTCTGTGGACTTGGAGGATGTTCGACGAGACTGTTTGGAATACCGACGGAACTGTCCTGGAGTACAGAAGAGCAATCTGGGCGGGTGGCAGAGTCCGACTCTTGAGGAGCCTCTGGAGGAGTACTCAGCTCTCCGAGATGTGATCGACGGGTGTCGCCAGTTCTACGAGGATGTCATCGTCCCAGAAGAAAATCTCGCCACTCGCCACTCGTCGATTGCGTGGTGGGCAAACATCAACAAGTACAACTCGTCTAACGCCATCCACAGTCACGGCGGATCCCTCGTGACCGCAGTCTACTACACGGACCTCCCGGACCCTAACGCTGTCCTCACCCTCGTGCGGACTGATGCGCACAACGCCATCTACCCTCCGCAGCAGCTCGTCCATCAGGTGGTCCCCGAGGAGGGGCGGCTCTACCTCTTTCCGGGGCACATCCTCCACTCGGTGGAGCCCAACCTCTCTGAGAGGGATCGCATTAGTGTTGTCACCAATCTCTACTAGAAGTCGAGATCAATCTCATCATCCTCAGTCGGCTTGAATGAGCCGATGAGCTCTACTGGCGTCGCATAACCTGCGGCGCCTTTTGACCTATTGGCCTTCGCGCACACGATTGCGAACCTGGCGTGTTCCAGGTGCCACTCCTTCCACGACTCCCACAGAGCGTCTTCCTTGATCCTCTTCCCCGTCGGAGGCCCACAGAGTACAATGTCAGCGTACGTCAGCATGTTATGGCTCACCCACTCGTCAGCTATCTGGGCGAAAGGCTTCCCGTGGTGGTCGACGTCGACGCGCGTCCCCTTCCTGAGGAGACGGCCGGTGACCAGACACTCGATGGGATAGCTCGTGGTCGCCTTGTAGTCACGGAGCTGCTTCTCCACCCCGCGGCGCATCGCTGCCTTGACAGCGTTGAAATGCTTCTCCTCTAGCGTCGCGGAGGTCGCGATCTTCTTCGTGGGATAGAGGGATTCCACGAGCTTGGCCTTGGGGATGGGCTGCTTCGAGCCTCCTCCCTCGAGGGAGATCATCTTCACCCTCCGGCCGCCGGCCATGTCGAAGTAGCGGAGGTAGACCTGCGTGTCGGTCTTCTGCGCCAGCTTCTCCCATCTTGGAGAGAGACGGCAGACTCGCAGGATGAAGTCGCGCGGCTCACCAATGAGACGGGAATTTGCGCGGTTGTTGTCGATGATGCGCCCGACCTTCTGAGTGAATTGGCCCTTGTTTAGGCCGAGGGTAGAAGCTATACTAGATGTGGTCATGAATCGAAGAATGTTTCATTTTGTTTACATGTCCTACGAGCAATGGGGTCGAGCATATATCGGCGTCCATAGCACGGAGGATATTGAGGATGGCTACTTAGGGTCTTTCAGGGACAAATCCTTTAAGCCAACTCATCGTGAGATCTTGTGCTTTTGTGAGACAAGAGAAGAAGCTCAGAACCTAGAGATTGAGATCCAAAAAGCTTACTCAGTGGATGTAAATCCTGATTTTGCCAATCGTTACATTCATCGCGAGAAGTTCATCTTTGATCAGCGAGGGACTAAAAGACGTGAAGAGAGCAATCAGAAAACAAGTAACACCTGTAAAGAGCGTGGAATTCGGCCTCTAGTCATCTGCGACTGGACTGGTAGAAACCATTCTGAGGAGACAAAAGAAAAGTTGAGAAGCCGTCGAATTGGGAGGAAGCACTCACAAGAGCAAATAGAGAAGCAAAGAAAGTCCCTGACCGGTCAAAGGTGGTGGGTCAATCCCGATGGTCAGACCGTTAGAGCTAGGGAGGCGCCGGGCTTAGAATGGCAACAAGCCAGGGTGTACAAAGCGTGAGCCGAACTACAGTAGGTCTGTAGAGAGAGTTACCCAACAACCTATGTGAGCCACAAAACCTCCGTTCCACCGGAGGAGCGTGTCTATTCGCCCGATTATCGGCAGATCCTCGAACCACTCGAGGACCAGCTCGTTGAAGTGACGGGGAGGATCAAGGAGTTTCGTCAGCACCCCTATAAGAAGCACCTCGAGACCGTTCTCCTGGTAAACCTCGTCGTCACACCCCTCCCACTCGGGGAGTCCGTGCCGCTCAGTCACCTCTGGTTTCTGACCCGGCACTTGAAGCGCCTCGGCGTCCCCCTCGAGCAGAACACACGCATCCACTTCATTGGAACAGTCTACGCCTACCACCGCCTCGGCGGTAAGAGCAAGTCCCGTGGCATCCGCGGGACCCACGATTTCAGCATCCTTCCCGTCGGGTCATGAAGATTGAGATCTATGACATGTGGCGCAACGGCCACACGATCTACTTCTGGACGTTGTACGATGGGCCGGACGGCATCGACAAAGTCACCGGGTACGCGACGACCCTGGAAGAAACCGTCTGTAAAATCCTTGACTGGAGGCAACGCATTGCAAACGACTACATCGAATCTGTCGGAGAAGAAGGCTGCGGCGAAGCAGTGGGCACAGCAGCGGCTGGCGGACCCGAACACCCTGATTCTGGACTTGGAGTCGACGGGGATCCTGAGCAAGGACCCGAACACTGAGATAGTTCAGCTGTGTCTGATGAACACGGCAGGTCGCCCAGTGCTCACCATGATGCTCAAGCCTGACCGACCGATGTCGGCCGAGGTTCAGGGCGTTCACGGCATCACCAACGAGATGGTGCAGGACAAGCCGTTCTTCCTGCAGGTGGCCAAGGTCATCGCCGCCTACCTCGAGGGCAAGCACGTCGTCGCCTACAACGCCGATTTCGACATCGCTCTCCTGCTCCACATGTTCGACCGCTACGAGGAGCCCCGACCGAAGATCGCTGGCGCCTCATGTGCCATGGACCAGTACTCGGCCTGGGTCGGTGAGTGGTCGACCAAGAAGAACGACGTCAAGTGGCAGAAGCTGCCGAACCTCAGCGGGATGGTGGGCCACGACGCCCTCTCTGACTGCCTGAGCACCCTGAAGGTGATACAGAAGATGGCGGGCCTCTTCGATGAGGCTGCCGAAAATGCTGACCTGATCGAACTTGATTTCTGATGACTTACACTTTCACCCACACTGACTTCAACGACGTCGAAGTTTCAATGTGCGTCCCTGAGCGTGGCATCGACGAGATGTGCGAGTACTTCCAGCGGTTTCTGTCAGCCTGTGGCTATGTCTTCGACGAAGGTGAGAACATCCGCCCTGTGAAAGACAAGGCGGACTACCCTGGCTGCGGCGGTGATATACTTACATTCAACGATAACGGCTCACCGTTCGTCTACGACTTCGGTGACGGCAACAACATGAATTGTTTCGGTGGCACCAAGCTCTACGGCGCTGCTGGAAACGACACTATCTGTCTCTGATGGAAAACACCAACCCCTGGATCATCGAAGGCTCGAGCAAAGCACGCTTGGTGAGCCACACCCCAGACCCTGAGGCGATGCTGGGATATATCGCTCGTGTGACATCCAAGGACCAGACTAACCCCAATGTCAAGGGTCTATTGAAGTACTGTGCGAAACACGGGCACTGGAGTGTTTTTGAGCAGGCCAGTATGACGGTGGAGGTCGTAACCCCACTGGCTATTGCCGTTCAGCTTCTCCGACACCGAAGCATGTGCTTCCAGCAATTCTCTGGCCGGTACGAGGACCAGCAGGAGATGAAGAAGCACACTGACGGCCTGTCAGCGCACTTCAACATGTTCTACGTGCCGGAGGAAGCCCGTGTCCAAGATCCCAAAAACCGACAGAACAGCATACCAGCTGGTCACGGCGACCTCACCGATGAGATGTGGGGAACTATGTCGACTGCCTACACTGTTGCCACGCAGTGCTACAACGACCTCCTTCAACGCGGAATCGCTAAGGAGATCGCTCGATTCGTACTCCCGCAGGGTGTTTACTCTCGCCTGTACATTACAGGTAGCTGCCGGAGTTGGATCCATTATATTGGCGTCCGCGATGACGAAGGCGTTGCTCAGTACGAGCACGTCGAGCTCGCCCGCGCCTGCAAGCAGGTGTTTGCCGACGTCTTCCCCACGGTGTACAGCTCGCTAGACTGGGGCTACAATAAGGGTGTTGATGAAGTCATGTCTCTCAAACGAGAAGTTGAGGAACTTAAGGCTGAAATTACTGTGCTCAAATGCCTGTCCACCACCGAGTAGCGAGAAGCCGAGGAGGAACTGACGAAGAGTGGAACTTAGTCGACTGGAGTGAGTACACTCACGCGTACGAACACGCAGTCGACTTTGTTCTCTTCCCTGAGGCTTGCAGCTTCGACTTCCGGATGCCTGCGTGGCCGCTTCTTCCTGAAGACTTAAGACGAGCCTGTAGAGAAGAGCGCGCAAGACGCATGTCAGAACGCACCATCTCAGAGGAAACTCGACGCAAAGTCGGTGAGAGTTCACGACAGCGCATGCTTAATGGACTTGCCAAACGAGCCGGGGCTGGAAACGCTGGAAAGAAGAAAACAGACGAGCACAGACAAAAAATAGGTCAGTCTCAAAAGGGACGAACTCAAAACAAACTAACGTGTCCACACTGCCAAACTGTCGGTGGATACAGCGCGATGTTGCGTTGGCACTTTGACAACTGTAGGCATGTCCGTTAGAGCACTCCCCACACGAACCAAACTTGAAGAAATCTTCGAACTCGAAAGGGAGCCTGCTCCTCTTGTAGTTGTTGACTTCCACGTATATTGCCACGACATCATGAGGTGGTACACCGACAAGGTGAGAAACCTGGTCTCGGAGGAGGTCGCCAAGAAACTGATCCGGGCCGCCTGGGCCGCCAAGATCCAGCGTGGTCCGGACATGCTTCGTCGTCACTCCTACCGCTTCCTCATCGTTGCGGACTCACGCTACCGGGACACCGGCAACTACTGGCGTGACAAGTACATGCGTGACTCCCCCGTCGTGTCTGAGGCGTGGGACAACTACGCCGAAGCCCAGGGCGTACCTCGTGAGACGCTGAAGACTAGCTACAAGGGGACCAGAGGTGACAAGACAGACGACTTCTGGCTCGTCTTCAACGAGGGAATGGATTACTGTGAACAGTACTACGGAGTCTTCCAACACGAGGGTTACGAGGCTGACGACTTCGCAGGTGCTATCTATCGCGCATCCCGAGATCGCACGGAAGAGCTGGTTCATGAGCGTCAGATCCTCCTCAGCACCCTCGACCGAGACTGGTCGCAGCTGGTGGACGAGTCCCATCGAGTGTACTTTGCGAATACGCGAGTTCCCTTTCCGGCGGAGAAGATACAGGAGCGTCTTGTCGGTGAACTGGGCGTCAAGGAGCATACGATGCACAAGATGGGTTTCGATCTGGACCACCCTAAAAATCTTGCTGAGTATAAGGTGCTACACGGTGACATGGGTGATAACCTTCCGCCGGGCTCCCCCAAGTGCCTGTTCGACCTGTGCGACGCCAATCCTGACTGGAATATCGAGGCGGTCTTTCCTCGCTATGAGTCCCTACTCGAAAGCCTGAACGACCCCAACGCCAACGACCGACCCGACCACTTCGAGTCCGCTCTCAGAGCGTTTGCCACTGTGGGGATTGAGGCACCATTCCGCCCATAGGGTAAAACCTCCACAGACTACGTCTGTGCATGATGCATAGCATCGATAGCCAATATCAAGTCCAGGCCCTTCGCGCCGTGAACACTCTCCTGCAGGGAAGCGGGGGAGTGTTTTCGCGCATCCCGGAAACCTACGCCAAACATCTGGCTCACGACTATGCTGACGGGGACATCTCCCTGCTGAGCAAGATCGACACCTTCGCCTTCTCGCCAGATCTGGAAGACTGGCAGGTGGAGGAAGCGATCGAGAGCCTTGCAAAGGTGAGCCCTGGAGACTGGCCACTACTGGATGACATCGAGAGCATCGACCTGGACGCTGTGTACCACGGCGACTACGAGCCGGCTCTCAACTTCTCAGAGGAGCTCGACTTCGCTGAGGTGAGCGACATGGAGTACGGCAACAAGGTCGCCCGCATGTTCAAATCTGCCATCGAGCACGTGTTCGGCCAGGAGGTCGACAGCGTGGGCGCAGCTGGTGGCAAGCTGCCCTCCAAGTCTAACGGCTACTGCAAGGACGGCGACGGCTTCAAAGGCACGTTCGAGCACGACGGCAAGAAGTTCGAGTTCGAGCTCTGCATGGATGATCTCGGTGACTGGCACCTCGCCTACAAGCTCGAGAAGGCATCCAGAGACAAGCTGTTCAAGCCAGCGGCGGACACCAAGGTGAAGCAGAAGGCGAAGGGAGGCAAGAAGTAATGGCGAGGGACCGCTTCAACCCTATCACTGGTGGCCTCCTCGACTCCGTTGTAGCGGGATTTGGCAACGACCTCTCAGGTGGTCTCGGCCAACTAGGCGCCGGAGGTGCCACCTCGAGCGCTACGCGTCGCTCAGCGGCCGGTGGGCGGGGGACCGGGGGCAGCGTTGCCGAAAACAGCGCCCCTACCGAACAAGGTCTACTGTCGAGCTTTGCCCTGAGTTCAGTACTCGGCAACGCGGTGCAGAACTCCACCGGATACGGGCTCAACGAGGGAGAGAACTATCTCCTGAGCCAGCTCCAGAGCTCCCTGCCTCCAGGGGAGTACAACCAGATCACGAACGCAGTGGTGACGCAGATCGCCACAGCGGGCGTCGACACTGCTTCCAGCTTCATCCGAGACCAAGTCAGCAGCTGGCTGGGTTTCTCCCAAGCTCCGGATGTGACCACTCAGGGTCTGGGTGCCATGGGAGCAGTCGGCTCGAAGGGGATCGCCCCAGACGTCGTCGGCACCCTGCCACAGGCTCAAGGTGGCTCCTACGACCTCACCGACATCGTGTTCTCTCTCGTCCCCGCAAACACCGGGGCGCAGACCGCCGTGCAATCTCAGACGGACCCCTCCATGGACTGGAGTCAAGGCTTCTCGGCAGACACCGCTGGACAGATCCCGGCGATGGATGCTTTGAAAGGTCAGGGAGCGCTCGCTGGTCCGGCTTCGGGCGTCAACATCGGTGGTAAGAACTACGGATCATTCTACCGCGTCCAGGGTGCTCAGACCGGAGCATTCTCTGGCGCCACACCCATTCAGAGTGCCTGGTAATGCCAATCGCAATCAGCGGCGCTGGGGCGAGTGACGCGTCCTACTCCGCACTCTCCAACTACCAGAACAGCTCGGGCATCGGAAAGCTCGGTCTCAGCCAGGACTTCTCAAGTGCCTGGGCTGGCGGCGCATCTGACTACTGGAACAAGCCCTTCGCAGCGGGATCTCCCAACGTCCCCGACTACGGCGGTGACCTCCTGTCTGCACCTCCCGCTCCAGGTGGTGGTGGCACTGGCTGGACCTTCATCACTGCTCCCGGCAACGTCTCCTACTCGCAGAGTGCTGACGTCCAACGTGTCGACCTGTTCGGAACAAACACCCCGCCGGTGACGATGTCCTCGGTGGGCATGCGTGACCTCACACTCGGTGAGGCTCTCATGGAGGGTTTCACCCTCAACCGCTCCGTCCAGCAGCACATCGACACCCTCGAAGGTCTCCAGCGTGTCTCCCTCGACCCCAAGGGCTTCGTGTCGGTTCCCGTCTACGAGGTCTTTGCCGGCCCGCAGAACGGCTCTGGAAAGTCGTACGGCAAGTACGTCATCGAGCAGGTCGAGATCGAGGAGCAACTCCGTGACCTCGGTGGCAATGCCACACGAGCGATGGTGAACGTCTCCCTGAAGCAGGTGCCTGACTACCAAGTCGGCACAGGCATCGACCAAGCTGGCGCGTCCACGGGCGGCCAGTCAATCCCCAAAACCGCAGCGGTGAACCAGCCCGCGCAACAGACCACGGCCATCCAGGCCGGCGCACGAAGCACTCCCGCAGCAGCACCAAGGTAAGTAGATGGCCCAGAACACGCAGACGTTCATCCTTGTTGGTGACTTTAAGGACAACATCACGCCAGCTCTGAAGAAGCTGACGAAGAGCCTCAAGACGTTTGAGAAGTCATTCTCGAAGTCTTTCTCCAAGCCGATGGCGTCCATCAACAAGGACTGGGCCAAGCTCGAGAAGGACATGATGAAGGGGATGAACTCCTTCGACAAGAAGTTCCAGCAGGCCACCAGGAAGATGGCCCAGAACTCCAAGAAGGACTTCAAAGCCATCGGTGACAGCTTCGAGGAAGCCGTCTTCAGCGAGAAGGCGATGAGGCGCAGTCTGGCGCGCTTCGACAAGTACCAGCGAGAGGTACAGCGTCGTGCTCGTCGGAATATCAGGGGCGGAGAAATCCTCTACGACGCCTTTACCACAGAAAACCTCAGGGACCAGGGTCGTGGTGGGAGAGGCGGTCGAGGTGGGTCTGCGGCCCAGCAGCTTATCCACAATGAAATCAGTGACGGCTTCTCCATCGAGAAGGGTGTCATCGCCGGCCTCGCAGTCGAGGGTGTGACCCGCATCATGGACATGCTGGTCAACTCGGTCGGTGGCGCGATCAACTACCTCAAAGGTGCTATCAAGGAGCGTATCGAGGACGAGATGTCCGACATCAAGTCGGCGGGCGGCATGTTCTCCGTAGGCAAGGAAAACAAGATCCCGTTTGCTGACACGTTTGACGAGGCGATGGGGCTGCAGAAGAAGCTCAACGCCGAGATGGCGAACCTTGCCGCAGCTCTGCCTGGCACGACGAACGACTACGTGCGCAACATGAAGATGGTGACCGACACCTCGATGAAGGCGGTCGCCAGTGACACCCAGGGAATGATCAAAGAGCTCAACGAGCTGAAGAAGGCTGGGGTTGTAGCCCAAGACACGGTTATCAAGACGCAGCAAGAAGCTTTCGTCGAGACGACCAAGCAGATGGCCAAGTTCTCCACACTGGCCGAACAAGGTCAGTCTGGAGGCATGCCGTTCACCTCCCTGATGGAGCAGATGATCACGTCCGATAAGGTGGACGTGAAGAGTCTGAAGTCCAGGTATGCCGCTCTGCGCTACGATCCACTCATCTCTGGAGCCATTGAGAGCTTCCAGGCCGAGATGAATAAGTACGGCGCTGGCACCGCTCAGCGGACGGCGACCATGCTCAAAGCCCTCAACAAGGCGTTCCCGCCAGAGGTGATCGCGGCCATGGAGAAGTCGGCTGACGGCATCTACCAGGCCATGAAGTCCTACCTGTTCGACCCAGACGTTGGTTGGTTCGGTCTCGGCCGCCTGATGGAGATCGACTTCTCCGAGTTCAAGGCCAACAAGATGGGCAATCTCAAGGAGACGATGGGTCTCTTTGACATGTTCGTCAAGATGTTCGGCGCCTTCGGTCAGATCCTGGGTCCGATCCTCAAGGAACTGCCGAAGATCATGGAGGTCTTCAGCAGCGTCATTGACCCATTCAAGGAGTTCTACGTCAACGCCGAGAACACGATCTCCAACTTCAACAAAGCGAAGAAGGACTTTGCGAAGGCAAAGAAGTCATTCCCTGAGTTCAGAGCGTCACTCAAGGCCATTGGCCAACTCGCCCAATCGTTTGGTGGTGACAAGGCGGAAATTGGTAAGCTGAACCAACTGATTAACGCTGACAAGCTCGACCTCGGCCAGGCTCTCCAACAGGCAGCTAAGACCCTCTTCAGCTCCGAGGCGATGGAGCGCTTTGGTAAGGCGGTCGGTCAAGCGCTGGGTAGTTTCATCTCCATGCTCGCCGGTCTTGCCGAGACAGGAAAGTCTCTGGTCGACGAGAGCGGGCTGATGAAGGGCTTCGCTGAGGGATGGAAGAAGACTAAGGGAAGCGAAGCAATTGCTAAGCTCATCCGAGATCTGATAGGCTTCATCGTCAAAACGGTGGCGGGCCTGATCGTGGAGGCCGCCAAGACCGATCCGATCGGCGTTGGTCTAGTGGCGACCATCTTCATCAGCCCAATCAGGGCAGCCGTGATCAACTTCCTCAAGGGCACAGCGGGGCAGATCATCGGCGGCCTGGGCGGCGGAGGAGGCGTCACTCGCGCTGGTGCTCGGATCACAACATCCGGTGGCAGAGCTGCTGGTGGTGGTGTCATGGGTGGGATTGGACGAGCTCTCCTAGGCAACTTCCAGGCGGGAGAGGCACTCGTGCCAGCCGGAGCTCGTGGGGCCATTCGGGGTGGCGCTAATGCCATGAAGGCGAAGGCGATGGGCCCACTGGCGGCGGGAATCGTCACAATGGCGACTAAGGCGCCGGCTCTCGCCAAAGCTGGACAAGCGCTGGTCCAGTTCGGAAAGAAGATCCCACTCCTCAGTGTGGCGTTCACTGCGGCCGACTTTGGGATGAGAGTGGCCGGCGGCGAGAAGGTGACTAAGGCGGCGGGCGGAGCTCTCGGAGGTCTGAGCGGTGGGATGCTTGGGGCCGCGATCGGGACTGCACTCGCTGGTCCTGTGGGCACGGTGATCGGCGGGGTCATCGGCACAGTGGCTGGGGACAAGCTCGGAACGGCTCTCGGCGGGCTGTTTGTCACCGAAACGGAAAAGCAGAACCAGGCGGCCGCGATACAGCTGCAAGCTGCACAGAAGCAGCTTCAGGCATCCAACGAGAAGATGCGGCAGCTTGGCTTGGGCCCTCTTGGGGGCGCTACGTCATCGGTGGAAGACCCGATGAAGCTCCATGCCACCATTCAGATGCTGGGGCTTGCTGGGGACAAACAGGTTATAGAGTACGAGAACACGGTCAGCAAGCTCCGTGGGCTACGAGATGCCGCCCAAGTTTCGAAGGACTCGCTCTACACTTTGGTCAACAGCCTTAAAGGCAAGGGCTTCAACCCAGAAGAGATTTGGAAGCAAGATGATGTCAGAGCGCTCTCAGCCAGATACCAGGAGCTCAATAAAAAGGTAGCCGCCGAACAGGCGAACGTGCAGAAGAAATTCGGTGAGCTGCCGCAAAATATCACCCGCGCGATCACCACTTCGCTGCAGACGATGGATACCAAGGCAATCGAGTACGCGATCGCTAACCGGATCCAGATGATGCCTGGCCAAAACATGGGGTATACTATCCCTGGGCTGCCAGGCGGTCCTCAAAGGATGCCTGGGAATCAAGCCTCATTCAAGCCGCAAGCCAGCACCAACCCGTTCCTACAGAACCTTAAGTGGAGCAAAGCAAAGGGCGAGCCTGGTGTGGCCTTCGGCTCTCTCGGCCAAGCGGTCAACTACGAGATGAAGAACAAGCCTGCGGGCTCCGATCTCGTCATCGCAAACTCGTCCGAGACAATCATCCCGAAAGGGAAGGTCGGCACGGCCGCAGGAGGTGCGGCCGGTGAGGGAATGATGGCCCTCGTCAACGCCATCTTCACCACAGCGGCAGCCACACGCTCCGAACTCGCACGAGGCTTCACCGATCTGACCCGTGTCACTCTCGCAGGTGACTCCAAGATCGTCTCGACGACGCAACAAGGCAGTGCGAGGACGGCAGGGGCCATCAACCGTCAGATCGCCACTCAGATCGCTGGCGACGCAAAGATCCTGGGCGCCATCAAGGCCGCCTCGGCTGCGGGTGGTTTCGGTGGTGGTGGACCGCTAGGTGGAGCATCTGGAAGCCTGCAGGCGGCCGACGCTATGGCGAAGAGCATGGGTCTCACCATGACCTCCTACAAGCGGAGCGGCCCTCCGGGCGCCTCCTACCACAACGTGGGCCGAGCGATGGACTTCTCCAACTCGACAGGTCCCACACCACAGATGATGCAGTTCGCCCAGGCGATGGCGGCCAAGTACGGTTCCTCCATGGCCGAGCTCATCTACACTCCCCTTGGCTACGGCATCAAGAACGGCAAGAAGGTCGCCCCGTACGCGGCGGCGGCTCACTACAACCACGTCCACGTGGCTTTCGCCAAGGGACCCGGCAACCCCACAGCGTTCTCGAGCAAAGGCGCTGCCATCGCTTACGAGAAGTTCATGGCTCCCGCGGGGGCGAAGGTGGCGTCAGTCACCAGCAACTCCTCCGAGCTTGGTGGCACCACAAACCTCACACAGAATATCACCATCGATGGCTACGGTGGCAATCCCGAACAGCTCGCCGCTGTCGTGTGGGACTACACCCAGAAGGCCATCGGTCGCATGCAAAGCAACTCGTTCGCGTAATGTCAGGCACACTCATCCTACCTCAGGTCCAAGTCAAATGGGGCAGCGAGAACCTCTCGGCTTACTCGCTCGCCGGCTCCAAGGAACTCCAGCCCATCGTCTTCGACGTGGAAGTCAGCCTCCCAGAAGGCGGCAACAGCTGGCCGACTGGCGCTATGAGCTGGCTGCCGGTCGGTCCGGCCGTGGAAGTCTACGAGAAGCTCGTCACGTCAAAGGTCGACGAGCTCATCGAGGTGCGTTTCTACTACGTCAACGGTCCGTTCATCCGCTTCGCCTTCCAGTACAACGGCTCCGACATCGACTATGGTAAGGACATGAAGATCCGTGTCCTCCTCTCATGCCGTGACGCCGCCAAGAGCAACGCCGCTCGAGTGTCAGCGTTCCACGACTACCAGGAGAAGCCGGTCTCGATGAACCAGGCGCAGAAGGACCAGACCAAGGACTTCGGCAACGTCCTCCAGCTCCAGAAGACGGAGCAGGCGAAGAAGGACGGAGAGAAGATCAAGGTCCAGACCACGGCCTACAAGGACCAGACGCTCGGTGCCCAGATCCAGAACACCGCCAAGGACTCCGGCGACACTCTCTTCCTCCACAACATCGGCACCCAAGGGGGCGTGGTACAGTACACTCCCTACACGTGGGAGGGCAAGCAGGGCGGCGGCGAAATCCTCGACCCTCCGAAAGCCGGTCAGGAAGTCAAACCAGACAAGCGGTACGGCTACCTGCTCGGCCCCGGCATCATCACGACCTTCAACCGCAAGATGGAGTTCCCGTCTCAGACTCAGACCGAGTCCGCGACTGTGACTCAACCTGGGAACAACCCTCAGAGAAACGGGAAACCCACCCTGCCTCCTGGAACTCAAGAAACCAAAAACACGAAGGACCAGAAAGACGCGCAGGCCAAGGCTCAGAAAACGACCAACGCGTCGAGCCCATCCATCAACAAGGGCACACAGTTCGACAAGAACGAGATCGGCCCCGAGAAGCAGCAGTACCTCCAGCAGGAGGAGGGCGTGAAGCTCACCGCCGACATGTACATGTGCCCGGCTCTGGTCGGCATCAAGCCACAGGACATCGTTTTCGTACCGAGCCTCAAGCAGGGCGATAGCCGGATCGAGGACTATAAGATCACATCAGTGTCGTACGCTCAGCGCGGTGGCATCATCGGTGTGAACGTGCAGGCGACCCGCACCTACGGCCTCAACGACTCGATGAATCCCCCTGCGTCCAAGAAGTGGATCGAGAAGGCCAACCAGCTCAAGACGCTGGACGACTGGGCGAACTACGCGTGGAAGGAGCGCATCGGCGGGTAGGTTTACACGAGGGTGGATGTGGTATAGTGACCCTGTGCAGCGCCGGCGATAAGGTCCGGACCAACGCAGCACGTGTTCAAAGCTCTACTTGTTATGAAGACTTTCAAGGTCAACCCCCAACTGGACGACAAAAACCGCGCTCGTCTGGAAGCACGCAGCTACCAGAAGGCCTACACCGATGTCCCCAACCGCGCTCTGCCCCCTGTCTACAAGGAGGCTCTCACCGCGATCTACACGGGTCTCACCGGGAACGACCTGCCTGAGGAAGGCTCCACCTTCACGGTGCGCAGCGACGCCAACGGCACTTTCAAACGGCTCTACAGCCCGACCGTGTTCTCCACCGAGGACAAGGGTCTCATCATCCGCTGGGGTGACGAGGACATCCCCATCACGGTCGATGGCGGTAAGCTCTCCGCAACCAACGGTCAGAAAGGTCTGAAGCTGTCCTTCAAAGAGGAACAGGTTGGCAAATACACCGAACCGGTGCTCTCCGTTGGTTTCTCCAGCGGTGGCACACTCTACACCCTGCCTGTACCGATCCGCTCGGCAGACTACGAGAACAAGCTGACCAGTGACATCCTGGACGTGCTTCTCTCTGAGAATCCCGAGGCCATCGCTGAGCAGGTGGCAGTCGCCTCCGACCCCTCCAAGCGTGGTGAGTCATCTGGTGAACGCCTCCAGGGCCCCTTCGTGAAGGTCGCCCATCTCCCCCTGGGCGAGTACAAGATCACTCAGTGCCGATCCAAGGACAGTGACTACGGAATGCAGTACTTCCTGCAGGCCATCGTGACTGAGCCCTTCACGGCCCCGACCCGCCAGCAGGTGGACGGCGAGTGGCAGGATGTCGAAGTCGAAGTGAGCGACTTCTGCGTCGTCAAACCCAACAACGCTCTGAAGAAGGTGCTGGCTGCTGATCCCGAGATCACTCCGGACAAGCCCGCATTCCTCATCGTCAAGGAGCACGGCGAGTGGAACGGATTCCCCACCGCCAAGTGCGTGCTCAAATGTTCGGCATTCGTCAAGGATGACGAGTCGTTCGACATCGACTTCTGATCACGCTGGGGAGCTTCGGCTCCCCTTTCTTGTCGCCGGAAACGGCTATACTGACCACGTCCACACGACCAAACCACTATGGCGGACAAATACAGCGGCGGACCTCTGACTGATCCGCAGTCTGTGAACATTCTCAACGAGGCAAAGGAGCGGAAGCCCAAAGGCGAGCGCTTCAAGAAGGACAAGAAGGGCGACGAAAAGCCCAAGACCACCGCGCTCAGCGAGCTCTACACGAAGGGCGTCCAACTCCTCAAGTCTCACTTCTACACCGTTGAGCTCTGCGAAGGCGCTGAGCACATCAACCACCGCATCCTGAAGCCGGCACCACCACCGCCGGTCAAGGGCATCAACTACCCGGCCAGTTTCCAGCCTCTCCAGGACATCTCCACACTCGAAGACTTTGCGCGAATCGAAGCTGTTTTTGACGGTGCCGAGGGCGAGGTTCGTGACTTTTGGCAACCACTCTATCGGCCTCGCGGTGGCGAGTCCGACCTTTCGGCGTTCACTGAGAGACTTCTCAAGATGCGCCGAATCCAGTCCAACCAGAACATCCACGACGTCCTCGACTATGGGCAATCGTTCGACCCGGACGGCACGCTCACAGGGAATCACGCGGTTCGCAATCCCCGCATTTGGGTTCCTGCTCGGAAGTGGTTTGACCCTGTTCTCCACGATGTTGGCCTTGAGGATGTCTTCACCATCTTCCCTCATGCGGAGCGAGAGCTGCTCAAGCTCATCCTCGGTCGAGTTGGCGTTGGGCGAGCGAATCATCTGCCGCCTGGATTCAGTTCTCCCGTAGACCACACCGCTCGAATGGCAGCCGTGGTCGTGGGCAAGGACGCTGGCCTCGGTAAGTCCACCGTGTTCAACGGCATGACTGCGGCGTTCTCCAAGTGTGGCTTCAATACCCACACCTTCAAGTCCACCGAGGACCGGTTCGGTCTCAAGGCCGCCGCCTCCGCTGACATCGCCTACAAAGATGACACGGCGATGAAGTCCCTGCGGCAGTTCCTGTCCGCTGAGGAGACCAAGATCCTCATCACCAATGGCCTGTTCCAGACGGAGGAGAAGTTCCAGAACGCCGAACAGATCTGGCCACGGTGCGTCATCATCGTCAACTCGAACGACTGGAACGCCAACTTCGCTTATGAACTCGATCCAGGAATCATTGACCGCATTAAGATCCTATCGACTTATCGGGAGTACGAGGTCTTCAAGAATCAGAAGCACCTATCAGGCACTGCGTCGGAGGGTTCTCCTGACCTCAGGCCACGTGCGCACATACCATTCCTGGCCAGCAAACTCGGGGTCTCTCCGGAGGCTCTTTACCTCTGGTGTCTCCGACTTGCCACTGACCGTTTCTGGGAGGTCATCACGGACACTGAGGATCCGGCAATTAACAGGCTCCAGGTCGAAGTGCGGTACTGGACGACTCGCCAGAGGATCCGCTTCAAGGCGGACGTCTCGCAGGCGCTCGTCAACGCGATGGCATTCGCCCACTCGGTTCGGACGGGCGTGGAATCGTATGAGATGCCGGAACTGACTCCGCAGATCCTGGCTGAGCACCTCGAGTCTCTCTACTTCGTGGGCGTCGACCCGAGCTGTGTCGACCTCATGTCCAAGATGAAGAAGCGATGGGAAGCCGCAGGGCGACCTAGCACGCACTACTACCAGGGCTTCCGTGAGCTGCGCTGGGAGTCGGTGAAGAAGTGCATCGAGTTCTACGGCGAGGAGGAGATGACGATGTACAACAACAAGACCGCTCCTGAGCTGGTGAAGACCATGATGGAACGGATCGTCATGCGCGACGGCTTCAAAGTCGGTGGTGGCATGACCTACGTCATCGAGAACTGGGAGAACACACGCCACGCAGAGGGCGAGATCATGGAGGAGGCAGCACTCCTCGTCAGCGAGATGTCCGAAGAGGACGCAACACGCCTAGCAAACCCCGCATCCAAAACCTACGACGAATGGCTGAACAATCGCAAGTACTCACCCGACCGCGCGGAGAAGATCCGTCGCCAAGCCAAGGAGAAGATCTACGGAGGGGTAAAACTGTGACGTCAACTCTCACCATCCCCCAAGAAACAGTGGATGCATTCACCTACGAGTCGCAGAAACAGCTGCGGCTAAAGCAGCAACTTGAAAGCGAAGGCTTCACTTGCGTCGACGATCCCGCGAATCTGGCAGATAAGATTGGCACTGTCCAGGACGTGGAAGTGCACTGCAGCATGTTCACTCCCCGCCTCCTGTGTAAGCTCTACGCCAAAGGCTGCGAAGACCTTGAGCACTCCTTCTTCCTCGTTCCCTACTGGCAGCTCGTGAAGTGGCTGTACCTCCTGCCGAAAGAGGGCGAGTACTTCACCGGTCGTTTCATCATCGGCGTGCGCCGTGTGAGCGAGAACGGCTATGTCCCCTCTCTTCGTCTCCCTCTGGGCTGATGGGTAATCTCTCTTCGGGTGTGCCAGCAACGCAGGATGGGGGTGACTCCATCCGGCGCTACTTCGGCGACTTCTCTTTCGAAAGCAAGAACAAGGTCAATGAAGTGATCGACAACATCACCGGCTATCCGAAGAACGGTGACGAGTTGACACCCCGAACCAAGCAGCAGAAGAATCCCCACACCAGTGGGGACGCTTTCTTCCCCGGAGCCTCCTGAACAATGACACGCAACCAACTGCAGAAAGACCCAGCCGCCTTCCTCAAAGACTTGGTCGTCCAGAAGGGAACCTCTGAGCAGTACTCCTGCGTCTTTCGTGGCGCCAACCTGTCTTGGAACCCCCACGACCATGCCCACTCAGACACTCACCAGGACACGATGTCGCTGGCCCGTGAGTGGGCGGTCGAGGACACCAACTATCAAAGAATGTCCACCTTCCTCTCGCACGGCGACACCGTGAGTGAGTTCGTCCTCCTGGACAACTACTTTGGCATGAGAGGAGTCATGGTCTACGCGCGGAAGAGCCCAGAGGAGGGCTTTCACGTCACTTTTATTGTGCCTCTGATCAACGTGGCCAAGTTCTCCCTGGACGTTGAGATCCTGAGCCACCTCACCCTACTCTGGGCCAAGATCGCTGGATGCGAGAAGCCCAATCTCAGAGTGTTTATCGACCACGCCTACCTCCGCTGGGAGGACATGGAGGAGGAAAATCTCCTCTATACTGAGTTCGAATCCGACTGAGACGCTATGCTAGCCACGGAGATGACACTGGACGACGTGTTCAGTGTCGCCAAACGAAACAAAGCGCTTGCCACCACCCTGTCCTTCATCCAAGTCGAGTTCGGTCTCGACGAGCTTCGGGGACACTGGGAAGGCTTCGCACAATCAAACGACTTCTATGACTTCCACTTCTCCAGCAAGCGAGACTGCGCCATCGAGTTTGGGACCTTGCTCTCAGAGTTCGACCCCCAACCCGTTTCTTGACAAGTGGGACCAGAGGTTCCTTCGTATCGCCCACGAGGTGCTGACGTGGTCGAAAGACCCCGGCACCAAAGTGGGTTGCGTCCTTGTCAAGGACAAGCGCATCATCGCGACCGGATACAACGGCTTCCCGGCCAACCTGTCCGACTCGCTCCCCCTGTACGAAGACCGTGAGTACAAGCTCGCCGTCACCGTACACGCTGAGAAGAACGCTCTGTTCAATGCGGCGAAAAATGGCACACACACTGAGAGTTGTGCTGCCTACGTGACCTTCCCGCCGTGCAG
>Ga0075473_10000065_pt1 | contig 36567 bp, 46 predicted proteins | sample DEB19_08_DNA_FD_76340 | JGI IMG/M metagenome (GOLD analysis project Ga0075473, IMG submission 76340) | Aqueous microbial communities from the Delaware River and Bay under freshwater to marine salinity gradient to study organic matter... | ecosystem: Environmental > Aquatic > Marine > Coastal ... | reverse complement strand
GCTAGAAGAAGAGCTAAAACGTATTGAAGAAGAGCAAAGAATACAAGAAGAGCAAAGAATACAAGAAGAGAAAAGAATACAAGAAGAGCAAAGAATACAAGAAGAGCAAAGAATACAAGAAGAGAAAAGAATACAAGAAGAGCAAAGAATACAAGAAGAGCAACAAAAAATAAGAGATGATAAAGAAGAACAAGAAAAAATAATTAAGCAAAGTTTAGATGTAAACAAAGATTTATATGAAGAAAAAAATTCTAACTATAACATAAGTAATAGTACATCATATACAAATAAATCACCTTCATCTTCATCTTCACCTTCATCTTCATCTTCATCGAGTGAATCTTATAACGATGATAAAACACAAAAAAAAGGCGGTAAAATTAAAAAGAAGGCTGTTAATCAGGTTGCTAAAAGAAAATATGTTAGAAAAACTAAATAAGAATTCTATAATAATCTAAATTTTCTTTAATAAAATTATTTAAATAAAATCCAATATATATGCCTATTACTAATATTATTATTGTAATTAAAGAATTAGAAAAAATGTAATATATTAAATATATTATAAGTACAATAAGTGGAGAATAATTACTCAATTTTTCAAAATATAATGATAAATATTCCATTTAATTATATAAAACAAAATAAATTAAATAATAAGTGGTTTAATATGACCAACGCGAATATTTGTATTAATCATTATTTGATATCCGGCTTTGTTAATATTTTTAGAGAATGCCACATCCTCGCTACAAATATCTCTTATTTTTTTTCCGTCATCACATTCAATCACTTCTATTTCTGAATCAAAATATGGATATTTTAGTTTATCAAATACTTCTTTTTTAACAGCCATAAATCCCATACCAGAATATACAACTGGATAGTATTTAAATTCAGTTTCTTTTTTCCAAGTATCAATTTCATCAGGTGTGCAAAATTTGAAGCTACCATTTTTCTTAAAAAAATCAATATCCCAATCCTTTACAAATGCATAATTTGTTAAATCAGACATTCTGTACATTCCTGCAACAACTGGATGTTGATTAGTTGATTCAATTAATTCAATAACTTGATCTGGTGTAAATACAATATCACTATCTATTGTAATCCATACATCAAAATCTTGATTATTAAAAGGTTTTTGATCTTCACCTCTTAAAGTATCTAATCCAAGAGTATGCATTCTAACAAATGAAACAAACGAACCTGTCGATGGTGATATCATTATATCATATTTGCGCATATCCCATAATTTGCTTATAGTTGCTGTCCAAGCAATTAAAAATTTAGAACTAAAATTATCACCTGGTAGAGCAAATATTATTTTTTTTAGTTTTGGTAATTCATTTACAACCGTATTTTCAACAATTTTGTTTTCTTCTTCCATAATAATTTTAATTATTTATTAACTTCTTATATCATTTTAGTGAATTTATTTTGTATAAAAGCTATATAAAATATACTCACATAATAATAGATAAGTTTAAATGTCTAATAGTGACATTGTGTATAATTTTGAAATAGATTCTATATCCCCACGTTGTTGCCAACCAGATAAAATAAAACAAAATTTAAAACCACATCAGTTGGCGTGCTTATATAAAGCTATTCATATGGAAAATATAGGTTCCATAAATTACAAAATAAAAAAACATAATGATACATATGATAATATTAAAATATCAACAAATATTGGTATACTCGGAGATATAGTTGGATATGGTAAAACTTTAACGGCATTGGCAATAATAGCTCATAATCCATTAAATAATATACATGTCAATGATATTATGGTAAATAGTTATCATAGTAATAAAGCTTATAATTATTTTACAGCTGTATCAAGTAATAAAAAAACTCCAAATATTCAAGAAATGATTTCATCAACATTGATTATTGTTCCAAGAGGACCTGTATACGTACAGTGGGAAAAAACATTAAGCAACAATACATCATTAAAGTATATTGCTATTGATAGTTTAACTTATATTAAAAAGTTTTTGCCCGAATATACATTAAATAATGAGAAGGATATCATCGATTATTTCAATCAATATGATGTAGTATTAATAAAAAATACTACACTATCTAGATTTTTAGATTATTATAATAATAGTTATAAAGACAAATTTATTAATAGATGGAAACGTATTATAATTGATGAATGTCATGATATAATTAATAAAATAGAAATATTTAATTATTTATTTATTTGGTTGATAAGCGGTACATATATGAATGTATGTGATAGATTTTCGTCAAGTTCTTACTCACAATACTATAATATTAAAGATATATTAAAAGAAGAATACATTGATTACCTTTTAGTAAAATGCAATAAAAATTTTGTCAGAGAAAGTTTTAAAATTCCAGCAATGACTGAAAAATATTATTTATGTAAAATGTCTAAATATTTAAAAGCTATTAAAAATTATATTAATCAAAGTGTATTAGAAAAAATCAATGCGAATGATATATCAGGCGCTGTTAAAGAATTGGGTGGTAAAAATGATACAGAAGAAGGTATTGCTAAACTAATATGTTCTGATATGAATAAATCAATATATAATAAAAAAAAAGAAAGAGAATATGTATTAGGATTGGATATATCAGAAGAACAAAAATCTAATAAAATTAAAAATATTGATGCTGAATTAAAAATATTAGAAGATAAATTAAAAGATTTAACAGAAAGAATAACAGAAATAAAAAGTAAAACTTGTTCAATATGTCTTGATAATATAAAAGCACCCGTATTGTTAGATTGTACTCATATATTTTGTGGTTCATGTTTGATGCAATATTTGAATAATTCCAATATAATATATAAAAAATGTCCTGAATGTAGATGTGAAATTAAAAGTACAGAAAATTTAACTGCAATCATATCTGAAAAAGAAGATAATGAAGTTATAGAACAAAATAAATATGATATGATTGGAAAAGGGTTACTAAATAAAGAAGAAACTTTATTAGAGATTATTAAAAATAATGATAAAGGCAAGTTTATAGTATTTAGTAGAGTAGATTCATTCGCAAAAATAATAGAAGAGCTTAATAATAATAATATATCATATGCATCTCTAAAAGGTAATACATCTCACATGATGAATATATTAAATAATTTTAAATCAGGTAATGTAAAAGTAATTTTGCTTACAACACAATATGCAGGTTCTGGTATAGATATTAGTTGCGCGAGTGATGTTATTATATTGCATTCAATGGATATTGATAAACAACAGGCAATCGGTAGAGCACAACGTGTTGGTAGAACCGATTCTTTAAATGTACACAATCTATGTTACGATCATGAGCTACCATCAATATAATAATTATTTATTTTTAATATATATATATATATTAGAATATATGAATAAAGGAGGTTTTAATATAAAAAATTTAATAAAATTATTGGGTCGTAATAAATATAGGCTACCACAACAACTTAGCATATCAAAAATATCAAAAGGTAAAAGTGTTAATATTAAAGACATAAACACGGATGATAACTATGTTATTGCTGTAACATATCCATCGGGAGCAAAACGAGTATTTAATGATGTACGTATCAAAGAACATAAATTATCAAATGGTAAGGTAAGTAGTTTATCATTTGTTTATAATAAAAATTATGCAGATTTTAAAATGAGAGATGGTAAATCACCATCTCAGCACAATATTACAAATTTTAGTTCAATTAAAATTTATTATACAAATGATAGTAATCCTATATCTACATCAATAGATTTAGCATTTGATTCTAGTAAATCCCCATCAAGAAAAAGTAAATCCACATCAAGAACAAGTAAATCCACATCAAGAACAAGTAAATCCGCATCAAGAACAAGTAAATCCACATCAAGAACAAGTGAAAACCATGTTCCACCATTTCTACATAAAAGTAGTGGCTTTCTTAAAAAATAAAAATTGATTATTTTTATCTTTATTATTTTATACAAATTATAAAAGATTTTATACATATAATGGTTGATGTTCTCAACGCACTGACGAGGCAGTCCTCATCATTGAGGACTTCTGAAACTATTAGTACTAAACGAAAAAAATATAAAGAAGGTACTCAAAGTTTTAATGAAAAAGAATTAGGATGTTTTACTTCTAAATACTTTGAATGTAATGATAATATGGTTGCAAGAACTTCAAGTGAAAAACAAAAGGAATATCTTAGCATTGCAGCAAAAATAGCAGAGAAATCACCTATGTATCCACATAAGCACGGGGCAATAATTCTTTATAAAGATAAAATTATATCATCTGGATATAATTATTATATGGGAGATTTTAGTATTCATGCCGAAGTTGCTGCTATATCCAAAATCAAAAAAAAACAAAAACATATACTTCGCGATTGTGATATATATGTTGTTAGAATTGGCCCCAAACGTTTTAATAATCCATTGAAATATTCTAGACCATGTCCTAATTGTCAAGATACTATTATAAAAAATAATATTAAAAATGCATACTATTCTACATCATACGAATATGATGATATTAGAAGTACAATTCATAAAAAGAATGAGTGTGAATGTGTATTTATATAATTATAATGTTAGAGAAACTTTTGGTATAACACGTTTTATGTTCTTTTTAACAACAGTAGTTCTATCTTCTTCAAAAATACGTTTAAGTAATTCTTCACCAGATAAATCATTATATTGTATTATTTTACTTTTAATATCACCCATTTTGATAGGAACTTTACATTCTTTCACATTTGTTTTAATGCGACCATGTTGTGTATTTAAATCATTATATTTATAATCAAACATAAACTTCTCTATTTTTCCATTTAATACTCTTTGATAATTTTTTCTTTCTTTTATTGCTGTTTGTAATTTACGAATTTGGTCGTCATATTTAAACCAATCATTAACAAGATTTTTAAATGATTCCAACTCTTCGGTTGATGGTTCTATGCGTTCTTCATTAATTACTTCATCAACAACTGATGAAGATTCTGCCATATTTAATAATTAATATACTATATTAAATCCTTAAATTATTTTAATATAAATGTATTTAATGTTTTTGCTTTTCTATCTCCATAATATTCTTCAATTAATTTACCATTTTTATACTTTAATATAGTTGGAAATCCTTCAATATTTTTCTTATATTTTACTTGCAAATTATTTATATTATTTGCCTCGACATTTATTATAATTATTTCATCGCTTTTATCATATTTTTTAGATAAACGTTTCCATGTCGGCATTAGATTTAAACAATGTTCGCAAATATCAGAATGATATAATATGGATACATTATTATGTTCTTTTAGTAATTTATTAACATCTGTTTTATTATCTTTATTAAGTTCAAATATCATTGTATATTATTATTTAATATTATTTTTTATTTAGTTAATAGTAGATATTATGCGTAACTATTTTATGCTTAATTATGATGAAGATTATAATATGAAAGATATCAGTACTAAATTATCTTGTGATAATATGTCATTATTATCGAAGGGTTATACAGAATATCAAAACAGAAACTTTGTTGATAAAATACAAATGGAAAGATGTATATTCAATAATAATTATCATAATGATATTTATAATATTAAAACAAATGAAAGTGAACTTAATAAAGGTTTTAATGTAAATAAAAAAAGCTGCATCTATAAAAGACCTGTTTTTGATGAAGGTGAATGGGTAAATCAATATGATATATCTAATACGTATAAAAATGTTATGAGAACAGGTAATTTATTCAATTATCAATCAAAAGCAAAAACAAATTCTAATTATAATGACAAATATAATAGAAATAAAAAAGGCTTTTCACATCTTGGTGAATGTAAAAAGGGTCCATTTGCAACATATACACAAACATTTACTAATAACTATGATAATTGTGTATAGTATTATAGTAATCTTCTACAAACATTTTAACAATTTTATATTTATCATAGCTTATTTTTTTCCCCAAATCTGTTTTAATATGTTGCATTAAAATTGTTGTGCGATGCTCTATATTTTTAATCACAGTATCTATATCACTATTTCTTTTTACAATACCGTATGTGAAATATCGCGATATTCCCATTGTTCCTAATGATTCAATTCTGTCTGCATCTCTAATACAATCTAGCTGTTTATTTAAATTATAATCAATACATTTAGTATTTGTATTTTTCATTTCAATTTCTTTTGATAAACTTATATTACATGCTAAATATACAACTTTATTTGTTGTATGTGTATCAATAATACTTTCAAAGAAGCTTCTTAATTTTTCTTCTTGACATTCTCCATTATTATATTTGTGATCACATATATCATGAACTAGTGCTGCAAGCATAACTTCAAATATTTCATTGTCATTTAATTTTTCAGAAATAGCGATTTTAGTTGCTAAGTTTTTCACTCTAAGTGCATGACTAAAATTATGAGATTCATCATAATTATCCATTGTTTCCTTGGCAAATAATTCAGTTTTATTTATTGCATTAAAATCCATACTATTCATAATGAACATGATAATATATATAATATTTGATAGCGTATCATTTTTTACATATTTATTATTTTAACTAAAAGAGTTAAAAATAGTTAAGAATTTATTATTTAATAATAATAGTATATATTATGTTTAGTTTAAGAAAAATTGATTTTATATATTTATAATAGTTATATCATACAATGCAATACGTGGGTGCACATATTAATCGTGATAAAACTATTGTAAAAACAATGGAAAATATTAAGAACGCAGGTGGGAACGCATTACAAATATTTATATCAAATCCACGTAGTACGGCTTTAACAGATATTTCAAAATATAATAGTGTTTCTCATGAAATCAAAGAATATCTCAAAGAAAATGACTTTAAATTAGTTATACATTCTCCTTATGTTATTAATGTTGCTTCGGAATTTAAAAATGGCAAGCGTACATTGACTATTGACGAATGCTATTGGATAAAAACAATAATAAATCAATTAGAAATATCAGATTTAATAGGATCAATTGGTGTTGTTCTTCATGTTGGCAAACATGTCAAGCTATCCTACAACGATGGACTAGAAAATATGAAAACAGCTATTAAGTATGTTTTAAATGATATTTCAACAAAAAAATTAAATACAAAATTAATTCTAGAAACTCCTGCTGGTCAAGGAACAGAATTACTTACAGACTTAAAGGACTTCATTAAATTTTATAATAGTTTTACAAAAGATGAACAAAAATATTTAGGTATTTGTTTTGATACCGCGCATACATGGGCACTTGGATATGATCTTGATGAGGCATATAATTTGTTATTTAGCAAAAGCAATGCTAAAAATATTACATTAATACATCTCAATAATAGTCAAGTTAATAAAGGTGCTAGAAAAGACAGACATGCTACTATTTTAGATGGTATGATTCCCAATGACAAAATGAATGATTTTATCAGAAGTATAAAAAATAATAAAACCGTTATTATCCTTGAAACACCATCTACTGATTATTATAAAGAAATCGCACATATTTATGATATTAAATAGTATCCTTCGCTAATATCCAATTTTCTGGCCATAAATCATGTAATTTATTATTTTTATAATATGGTCCAAACCATACTTCTGGTGCAACAACATAATTTTTATTTGCCAGATATGCTCCCATCCAAGAAAAGGTACTATTTGCAATTATAAAATTATCACATGATGACATAAGTAATATTTGTTTCCAATCAGGAATATTGTCTGCAACTTTTTTATAATGCATATTCGGATAATATTTATTGATAATTTTAATATATTCATTAACAATATTATTATCAATCTCTTGACAAAATATTAGTATATTATAATCTTGTAGCATTACATCTTTATTTGCCAGCTCTTTTAATGCATTCAAATAATATTGTACTGGTTTTATTGGGTGTAGATTTTGCAGACTATAATAATTACCAATACGAAAATGGATTGCTATTGTTTTTCTATTAAAGTATTCTGGAAACTCTTCTTTAACATTTGCAATTTTACTATCAATATCAAGTATATTTTTAATTTTATTTATATTATGTTTGAAATATTTATCACTTTGATAAAAACCCATTAATACAACATCATCATCATATTCTGGTATTTTATTATAATGATATTCTTTCTCATAATAATTATTCGAGATATCACATGTATAACTAATTTTATCTTTTAAATTATTAAACATTGTATCCCAGTAATATCTTTCTGTTTTAAATTCTGTTGTATTACAATATATTACATAATCATCACAATTATCTATATAATATGATAACATGTTAAATAACATAAACATCTGATTGCCTAATCCAGAATGCAAATGAATGCCTACTTTTTTCATTTTATATATTATATTAATAAATACCTTATATAAAATAAAAATTGATAGGTCTTTTTATTTTTTATTATTAATAAAAATGACATTAGCAACTGTATTCAAGGAACGTATTTCACAAATGCCAGATGATATTAATACAAAAAAAGATATTGAAATTTATTATAAAAATCTACTTAAAGAAATCGATGAAGAATTAAAAAAAAAAAATAAAAAACCTCTTAATCCATATCAACAATTTGTTAAGGATATGCAAGCTAAAATTAAAAGTGATAATCCTGAACTAAGTGCAAAAGAAAGATTTACAAAAATAGCTGACGAATGGCAAAAACAAAAAAATTAAATATCATTAATTATCTTTAATATTGTACCAAATCCTTCTGCGACATTAAGTTCATTATTATCACTCATCATTCTAATATCAAAATGTATCCAATTATTTCTATATTTTTTATCTATGAAATTCATTAGAAATAAACTAGCCATGAAATCATCTCCTTTTTGGCATTTATATCCGCTATTTTTAACATCAGCAACATTCGATTTAATATATTCCATATATTCAACCCATGGTGGTATTCTTATTATTTTTTCACCAATATCTTTACTTTTAGTAATAGCAATATTAGATAATTTTTCATTTACAGTAAAATAAGCGAAACTTGTATGACAATATTTATCACTTGATGTTGTCAATGTTGCTATATCAAATATATAATCGGGTTTATAATTTTTAGATATATATGCTAATGTATCAGCTAATATTAATCTACCTTCAGCATCTACGTTAACTATTTCAACAGTTTGTCCATTATATGCCTTTACAATATCTTTTGGTTTTGTAGATGCTTTTGATAAAATATTTTCAACTAAGGGACATAAACAGACAATTCTATTTTTACTATATTGCTTAACTAAGTTATCAAATATACCTATACTAATACACGCACCTTCTTTATCCATATGCATATTATTCATACTCATACTATCTTTTACAGAATATCCACCTGTATCAATTGTAACACCTTTACCAGCTAAACATATTGTTTTCTTGTAATTTATTGGTTTATAATCAAGTATTACCAACCTTGGTTTATTTTCTGAATATCCTCCTACGGCATGTATTAAATTTAATCCTAATATTTTGATTTTCTTTTCATCAATTACTTTGATACTAACATGTTTTCTATTTTTAAAATACTTTTTAATATATTTCGCAAAATTTAATGGTGTAAATTTATTTGAAGGTTCATTAATTAAATCTCTTGTAATATTAGCTGATTTAAATAAACTCATTAATTTAACTTTGTCTTTCTTATATTGTGGTGCGTAAAATAATATATTATTTTCATTATATGTTTTTTTATATTTATTAAATGAATATAATCCTTGAATAATTTTATAAACAAAGGCTTCTATTTTATCATTATTTAATTTTGCTAAATTAAATATTACTTCATTTTTCATTTTAGCATTATAAGATATAATTGTTCCAATGCTTTTTGATAATTTTATAATATCTAAATCTGATATAATCTTGATACTATTATTTTCACCTTTTGATGATATATTAATTATATTATTTTTATTTGGCAATTTATTAATAAAATTAATATACATATATTCTATATATAAACTCATATATAATTGTTTTTTTTATGTTAATACTAATTTCGAATTTTCAAATTTATATACTTTATCTGCTAATTCGAGAGCAGACTGTCTATGAGCTATTATTATAATTGTTATATTTTTATCTTTAAAACAATCCCTTATTGTATTTTGCACTGTTTCTTCACATTTTGGATCAAGTGCTGATGTTGCTTCGTCAAATATTACAATCTTTGGTTTACGTATTAATGCTCTTGCAATAGATATGCGTTGCTTTTGCCCTCCTGATAAAGAGCTTAATTCCGTACCCTCCATTTTAGTTTCATATTTATTTGGTAATTTCATAATAAAATCGTGCGCATTTGCTTGCTTAGCAGCATACTCAATATCATCTCTTGTTGCATCTTCATATCCATAAGCTATATTATTGGCAATCGTATCACTAAATAAAATACTATCCTGTGCGACATATCCTATTTTACTTTTAATCCATTTGTTATCATATAATTTTATATCTACATCATCTATCAATATATTCCCTGATTCAGGTGATAATATACCTATTATTGTTTTGACTAATGTACTTTTACCAGAGCCCGATTCTCCAATGATTGCAATTTTTTCACCACTATTTATTTTAAAATTAAAGTTATCCAATATGTAACTTTCTGATTTATCATATTTAAATTTAATATCTTTGAATTCAATATTACCTGAAATATCATTTTCAGGTATATAATAACCATTATCATTATCTACTGAATCCAACATATCAATAATACGTTTATAGGGTTCTCTGCATTTTGTAAATTCATTTTTAAAATGTATAATAGCTTTGACATTTTCATATAGAGTTTGATTATGTAAAATAAAAGTTATTAATCCATTCATTGTATTTAAATAGCGAGCTACTAATATAATTGCTATCGTTGTAAATGTTGGAATATTACTAACAAATAGTAAATTGATACCATATAGTAAAGAGTTTTTTTTGTCATACTTTTTAATTTTTTCTTGAAATTTATTAAATTTGCGATTACAATTATCTTCATTCGCATAAGTTTTTATTAAGGATACATGTGAAAGAGTTTCATGTGAATATACATTAACTTCTTTATTCAAATCATCTATTCCATCCATATAATATTTATCTAATTTTTCATATACATTTGATATTAAAAAATTAATTGGAATTAAAATACATGCTACACCTGTTAATTTCCATGATATATTAGTTAATAACCATAATGTAGCAATTACATGTATTATAGAACGCGATATTACATTGATATTCAATGAAATCAAATCTGATACAGTTCTTACGTCATTATTAATATATTCTAATAATGTACTTACTGGTGTTACTTCATAATATTTACTATTTTGATTAATAAGTTTATTATATATAATTTTTTTCAATCTTACATTCATACATTTCTGTGAATATGCAAAGCATGTTCCTCTTAATGATGTTGTAATCATGGCAAATATATTAGCGTATAATAATTTCAATAATCTATCATTGGAAAAATCACCTTGCATCATTCTACTTGTATGTTCACTTGCATATACACTAAAATATGATCCGGTGCAACCACATAATAATCCAAATGCTGTAAACTTGATATCTTTGTCACATAAATTTATATATCTTTTAACAATTGACATACTATAAATATATTTAATTCAAAAAAGCTTTAAATCATAATTTTATAGTTTTCTGGTAGATTATTATTATCTTTAATATTAATATTTTTTAGCTTTCTTTTATTAAAAATACATTTATTATTATTTACATTTTTTTCTATATCACATATACATTCATCCGTATTATGTTCTTGATGGGCAAAGTTTTTGATTTTATTTATTATAAAATCTGTATTTCCAAAAAATGAAAGATGCCATCCACCATTCTGTATTAATTTATTATGTGTTTTTCTTATATTTTCTAAAAGACGCTTTTCATTATTCATAAGAGAATTATTATATTTTTCCAATTTTAATAACTTTCCTTTCGTCCATTGTATATCTTGTTTACATGTAAAGTTATAATAATAAAAATCCATATCTAATCCATAAATATAATCTTTGCTAATTTGTAATTTATTTTCTTTTATTAGTTTTAATGTATTTTTATTTGGTATTTCATCACAATCTGTTATCATGATTATATCATCATTATTTAAATTTAGTTTTTTTATACCTTTGTCAATACAAGCCCTTTGATAATTTTCATTATCCCATGCATTTTCTGTATTAGGCATATCATTCACAATAATATAAGTAACCTTATCTAAAAACTTTTCATATAATTTGAGATTATTCTTAAAATTTAGCTCTTTTTCTTTTCCAGAATGCGTTGATGTAGCTTCAACAATAACAAATTGATCAACTATATCATATAATTCTGTAAATCTCATAAGTAATAAATTGTATTCATTATAAAATATAAAACAGTCTATGATTTTCATTATATAATTATAAAAATAAGATTCTCCTTTATATGTCAATATAATATGGGTTTTTGTTTATAACATTACTAGGTTTAACTGTTACAAGCATGTTATCAAAAGAAAATGGTATTAAAATATTATTTAATATATAATCAAAATATATTTGTTGATATGATTTTGATTTAGATTTGGGGGATGATGAAGTTGCTGAATATTTACTAGAAATAATTTTGTATTCAACCATTAAAATATCTATTAATTCATATAGACTAGCAATAATTTCATCACTTGGTGGTGCAATATCTTCTTCAAACTCATTTTTTAAAAAAGATGTTATTATTTCTGTATAATCTGATAATATCTTTAATATACTTTTCTTAGATCTAATTTTTCCTGCATAACCAAAATCATACAACATTACATTATATTTACAAGACTTTAAGTAAAAACTATTACCATTAAATATGTAATGATAATATCCTCTTTCATTATTTAGATGCCATAGAAAATTTCCAGCATGTATATCTTGATGAACACTGTTAATACTATTATGAAAAGTACCGACTGATATAAAACATTGAAACATTAAATTAAAAAATAATTCTTTGTTATTGGCATTTTTTGAGTTATCTAAAAGACTATTTAAGTCACCATTTGCAATTTCATTTATACTTATAAGTTTTCTTTCTTTTGGATAATCTTCTTCGCTACATACACATGTTTTATAGTTAATTAAAAAGTGTTTAGATTTTTTTTGCAATATAATTTTATGTGTTATGTCTGTCATAACAGATACTTCTGTGTTATTTGCTTCATTATGTTCCATTAATTTCGTTGCAAGCGGAAATGCACCTAGAACATTTTTAATAGATGTCTTATAAATACTTCCATTGAAACTATCTGTTCCTATTTTTTTTTGTAAATCAACCACATCTTTAATAGTAAAGCCAGACGCACCTGAAAAATCTTTTTCTCTTAAACATTCGTCACTACTAACTGATGTTAATTTTTTGCTAATATAAGCATAATAATATATTCTAGTATCAAGCGTAAAACGATTAACAAAAAATGTACTTTTGAGAAAGTTTTGCACTTTACTAGCACTACTGTATTTATCTGATTTTAACACATCCTGTAAAAAAACTTCTCTTTTCAGTAAAGAAGTTTTACCTAATAATAATCGTCTTCTTATATTAGCTTGTATAACTTTAATTCTCCTATCCTTACTAGAAGATGATTTACTATACATTCAATTTATTAGCTTTATATAATGAGTACATAATTTTATTTTTCTTAGATATTTTATAAACTTTATAAACTTTTATAGATTTTATAAATTATGTACTCATTTTTAATATCTATCTATAAAATATGAATACTCTTAAATATCATACTATAATACCATATCAATATATACCTGTATATACGAAAACACAATTTGTATCAGAATATTTATATGATATAACTAAAAATTGCATTTGTCTCTTTAAATGATTTATTCTTTTTGTTGTATATAATTATTATTACTAATATCAATATCCTCAGGTATATTTTCTTCTAATAATTTTTTATATAATAAATTTTCTATTTCCTTATTCATATAATCATCACTAACTTCAAATGTATTAGCTTGACTGTTTTTAGTATCACTATCTACTGTACCATATTTCATTGGAACATATTGATTAAAATCATTTTTATTCATAATATCATATGCACTGTATGGATGAAGAACAATTTTATCTTCTGAAACAACACCAATTACCTTCACCATTATTATATTAATTATATATCCATTAGATACAACTACAAATTTAACATGTTTGCCTTGAAATTTACCAGCACGATATAATATCATATCAATATCAAACATAATATAGCTATCAATTTCTACATTTGTTCTATATCTCAACATTATATCATGAACTACTTGAATATCACGTTTTTCATCATATCCAGGCAAATCCATAATACCATCTTCATTTAATTTTTTAGTTATAAATTTTAATATATCATTATAGTATGATAACAATTTTCTTTTTAATACTTCATCTTTCAAAGTTTTAGGATTAATCCATTTACTCCATTCGTTTCCTTCAACAGCTATTATTGTTTCTTCGCAATTACTTTTAAAAAGTTTCTTCAATTTATCAGTATAAGTATTATTGTCATACTCGTAATAATATACATTTTGTGCTTCATGTTTTATATCAATATCATAAGGTATGCTTGAATTTATTATATGTCGGTTCCATGGTAAATCACCAGTATTATTATACATTATTCTTGCATTAGAAGGTTTGTAATTAAATAGATTATTATATCTAATATTTGATTCGTTCATATTGAAGGTTTCGACAGTTTTTTCACTATATATATACTTTCTTATTACAATAAAATACAATATAATTATTATAATAATTGATACTAAATTAAAATAACATACAATGTAATTATCATTCATAATTATTATGATACTCTATAATTTAATGAGGAAATTATTGTTCTTAATTTATTATCATTTCTATCATTAAAATCATTTTCAAAAACATAATCACTATTACCGTTATCATCTTCTATATTAGCACAACAATCATAATTAGTTGTATCACTACAATTATAACATAAAGGACGATTTACATCAGTATCTTTATATTTTTTGAAACCTATACGTTTTACACCAACAGGAAACTCACAAAAACCATCATTGCACCCACCCCTTTTATTTGGATAATTCTTATTTGATTTGTAATATGGACATTCTTCATTTTTTGTACATTTTTTATCCCATTTACTATAATATTTTTTTACAGTGCCATCATAATTATATAATGAATCACATTCAAATTTATTTGTTATCTTATCATTTCCATAACAACCATAGTTTCCTTTATTACTACCTTTATCATTTTCTCTATCAACTGCTTCTAAGTAATCCTCAGGCATTTTAAGTCTTGTAATAAAATTTTCGATTGAACTAACAACATCAAGAGACATCGTAGGTATTAAACTTGTTTTATTACTTAAATAAACATCATATGAACGATCATTTAAATTTTTATTAAAATATTGTCTAATATTATTATAATTTTCTTCAATGAATGGATAAAACGCTTTTATTCTATATATATCAACATCATCAAAACCATTTATAAAATATTTTTGTTCTTTTAAATAATACATATAATTACTATCAAGAACTACATAAGTAAATAAATAATCAAACTTTTTATCTTTACTCTTTAAATCTTCGGTTGTTATTTTAACAACAGTTATTTTTGAAATATCTTGTCTATATGCTTTAATGAATGCTTGAATAAATAAATAATCGGTCATTGAAACATATGCTAATACTTTTCTATTTAGATTCCAAATACACTTATCAATTCCCAATCTAATTGTACTAATACATATAAATATACCTTGGTCATATTTTATTGTCTTTGAAATATTATTAAGAACATAATAATTAATATATGGATCTAATATAATTGTTAATGGTTTATTTATACCCACTATACTTCCGTCAATTTTATTTGTTTTTTTCATATTATCTATTAAATCAGCCATGCTATCACTAGATACAAATAATGATCCAGTAACATTTTGTTGATTATCCGTAATTAATACAGTATTATTTATAAAAGTTTCTTTACAAGAAAAATTCACTAAAAAAATTATCAATATTATAACTAATATTAATAGTAATATATTATAAATCATTTTTTTCTTTCCTTATTAAAATAATAGATAAAGAATGTTTTCGAGAAGAATTATAACACTTGTAATTTATTTATTAATTGTAGCCATATTATTTGTGACGAGACCTTATATTATGTTTGACGGTGATGGTAATATGAAAAAATTCGGTTATAAAATAGATGATGAAACAACAATAATTCCTGTTATGTTAGTGCTACCATTACTCGCTATTATTTTATATTTAACAGTATTAATGATAGAATTAATATATATATAATCATGAATGAATTAATAAATGGGTTTTGTGGTAATCATATTATTTATAAGGAAATATTAACATGGTTAGAAAACTTTAATTATAATACTAAAATATCGCCAGAAAGTTGTATAATAGTATCGGGGACAACATGTATTGGAAAAACTTATACAATTAATGCTATATGTAATTATTTGAATTATGATATAACAACTATTGATAATAATAATTGTTATACATCAGAACATATGAAAGATGTAATACAAAAAACTACAAGCTCTTCATTGATGCAAATACTCACCAATAATATTAGAAATAAAGTTATTGTCATTGATAATTTTGATTGTATATTTGTAAATGATAAAACTATTAATGTATGTTTATTAAAATTATTAAATGAAAAAAAGCTTAAAAATATACCAATTATTTGTATTACAAATAAAGATATAATTAAGAAAATCGGTGAAATAAAAAAAGTTTGTAAAATATACAACTTAGAAATACCTAATTATAAAGACATAAAATGTTTATTGAGTAAAAGAAAGATAAATAATATAGATGAGTTATTTAAAGCATCAAACGGTAACTTAGATAAATTATTTAATGATATAGAAAATCAAAATGAAGAATTAGAACAATTTATCGTTGAAGATTATACAGATATAGGCTTTTTGTACGGGGACAAATTTGATAGAGAAAAAATTGAAAAAATAATAAGTAAGGATTCGTGGATGATACCTTTAAAATTTCATGAAAATTTAATTAAAGATTTAGATAATCGCACAGGAACATATAAGAAAAAAAATGATTTTTATAAAAAAATTATGGATATGATGTGTTATTATGATTTTTATATGTTTAAAAACAATGTAGATTCGTGCATAAATATATTTACATCATATGTATATTACTTGTCATTATTTAAATATAAGAAGGGAGCTATATCAAATATAGGAAGTTTCACTAAAATTTTGAGTTACTTGTCATTACAGAAAAAAAATATTAAATCAACATATAATTCAAGTAATTTTCCATATTACCAAATATCAAATTATCATACAAATTTATTTAATAGAAAATTTATTTCCTTTAATTAGATAATTGAAATAAAAAAATGGCGGGCGTACCAAAGAATGAAAATAATGATATTTTAGATAATGTTGGTGATAGTGTTTCAAGTGCTTTTTCAAATGCAAGTGATATTGCTACTAATAACAAAATAATCCAAAATACAGGTGCGGCTATAAGTTCTACCGCTTCTTCCTTAACTAATGCCGTTAGCAATATTTCTGTTCAAGAAACTAAGGATGCTATTGTAGAAACATTAAGTGATAATAATAGTGTAATATTCTTAGCAATAATATTATTGGTAATTGCCGCAGTTGTTGGATATATTATATATTATATTATAACTGATACAGTTTTATATCAACAAAGAATATTAATACCTGGTTCTGATGTTCCATTATTTTGTAACCAATTAACTGAACTAAAATTTAAACAACAATTAGAAAGTGGAAATGGTAAAAAGCGCTCTTATTGCTTTTGGATATATATATTCAATATAAATTCTGGGTCAGGTAGATATAGACATGTTGCTCATATAAGTAATAATGATAATAATAAATATATCGCAGATGCAAGCCCACATATTATATTAGATAAGGATAGAAATACATTACATGTAAGATTTGCATTAAATAATAATTCAGAACCATATTGGTCAAAAACCGAAGACTATTCCGAATCAAGTATTAATAATTATTTATCAGATGATAATATTGCAACTGGATTCTCTATCAATTATATACCAATACAACGATGGGTACATGTAGGTTTCGTAATAAATGATATTGGAGGTGGTTCAATAACAACATATATCGACGGTAATTATTATAATACTCATGATAGAAAAAATGGATTTGTAGGAACATTGAGATTAGATAAATTAAATTTAGATAGCAAAGGTTCTTTGATAGTTGGTGGTCAAGGAACAGGTAGTCCATATGGATTTTCAGGTTTATTAAGTAAATTTACTATGTTTAATTATGATTTAAATAAAAATGATATGTACAAGGAATACAGCGCGGGACCAATAAACGGTATGTTAGCTTCACTTGGAATAGGTGCATATGGATTAAGAAATCCAATATATAAATTAAAATCAGCTGATGTTGAAATGAGTTAATAAATTATATAAAGTTAATAATTATTTTTATTTCCATATTTTAAATAGATAAGTAACAAATAATGGAAAGTAGTCCCGTACAACAAATTATAATTTCATTGATTGTATTATTATTAATGGGCTATGTAGCATATAATATATATTTAATTGAATTGCAAAGTATGTTTAATGGTGAAAATAATATAAGAAGAGAAGTTAATATTATTAAAGGAGTTTATGATTTTTATTCAAACAAAGAATGGAAATATAATACCAACAATAAAACGCATAATAATTATTTACCAATTAAATCATCAATTAATCAGCAAGGTGGAGCAGAATATTCATATAATTTCTGGTTATATGTTAACAAAGAAAAATTAGAAAAATATAATAATGAAAATAAAGATATTGCTTTGTTATTGAAAGGTGAAAAAATTTTTTATTATAATGTAAATAATTATAATTGTTCTGCTCGTTCTTCTGATGAAATAATAATACCAACTTTATTAACAAAAAATCCATTAATTCGTATTAATCATAATGGTTCAAAATTAGCTGTTGATTATAATAATATTTTATCACCTGATTCGTATCAATATAATTCATCATATGAGGGATGTGGTCAAACGAAACCCGATGCCAATTGGGAAACAAAAAATAAAAATTTATTAGGTATTTGGGATATACCATTTGATAATAAATGGTTCATGATTACTATTGTTATGAAAGAAATAGCAGATAGTGCTAATATATTAGCGGTTAATCGCGCGATGTGTAAAATATATATGAATGGTATGTTAGTTTTTGATGACAAAGTTGAAACTAAATATGGTGTTGAATTAAATAACACACACTCCGCAACACATAAAGATAATAAATCGCCACTTTATATAAATCCAGGGTTGACTAATATTATATCACGTGATGCAAATAATGGTGTTAATTTAGATCAATTCTATGATACAACAAAATTAGGTGAAGAAAATATTCTTAAAATGGGAGACATTAAATATTTTAATTATGCAATAAGTGAAGATATGATTAATGAAATTTTTAATAAAGGTCTATATAAAGAAAAAGCAATTAAAAAAGAGAAAATATCTGTTGATTATAATATGATGGTTCCATTTCATGAGCTTGAAAATAGTTCAATTAAACAACTTTAAATAATTTGTATATATTAATTAATAATGCCTCCAAGAATTTCTTTATCTGAATTATATAATTTAAAGGAAAAGAAAAATAGTGCAAAATATATTACATTTGATAAAATTATTGAAATTTGTCATATGAAAATAAAAAAAACTGCTACAATTGGTGGCATGAATATTTTTTATGAAATACCATATTATGTTTATGGAAAGCCTCTTTATAAGATTAAAGATTGCATTGATTATGTTGTTGATTCATTGAGAAAAAATGGATTATTCGTTCAAATATTACCAGAACCTAATCCAAATATTATATATATATCATGGAATCCGAATGAAATATCAAAGAAAAAATTGTTAACGTAATTTGTTCATCTACAATAAATGCATGTGCAATTTTCATATTGTGGTGTTAATTTTTTTTACATATGTTACATTGTTTTGTTATTATCATATTATCAAATCGTTTATTAATATTATCCATTTACAATAATATATATAAAAAATATTTATATATATAATAAATAAGATATGCAGATTTTTGTTAAAACATTAACTGGTAAAACTATTACACTTGAAGTAGAATCTTCTGATACAATTGATATGATTAAAAGTAAAATCCAAGATAAAGAAGGTATTCCACCCGATCAACAAAGATTAATTTTTGCTGGAAAACAACTTGAAGATGGTAGAACACTTGCTGATTATAATATTCAAAAAGAATCAACCCTCCATTTAGTTTTACGTTTAAGAGGCGGATATATCATTGAATATTAAAAACTTATGTGTTCTATTTTAATAGAAAAATGATAAAAGACGCAAGTTATATAGTACATAATGTCAAAAATTATGATGTCACGTTCTCAAATGATCGACGCTCTTCCCGATGATATTCTTCGCGAATGTGCAAAATATATTTGCATACCACCTGTTTCTTTGTTGAATGAGATTGAACATTATGGTAAAATTAGGAAGGCGCTTTTCTGGACAAAGCAGTTTAAATATAACGACTTATCAGATTTTCATTACAATCTACTTAAATTATGGTATCAAGAAAAAGCAATTAATTTTATTGGCGAATTGAATGCTGAACATGATGGCGTTTGTGATTTAGTTTTATCATATGACAAAGATGAACAAAACAAAGTATTTATTGAATTGATAAAGAAATTATTAATGAATATTAATCCAAATAATATAGAAAATATAACAGAAAAATACGAAAAACATTATAAAAATATAAAATATATGGGTTCTTAAATATTAAAATTATTACTATATATTTTCCATAATATTTTTTTTGACATTTATACCATATAGTCATATATTTGCAACAATAAATGGTATAGAAAAAATAAAAATTGATTGTGTATTTTTGATATTTTTATTATCAAAAATAATCTCAAATGCCTACTTATAAAATCTGCTGTCATAAGTTCAATAGCTATGTAGAAAAACATGATGATATTGGTGATGTTGTAAAAATTCCTAGAAGTTATAAGAATAAGTTTTATGGAGATAAAATTAAAGCAGATAAGAATATTAAAGTAAAGATGAGAGATAGCCGCTATTCCCATAAAAATTGCCGTACAGTTAATAAGGATTGGAAAGATTTCAATAATATGCAGTAATAAATTTGTTCTATAAAATGATTATGTATGTTTTATATTTTTTTATCCGATAAACCAGACAAGCAAAGAAGCCTATCGCATAATGACTCTTTTCAAGTTCCATGTTGAGAACATGCTTAATGCTCTTAATACCAAGAAGGTTGTTGATGAGTATTGCAAGCAGTTATGGAAGGAATACAAGTATATATTCTTATTTTTTCTTACTAAAAATACATTGTTTCAAATAAAAATTTCTCAAAATTTTCTTTTAACGAATCTAATAATTTTAAATGCTTTATACGTATCATATTATGTGAATTAATAATTTACTTTTATCTATTTAGCATTCATAATATAATTAATATATTTATAACTATCATCTTTAATATTCCATGATATTTTTCCATAAGGAAGAGATGCCAACAAAATTTCACATGGAGAATGATCAATTGGGTTACACATCCACCCTACACATGCAATTACACTATATTTCAAATTAAAATTATTAAATAATCTTAATACCGATAATTGCAAATCTGTGTTACCAGATGGTCCAGAAATATAATCTTGATCGTATTTTTTCATTAATTTAATATAAAAATTTTCTTCATTTATTTTCCAATATCTATATCCAGTCATCCATGGTAAATATTTATCACTTTTTTTTAAACTCATATACTTTATTTCTCTAATACTTAATGGTGGGTATACGTCGTATTTTTTTACCTTATAATTTTTATTATTTTTTCTAGGCTCTCTTAAACTATCAAGCATTGGAAAAGTATTCATGCGCGAAGCTGAAACACTACCATCTTGTGATAAACTAATAAATTTACATGGTAATATACATTCATCGCATTCTATAATATACTGTTGTAATTCTTTGATATCACTTATCCCAGTTAATTGATATAAACGTTGTGTTATTTTATTCTTTTGTTTTTTATTAATTAACTTATTATTTTTACAAATTGCCCATATTATAACATTACATGCTCTCATAGAAAAATTCATTATTATTGTCATTTGCTCTCTTAAATTACCATATTCTATAACATCAATTAAATCATCACTTGATGTTTGACCAGCTGACTGTATATTACTACCATTTGCATTACCACTCAAATAATATTTTAAAGTATCTAAGAAATCTATTTTTTTATCTTTTGAATACTGAAATATCAAATCTTTAATTAATTTACATACGTCACTTATATATTTAATTGTTTTTTTATCGTCACAACATTTAATACTTATCGCTTTGATTTTTTCAATATTCATTCTTCATTCTATTATTTTAAAATAAAAAATTGATATAAATAATTATTATGATTTAGCAATCAAGTTTAATATATGGAATGTACTAAATGCCATACAGTTAAAAATTTTGAAGAATTTTCATATAAAAATGTAAGTGATAAAATCTATTATTTATATTGTGATTTATGTAGAAAAAAAACGCAGGTAATACAATCAAAATATAAAGAAAAGGCTAAGGAAAATTACAATTTAAAGAAAAAACAAAATTCTGTTCAATGTGACTGTGGAATAACATATGTATGTTTTAGAGATTATCACATATATAGACATATAAACAGTAAGAAACATAAAAATCTATTAAAATCTGACGTGGATGCTAATTTATAATTTTAAAGAAACCTTATTGCTTTTAAATATAAAAGGTGTAATACATTTTGGAGCACATAATTGTGAAGAGATAGATTTTTATAAATCCATTGGCATTAATGACATTTTTTGGATTGATGCTAATCCAAAACACGATAATATCCATAAATATTTAGTAAGTGATAAAGATGATGAAGAATACATATTTAATATATCTAATAATACAGAATCATCATCTATGTATAATATGAAATTACATTCAACGAAATATCCAGATATTATTTATGATAATACTGTTGAATTAAAAACTAAAACAATTGACACAATATATATTCTTAATAATATTAATAATAAAAAATATAATATGTGGAATATTTGCATACAAGGCGCTGAATTAAAAGCATTACATGGTGGTATTAATAACATTGATAATGTAGATGTAATATTTACAAAAGTTTACAATAAAGAATTATATGATAATTGTCCATCAGCGCATGATATTGATATTTTTCTATTAAAATATAATTTTAATAGAGTAATTACTGAATATACAATTAATGGATGGGGAGTAGCATTATATGTGAAAAAAAATGTTGCTTATAAGTATAAAACATAGTAATAATGCCTACCGGTGGTAGTGATTGTGGATGCGCACAAAATGGCGGTAAGAAGAAAGGTGCGTCTAAAAAGCGTGGATTATCTGATTATAATAAATTTATGAAAACTGAAATACAAAAGGTAAAAAAAGAAAATCCTAAATTAACCCATCAGCAAGCTTTCAAAAAAGCTGCTAGTAATTGGACTGGGAAAAAATAAATTATTTTTATTAACTTATATTATTGATAGATAAATGAGTAAAAGATTTATTCCCCCTCAGAAAAAAGGATATACTGTTTATTCTATATCTAATTGCAAATACTGTATGATGTCATGTGATATAATAAAGTCTAATATAAAAATAATTAATTGTGATGATTATATATTAACTTTGCGTGATAGAGATGTATTTTATAAAAAAATACAAAAACACACAAAGATTAAATACATACATTTTCCTATGATATTTAAGGATGGTAAGTTTATAGGTGGGTACAAAGAGCTAATATCTTAGTCAAGGTCGGATAGTGTGTCGTAGTCTGATGGGTCATAGAAATTATCATATTTGTCATCAGTATCAGATGTATTGTCGTCTTCTACGACGAGAGAAATATTACCGAATGTCCTGCGGTTGATTTTTTTGACTTTTTTAACCTTAAAGATGTCGTACTTCTCACTGTTGCTTCTGGTTACTGAAAACATTGATTTACTGTCTTAGTTTGATGTCGTGTTTAGGGAATTTGTTTCGCAAATATTGTAGTCGCTTTTTCTTGTTAATACTTAACTAAAACAGAATAATCAATTTTTTATTATATCTGTTCATTTTTATTCCCGAATGTTGATTCACCATTATAATATATATACAAATATCCATCTTCGTTTTTCATATGTTCATATAAATATGCCATTGTTGATGTTAATGGTGGTAGAATATTTTCAACAAATACAAATATGGCTTGGTCTGCTTCAATTTTAATACGTTTTCTTATGATAACTATAAACTGACTAAGTGTCATATCAACAGGAGCAAGATATTTATTTTTATCAATATCATTTAAATTAGAACCCGCAGTTTTTTTTACAATAATAGGAACACGTTCTGGATATTTCTCTCTAATTTTAGTAGTTTCACGTATTCTATGTTTAATATCACTTGAAATCATACGAATTTCTATAATAATATGTATATTATTATATTTTTAAATAAAATAATATATATTAATAAAAAGAATAGGATGTCTTAGCTTTAATGATAAAGTTTGTGGTAAACAGTATATATTTACAGATGATTAAAAAAATTTCTTGGAAATCAAGATATATATATAAAATAAAGGAATACCGTAAATAGTGTATTCAAAGCATAAAGGTAAGTTAATTACTGTCAAATATTATAAGGCTTATAATAAATGTCACATCAAGTAAACCAGAAGAAGGTTCATAAAAAAGAGTACATAATTTTATTTTTCTAATGATTTTTATAAATTTTATGAAATTCAATAAATTATATAAATTATGTACTCAATATATTATATAAAAGATACATAATATTTAAATTATAAATGGGAAATTTTAAATTATATGATACTCTTGGTATAGAAAAGAATTCTTCTGATAGTGATATTAAAAAGGCTTATCATAAACTTGCTATGAAATATCATCCAGATAAAAACAAAGATAATCCAGAAGCAGAGCAAAAGTTCAAGGAAATATCAAATGCATACAATGTATTAAGTAATAATCAAGAAAGGCAAAAATATGATATGTGTGGTGATGAAAACTATAATAATAGTGGTAATGACACACCTATGAGAAATCCTCATGATATATTTGAAGCAATTTTTAGAAATCATGGTAGAAGTGGTTTTGAAGATGATTTATTTGGTAATATTGGAGGATTTGGCAGAGGAGGAAAGCAAGGAAGACCAGCGAAAGCTGGAACAATTGAAAAAACATTTAATTTAACACTTGATGATATTTATAATGGTGTAAAGAAGGAACTCAATATAAACATACAAAAATATTGTTTAGATTGTAATATCACATGCCCAGATTGTGATGGTAAAGGCAGTGTTCATAGAATACATAATATGGGTATAATACAAACAGTATTTCAAACAACATGTAAACAATGTGATGGAGAGGGTAATATAATAAAGGGAAAAATAGGGTGTAAAATATGTAGCGGTAAAGGATTTTATAATAAAGAAAGAAGGGCTACTCTAATTATACCCAAGGGTGTAGATGAGAATTATAAAACAGCTTTTCCAGAATTAGGAGAGCAACCAAAAACAAATGATGTAAAACCAGGTGATTTAATTATTGGTATTAAAATAGATAAACATAGGTATTTTGAAAGAAAAGGTGACGATTTGTATTATAAAAAACAAATATCATTTGTTAATTCAATCGTTGGAGAAAAATTTAAAATATCATATTTCAATGAAATTGTAGAAATAGATACTATGAAATTTGGTGTAGTACATAATTCTAAGAAATATTTAGTTGAAGGCAAGGGATTGCCAACATTGAACGGGAAAAGTAAAGGAAATATGTATATTGAATTTGTTATTGATTATCCAAAAATTAAAAACATAGAAAAAGTAGATAAATTACGCGAAGCATTAAATGATGTATTTATATAGTTGCGCTATTTTTATTGTGTTCAATCGCATATAAAATATTATATATTGGTGATAATTCAGTTGTATAATCAAAACCAAATTTTTTAACAAACTTAGCTAATTTCTTAGCATAAACATTATCTAATATTTTTCTATTATCTGGTGTTGCAACAATATATAAATAATTATCATCAGTAATTATTTTTTTATTTATATAAAATAGTTTTCCTCCATTATCATATTGTAAGAAACTAGTATCTAATTTTTCTAAACTAAAATATGAGAATCCGTTGGATAAAAAAGATTTATCGGAATTATAATCAGAAAAAATAAGACCTTCAACATTTTCTGGTTTACCAAAATATACATTAGTAATTTCTTTTATAAAATTATACTCAAAACATATACTATAATTATTAAGAATATCATTTGCCAATTTTTTTTGTATTATATAAACTCTATAAACATAGGGATTTTCATATGATTTATTGATTTGTATTGTATCTTCTATCTCTCTACATCTTTTTATTTTGCTCGCATCTCTGTAAACTAAATCTCTATAAAATATATATAATATAACAATAACAATAAATATAAATAACAAATTAATAAAATGTTGATAATATGGTATTTTATATGTATTATTTTTAATTAATGATAGAGTATAAAATACATATTGAGATTTCGCCTCAATATTTAATAATATTTTTTCATATGCGTCAAATATTAAATTGACTAAATTACTATTACTCATTATAATCTACTTTTATAATGATATTTTATCTTTATTTTTATTAGCAAATAGAATATTATATATAATTGAAGTATTATAAGATTTATTTTTAGAAAACTCTTTTGTAAATTCTATTAATTTATTTGCTGTATATGTTTTTATAATTTTACCATCCTTATCTACACATACAAATTTATAATTAGAACTATTTAATGATTCCATATTGATATTATCAATTGACATTCCATTCATTGTATTTAAATCGAAATAGTTGAAATTTTTATAATTACTTTTATTTTGCTTATACATTAAAGCTCTTTTATATAATTCTGAATTTTTAATTAGATTTATTTTGGCTAATTTCATCGTTTTATATGATGAAATTTCTAATAATAAATTTAATTCATTATATAACATTTTAATATAAGTTTTAATTTTTTCAATATCACTTGTATTTTCATATATTTTATTATTGTATTTACTAAATAATTTGATTGCTTTTTCTGCTTTTTCAACATCATATATTTTAATAAATTCAATAATTTCATTTTTAATACTATTATTATTATCAAATATATCAATTAAAATAATATTGAGATTTTTATCGTTAATTTTATCACTTTTATTTACTAAATCATATAATTTATTATAATTATTTAAATATTTATTTTTAATATTTTGTTCATTACCATTACTCTCTACATTTTCTAATATTTCCACAATATTTAATATTTTATCATATTCAGGTCCCATTGAATTGAATACATTATTGTCTGATCCATTATCTGTACCATATTGTATTTTAGTTGTTTTAGATTTAAAATTATAAACTATTTTAATTAAAAAATTATGTGATGATAAAGATATTTTATTATGATTAATTATTATAATATTATATATATATGGTGTTTTGCTAACCTTGTTTTCTTCGATTATATTTGTTATATTATTACAATTTGATATCTTTATGGCCTTTTTATAAACGGAATTCCAATATAATACAATTGATATTATCATAACAATAAATATAAATGTAAAATTAAATAATATATCATAATATTTTATATTTGATTTGTAAACATCATATAATTGATAATGTATTGTGTAATAATATAACTGTAAAATATTTTGTTCTTTTATATAAGTATAAATATATGCAATTACTATTAATATTGCAACAGCAAATATTAGATACTTAAATATTTCCATACTCTACTTTTAATAAGATATAAAAGACTTTAAATATTATTTTTTTTAGATACCATTGATTGTAATGATATTTTGCTAGTTACTGTATTATTATCACCAATAATACTTGAAATTTCATTATCATCCATATCAGGTGTTATTATTTTTAAAGTTTTATACAAAGCTGCTTCGTCGCTATGTTTATAACTTTTATATGCACCAATATAGTAATTATCTTTCATTTTATAATAATCTTTTAAATCATTATAATAATCATCATCAATATGCTCTTTATTTTCAGAAAAATTCTCAACAACTTTTTTATCAGTAAATTTTTCTAATAAATTATTTCTATATTCTTTCATAGAATTTTGCAATATTGAAATTAGTTCATTACTATATTTGTTAAAAATTTTTTTAAAAGGGATTCTATTTAAAATAGCATTAAATATTGGAGTTAATTCTTTAAATGGTGATACTTTTTTTAAAAAAAAAGGGAAACCCCCTAATATTAGCCAAATTATCATTAAAAATAAAATTACAATAGTAATTATAAAAAACAGCCCTGCCCATATAACCATCATTGGCCCTGCTGTGATAAAATCATAACCATGTGAAAGTGGCCCCATAATAGGTGAATTATAACTTATTGAATAATCCTTTGTTTCTTCAAAAACATAAGTTACCTTTATAAATATCCAAAATATACCAAATAGTATTTTTGATATCAATATATATAGGCAAAAAATCCATAAATATACCATGATATTAACAATATTTAATTTAGCTGCCATTTTTTATAATGCTTCTTTAATTAATTAAAGTATAATTATTGTGTATCAATTATATATGTCAGTGTTTTTATTAATTCAATATTTTGTTTTTCAAGATAATTTAAATAAACATTATATTCTTGAATAATTTCAGATATTAATTTATCAATAATGCATTTATAATCAATATAATTGATCTTGAATTCTTGGAATATATTATATATATTTTCACTGAACATATTATTATATTTTTTTTCTTTTATCAAAGATATTATATCAGATTCAATATATGTGAGTTTTTTTATAGCATCTTGATTGCCATAAAAGTTATCATTTATAATATTCTCAAATTTATTATTAATAATATCAATAAAAGACATATATGTCTAATATCAAAGATATTGTGACATTAATATATATCAATCTTCATTTTTTTATTTAATGAGAACAAATTATATAAAAATTGATTATTAACCATATTATAAGGTTAATTAAATAATGTCTTTGAAAAAAGCGTGTATCAATTGTCCTAAGATGTTTTACACAGGAAATGAACAATCACCACTACACTTTGGATTGTCAGCAGAAGGTTACGAGTTAAATGCTGCTATGGAAGGGTTTGATAAACAATTATGGATTGTTGATGTTAAAAATGGAAAAAAAGTATGGATAAGAAAAGATAGTATTATAAGAATTACAAAAGAAGAACCATTGATTAAAGACAAAGAAGAACCAAATAAAACTCTTGATATAAAAGATAAAAATCAAAATAGTCCAACCGATTACAATATTTATATTAAATATAGATTATTTGTCCTCAAAAATGAACCAAATGAAAATACAAATAAAAGTAATTTTGATTTAGTCAGACAAGAATGGCAAGATATCAAAAAAGATAATAATAAGTTAAAAGAAATTATGAAAAGTGCAAAAAAATGGTTTGAAGAATCAAAAGATACTTTGCCGAAAAAATCTAGACAAAAAGCAAGTAAAAATTGATAGCGTCATATATTTAAATATAAGACATATAATAACATTTATACTAATGAATATCGTATCTTTAAACAAGAATAATAATATTATTCTTATTGATTGCAGCTACTATATTTTTCATAGATATTTTGCAACATTTAGATGGTTCTCTTTTCAAAAAATAGAAATTGATATTAATGATATTGTTGAAAATGATATATTTATAAATGCTTTTTATAAACATATCAATAATGATATTAAGAAAATATGTAAATATTGGAAGACGACTAAAGATAATATAGTACTATGCAATGATTGTGTAAGAAGCGATATTTGGAGAAATGATTTATATGATAAATATAAATCTACGCGAACACAGAAAAATAATTTTAACAAAAAAATTTTTCAAATATTTGGCGAATATATTAAGCATTTGGAAATTAAAAATCTATCATCAGACCGTCTTGAAGGTGATGACATAGTTTACATTACGCAAAAAAATATTAAAAATTCTACAACAAAAAATATTGTTATAATTACAAATGATAACGATTTCCTACAATTAGTAGATAAAAACGTAATTATTTATAATATGCAATTCAAAGAGTTGAAAAAGCGAGGATATGATGACCCAAAGATTGATTTACAATTTAAAGCTATATATGGTGATCGTAGTGATAATATTCCAAAAATTTCGAGTAATATAACAAAAGATAAGGCACTTATGTTAGCGAAAATGACTGATGATGAACGAGAGAAATATTTAACAGAAAATAACATAATAGATAAATATAATTTTAATTTATCTCTTGTATCTTTTGAGAAAATCCCAGATGAATATATTGCGAAATATAATGAAAATATCTCTATAATTTTGGCATAAATATGTTATATTATAATTAAAAATTGATTGTTGTATTTATTTTATATTTTATTATCAAAACAATGATGAATAAAGTATGCAACCTCGTACCACAGAATAGTACTCCCGAATATGAAATTGCCAGGCTCGCAACTTGTAACTGTTGCTCAGCACACAAAAATAACAAACCGAGTGCTCTCGGTCCATGGATAGAACTTCAAATGGGTCATGCTAATTCGGATATCACAAATAAGGATAAATTTGGTTTAATAAAATGTACTTGTGATTGCCGACATAAAGCCAGGTTTATCTGTCGCAAATATTGTATTGCATAATTATATAATATATGTGTATATGTGTTATATATTTTTTATATAAAGTGATATTTATTAATATCATTAAATGATTTTAAAAAATATTAATTTATTAGTTACAGGAGGTTGTGGATTTATTGGTTCAAATTTTTGTAATTTTATTTGTGATAAAGTTAATAAATTAGTTATAATAGATAAAATTACTTATGCAGGTAATAAAGACAATATTAAAAATATTTTAAATAAAAATGATGTAATATTGATAGAAGAAGATATAATATATCATAATTTTCAAAAAACATATGAAAAATATAATATAAATTATATTGTTCATTTGGCAGGGGAAACACATGTTGATAAGTCTTATAGTTGTTTGAATAATTTTATTAATAATAATATTACAGCGACACATATACTTTTAGAATCATTGAAGATTAATAAAATACCTATTATATTTTTTTCAACTGATGAGATATATGGTGAATCTAATAATAATAAGTTTTTAGAATCAGACCATTATAACCCAACAAATCCATATGCTGCTACAAAAGCAGCTGCTGAATTATTAATTAATTCATATATTAAATCTTATAATATTAATATAATTATTGTTAGATGTAATAATGTTTATGGACTTAATCAACACAATGAAAAAGTAATACCATGTTTTATTAATAGCGCATTAAATAATAAATCTCTAAAAATTCATGGTAGTGGTAATAAAATAAGAGATTTCGTATATATTGATGATATTATAGATGCTATTATAATATTAATGAATAATGGTGTTAATAACGAAATATATAATATTGGTTATGAAAATCCTATATCAATCTTAGAATTGGCAAATTTAATATTAAATATAACAAAAAGTAATTCTAAACTTGAATATATTGATGATAGACCATTTAATGATAATAGATATAATATAAATAATGATAAAATTAGCGAATTAGGCTGGAAACCTAAGCATTTAACAAAAGAAAGTTTTATAAATAACATAATATATTTAATAAATAATAAATATGATAATAATTAAAAAAATCATTGATTTAACTAAATTTGAATTAATAAAATGCAATAGTTTAATAGCACAGAATTTCGCGTCTAATCGTATAAATACATATGAGTCGGCTTTGCTTTATAAAGTTAAAAATAATATTGTAGGGTTTTTAGGAATTAGCCATGATAATTATTTAAATCAACTTTGTGTTGACTTTAATTATAGAAATAGAGGATATGCGACAAAATTATTAAGTACAGCTTGTGATATATTGGTCGATGTAGTATATTTATTTGTTGATAAAAATAAATATACTACTGAAAAACTTGTTAATTTTTATAAAAAAAATGGTTTTTTAATTAAATATGAAAATGATATAGAATATAAATTGTTTAAATTATGTATATAGTAAAATATTGTTATTATGTGTAAAAATTGATTTATTTATTTATTTTTATAATATTAACTATGGAATATATTAATGTTTACATCGATGGCTCTTGTGTAAATAATGGTAAAGAAAATGCGTGCGCCGGTTATGGTGTATATTTTAAAGAAAATGATAGTAAAAATGAATATGGTAGAGTAGAAGGAAAACAAACTAATAATACAGGTGAATTAACAGGTATTATTAGAGCATTAGAAATATTGAGTGATGTTAATATTAGAATAAATATTTATACAGATTCAGAATATGTTATGAAATGCGCAGGATATTATGTAGCAAGATTGGCAAAAAATAATTGGAAAACGCAAAATGATAAAGTACCACCTAATTTAAAATTATTGAAAAAATTGTATGAACTTATAAATAATAAAGAAAATGTCAAGTTACATCATATTAAAGCACATACTAATTTACAAGACGAACATTCTGTTGGTAATTATCATGCTGATAGATTAGCTAATTTAGCAATAGGAGTTAATATTGAAAATAAAGTACACAAAAATAAGAACTATATTTCTGTATCATATATTCATAAAGATGAAATTAAAAAATTAGGAGCCAAATGGGATAAAGTTGAAAAAAAATGGTATTATGAAGATGATATTAGTGATGAAAGCAAAGTTGCTATCAATTTAATAGAATTGTCTTGTGTAGAAAATAAAGAATTACCATCAATTATAGAAGAGTCTGAAATTAAATATATCAAAATTCCTTATAAAAATAAGGATCAAGCAAAAAAATTAGGATGTCGTTGGGATCCTAATTTAAAATCATGGTATTATTTGTCAAATAACATAAATAAAGATATTATTATTAAATTAGGAAATAATATCTAATTATTCTCAATTACCCTTTTAATATAATTAATATTTATTATTGGTAATATTGGACAACATTCCCATAAGTGTATTTTGAGAAAAGTTTGTATTTTATATTTAACAGGATACATATGAAATAAACCATGATATTTATCTTCCATATATTTTTTATAATTAGCTTTCAAAAGATGAGAACTTTCTTTTGGTAATACTATAAGTAATTGTATATTTGGAGAGACAAAGTTAGTATTTTTATCAATTATTGGTTCATCGCATGCGATTGAATGATTTGTCAAATCTTTCAATGTTGGTGGGAAATTATAGGGATAAAACCATTCACAATCTATATCATTACCTCTATAATATGAATATACCCAATAAATACCCTTGATATAGTTATCACACGCATTAAATACAACTGTGGAATCTAATGTAATATTATTATCAAATATTTGCTTGTAATATTCTTTATGCCAATTTCCTGGATTATCATAAATATAATATGTCAATATATCCTTGTGTTTTAATGCATAACAATCACTTGGTAATTTATCTTCTCCTATAATTTTTTTATTGATATATTTCTCACAAATATAGTGCATATCTTTATCTTCGGATACTGATAAGAATTTAAATATATTTTTCAATGTATTATAATTAATTTTACCATTATTAACTAGTAAGCCATTTTGCTCAATTGATTTTTTTGTTGCTGATACTAATTTATCAATACCATCAGTTTTAAGTTCAACAGTTAGTAAATGTGGAATGAAATCGTTTCCCAATATTGAAGTCATTGTGCAATATGTTTCTATGATGTCAATATCATCGCAACTATCATATGATATTTCCAAATTCCATTTTTCTTTAACTTCACATAAGATAGCCTTTTTTAGATTATCTATATTTAAATAATTGAATATAGTTTTACCAGTATCTTTATCTTTTGTTTCACGCATAAGATATATATTATCCTTATGTGAAATCAATGATAATATAATTAAATCAGCATCTAAACCGTTAATAATAATATTATTATATTCTTTTTCATCTTTAAGTTTTCTAAATATTTTATGTTCTCCTTCACCTGTTTCGTCACTACCACTATATATCAATTCAATAGAATATGTAGAATATCTTATTTGTTTAGCTACAAATACATTCAATTTATTCATAAATTGAGTTCCAGGTGTAATTGCATTTGTATCCCATTGAGGTTTATCTGTTATATATTTATCATCTATTTTATTTCTAAGTATTGATAAGTAACGTCTTTTTCTTTGTTGAATCATTTTGGCAGCAGGAGCAACTCCATCTGCGCAAATTATATATTTTTTTGCCTTATACTTATCAATATAAGATAATATTTTATTCCACACACCTTCTATAATTTTATCTTCAATATTAACTATATCCTTGTCATATATAATTTCATGTGCAACATTATGAATAATACCATTAAAGTCAATACAATATATATCTGTATTTTCTGGTATTTTATTGCTTACAATATTATTATATTTTTGTGATAATTTGTAAAAATAATAAGGTATTCCCATTTTATATTAAAACTATTAAATATTTATATGATAATCATTTTTTATTTTTCTTGATATCTAATTAGAGAATATAATGTATAAAAATAGTAGCCCACAAATAAGTTTAAATGCCTTATTTTTCGGTTCTGAACAATCCAAATATGCTGGTGTTGCATTATTTGGAACAATATTTATATTATGTTTAGCTATATTATTTTCTAATAGCAAAATACCAATCGATCAAAGATTAGCATTTGTAATATTTATAATGCTTGTATCTATACCATCTATATTAATGTCCTTATTTGAATTAACATGTATTGTTACTGGTGGTAATATAAAATATAGATGGTGGTGCTGGCTATTAGCCTGGATAGTAGCAGTTATTATAATATTATATTGCTTAATGATTGTTATATCATTAATTATGTCGATGGCAAATTTTGATATAGCGAATCAAAGAGTTGAAAATAATGAAGATAATAAAAAAATAGATCATAAAACTGCTGATGAATATGCAAAAAATGTAATTAAACAATATGAAGATGAAACTACTAATATATCAAATAAAGAATATTCTAATGAAAATGGTGGTGGTGGTGATTCTCATCCCCCAGTTAAGGAGAGATATGTTGACCTTCCTAATAAAAAAATATCAAATGAATATTTTTCAACACAACCTAAAAATATGAATAATTTAACAGGATATGATGATAAAGATAATTTATATTCTTTAAATTAAAATTAATTTAATCAATATTATTTTTTTTTAAATATATTTAAGAAATCATTTAATATATTACTATAATGTTGTATAATGAAAAAAAAAGATGATGAATCAAGTAAAAAAAATAATTATTTTAGACCTCAAACTTGTAGAAATTGCGGGTTAAACGGGCATTTATACAAAGATTGTCCACATCCAATTATGAGTTTTGGTATAATTTGTTATAAAATTATAAAGAATGAAGTAAAATATGTAATGATACAGCGAAAGGATAGTTTATCTTTTATGGAATTTGTAAGGGGAAAATATAATGCCGATGATCACAATTATTTAAAACAGCTAATTGAATATATGACAGAAAATGAAAAACAAATGATTATGAATAATAATTTTGATCAAATATGGAATTATACATGGTGTCAGTCTCCTCATACTAATTTTAAACAAACCAAAGAATATCTTGATTCAAAAGCTAAATTTGAACATAATATGAGTAATAATTACTTAAAAACATTATTAATTTGTAAAAATACAAAAAATAATGAAACAGAACAGGAGTGGGGATTTCCAAAAGGAAGAAAAAAAATTAAAGAAGCCGATATAGATTGTGCTGTAAGAGAATTTTGTGAAGAAACACAATTGTATAAAGATGATATTTTAATTGATAAAAATGTTATACCTTTTCAAGAAATATTTTTTGGCACAAATAATGTATTATATAAACATGTATACTATATCGCAAAAATAATTAAGGATGATGCTAAAATACATATTGATAATACATGTTTAGAACAAGTTAGGGAAGTTAGAGCTTTGAAATGGTTTTCATATGATGAAGTTTTAATGAGAATTAAAAATCATAATGTAGAAAGAATTAAAATATTCAAAAAAGCACATAGTATAATAAGTGCATTATTATAATATATCTTTATTTTTAATAGGATAATGTTAAAAGGCAATACCGCCCAGCAAAGAATTTGTCCAGAGGGAAAAGAAATTAATCCTGTAACGGGAAGATGTGTTAAGAAATGTGAAAAAGGTAAAGTAA
>Ga0075473_10000060_pt1 | contig 37215 bp, 52 predicted proteins | sample DEB19_08_DNA_FD_76340 | JGI IMG/M metagenome (GOLD analysis project Ga0075473, IMG submission 76340) | Aqueous microbial communities from the Delaware River and Bay under freshwater to marine salinity gradient to study organic matter... | ecosystem: Environmental > Aquatic > Marine > Coastal ... | reverse complement strand
GCCGACATTGGCAGTTGGCGACGTGGTGGATCTGCGAATTGCGGCGACAGTCTCGTCAGTGGCAGATACCGAGGTCATCTGGAGCGACACGAAAGACCTGGTGATCGACTCGGCGGGATTAGCCGATGCCAATATGGTCAAACTCGGACCTACCGGAAACGGAACGGCACAGACGGCAAGAGATATCGGCGCGAACATCGATGCAGCTATTTCAACTCGCTCAACGTACGCAGGTGCTGACACTGCTGGAACGACAACGCTGCTTGCAAGGCTGACGAGCACACGGGCAGGGCTGCTCGATAACTTGGATGCAGCAATTACCAGCCGGATGGCAACATTCAGCTATACGACACCGCCAACATCAGAGGCGATCGTGACGGCTATCATGACGGACTTGCTGTCGGGAACGGACTTCAATACGACCGGCAGTTTTGGAAAACTTGTCAAAGACTACCTGGATGCTGCTGTTTCGTCACGGCTTGCGACCACCGGATACACGGCTCCAGATAATTCCACAATCAGCACGATTTCCGGCAACATCGGAACAGCAGGCGAGGGACTCACTGCGATTGGTGACACCAGAATCGCAAACCTTGATACAACGGTTTCATCGCGGTTGGCGTCGGTGAGTTACACGGCACCGGATAATACCGGAATTGCATCGGCGGCGAGTTCAGCTAGTTCTGCGGCGGCATCAGCATCGACAGCAGTAACGCAAGCAACAAACGCGGCAACACAAACCACAGCAGCGAACATTCGCTCAGCAGTAGGATTGTCAGCGGCGAATCTGGATACGCAAATCGGCGACTTGCCAACGAACTCGGAACTGACAACCGCAATCACGGCACTACTCACGACACAGATGACAGAAGCCTACGCAGCAGATGGGACCGCTCCGACATTGGCACAATGCCTGTTTTTGATTCAGCAGTCGCTGCATGAGTTCTCGATCAGTGGGACTGCGAGGACAGTCAAAAAGCTCGATGGTTCAACGACTGCTGCGGTTTTTACTCTTGACAGTGCCACGTCACCAACATCCACCACGAGGACAACGTGAGTATATCATCAATTGTCGTTCGCGGATTTGGTTCGTTCGGTAATGGGTTACTGGCGATATTGGGATTCGGCGTGCCAGTGCCGATTGGTCCGGGTATTTGTGGTGATGGGGCATCCTTTACGCAAGAAGGATGTAATGGATCGATTTCGATATCAGCAGTGACTTCGGCGATTCCACTGTCGGCGTCCGGGGCGGTGTGTTTTCAAGGTGCTCACGACGGCGGCATCGTTCCGCTGATTGACGAAGAAGGACTGTACACATGACCACTGGAATCTACGGCGGCGAGGCATGGGAAGATATCGGGGCGTGCATCATCGCGCGGTTCGCGGCCATTTCAGGAAGCGGTGCAGCATCGCCTGTCGACACGGAAGGCAACTTGATAACGCAATCGGACGTGTCCAGTATTGCCGTCAAGGTCTTCGACGCAGACAAAATGCAGGTGGGATCGACGCTGACACCATCAGCATCGTCAACCGTGTTCGACACGCTTCAAACGTCGGGAACGTGGGGAAACCTCAAGGACGGCGGAAACTTCCGATACACCGTGCCTGGAACGTACTTCCCGATTGGCGGGACAACTAATCGTGTCGAGGTCGTGATAACACTGACAGATGGCAGCAAGTTACCCGCCGTTTGGAATCTGGCGGTCAATGAAATGCTGAGTTCGTGAAATGATTTCTCCGTAAGGGGTTCCCCGGTCAGGGGGTCTTTTTCGCGGCAATCCAGTTCGGGTTCCCCTTCGTCGGATGCGCTGCGGCAATCAATCGCGCCGCCTCCTCCTCGGTGAACACGTATCCGACGCCGACAATCTGCCCGATCTGTTTTTCACGGGCAATCTTCGACACAGATGAGCGGTTGATGCCGATCTGGTCCGCAAGTTGTTTCGCTGAGAATAGTTTCACTGGTGATTTCCTCGTCAGGGGGGTCAAACGATTTCCACCGGAGCGGGGTCGGCTCGCAGGATCTTTCCTGCGTCAGCAACAGCTTCGGCTAATTGCTTCCGACCGTGCCGCATAACGCTCTCGTGCTGCGGTCGGAAATCCCGTCCACGATTCACGGCAGGCTCGCCATATTCCGGCCAGCCGGTCACAAAATCTGCGCCATCCAATGCTGTCAGCTTCGCCATCAAATCAGCAGCATTCAGCCCGACAACAACATCGTCCACGGGTTCCTCCCGCCCCAATTGCGACCCCGCGCGATACATGACGTGAGCGACAATCTTGGCGGATGCGAGCAGATACAGCACGATCCAGAACGCTTGGCGACCACCTGGCGGGATTTCCCCGGAAACGGGTGCCGCGTTTGAACTGCGGGCGATGCCGATCCGGGTTCCAGTGATCTTAGCGGGTGGCTGGTCGGTTCGAGACAGAATGAATTCTTGCATGGTTTCGCTTTCTGTTTCAGGTCAGTGGTTTCTTCGGAAGGGGGGTTGTGGTGTCGTCCGGGATTTCTCCGCGAGGGGTGTCCGCGAGAATGATATCCGCCACGGCAGCACGATCCATCCACCAGATACGCTTTCGGGTCGTATCGCACTGGTGGCATTTGTGGCGACTTAGGATATCCGCGCACCGATTGGAGTCTACTGGACTGGCGTTTGTGCGGAAAAATGAGCAATGCCCGCAGGCGAAGATGAGAGCCTGGATTTGCAACTGTAGCCTCCTGTTTAGGTGTAATGGCGTCCGTTCCCGCCGTTCCAGTGGGAACGAACGGACGTTGACGTCGTGGCAGTGATTCCCCCGCGACGGGTTGTGACTGGATTTCTCCGGCAACGGGGTCGGTAACAACTTCCCCCGTAACGGTATCGGCAACGGTTTCCACGGCAAGGGGTGTGTCGAATTCGTCCGGGTTGAAACTGCAATCGGCGTCCGTGAATTCGTCCAGGTCGCCATCACTCCATTCAGTGAACTCGGCGTAGTGTGAGTTGAACCGGCTCGCCCATCGTGCCGCAAGATCAGCGACTTCTGCCGACGATTTCGCGAGTCTCGGCAGTGGACCGCGTTTGATAAGTTCCCACACCGCAGGCGATGCTGAATCGTCGCGTGGATCTAATCCTAGTTCCGGGTGTTCAAACGCGACGGTCCGCGCGTGGCAATCGAATCCTGGACGGGTGGAATAGTCGAATCCCGCATCCTCCCATAGATTGCACCGTTTCGCGTTCAATCGGGTGAGATAACATGCGCGGATTCTTGCCGGTTCTGTCAGTTCGCGTTCTGCCGTCAACTGGCAATGTGCATCAGGCATCAGAGCGATAACGTCGGCAACATCAACGCCATATTGCTCGGCAGCGACTTTTGCGGATTCGGTGATTCGTGTCATTGTGGGACCGCCTCCCCATGCGCAATGACTTCAAACGGAATTGACGCGGGAATTACATCGCGGACACCATTCGACAGATAGTGAATGTGCAGCAGCGACATTAAACCCGCCAACTGATGGTATCTGTCGTATCTGGTGATGCCTGTAATCACGGCGCGATTTCCACGGACAAAAATTAGCGTACCTACGTCGATCATGTTTCGGGTTTCCGGTTTCTGGTGTCGGAGCTGTGGATTATGACTCTAGGCGATTTGGCCGAATGTGTCGCGACAGAAATAAATGAGCGTCGCTGGCGTCGAGTCCAGATTGTTGTGCATTCTTTGTGAATTCGGAGAACGCAATCGATGCGGCATCCTTTGCAAGCACCTCGCATCGATGCCACTTCCATTTAGCCAAAATTTGTCGCACAACGCGATCTTTCGCGATTTGCGTTGGTTGGTCAAAATAGTTCTGGCCAGGTCCCATTAGTTCAACTGCAATGTTGCGACCGATCCAATAGCTGATATCAGCATAGGATTGGCATTGTGAAACTACATGCTCAATAGCATGTTTCGCGCGGCGAAATTCCGTTATTTTGAGAATATCCGTTCTTGTGAATGTCATGCTGAATACCTCCAGAATGCCATCAACGTCGAATTGCGATCGTTGATTTTGGCTACCAAATCCTCAGCCCGACGCAGGTTTATATCGGTAGGTTCAAGAATGAGAATCCTCTTGACGCGACCAACGGACCACGGTGAGTCGTTATGTTTTCTGTGCGCGAATACAATGATTTTCATAGGATTTTCCTGTTTCTCAGTGGTTTCTCGGCAAGGGGTTTCCCTGGAACGGGGGTCATTCTGTCACGGCTCGGTGATAATCTGACGTGTGAGCGAATCCGAGATAACAGCACGAACATCGCGCGGAATAGTTTCCAGTCCAGATCGGCGAATCATCCGACGAATGGGCCGCAAACAATCGTTCATGATCTGCGGTTTCCTGTTTCTGGTTAAGAGTTTCCCTGGAACGGGGTCTAAAACAATCGGGACTGTCCAGCCAATTCGCGCCGGTCTGCGGTGTGTCTATCGAGTTCATCGCCGATCAGCTCAAGCTGACTGGCCTGGAGTGGCGCAGGCGACTTGCTACGCTTTCCGGGTGGAATCATGTTGAACAGCATACGCTGACCATTTGGCAATTCGTCGAACAGACTAGACTGAGTTCCGGCAATTCGTTCGCGTTTCATGGTAGTGGTTTCCTCGGGACGGGGTTTATCGGTTTCGGGTTTCAGGCAAACACTACGTTCGGAACACAAACCGCATCGACGCGGCGCGGAGATTCTGGCGCGTGGTGATTCTTCGTCAATCTCCGCTACGGCATAGTGAAAACCGAGATTGTCAGCAGCGCGGCACCGATTGAAACTATCGGCCAAGTCAAACGCATCGCGACGCGCCATCTCGTGGGTGTGAATATGGTATTCTTGGCGAGGATTGGAGAACACGCCACGCGACACCATGCCAGACCACGCGCCGAGGTGAGTTACTTCGAATCGACCAACGGGATGCGAGCAAATTGCGCCCGGTTCTGTGATGCGTATGATACTGAAAATCATCATTGGAAGTTTCCTTGCAAGGGGTTTCGGGTTTCTGTCGGTGTCCAGTGAATCGCCCGAAGTAAATCAGGCGATTCGGTGGAGATCGTCAAACATTGGCGGAATACAGATCGGCCGGAAGTGATTCCCTCGCAACCCCTACGGCATCGATTACGATCATCTGAACAGATACGCCCGTCCGATTGAATGCGTCAGAACCATTGAACGCCCCTGCTGCTATTGGCGTTGACTCGCCCCCGACAGATTCAAGCCATCGGGAAAACTCGCCATTGAACGCAGCCGAGTTTGCAACCAGTGCGACAAGTCTACCGCCATCAGCAAGCAATCTGTACGCGTGTTGAACGTGCCGCATATCCTGGCCTCGTTCAAATGGGGGATTCATCACGATTCGGTCAAACTTCACGCCCGACAACTCGAGGAAGTCCGCCGTGTCTGCGGAATGCCCTTTGAGTTTCAGGATTTCCACCAGAGATGGGCGAATCTCAATACAACTTAGGGAAACTTCCGCCGTCTCTGCAATAACGTCTGCAATTGATCCAATTCCGGCAGACGGTTCTAGAACAGTGTGACCATCGCGAATATCGGCAGCGGCAACCATATCGGAAACGAGCCCGGCGGGCGTCGGGAAAAACCCCTCAATCTTGACGCCCCGCAAATCGTCAATTTTGCGTTGAATAGCTTCATGGGCGATTCGCTGTGTCTCACTGGCGATGTCGTCCGCAGACTTGAACGATGCGACGAATTGGCGCAATTCTGCAGCCTTTGGCGACTTGCTGGATAACTCGCCAGTGTCGACAAGCGAATAGTACCCGCCAGACGTGTCAACGCGTGTCTTTGTGAGTTCAATGGCTTCCTTTTTGGTGACGATGCCGGCCAGTGATGCCGGGCATACTCCTGCGTCGTGGGCATCTGCCAGAACTCGCAACGCGCGTTGAGCGTCCCGAAGATTGTTTCCATCGTGACGGCGCGAAGCATATTCAACACCCCGCTTTGGTGTCCAATTCTGTGTCATCTCCCGCAATTTGTCGGCAATCGTCGATTCCATCGCGTCAGCCAATGCTCGCAACTTGCCGGGAATTTCTCGGCAAGGGGTTTTTACAGGATCGGCAGGAAGTTCTGCGGGAACGGGTGCCGTTTGTGGTTTATTGTCGAATGTCACGGCAAACGACTGTGCAGCATCAGCAGACCGGAACGCAAACCCGCCTGGAGTAGTTCCCCATTGGCGGGAATACCATCCGCCGCGCAGTTCGCATTCAGCCCGAAACGCGTCAAACGTCGCGCGGTCAAGTCGCTCGGCGGGGATCACGATCCACATATCAAAATCGCGTTTTGTGTGGCGATGTTTTTCGACAGTAGCGCCAGCCACATGCGGGGCGATTTCCACCGTAGGGGATTCCCCGGAAACGGGGTGTTTCGGTGTGCGGGATTTCCTCGCAACAGTATCCACCTTTTTTGGTGCCTCGAAATACTCGCCAGCCATCGGATACGTGGATGATCTGACAACCCATCCAGAGTATCGGCTTCGGCCAAGGTAGTTTCCTCCGCCCATGCTGTAATTCTCGCGATTTTCGAAACTCTCGTGATGGTACTCAACGCCATACGCTTGCGCGAATCTGGTAAAGCACAGATCGTCGTTATTCTTGGCGATCAGATCAGCAACGTATGTCTCTGCGGCTTCTTTCGTCGGGAATTCCATCACTCGATACTGATCGTCGCGAAGTTGCTCCCGATCTGCACAACCATATTTGTCAGGCTGGCTACGGAATGCCGTGACTCGCCATTGGTCGCAGCCTGGAGCGTATTCGGCAGTTGGCGGGAATTCCCCCGCAGCGGCGCGAAGTTGTTTGAATGATTCACGTTTGCCAGTTCCGAAGCCAATGATGACAGATCGACCGGAGCGACAACCCCAATAGTCTGTCATGCTGTCGGATTCGTTGATATGGAACTCGGCATAGATCACTCGTGACGCGCCAAGTTGTTCCATCCGTTCGCGACATTCGTCTACAGTCAACTTTGGGAGTGGACCAACTTCGACGAACGCGGCGTCATCCTCCGTCTGTCGTTCGATTCGAGCGGATTCTGTTTTAATCCACTTACTGACAGCGGAGTCCATGTCCTGGAGTTCCGCCAACGTGGCAAGGGTTTCTCCGGAACGGGGGGCGCTCAACTCGCCGATAAACAATTCTCCGTTGTTTGTCACGCAATTGTAGATCAGTCCACTGCATGGGCCAGAGAAATCACGTTTCGCGAGTCTCTGCAATGCGTTTGCCTCGATATCGTCGTAGGTCAGTGGAATTCCCTCAGAACTGTCGAGGGACAAACCGTATTGAGCGCGTAGGGCAGCACAATTCGAGACTGACAGCAATTCTGCGGAGGACACCGCATTGGTGAATGTCGTGAGTTTCAAGTGAGTGGCGAGCGCGGCGAACAATCCGAACTCGTTAACGGAGATTTGACAGACTGACATGGCGGGTTTCCTTGGTTTCGGGTTTCTGAATTGGTTTCTGTGGAACGGGTAAACTGATTTTGCGGGAACGGGTATTACCAACGTGTGCCAACTGGCGCGGGAAGCCGTCCATTTGCTTGTGCGAATTCGATATCGGCCATGATTTCAGTCCGATTCCCCCAACGGTTCCGGCTTCCAGTTGGAATCATGTTCAGACTGTAGTCGGTCGCATTGTGTTTCTTGACGTAAAACCGTTGGCCGTTTGTTGCTGTGAACTCGGCAAAATCACCAACAATCGTAGGTAGTGTAATCATGTTTCGGGTTTCCTTGAGCTGGAGGTTTCTGTGGAACGGTTCAAGCTGAAATTGGCAATTCAATCTGCCGTGGTGCATCGATTACAACGGAGTTATCCGACTCGCGAATGATGCGAGCGCCGTATCCGTCTGATTTGATCTTGCGTGCAATCGTCAATGCGTCTGGCAATGTTTTGACGCCAGATTCAGACGGATACCATCGCCCACTACTGCCGTGATGTTCAATTCGGTAGCCGTCTGGTGTTTCAATGGAAATGAGTCTCTGACAATCGCAGTAGAACGGTTCGGACGCAACACCGATAACATCGTGGATCGAATGGCAATGGTCGCATTCATATCGTTCGAGAATTTGTGGACGCACGCCAGCTTTGTAGCTTTCCATCCGTCCGCCGCGCCCGAATGGCGATGGAATCCAGCGCTCTTGCCAGTTTGGAATCATGCGGGTTGTTTGGCCGATGTGCATCGTAATTCCTCTGAATGGTTTCGGGTTTCATTGTCCAGGCTGAACAACTCACGGCGCACTCGCGAGAATGCGCCTAGAGTAGGTCAGATTGTTTGTGGAACTTTGCGAACCGTCCAGCTTTTCGGATTTGTCAGCACGTCGACATATTCGTCGGAACGGTGAGAAATCTCGTTTGACTCGCACCTATCGCCATTGCATCGAACAACCTTGCGAACCGAATAGAATCCATCGTCCGAACGATTCAAGACGGTTTTGCGCCATCCGTCCAGAATTACCCGATTGTGAATCGAGATTGTCACGGACAAATCGGTTTCGATGAATTCGATCAGTTTGGATCGTACGCCAATTGCATCACGGATAATCACGCCATCGTCACGCATGCGATAGGTCACCGCGCCGTAGTCTGACGCCAATTTCAACATGCCGTCAAACATGCCAATTGCACAATCGGCTTTATCCCAGCCAATTGACAGATAGTAGGCGCGGCGAGCTTCGATCATTTCAGCGAGTTCGAGAAGAGTCATGGCTTCTGTTTCCTGTTTCGGGTTTCTGTGAGACTATCAAACGAGTTTCGCGACAATCGCGAGAACTGACGATTCGGTATCGTATTTCGTGTCAATGATCTGCTGACGATTCTGATCGTCTTTGCGGGCGAGAACGACATAACGGCGGTCGGCAGCGTAATTCAGTCCGGCTTGTGTTGCTGCCTGGATGACGAAAGAAATAGTGGTCATTTGGTCGCATCCTGTTTCGGGTTTCGTGTTCGGCACTGGTGACAGTATTGTCTATTCGTCCAGTCGAGTCAATAGACGTGACAAGAATTCTGCGGAATTTGTGAAATCACAGTAGAAACGCATGCGGAATAGGGGAATGTGATCGGACTGGACAGTTGGTCTATCGGGAATGCAATCGGCATGCGGTGACAGCTCGCATTGGTCAGGTGAGACTATCTATGCCGCGTTGGTGCAGCAGATCGGTGATAACCAGGTGAATTGCCATTGACGGGCGATACTGTACAAACGCACACTAGACGGGAGGGTGGGGTCAGGGCTGTGCAACCGCCATGCCAAACCGCTCCGTCATCGCGTATAATAAAATCCCGAAAATCGAAGTTTTGGAATGGGCAATAAAAACTCCGGTAGACAGCCTGGCGACGGTCCAGATCAGCGACGGCAAATGTCTCTTGTGTGCGGTACTGGGGTGCCTACGAAGCCTCCTGGGTTGCCAAAAGACGTGTCCGACGCTTGGGACTGGATCGAGCGGATGGTTGCTGGGGTGGTGTTTGAGCAGGATACGCTGACGATTCAGATGGCTGCTGAGTGTTGGGTTGACCACTGTGATTACGTCATCTTGAAACGCGACAACAAGCATGACTTGGAGGAGTTCGATAGGCTGGTTCGTGCTCAACTGGCGATTGACCGGCAGCTTAATGCGTTGTTTGACCGACTCGGACTGAACCCGAAGGCGCGGCAAACGTTGCGAGTTCCGCGTGAGACTGCTGGCGAAAAAGACGATCTGGAGCAACTGATGGCAGAACGGGAGGGTGGATGATCTACGGTCTAGTCGACGGTGTTGCTGTTCCGGTTGTCGATGTCAATGGTTCGGTGATCTCTCGGCAGGACCGGTCGATTCGCGATGTGATTCAAGAGCGAGATGCGGTCGGTGCCAGATTTTTGGAGCGGATCAGAAATGTTCGCGACACGTTTCCGTTTCCAAGTGTTGATGGTTCTGTACCCGGCGACATTCGATTCATCAATGGCAGATGGGTGCTTACAACGTCTGCTCCCAGCGCTAAGTTGACGGTGACGATGGAACTCATGAGAAAACCCGATAATGGCAATCGCCCCAAAACACCGCCAGTTGAAGCGAACGGTCGAGAGTAGTTCCGACACGCGGCGAATCTCGGCGTCGGAGGCTGGCTACGATCACTACTGGACTTCGGTTGTCGCCCCTGCGATTCGAGAACGCGATGGGTGGATGTGTCAAGAATGTTTGCGTGAGGGCGGTCTTGCTCAGGCGACGGCGGAAATGTTGAGTCGGCCAATCGTGACGTGCCAAGAATGTCGCGGTCGAAAACGGAGTTGTGGACTGTGCAGCGGAACTGGAAAACATGCTCGACAACCGCCAGTCGATCACATCAAACCTGGTCATGTTTGCACGCCTGATGAGTTTTACGACCCAGCGAACCTCGAAGTGCTATGCGAGGCTCACAACCAGAAGAAACGGCACAAGGACGAACAGCGGTACGGGAGTGCAAAGCGATGAGAACTGTCGTAATGCCGCTCGCTGGAGATGCCGGAAAGTTTCCGCTGTTCAATCCGGCTGGAGATTTGCAACCGCAACGGCCTGTCATTGTCAAATGGTTACATGAGTGCATTGAGGGCGAATATGACGAGCAATGTTGTCGTGAATACATTCGGGCCGCGTTGGATCTTCAGTTTGTGCAAAGCGTTCATGCTGTGATCGAAAAGTTGCGATTCGCGACTTGGATACGACCAAAAACATCCCATGCGGGATGCCGGGACCATCTTGGCGAATAGCTCTCGTCCAGAACCCCGGCAAGCCCGCGAGGAGGCATTGAATGATTCGAGTAACAATTGAGATTGTTGACGAGGATGGTGGACGGTCTGTCTCCACTCAGGAGGAACCGGACTCAGAGTCGTCTGGCACGCTTGCCACGATGCTTGCGTATGCAATCAACGGGATTCGCCAGCATTTGTGTGGTCGCGTTGAAGATGTTGTCGATATTCTTGACGCGATGATGTCACAGTTGGATCATGAGTATGAGCCAATCATAGATTCGACACGCACGGCCGATGAAGCCGCAGAACAGCAGGAACAGACCGACTCAACATCGCTGGAGTAGCTTCCCAGAGATTGACAATCCGCAATCACCCGCATGGGAGGCCAAGGACGCCTCCAGATCAGCAACGACCACGCTAAAGACGTTCAGGAATACATCGACGGCGTTCTCAACGGCTCCATTGTCACGGGCCGGTTAGAACGCCTTGCGGTGCATCGTCACGTCCGCGACTTGGAGTTGGCGGGTGAGCGTGGTTTCTATTTCGACGAGAAGAAAGCACTGGCGGCAATCGAGTTCAGTCGGTGCTGTAATCTGTTCGAGGGTGAGTGGGCTGGTAAGGCGATTCCATTACGCGCCGAACAGAAATTTATCGTCTGGTGCATTATCGGTTGGCGGCAATCTGTCGATGGTCTACGGCGATTTCGACAGGCCCAGATTGAGGTTGCGCGAAAGTGGGGAAAAAGCCATTTTGCCGCGTATCTCGCCTGCCTGTTCCTATTCTTCGACGATCCGATTGAGCACGGGGCTCAATTGTACGTCGCCGCAACCAAGCAGGATCAGGCCAAACTGGTTTGGAACGCTGCCTACAAGATGATCGAGCAGTCTCCCGCATTGCGGAAGCTGGCGAAGATCACTCCGTCGCGATTGCTGATCGAGTTGCCGAAATATGATTCGACGTTTCGGCCAATCGCTTCCGACTCCAAGACTGTCGACGGATTTAACCCGCATGTCGTCATCAAGGATGAGGAGCACGCATGGCGGGAAATGCACCGTGGTCTAGCCGACACGCTGCAATCGGGTTTCGGTGCTCGTTCGCAACCGATCACGATCACGATCACGACATACGGGGATGATGATTCCCTGATCTGGATCGAAAACCACGATTACGCGGTGGACTGCCTCGAATCGGTGATCGACGGCAACATCATCGACGATACGTGGTTCGCCTTCATTTGTGCGTTGGACTACCGCGACGAAGATTCCCAGCCTGTTGAGTGCTATGGATGCAAAGGCGAATCGTGCCCGTGGTGCGCTGGTTCTGGCGTTCTGCCGATTGACGATCCATACGACGAAAAAACGTGGCGGAAAGCTAACCCTGGCATCGGTTCTGGCAAAGGGTTCACCCCGAAGATCGAGCGAATGCGGGAAGCGGCAAACGTCGCGCGGCAACGACCGGACAAGCAATCTGAGTTCTTTCAGAAGAATCTGAACATCCGCGTCGCCGCAAAAGGAAAAGTAATCAGCCCGGAAGTATGGGCGAAGTCTGCGGGCGAACTCTCGGATCTGACTGGCGTCAAAGGGTACGGCGCAATCGACCTCGGGCGAGTCAACGACTTCGCAGCAACCGGAATGGTGTTTCCGTTCAGTGAGGTTGACGACGATGGCAATGCGTTCGTCAGGTACGAGTGCATGACAAAAGTCTGGACCGTCGAAGATCGCACGCCGGAAATGAGCAAGCCGTTCATCGAACAATGGATTCGTGACGGACACCTGATTGAGCATCGCGGAAATTCCGTCGATTTCATGCTGGTGGAAGAATCAATCCTCGAATGGCATCGCGACTACATTATCGGCGACTGGGCGTATGACAAGACGTTTGCACACCAGTTGGCACAGCGGTTGACGGCTGAAGGTCTGGAAATGTTCGTCTTCGGCCAGTCCCACAAGTTCTACACGGAACCGATCACGGAACTGCTCAAGCTGCTCGGCCAATTCCGCAAGGTGAATGGCGTCGATGTGCCACTGTTCAAGCACAACGGCAATCCGTGCGTTGCGTGGCAGGCTGGAAATCTGATCGTCGACCGCAACAACCGTGGCGAGTCGATGCCGGACAAATCGAACGGCAACAACAAGATCGACGTGATGGTGGTGATCCTGATGGCTCTCAGTGAGTGCTTGTATCACCAGGATGAAAATGTGGACGGTTACTACCTGCACAACAGTCTCGCCATCGGTGGCGGGCCGGCCACATAGCCACAAAAAGGACAAATGTCAACAATGAAGGATGTAATTCACTTCGGGATTTTGCTATCATCCGTCGCCAGTATCGGTGTCGGGTTGTGGCTGATTTCTCCCGCTGCGATGTTCATTGGGATTGGTTCGATACTGCTGGTTGGTGTAATCGTCGCGCGGTGTGGGTGGATGTTTATTCGTCGCGTTGAATAATGAAAACAAACTCGTTCCCGTCACTGGGGGCCGGAAAATCTTGGCGAGTCATGATCGTCCAGACCCGGCCATCCCAGCGACAGGATTGACAATAAACGACGGAACCAGTGACGGGGCATAGGACGCCCCAATGCTTGCAAGACTCGCATCCAACTTCATGCAGTCGCTGATGCCGAGTGCTCCGAGCATGGCGGCATCTTCAGCGGCGTACCCATCCACCGCGCCGTGGGGTGACTACTGGTATCAAACGATGGGCCTGCCAAATGCGCAGGGTGTCGTAGGTGGCGACGAGGCATATGAGTACGTTTCCGCGTGTTTTGCCGCAACTCGATTCTTGTGCGGCATGGGTTCGACTATCAATCTGAATCTGACGCAAAAGGTTCGCAGTTCCAGCGGTGCCATCACGTCTCAGGTTCTGTTCGAAGATCCTCGGCAAAATCTCATCAACGGTGAAGCGAACCGCGAACAAACTGCGATGGCTGCTCGGTCGATGCTGGTCGCGTGGCAGGTCAATCGCGGAACAGGCATGGCGGAAATCGAGCGTGACGCATTCACAAAAGAACCACTGGCGTATCATCCAATTTACCCGACACGATGCCGTCCTTTTTGTTCGCAGTCGGATGGTTCGTTGTGGTGGCATGTGCGAAACAACGACGGAACGGACAGCGATATTCCTGATATCAACATGCTTCGCGTTCCGTACACGATCCTGAGCCGGAACGGACTCACGGGCGTTGGCGTGGCTGATCGATTATTTCAGACTATCGCCCTCGGTCAGAACCTGGACCGCACGGAAAACGATGCGTCAATGTCTGGCGTGCCTCGAATCGTCGTGGAAGTCCCTCGCGTAATGAACATGACGGAACAGGATGCGTTTCGTCGTCAATGGCGAGAACTTTACACTCAGGGCGGCGAACAAGTCGCGATGCTCGTCGGTGGTGCAACAGCAAAACCGCTGTCATGGTCGGCAACCGCATCAGACTTCACGAACCGCAAGGATCGTCACAAGCAAGACTGCGCGATTGCCTACGATGTTCCGCCACTACTGCTGAATCTGATTCTCGACCCGCAAGCGGACCCTGCCAAGTTGCTGATGGCGTTCCAGAAAACATCCCCGAAATGGTTGGTCATGTGGATTCAGGAACTCAATCGCAAATTGCTCACGAAAGAGGAGCGACTGAAGGGATACGAATGGAAAATCGACTTCGCGTCCCTGCTCGAAGCTGATCCTGTTGGGCGGTCGCAATACTACTCTGGACTGTTTCCGCTGGCAGCACTCAGCCCGAACGAAATTCGCGAAGCTGAAGGCAAAAATCCGTACCCAGAAGGCGATAAGCGATTCGTCCAAGGGGCAATGCGGCCAATTGAGGAGCCATACAACGCGAACTCGCCGCAAAACCCGAAAATGGACCCGAAACAGGGCAAAGCAGACCCGCTCAAGGGGCCGAAAAAGCAGATGCTAGCACAGCAGGCGGCGTTGAAAACCGGCGCACGGGCGATGATGGAAGATTGCATCCGTCGAGTCACGCACAAGGAATCAGTCGCCGCATGTCGGGCAGCACGGAAGCCGAAGGAATGGTTTACCTGGGTGGAATCGTTCTACTCGGAGCATGAATCACTCGTTGCCACCGAATTGCGACTACCACTCACAACCTGCCAAGCATTCGGGCTGAAAACGAACCCTGAAACGATGGCAGCGGAGCACGTCAAACAGTCAAAAGACGCTCTAATTGCTGTAGCAGATGGCGACCCGGATAAGTTCGCCGAGCGCGTTGAGTCATTAACGGCGGGCTGGGAACAAAATCGAGCGTCGTCAGTCGTCCAATCAATCGCAGAACTCCAGTAACGGAACAAATACCATGCTCAGTCAACTCGCCGATTTTCTGTCTCAGCCAGTTCTGATGGATGACGGATACGCCAACATGCTGGCACACATCCTCAAAACGGGGAAAATGCCGGTTAATTCCACGCCGATCAAGAATGATGTACGGATGGCAGCGGAAAAACAGGCGTCCGCTGGTCGGTCATCATCCAGCAAAATCACTGTCGTCCTGCCGATCTGCGGAATGATTGACGAGCGTGATTCGTGGATCATGGAATACATGGGGGGCACATCCCTCGAATCAATCCGGGCAGCGCTGGACCTATGCGCCAACGAACCGCGAGTCAGCGGCGTCGTGTTCGACGTGTACTCTGGCGGCGGGTCGGCATACGGCGTGAAAGAGGCTGCGGACTACATCTACTCGATGCGTTCCCGACTGAACATGGTCGCGGTCTCACACTCGGTCATGGCGTCGGCAGCGTACTATCTCGGTTCTGCGGCACATCGCATTTACGCGACTCCAACCAGCGTGACAGGATCAATCGGCGTGGCGTGGGTCCATTCCGACTATTCGCAGGCTGAAAAGGAAATGGGGATCACAACGACGATCTTCCGAATCCCGGAAACGAAAATGGAAGGGCATCCCGCAGAACCACTCACTGATGCGGCGAAACAGGCGATGATGGCTCGCTGCGGTCAGCTTTACGATATGTTCACGGGAGACGTTGCCAAGTATCGCGGATGCAAACAGCAGGACGTGAAGGACGATTATGGCAATGGTCGTGTGTTGTCGGCTGATGACGCCCTCAAGTGTGGAATGATCGACAAAATCGCCACGTTTGAGGATGTGATTCAGCAGATGTCGTCCGGCACGATTGGGCGGTCGTTGGCTCAGTCGAATCGAATGGAAGGCTCGGTTGATACGACTGTCCTGCAAAACCGCATGGCGATGATGGGAATGTCTTCCACGCGATTGCTGGACGGACCCGGCGCGACGATGCCAATCAACATGAAGCAGCCTGCATGGATGGCGGATTCAGTTCCAGACGCCCCTGAAACGAATCCAGGCGGTCTATTCGCCGATCTTCTCCATGCTGCAACGGCGGCACACATGCTCCACCTGCAAACGCGATCCTTCTCGCAGCATATGGCACTCGGTAGCCTGTACGAAGCACTGCCAGGCGCTGTCGATGAACTGATCGAGTCGTATCAGGGCAAGTACGGCGTCATCCGCAATTACCCGTCTGGATTCACGACTCCAACCGGAACCCCGTTGGCATTTGTGCAGGCACAGATTGCGAATCTGAAGGCGAAACGTGCTCAGATTGGCGATGACACGGAGCTTCAGAATTTGGTGGATGAAATCGCGAGTCTGCTGGATGGGACGGAGTACAAGTTGCGGTTTCTGGATTAATCGGCGAATGTGCGTTCAGAAGCTTAATAAACGATTCGTCACACTGTGGCGACACAAGCCGATCCAGCATAGACCGCATCCACGAGACTTCAGCAGACCGCCGCTCGTTCTCAGCAATGAGTTGGCGGTTTTGTTCGCGAAGTTTGTCGAGTTGTGGGTTCTCGGAATGTGGTAAAATCGCCGTGACACGACATAGAAACGGGTCGAACCACGGTGCTTTCACTGGCTTGACAGGGCGCACGAACCACGACCGAACCCACATCCACATCACGCCACCTCGTAATTTATTTGAACCCGATATCTGCCAGTCTCCACGAATTCCGCTTCGATGGAATGCACTGTTCCGATTCCGTCAAATGCACCATTGCGCGGAATTGACAACTCTTGAAGAGCCGCGTCGCGAGAGGTTGCATCCACCATCACGATGCGAGACGCAGTGTTTCGCGGGTAATACGCAGTCAATCCGGGGTGGTATTGTCGCGGTTCTGCGCCATCCAGCCAGACGCGAACTGCGCGCCCGAACACCTCGGTGTGCGAAACCGTCGTTCCGTCCGGTAGCGGGTCGCTCGTGCATTTAATCAGTACGCCGAGCGATGACGGCGATGCGACTTGGCAAATCTGCATCGCCAGTTCAGGAGAAATATCGAACCAGCCTTTTTTCGTCGATTCCATTATTGATCTCCCTTTAGCTTCCGCCGAAACTGCGCAACCTGCTCATCCGTAAACACCATACGCCCCCCCTCACGCTCGCACTCCAGCCGCACGCGAACGCCGTTGACAAGCAATCCCTTTTTCACCCAGCGGCGGATTGTTGCGGGGTGAGGCTGTCCAGAGAACTGTTGTCGCAGCTTTTTAACGGTAAGCATCCATAACCTCGCATGTACACCTTGTGTAACAAAACGCGCACTTCAGTGATTTGCAGTCTATATCGCCTCGACTTTCCATCAATCCCGCGTCTAGACTGATCACCACAAACCCGCGAAACATCCGCCATAGATATTTTGCGGGCGACAATTCAATTAAGCCGCGTGAGAACCTGACTGCTGTTGCTGTCGATCCATGCGGGCGAAACTCTCTCGGCTGCTGTTGCACCTGCGAAGTTTCCAACCGTCCAGACCTGTAAACGTGTCTGCGGTGGAAATCGCGTCACAGTGTGTCTGCCGAACTCGGTTCCATCGCTCAACAAGGAACCGAATCCCATGCGAACTCGCGAACAACTCGCGGCTCGGCTCAGTGAACTGCAAACCATTATGCAGGGCATTGTTGCCGCCAATCCCGTCACTGTGCCGAAAGAAGAACAGGACAAGTTTGACGCTGCTTTGGCTGAAGTTCAGTCGATCAAGACCGAAGAAGCCGAACTGGTCGAAGCCGAAAAGAAGGCTGCTGCAAACAAGGCTGCTCTGGCGGCAATTCAGCCGATCACCACTCGCACCACGCAAAGTCAAGCGGTGTTTGCTGGCTCACATGCGGACACCGCCAACGTGACAATCAAGTCCGAAGTAATGACCGCACAGGAAATCGTCACGCGATTTGCGAACTGCCCGGAACGCAAGCCGCTCGATCTGACCGCCAAAAACGGCGGATTCCGAACTCTTGGCGAACAGCTTCAGGCAATTGCACAGGCCGGGATCACCAATGGTCGCGGGGAAGATCCTCGCTTGCACTGGGGAAATACGACTCCGCAGATGGCCGTGTCCGGTTCTGGTGCCAGCGTCCCCAGCGATGGTGGATTCCTGATCCAACGTGACGTGGCGAACGACTTTACAAGCCGACTGGTGAGCGATGGGGAAGTGTTGTCGCGAGTCGACACTACGGATATCGGCGCAAACGCGGATCGCCTGACCGTGAATATGGTCGACGAGACCAGTCGCGTTACCGGCAGTCGTTGGGGTGGTGTCCAGACCTACTGGGGTGCTGAAGCAGACGCCGCAACCGCGAAGAAGCCGAAGTTTCGCCAAATGGAATTGACGCTGAAGGACATCATCGGCCTGGCGTACGTGACCGATCGCCTGTTGATGGATGCAAATGCGTTGCAGTCGATTTACACGAAGGCGTTCTCTGAAGAATTCACGTTCGTCATGGAAGACGGCGTGTTCAACGGAACAGGTGCCGGGCAGATGCTGGGCATCCTAAATTCGAACGCAAAGGTGTCGGTGACTCGCACCACATCGAGCCATATCAAATACGAAGATGTGGTCAATATGTGGTCGCGACTGTACGCTCGCAGCCGCAAGGACGCGGTGTGGTTCATTAACCAAGATATTGAGCCAGACCTGTATGCAATGTCTCTTACCATCGGGACGGCAGGTGTTCCGGTTTACATGCCAGCAGGCGGGTTGAGCGGAAACCAGTACGCAACACTGTACGGTCGCCCTGTCATCGCGACGGAATACAACGCCAGCCTGGGTACGGTCGGCGACATCGTTCTGGCAGACCTTGGACAGTACGCAATGATCCGCAAGGGTGGATTGCAGTCTGATTCAAGCATCCATGTGCGATTCATTTACAACGAGTCGACCTTCCGCTGGATCTACCGCACGGACGGACAGCCCAAGTGGACAACGCCTGTCACTCCAGCCAAGGGCAGCAATACCAAGTCGCCGTTTATCGTTCTTGCAACGTAATTCGGGACGTGAAACAGGGGGCTGGATGTACCGGCCCCCTCTGATTCAACAACATTTCTCCCTGATGGAGTTTCGATTATGTCCCTGATGCCTCTTAGTTCGGTCGGGATTTGGGAGATGGGGATTGCCCCTGTCGCCGATTTTGCGGACACCACGCAATACACCGACATTTTCAATGCCACCAATTACAAGCAAACGACATTTCTGATCGTGAAGGGTGTTGGAACAACCGGAACCAGCACGATTACCGTGGAAGCGTGCGACGACACCAGCGGATCGAACGTATCCGCCGTGGCATTCCGATATCGCGCATGCACCACGCTCGATACATGGGGTGCATTGACTGATGCGACCAGCAGTGGGTTCACAACCACTGCGGGCAGCAACCAGTTGTACGAAATCGTCGTTGATAACGATGTGCTTGGTGCCAGTGGATACAAGTATCTGCGACTCAAGATGGTCGAAGTCGTGAACAGCCCGGTTCTTGGTGGTGTACTCGTTCACCTTGGCCAACCACGATACCCACAAGCCACGCAACCCAGCGCGATTGTGTGATATCCAAACGACAGCAGGGTGGAATTCCCGCCCTGCTTTTTCATATACGCGGAACCGCCGCGATAACCTTGAAAGGTACGGATCATGCCAGCGACAAGCGTAAAATCGAAGTGGTCAAGCGGATCACTGGTATTCACGGACAACAGTGACAACTCAGTCCTGACTGTGGGGTCAACCGGGATCACCGCTCACCTCGGAATCACGACCACGAAGGGTACTGGAACCTGCTCCAGCGACGCCGTAACGATCAACACCACGTCGGGTGTGATTACCACGGAATCGAAGACTACGGCAGCGGGCGGGACATTCACGATCACTCTGACGAACAGCAAGATTGCTGCGACCAGCGTTGTTCTCGTGAATGCGAACGTTGTTGCCGGAAACGGAACTCCGGTCGTGGCGTCCATCGTTCCAGGTTCTGGCAGTGCAACAATTGTCGTGCAGAATGTTCACGCATCGGCGGCATTCAATGCGGCATTGAAGCTCATGTTTCTGGTTCTCTAAGAATGGGCGTGACCAATGCTGACAATAAGTGGACGCAAGCCGTTCCGCATGTTGCAACCGGCATGGGAATGCCTCAATCCGCCATCGTCGGAACCGATTTCAGTCGCGGAAGCAAAAAAGCATTCCCGCCGTGATGACGTTGACGAAGACGATGAGTGGGCAATTCTGATTAGTTCGGCACGCAATCAGGTTGAGACTGATGCTCGCCGGGCAATTTGCTGGCAACGATGGAAGCTCATTCTCGACGAATGGCCCGATGTGATCGAAGGATTCATGTGTCCTTTAATCTCGGTCGAGGCTGTCAAATACTACGATTTCACGACGCCGACAGCGGTTCTCACAACTGTCGACGCGACGACATATACCGTCAGTAAAACGGAACCGTGGCGAGTCAATCCAGCATTCACAAAATACTGGTTGCCGCCACGCCCACAGCATGGTGCCGTCGAGATCATATTCACGGCTGGCTACCTGGTTCCGTTCACTGCGGCTACCAGCGGAACATTGACGTTCACAGACTATACACCAACCAACGGCGATGCATTTCGTCTTTCGAATAGCGGCGGCGAACTTCCGACAGGGCTGTCGAAAAACACGACGTACTACGTCATCAACGCCAGTGGATCGACATGCAAACTGTCAACATCGGCTGGCGGTGCGGCGGTGACGATCTCGACAACCGGAGTGGGCCTGCACTTCCTTGGTGAACTACCAGGGGCGTTGCGGTTGGCGATGCTGAAACACATGGCAACCAACTTTGCTGATCGTGAAGGATCGTCGTCAGCGGCGGATTGCGAGCGGTCGTACATGCAGTCATTGCGCGCTGTCCAGTATTGGGGAGGCATCTAATGCTGACTTCAAAACTGTACAACGCGGCGGGCAAGCGAAACAACTACCTGACGATTGAACGAGCGACGGACGCGACGGCAAATTCGACGGGCGAAGTGCTGCCGGACTTCAGCGTGTTGTGCAAACGATTCGCATCGGTGAAGCCCACAAACGGGCGAGAGTTCACAGCAGCGATGACCGTACAGCCGATGTTGCATTCGATCTTGGAACTGCCCTACGACTCAACAACATCAACCATTACTCCACGCGACAGGGTTGTGATGGGATCGCGCACGCTGAACATCGCGGCGGTTTTTAACGAGAACCAGAACAACGAAAAAATCATCCTCTGGATCATTGAACCAGTGGCGACATAAGGTGGTGAATGATGGCGGTATTTGACTCAACGGAAGATGTAGTCGTTCAGGGCCGGTTGATCCTGCGCGGAGCAGTCGGAACGCGGCTTGGCGGCGTCCTCATTGACCCGTCAGAGCAAGTCATCTCCACGAGCGTTGTTCATCCGATCAAATGGACGGACTGGCGCGAGAATGGAACTAGCACGGAATACGCCACAAACCTACCAGGCGCGGGAACGTCGACACATCTCGGTCTGTATGGCGGAACTCACGGAACCAGTCAGCCGATTATCGCAACGGGCGACTTCAAGACAGCGACGATTAGCCGCAAAGCTCGGGCGATGGTTGTTCTACCGGATCGGTACGTCGCGGCAAGTGCTGTCACGCTGCGGTTTGGCGCGGGGATGCTGACAACTGTCGCGGATACGTCTTGCACGCTGACGGTCACGGCATATCGCATTGGCAAAGATTACACGATTGGTTCGCAGTTGGTGACGACAGGGGCCACGACAATCAACTCGCTGACCGCATCGAATAAGTCGTACTCACTGACATCCACCACGCTGAATCCCGGCGATGTTCTCGACGTACTTATCACGATTGCAGGGGTCGATGCGGCAACAGGAACAGCGGTGAACGCGGCGATTTTCGGAGCGGATTTGCTGTGCAGTATCCAAGGCTAATTTGACATGAGCCTCAAATACCAGGCACTGATGACCGGCGAGAAAGAACTACTGGCGTTGCTGGGGGAACTGCCCGAACGCGTCCAGAACAGAGTCTTTCGTTTCGCGGGTCGCAAGGCTGGTAATGCAGTTGCCAAACGTGCGGGAGAATTGTCACCGCGACGAAGGACCAACGTACACGGACCACGAACACAACGACATCTGGCGGATTCGTTCATCAATAAGCAAAAGGTTTATCGGGCGTCGGAAACGACAGTGAATATCGTCGGTGGTCAGACCGGGGCGATGGGGCACAACAAGATCAATCATCTAGTCGAGTTTGGGACTAACGACAGGTACACGGGACGCAGAACGGTGTACCGGAGAACGCCACCAGTCTGGATTACCAGAAATCGGAAAGTGAAAACCGCATCGGGAGGCGTCAGGACTATTAAGGAGCGAGTGTTAAAGGGAGGAAAGAAGTCTCTCGAAAGCACACGCGCGGAATATATCCGGCAGAGAACTGCAAGAAAGCAAAGTATCGGGCGAGAGATGTTTCGCGGACGAATGCCAGCGTTCCATCAACTGGAACGTGCCGTGGCAGAGACAAACGTATCGCAGATTTTCGAGAACGAGATTCGAGCAGGTTTGCAGCGTATCGCAGACCGTGCAGCAAAAGCAGGTTGATTCCATATCGAGCCAGTCGGGAAACCGCCGTGTTCGTATGACGAATCAGTATTGAGGATGTGTGGGACATGATCGCAGCCAGTGCCGTTGTCTGGAAGCTAAAGAGCGTATCCGCGATTAACTCGGTCGTGAGCACACGCATTTACCCAGGACGAGCACCACAAGGCGCGACACTCCCGTACATCTGCGTGGATCGACCTCCCGGCCAAACACCATTGGCGAAGTTCTCCACAGGGACCGGAAGTCTCCGCAAAACTCCCGTCAGCGTGTTCTGTTTCGGCGATCAGACCACGGGCGGCATCAAACAGGCTGGCGAACTGGTTGAACTCGTTCGCGCCGCACTCTGCCCAACATCTGGCGTCACAGCATCGGTCCAGTGGAATGGAACGTGGATCGACCATTGCACGGACAACGGATCTTACGAGCACATCGAAAACCCACAGGACGGCGGCGAAGTCGGATGGCGAGCAATGGCTATCGACATCGACGTATTCCACCTGAATTGCTGAAGGAATGATCATGTTACTCGCACACGCAAAAGCATTGGCAGCGGCGGAAGTGATTCGCGACGGCGTGACTTTTCCGAAGAATGGACCGTTCACGGATGAGCAACTTGCCGCTGAAGATTGGGAGCCGGTTCGTGCGGAATTGGTGCCGCCAACACCACCGGAAGATTGCGGGTGTGCTCCAGAACCGGCAGCACCACCGAAAAAGAAGTGAGATCAATTTCGTCTCCGTTGCGGAGGGTCGGGATCACGGTTCGCTACCGCCCGACTTCCGCAGTGGAGGTTTCAACAAGTCGATACCGCAACGGGGATCATGAAAGGGATTCCCAATGACCGCTCAAGCATTCGCGCCGGGAACGATGTACGGCATCGCGGCGGCACTGACAACCAACTCGACGATGATCGGACCAATTGTCGGTATCGACACTCCACCGGAAATGAGCCGGGAAGCTATCGATACCACGCATTCCGGTTCAACGAACGGCTGGATGACGTGCATTCCCGGCAACAAGATCAACCCTGGTGAAATCGCCATTACCTGTCAATTCAGTACGCAGTTGGACTATGCGTCACTGTTTCTGGCGGGATGCGACACGATCACGATCACGTTCCCGAAACGAGCGACAACATGCGGTGCTTCGTTACCAGGAACTGCGGCAACATGGTCGTCCGCGTGTGTGATGACCAAGGTGTCGCCGAAGTGGGAATTTGAAAACCTCGCGGTGGTCACGCTGACATTCAAATTGTCGGGCGCACCGACATACGTTGCTGCTGCTGTCTGATGTTATTGGCTGGTTGTGCGCGTCACGGATTTTCCCGCCGCGCACCGCTGGCAACTCTTATTGAAGGAACTTGCGGAATGGCTCTCTTGACCAAGGAATTGATTGTTGCCACGAACGATGCCGTTGATGACATCGTATCGGTTCCAGAATGGGGCGGTGACGTTCGCGTAAGGTCGCTTTCTGGTGCCGAACGAACTGAACTGCGACTGAAAGGTGAAGTCGCTCCATCGTGGGACGCAATGGTGTGCGCTCTCGGCATCATTGATGAGAAGGGCGTAAACCTCTTTACCGTCACTGAAACAATCACTTTGGCTAAGAAGCATCCGCTGGTTCTCGAACGCATCGCGCAGCGCATCCTTGAACTGTCGACGTTGACAGCGGAGGCACGAGCAGAGGCGGCAAAAAAGCGAGCATCGACCCAGACTTCGGATGGTGGTTCTTCTTCGCTCGAACAATCAACACCGGGTACGGAATGAGGGTCGATCTGCTCAAGGCAAACACGCCGTCATGGCTCTTTGAGCAGTGGAAGATTGCCTACGACCTTGAACCGTGGGGCGACGACTGGTTGCAGACAGGCGTAATTGCCCATGCAGCGTGTCAGCCACACATCAAGAAACGAATGAATGTCGAGGACTTCATGCCGAACCACAAACGGAATGTCGGACTCACGGACGCGGCACAGGTTGAACGACTTCTGGCGGGAATGTGCGGAGTGGCGGTATGAGCAAGAATGTCGGCGATCTGGCGTTTAAACTGTCGGGACAATACGACGGCGCGGGTTTGAAGCTCGCGTTTTCGGATCTGTCGTCATTCCGCGACATGCTCAAGCAGATGCCCACTGAGCAAGCTGACTGGATGAAGAGTCTGGCCGAAAAGTCGCGCGACATGAATCGCAGCGTCGGAAAAACGGATATGTCCGATTTCCGTCGCTCATTCGTGGAGGAAGAAAATAATCGCCGCCTGATGATGGATCGAGAGTATTGGGCTGCTCGCGGACGGATGCGTGATGCGGAAGTCGCGAAAGAAATCGCCTCGCACAAACGAGCAACGACCGAATACATCCTCGAAACTGTCCGTCGCCAGCAAGCCGACGCGTCCGCTCAACGCATGTTCATGTTCGACGCCAATCGCCCGCTGGTTATTCCAGATGGAACGCGAGGCAAGTTCGGCGGCGGGAATCTCGGCAGCACTCGGGCTGACAACAATATGAACAATCGCGGCTTCGTTGGCGCGATGATGATTCAACAGGCAGGTTTCGCGGTCCAAGATTTTTCCAGCCAGATGGCAAACGCAAAAACAACTGCGGACGGTCTCGGTCGCGGAATCATGGCAGTCTCGAACAACGTCCAGATGCTGGGTGCGGCGTTCGGTCCAACAGGGTTGGCATACACGGCAATCGGCGGCGCGCTCGCCGGAATAATCCTTCCGCAAATGGTGCGATGGGTATATCAAGCCGACATCCTCAAGGACAAGATGGCTGACGCAAAGGAAGAGGCCCGCGAATACGCCGAAGAACTACGACGCGCCAGCGAGCAGCAGGATCAGAAAACCGCCGCATTGCCGGGGATGACGACGAAAGAGTTCGAGGCGATGCGAGCTGATCGCATGAAAGCCAGCAAGGCCGACATGCAACAGACCAAGGCGGATTTGGCGGCACAAACACAGATCATCGAACGCGAGCAGCGAAAGCGAGCAGAAGCACTTCGACGTTCAGCGTGGGGTTCAACCATTGCCGGACAATTCACAGGCCCAAGTGCGGCACAGAAGGAAGCCGAGGCGAAACGGGACGAACTCCGCGAACAACTGAAGGACCAACAAGACTACTTCACGCAATTGGAGCACGTCAGCGGAGAGACAACAAAAAAACTGGCTGAGAACGATTACGAACTGCAACGCAAGAAAAAGGAAGCGGAAACAAAGGCGGCGCAAGATCGGCTCGACCAGTACGACCGCGACATGCAGCACGAAAAGGAATTCAACGAATGGGTGATTAGCGAGAAACTCAAGGCTGAGAATGAGAAGCAGGCCGTCATCAGCGAAAACCTCGATGAAATGCGAAAACTCGACCAAACGCCAAACGGTTCATCCGCCGCAAACATTCGAGGAACAGGTGCAGCAGTCTCGGCAATCAATCGCGCCATCGCAGGTACGAACTCCGAAGAATCCGACCGCAAGAAGCAAATCAAACTGCTGGAAGATCAGTTGAAGTCGTCGCAGAACATTGAACGGAAACTAAACCTGCAAAGGGCGGCACTGTAATGGCGATCATCACCGCACAAACCACAGAAGATCGACACGCTAGACGCGCGCAGGAGTCGTTGCAAGACGGCATTACCGGCACGCGAGTGTTCAACTTGTACTCGGATGCACGGAGCGAGGAAGAGGGCACCGTACTGTCTGCGTGTCCCGTTGCGCTGGGTGATGCGTTTCCCGGAACATTGACGTGCCGATGCGTATCGCGAACTCCAGAACTGGCATCCAGCGACGACTTTTCGAAGTTCCGTGTCGTGTGTGAATACAAGTCCATCCTCAACCAGACCGAACAGGCGCGCGTCGATCAGCCGAACCCGCTTGATAGAACGGCAAAAGTTCAATGGAACAGCCGAACCGTCATGAAGGCCAAAAATCGTTTGCAATTGGCAAATGATGGCAGCGGGTTAGTGTTCGCGTATAAAACATTCACATCAGATTGGGTATTCGACGGCAAGCCGTATTTGGCCGCCAACACCGCACGCGACCCGTTCGACCCGCCAATCGAGGTTCCGACAACCGAGTGGATTGCCACGATCACGAAGAATGTCACCGAACCTCCAGAATGGCTGGAAACATACGAAAACACTGTCAACGACGCGAACATCTACGTCGGTCGTCGCCTGGTGAAAAAAGGCTGCGGCAAAATGTGCGACCTGCGTATCGGCGAGAACATGCAGGAGAACGGCACGGTCTTTTGCCAAGTCCAATTCAGCATTGTGACGGCAAAACCTCGACCGGCGCGAACCGGCGAAACAGTCGTTCCCGAACCGTGGGACATTGAAGTTCTCAATGAAGGGATGCGGACATTCGGCGCGACGAAATGGAAAAACATCGTCGACCAGAACGGTCAGGCGGTGTCAAAGCCAGTTCCGCTCGACGCGACAGGCGTTCCAATAGCTGCACCGGGCGCACCAATCGCCGAAGACGACTTGTACTGGATGCTGTTCCGTGACTGTGAACGCAAAAACTTCCTAACGCTGCCAGGCGTGTCAGCAACGAGGCCGTGACATGGCAGATGACGTTTTTGGATTTGTTGAAGACGATGTGGCTCGCATTCGCGATGTGGTGTCGTACGTCGAGAAGTCGCCGAGGTACGAACCGAAACAACGGCGATACGGTGGACCACCGCAAGTGCTGTGGGAGGTTTGCACCACAACTCCAATCACGGCAGCAACGAATGCGAAGACCGGCGCAACACTTTTTACATTCCATCAACTAACTGATGATGGCACTGATTCGACGCCGAAAAACCTCATCGCAGACTGCACTACAGAATATCGAGGCGTCAATCGTCGTTCCGATCTGACGGCAAGTTCTGGCTCATACGTCGTTGTCACGCTCATCAATGGAGAATGGCGACCGATTAACGTGCTTGACATGGGCTGTGATTGCTCTTGCTCGTCGTCATCGAGTTCTCGCAGTTCGTCGAGCAGTTCGAGTTCGAGCCAATCGAGCAGCAGCCAATCCAGTGCGTCAAGTTCTCTGTCGGGTTCCAGCACATCTAGCGCGTCGTCCGTGTTGTCAAGCAGTGGCAGTAGCAGCGTAAGTTCGTCAGTGTCGAGCAGTTCTGCCAGTTCGGGATCTTCCAGCGTATCGAGTTCAGATTCGTCGCAAACTTCGTCAACGCAGTCGAGCGGTGTGTCTTCGAGTTCATCCACATCGTCGAGCGAATCTAGTTCATCAACATCGCCGAGTGATTCCAGCAGCATTTCATCAAGCCAGCAATCTTCGGGGCAATCGTCAACGCAGTCGTCTGGCGGTTCCGAAGGGTCGTCAGGAACATCATCTGACACCTCATCGGGAACGTCATCCACGGCATCAAGCGGTTCAAGTCAAACGTCTTCTGGCACATCATCAGGTTCATCCGGTTCTGGAACGTCCAGCGGTTCCGGCTCTGGCTCGTCTGCATCATCCGGTTGCATCCAAGTCGTAACAGATGTGCAGTGTACTGGCGGCAACTTGGTCGTGACGAAAACCGGCATTCTGGCAACAACTTGCTGATCGACAGGGGTAATCGAAAATGCCTGTGACCGTGACATCAATCAGCGGGTGTCCGTGCTGTTCGAGCAGTTCAAGCAGCTCACGGTCTCACACGTCCGCAACGACCTGCTGCACGATTCATGAAACAGATTTCTTTGCGACGTTTTCGTCGTCATCGTGTACGGCTATCAACGGTCTGGTTATTCATATGTCAGGGCCTGCCGGGGGACCATACTTCGGAAGTGATCCCGGCGGAGTTTTCGGGGTATTCACAATCAATTGCGACGCTGGTTTATGGACATTCGGGGGCGGGCCTCCAGGGTGTATCATTGCAGTTCAGTCATACGATGTCAGTTGCGACCCATTCATCAGCGGCGAATTTCTTAATGGCGTGTTTGCTGGATCGTGTCCGAGTTGCACGTCTGCCGATTCCTTTTCTGTGATACTTTCTCCATGACGCAATTGCCAGAATGCCAGCCATTTCCCGGTAGACTCAACGAAATCTGCAATGGGACGGCGATTGTGGACGGTCAACCGATGAACCCAGAGCACGTCACGATTTGGCGTGCAAAATACGGACTGCCACCAATTGGAACTCCGGGCGCGGAGAAAGCAAAAGCACTCTGGCCACCCGGTACAAAACACGTCGAGAAAGAACTGCCATCACTCGTAATCCGTGGCTGGAACTTCGCAAACGCTCTCGCTCGCTGGGCTCTCGCAGGCATGCCAAGGCGTACTCAGGAACAAATTGACGAACGTCTTGCAATCTGCCAGGCGTGCCCGTTCCTGCAAAACGACCACTGCACGAAATGCGGATGTGCTTGCGTGGAATCGAATCGACTCATCAACAAACTGTCGCTGTCAACAGAAAAATGCCCAGACGGGAAGTGGTCGTAAACATCTATGCCTGATGTTTGCTGGCAATCATCAAAACGACATTCTCGCGATATTGCCGAAAGATGATTAACCAATAAAGTGGCAGCACAAATAACCGCAGTGATGGGCGGAATCGTCGACAGTCCCGCAAGGGATTATCTACCCCGGTGCCGTGGACCATCACCCGCTGCATTCGGGGTTTTCTATTGGAGTTGTGATGAAAAAGAAAGCGGCTGTAAAAAAGAAAGTCGTGGCAAAAAAGCCTGATGTGGGGCTGATTCCAGCGGACCTGTTGGCGGCACTTATGGCGGCTGTAACTGGCGGGCACTATCTCTGTGCGGTCTGGTCTGTCGCTGACGAAAAAGTGAATCTGTTCCGTACTGCCGTCGCGTTTCCAAAGGCTGATCTCGACGCGGTGGTGGCATTGCTCCAGTCGCAAATTGAAGAATTGAAGCAATGAAGAAACTGATTCTGTCGTGCCCGCTATGCCCCGGCGACATCATGACGATGACGGTTGCAGTTCACTCGCTGCATGAAACGTATCCGGGAGAGTTCATGACGGATGTTCGAACGCCGGTTTCTGACATTTGGCTGAACAATCCGCACATCACCACGATAAGCGACAAAGACCCGGAAGCACTGAAGATCGACATGCAGTATCCGCAGATTAACCGCTCGAATCAGACGCCGATCAACTTCGTGTCGTGCTATACGGAGTTCCTTGGCGAGAAGTTGGGCAGACCGCTCTATGCTCGCTCAAATCGTCCGCTTCTTTACCTGTCAGACGACGAGAAATCTTGGATGACGATGCTTCAGGAACATTTTACGAACGGTCGCAAAACCCGCTTTGGTGTGATCGTCGCGGGTACGAAATGCGATTACACGATTAAGCAATGGCCGGTTGAGTATTACCAGGAAGTCATCGACAGGACTCTCGGCGTTGTCCAGTGGGTTCAGATCGGCGAAGCGAACGAAAAGCACAATCACACGCGGCTTGAAAGGTGCATTTCCTTACTCGGGGAAACCACTCATCGAATGCTGCACAGGCTGGTCTATCACTCGTCAATCGGTATCGGGCCGGTGACGTACTTGATGCACCTTTGCGCGGCGTTTGAGAAGCCTTACGTTTACCTGGCTGGTGGTCGCGAGCCTGTGACGTTCATTAACTATCCCAAGATGCACACGCTCCACACCATCGGGGCGTTGCCGTGCTGCCGAGACAATGCGTGCTGGAAGTCTCGGGTTGTGCCACTCGGTGATAAAGACCCGAAAAACGGATCGCTGTGTGAGCATCCGGTTCTAGGGTTGAAAACGCCAGTTGCAAAGTGCATGGCAATGATTGAACCTGGGGAAGTCGCGTCAATCATCAAGCGAACATTGGGGGCTGCGGTATGACTCTTGTGTTCACAAACGGGTGCTTTGACCTGCTGCACATGGCACACGTTCGTTTTTTGCGTCAGTGCCGACAACTCGGCGACCGTCTTATTGTCGGGATGAACTCGGACGAGTCCGTGCGCGGACTGAAGGGGCCATCTCGACCGATCTGCAATCAGGTTGAACGCTGGGCAGTTTTAGAAAGTATTCGATGGGTGGACGAGGTGTTTTTGTTCGACGAGCCAACCCCCTGCGAACTGATTCGACGCATCAGCCCAGACATCATTGTCAAAGGCCCGGGCTATTCACCTGAGAACATGCCAGAAGCCGCCATCGTCACGGCATACGGCGGCAAGGTCGTGATTCTCGATGGGCCAGACATCTCGACCACGAAGATTATCGAGAGGATCAAAGGGCTATGAGAACTTTGGTAACTGGTGGTGCCGGATTCATCGGAAGCCATCTTGTCGACGCATTGAAAGCCGCTGGTCATGAAGTGGCCGTACTCGACATTGCGAACGGCGAGGATATTGGCGACTCTACAGTATTGAACGAGGCGTTTGACGCGGCGAGACCGATGGTCGTTTTTCATCAGGCGGCGCAGGCAAGCGTTACGAAATCGATTCGAATGCCATCGCACGACGCTATGGCGAATATCATCGGTACGATCAATGTGCTGGATGCCTGCCGGAACTACGGCGTGCGTAGAATCATTCACGCATCGTCAGGCGGGGTTCTGTATGGAAATGTAAATCACCCAGCCGTCGAGGCAGACGCACTTCGCCCGGAGTCGCCTTATGGAATCTCGAAACTCGCTGGCGAGCAATACGTCGAGTTCTACGCGCGAACGTATGGAATCAAGGCCATCACATTGAGGTATTCAAACGTCTACGGACCACGGCAGAATCCTCATGGAGAATGTGGAGTTGTAGCGACGTTTTGCCAACAGTTACTGGAAGGCAAGTCGCCAGAAATTCGCGGTGGTGGCAACTCGCAGCGTGATTATGTTCACGTTGCCGATGTGGTCCGTGCGAACATGCTGGCGATGGCAGCGGATGTCTGGGGTGACTTCACAGCGGTCAATGTCGGAACCGGCATTGCTACGCGACTGCGGACACTCGCCAGCATGATCCACGAACTGTTGCCAGGATCGCCAGTGTTCTCCGTGGTGGATGATATGCCAGGAGAGTTGGCGTCGAGTTGCGTCAATCCGAGTCTGGCAAAAACGCTGCTCGGATGGGAACCGCAAATCGACCTGCGTAGCGGATTGGCGGCAACCGTGAAATGGTACGCGGAACAGGGGGCGATGAGTGTCTGATAAAATCCTTAAGTTCAAGTTTGACAGGCACGGACTTGGCGACGTAGTTCACTTCGCGTATGCGGTCCAGTTGTATCGTTCTCGCGGGTACGATGTGACAGTCCAGGTTGAAGAGAACAAGAAATTCCTGTGGCAAGTGGCAGGGGTAAACATCGTGCAGGGTGGCGATCTGCCGGATCACGCGTACCACTACCCAGCCGGATTCGACGACCTGTCCCAGCCGGATTACGCAACCAACAAGGTAGCATTCGGGATACGCCATCAGGTTCTGCCGAAACTCGACGTGACAGAATCTCAAGCGTGGGACGAACTCTGTGCGGTGCGACTGTCCGCGCACGAGCACATTCCGCAAGAGGCCCACGATGAAGCAGAAAGGTTCTTGGAGGGGCTACCGCGACCGATTATCTGCCTGCATTCACGCGGCACGAACTGGCACGAGCGAAAATCGATTCCGACTGATGTGGCATTTGACGTAATCCTGAAATTGCTGGATCAAACGACAGGTTCTGTGGTTGTGCTTGATTATGACAGACGCGCCCCAATGGTTGGCGATGCGCGATGCAAGGGGATTAAACCGAGTTGGGGACATATCCCAGTTGAGAGATTGTGTGCATTGCTGGAACGCACGGATTTACTGATCGGAATCGACAGCGGGCCTTTCCATGTGGCGGCAATGACGGGGACTAAATCGCTTGGTGTGTTTCGGTCGTTGCATCCAAATAGGGTTTGCTTACCAAATCCGAACGCTGTTTACCTCGTGAGTGACAGGCATGCCGAACACTGGTCGTCGCGGCAAGACAGATGGAACCTTGCAATGTATGCGGGTGCGGAACCGACTGCGGACGACATTGTGTCAACGGCTATTCAGGTGCTGCAAGGAATGACAAAGCCAAAGGAATCACAAATGTTGTTGGAACAATTGGCGGGGTGGTACGACTACAACCGCGTCGGGCATGATCGCCGAAAGATTGAGTTGTTACCCAATGGAAAAATCGGGGCTGGTTCCGGTGACTGCGAATACCAGTGGTTCGCCAGAATGGAAAAAGGTGTTCCAGTCATTGCGATATCGGGCAAGGTAGGCGTGATCTGCGATTGCCAAAAAGGTACTGACGGAAAATTCCACGGTCGATGGACGCAGTTTGAGCGAATGCCAATTGAGTTAACAGCACTTGGAAACCCAGACGCCATAGATCCATCTCGAATCGTTCTCGCCATCAATTGGGACGATGGATACGAGAGCGTTGCGAGCGTCGTCATTGACAATCGTCGGCAGTACGCCGCGCGACATGGCTACAAGATGCACGAGAGCAGTTACCCCGGATCATGGGGGAAGCTAAATTGCATGCTCAACGCATGGAATGACGCTGATTGGATTTGGTGGCTGGATGCCGATGCGTGCGTAACAGATACTTCGCGGAATCTGCAATCAATCATATCTCCAAATTCTGAATACAGCATCATCGTGACCTGTGACAGAAACGGTATCAGTTGCGGCTCAATGCTGATTCGCACTACGGACGAAATCAAACGGCTATTCGAAGAGATCCTTAAACGCCGCGCTGAATTCGATTGGCCGAATGGTCTGTGGGAGCAAAACGCATTGATGTGGATGCTGTGGAAGATGAAAGATCGAGTTTGCATTCTGCCGCAAGAAACCATGAATTCTTACGCGGAGTTTGAATGTGTTGAAGGGTCACGCGCATGGCAACCAGGTGATTTTGTTTTGCACTGTGCTGGCCTGCGAAACGAAAAGCGGATTGAACTATTGACGGCAGCGGTTGGAAGCATCAACAACGAAAGGGTTGCACAGTGAGAATCGATCAAATTCGCCGGTTTCTCGAAGATGCGTCGCGAGGGTCTCCATCGCTTGATCCGTGTTTTCGATTTGATAGGTATCATCGCGAGCGAGACGATTATGAGGTGGAGATGTTCGCCACGAATCCGCGATATATCGACACGCTGGCAAGGTGCTTTGCCAAGTTTCGCCCAACTACGATGCTAACGATTGGCGCGCTGTATGGAACAACCGAGAGCTATTTTCTTCAGTGCTGTGGAGGTCGTGAAACGCTTCGGGAGTTGACAATCGTTGACCTCGACATGGCAGACTACAATGCCGAACGCGACAACGGATCATTGATCTACCGAAACATCTGCGGAACTTCGCAAGGCGCAATGGACGGGACGTTCATCCATATTCGCGGTGATTCCGCGTGGGACGGAGTAAAGAAGAGGGTTCGCGCTGGTGCCACATACGATCTCATTTTCGTCGATGGCGAGCACACAGAAAAGGCGCTGGTTTCAGACATGGATTTGGCGGCGGAAACCTTATCTCCGGGTGGCGTAATTTTCGCCCATGACACATCCCTGCATAGTTCTGGCGTTCCAGCGGGATGGCATCGCTGGTGTTCGTCGCATCCAGAGTTTTGGTGCGATGCTGTAAGCGGCGATGTCTTTCCGTTCGGCCTCGGTTTTGCAAAAAGGCACTGATTTATGTTTTCAACATTCATGACGAGAGCGAAAGACTTTCACGCGGAATGGTTTGTCAAATGGCGAGCCAGGCTGAAACTTCCGAATGCTTACATTCGCAAGTCGTGGGAAATTGCCGTTGTCGCGGAGACATTGGAGTCGCACGGAGCACTGACGCCAAATAAACGTGGCGTCGGGTTCGGGGTCGGCAGCGAGGAACTGACCGGACAACTGGCGGAATTCGGACCAACGATCCTGGCTACGGATCTTTGCGATGCGTCATGGTCTCATATCAATGGCGGTTTTCACACGCTCGGACAAAATCAGCGAGTGCGTACCAGGGTGGTTGATATGAACTGGCTCGACGGAACATCCGGCAAAGGTGCTGTGGAAGCCGAAGAATACGATTTTTCGTATTCAATTTGTTCAATGGACCATTGCGGCACGGCATGGTGGACAAAACGATTTCTCTTAAACCAGATGAACTGCCTACGTGTTGGCGGAATATCAGTTCACACCGGGGAGTACACCATTTCTCTGGGACTGCCGCGTAGTGGAAGCACCATCTGGCTGGATTGGAAAGATGTTCTAGACATAACTGAACTATTCGGAAAACTGGGCTACGAGGCCGCGCCAATTGATTGGAATCTCGGCGATTCTGTCGAGGATCATCAAGTAGATGCGCATCCGTGGAATGGTCCAGTGCATCTGAAGCCAGAAACGAATGGCGGTAGATGGGGAATGTGCATCGCATTTACGGCTCGTAAAACTCGGCCCGGTACGTTTTGGGTTCCTCTTGACGAAACGGAAGCCAGAGCGTCAATCGATGAGTTTCATCTGTCCCATTCACAGACATAGTGGTGACGATGCCCGGATGGTCCATCGTGCCATTCACCGTTGAACAGAGATAGGTAGTGTTCAAACGCTGAATCACTTAGGGCGATTTTCAAACGAACGGGAGAAGTGCCAACGCACCACTTCCATGCGCCTTCGGTTTCTTCGTCCGTTGCGCCTACCCACACGTTTGCTTGTCCGCATAACTGCTTAACAAATTGTTCTTCCGCTGGTGTCTCCATGCAAACTAGATGCCCGCCCATTTCCTCGCACCGCTGTTTCGCAACGTGCCAAGTTACCGCATCCTTGACGAGAGCATAAGTATGCCCCTGAAACCTGACGACATCTTTCGGGCGTGGTCGCTTGAGCGGAGCAGCTTCTGGTTCCTGTTCAAGCTCTTCAATTCTCGCCTTGATCTGCATCGCCTTATCGAAGTCCCCGGCCTTCGTCGCTGCGGTCAGGGCTTCGCGGTAAGCCTTCAATCTCGTCTCAGCGGCGGCATGCTTGATCTTCGCAGACTCAGCGTCAGCTTTCGCGACTTCGGCGGCGAATTTCTCTTCGGCGGCGGGTAACTGGCACAGCATCAACACGGAAACAGCAGCGGCTACGAGCGACATTTGTAAGCCCCATTCAGAAAGGAGTCATTCCATCACTATGACTGACAACAGCGTATCGGCGAAATCGGATCAAAATCAACCCAGGATTGCTGTTGTCGGCGACATCATGGTTGATGTGGACCTACATTGCACAGCCGAGCGGTTGTGTCAAGAGGGTCCGTGGCCAGTGCTGCGAGTCAAAAAGGAAACGCGGCGAATGGGCGGTGCTGGGAATGTTCTGGAGATGTTGTTCGCTCTCAACGCAAAAGCAATCTTGCTCGGAATTGTTGGACAGGACGATCACAAATCACTGCCAGCAAGCGGATCGATGACCGGGTGGAGCATATCGGCAGGACCGACAACCACGAAAACGCGATGTTGGGTAAACGGTAATCTGACGGGGCCACGTTTGGATATCGACAATCGAACTGTCGCGACGCAGCAAATAGCGGACGCATGGGAGCGAGTCTTAAAAACATGGCAACCGGATGCGGTGATTGTTGCTGACCACGGTAAAGGCGTTGTTTCGCGCGAAGTTATGCAGATGCTGATGGGGATTGGCATTCCTGTTTTCGTCGATCCAGTGCAGTCAACGCCATCACCAGGGGAATCGTATCCAGCGGCAATAATCGGCCACGATCACGAGATGCCAGCATGGAACTGGGCGCGGTGTGAATGCGTGGTCACGAAACGCGGTGCCGATGGGTTGCAGTGGGTAAACAACCAGCAGGCAGGATCGATGCCGTCGCGTTGTCGGGCGTTGATAGATCCACTCGGCGCGGGAGACCAATTCATCGCGGCATTGGCATATCAGCGAGCACTCGGCCAGTCGTGGCAGCAGTCCATTGAGTGGGCAAATGTCGCGGCAGGAATGCAATGTGAGCGGTCCGAATGCGTTCCAGTAACCGCCGATGAGATAACGCAACGGACGTTTCAACCGCGCGGATCAAAATAATGTGCGGCGGAGTGGTGAGCAAGAGGCGTTGACTTTTGCGGTGGAATGCCGATGATATCATTGCGATGGTGATATCATTCATTTCGAGGTAACCACATGGCGAAACGAGCATCAAAAAAAGCTGAACAACCCGGCAGCCCAGGATTCTTTCTACGGATTCCTCAACAAATTCTGGACGAACTTGAACCGCTCGTAAAAAAACCCGGCACGAAACAAACCGTGATTATTTCGATACTTGCGGCACATTTCGGCATCAACGACGAGCTACCAAAACGCGGCGGTCAAAAAAAGATTCGGAATTCTGCGGAATGATATCATTTTGCGGTTGACCTGTTGCCGATGAATGATATCATTGACGACGTACCGCAAACGACACCGCCAAACAAAGGGCAAGCAAATGACCAAGACACAAGTAATCAGCCTGCGAATCCTGACTCTGGTTGCCGAAGGAATGGACGTTCGCCAAGCACTTGATACGGTCTGCGGTGCAGGGACATCGGAAAAAATGATCAGCGACCTGTACGACAACCTGCGAGCCAAGGCTGGTAAGTAATTCACGCAAACCAACGCCAGCCGCTAACCACGGCTGGCAACTTTCAAGGGCATACGACGATGGCTATCGACACAACCGACGTAACAGGAACTCTGGCAACTCTGGTCAGCATCATTG
>Ga0075473_10000053_pt1 | contig 38349 bp, 60 predicted proteins | sample DEB19_08_DNA_FD_76340 | JGI IMG/M metagenome (GOLD analysis project Ga0075473, IMG submission 76340) | Aqueous microbial communities from the Delaware River and Bay under freshwater to marine salinity gradient to study organic matter... | ecosystem: Environmental > Aquatic > Marine > Coastal ... | reverse complement strand
CCGTTCAGTCTTGGTTCAGACCCTGCAAATGAGAATTTCCAGGTGCAAGACCTGTCTCTGCCAGAAGGTATTGATCTAGATAGATTTGAAAGAAGGAAGTCCGCCCTAGCTATAGTCAATCAAGATTTCTTTTATAAAAATCCCCATGCTGATAAAATGAAAGCTATGAATAGTTTTTATGATCAGGCTTTTAGTTTAATTACTTCGCCAAAAGCTAGGGAAGCATTTAATTTAAAAGCAGAAGATGAAAAAATTAAAGAACGATATGGTAAAAATCAAGCCGGTCAAAGAATGTTAATGGCTAGGAGATTAGTTGAGGCTGGCGTTAGAATGGTAACTTTAACTTATGGCGGCTGGGATATGCACCAAGGGATCAATGGTGCGATGAAAACTCAAGCTCCACCTCTAGATAAGGCTTTAACGGCCCTTATTAGCGATCTAGATGAGCGCGGCTTATTAGACACGACTCTAATCATGGTAAGTAGTGAATTTGGGAGAACGCCCAAAATCAACGCAGACGCAGGGCGTGATCATTGGCCCAAAGCGTTTAGCACGCTACTGGCCGGTGGCGGTGTGAAACGTGGATTAATCTATGGGGCTACGGATTCTACCGCATCAGAGCCGGAAAATAACCCAGTATCACCGGAAGATTTTGCGTATACAATGTACCACCTATTAGGTATTGTGGCGGATAAAGAGTTAATGGCGCCTGGAGAAAGGCCCGTTGAGATAGTGGATAACGGTAAAGTTATAAAAGATATTTTAATTTGAGAGATAATAATGATGAAACTGTGGAGAATTTGGTGTAAAACAATGGGCAGTCGAATTAGCGACTGTGATACTGAGTCAGATATTTCCGCAATTATTAGGACATTCTACTGGATTTTGAATGTTATCACATGTATATTTATTATAGCGAACTGCATAAGGCACTGGTGATCAAATGGAAGTTCATGGACCAGATTATTCTTTTGACGAATCAGAAAAGGCTTTTAATGAGATTTATAGTTATCTAAGAGATTATTATAAGGTTCATAATAGCGAGGTTGACGATGAGTTAGGGGAAGTTAGAAAAACTGATACAATTAATTTAAAGAATGTTATTAATAGTTTATTTATTCATAAATCTTGGGAAAATTGGTAAGGAAGGGCAAAATGAGAAGAAGTACTACATCAAAGAAACAACACGATACAGCCAAAGTTATAACCACGAAGACGCCATATGGCTCTCATTTGGAAATGGTAGTTGACAAAGACGATTACGATGTTATAATCAATGATGAACAGGTTCTTTGTGAAGATGAGAAAGGGGTATATGTAACACTAAAAAATAGAATTGATAGCGGGCTAGCAGATCCAAATCGTTATTCAAGTAGAAAAACTATAAATAAAAAAGTTGTGGAAGTAGTTCCTGAAGGTTGAATTATGAATTACATAATATTCCATTGCGAATGTTGCGGAGTTTTTGCTAAGACCACTATACAGACGATTGGCGATGCGACAATGATATTGTGCGATGAATGTTATAAGAATTTAGATTCTATAGATATTGATCCTATTAATTGTGTTTTAGTAAAAGAATAATTTATTGGAGTATTGAAATGGTATTTACATTGATGAAAAATGAGTTGATACTAGTAAACGGCGACAATGAGGATGAAACAATATGCTTTACTGATGTTATAGGCGTATTTACATCTATTGAAAAATTAAATGAAATGACAAAAGATCTTAAAGATACAGACACTGTATTCTACGAAGTCAAGCAAATGCCGGTTGATATGGTTGTTGATAACGACAATGATGATATTGGTATGGATATCGAACATTTATTCAAGGCTGGATATTTAGATTTATTGGTTGGTGATGATGGTGAATTTTATTTTATTCCAACGAAAGAAGATAATGAACAGCATTGATAATAGAATCATGGATTTTATTTTCGATCAAAATGAAGAATTAAAAGAAAGAGTTAAAGATTTGAAAGAGGAAATTAAAGCCCTCAATCAAATCATAGAACAGTACAGAAATAAAGTGGAAAATAATCTAATTGGAGACTAATATATGTATGAGTTCCTTATGGAAACTGAACAGGCTGGTAAATTAATGAAAGTGTGTTTTGAGATGTTCCCTGTGCAGTCTATATCCTGCGCCGTGCTAATTTTTGCGTCTGGTTACTTTGTTGGAAAATCATCGACACAAGAAAGGGCGTAAAATGTATCGTGTGGAACATCATCATTCTAATCCGCTTGATGGAAATCCAGCTTACTATTGGCATTTTTATGTAGTTGTAGATGAACATGGTCAACCATACGAATTTGCCAATTATGCTCTAGCCACATTTATAAAAGAAGATCCGGCGAAGGAATTTTGTAATAATTTAAATCAGCCTAAAGTAATTGATTATGATGAAAGGTTACAATGATTAAGATTTGGCATATAAGTGACACTCATGGAAGACATGATTCTTTAGAAGTGCCCCAAGAAGTAGATTTAGTAATCTTTTCTGGTGATTGTAGCAACAGTAATGATTCGGCAATAAATGTAAATCAAGTAAAATCATTTATTGATTGGTTTACAGAGTTGCCTATTAGGGAAAAAATCTTTGTAGCTGGTAATCATGATGTTTCTATTGAGCGTAAACTTATAGAGCCAAGCGATTTATTATCTAGGGATATCGTTTACCTAGAGAATGATTCCACGGTTATTGGGGGACTAAAAATATGGGGGAGTCCATATACACCATGTTTTGGACATAATTGGTCTTGGAATATGGCAAGAAATAAATTAAATCGCGTGTGGGGCTTGATTCCTGATGATGTAGATGTTATAATAACACACGGGCCACCAAAGGGGATTTTAGATTTGTCATATGACGAATCATCTCGGTTGGAGTATTGTGGATGCTCAAGTTTAAAGAAAAGAATATTTAAACTTAATCCAAAGCTATGTTGCTTCGGACATATTCATAATAATAGAGAATGTATGAATTCCGGCCTAAAGATATTGCCAAATATTGACACAATTTTTAGTAATGGTTCTGTAATAAGTGATGACGGTGAGAAGGTATCAAATGGTAATCTAGTTAGTATTATGGGTAAATAATTGGTGGAGTTTTATGCCGAACCGTTTCTCCATTTAAAATAAAAAAACGGCGACGGGAAAGTGATGATAAAGACGCTGTATCAACAGAATAAGTGACAATGGCCGTTACGTTCCTGAGTCGGAACCTGATGCTGGTTCGAGTCCAGCCTTTCCCACTCTGGCATTGCCAGATAAACATGTAGATGTTATTATTGAAACAGAGCAAGACCCGATTTGCAATGATCGGCAGGTCCACCAAAAGTATACTTAACCAAGTATATTCCTGACGGGCCTGAAAAGTTTCGATTGCTTGCGTAAGTAGTAACTGCATGTAGTGGTTGATCGAGAGGCCACTTAAAAACTCGATTAAATTGTAAGTGCAGACGAAGTTCTCGCATTGGCAGCGTAAGCTGTCTGGGGTTTGCCAGTACCCTATCGCCCAAACTGGCATATGGGGCTATAGCTTAATTGGAAAGAGCTACAGATTTCTAATCTGTCGATTGTAGGTTCGAGTCCTACTAGCCCTATTATAATAATTATTTTTGGCAACAGATGGGAAAGGATAAAAGATGAAAAACACAGTTGAGCTTTTAGGTTATTATGGTTCAGATGAAATTATTGCGTGTTCAGCTTGGACTAGTACAAGTCGTGATTTAAATGAAGATAAAAAGAAAAGGATTGGCAAGTTAATCAATATGCTGTGGTCAGAAGGTCACCATACCCCATTTGAAAAGGGCATGGTTCATTTCCTTGTCAACTGCGATATTGCAAGCCATATTCATTTGCTAAAGCATAGAATTAGCAGTCTCAACGCCGAATCTGCCCGATATAAAGAGTTGAAGGAAGATAAGTATTATATTCCAAAGGATTGGAATGGTATAGAATGTAGTAAATTTTTACCATATGGTGATTGTGGAGAATCTTGGTCTACTATACTAGAAAGGTATGTAGAACAGGGTAATATGCTTTATCACCAGTGTATCGCAGACCTTGAACCGGTATTGGGACGCAAGCGAGCCAAAGAGTCTGCCCGTTTCTTTAAGACATATAATAGCCAGATTCAGGCAGACGTAATGTTTAACATGCGTAGCTTTGCAAACTTTCAAAAACTTCGTAATTCAGAACACGCACAGCTTGAAATCCGCGAAATCGCCGCTAAAATGCTAGAGTGTGTTAAGAATATTGAAGGACAGCCGTTTAAGCATACGTTAGAAGCGTGGGGATATTAAATTTTAATTCAGGAGAAAAATTATGAAAAGTGTTATTGGTTTAATTGTTTCTTTGTTTTTAGTTACTTCTGCTAATGCACAATTTCCAGTAGTTCCATTTGTACCCGCCCCAAACATACAATACTATCCCCCTCTACAGGGTTATTACTACACATATACACCTACGCAGATTTATTATGCGCCGGTGGTTGTATATCCACAGTATGGTGCTAGTTTATTTGTAAATGGGGTTTCTATTGATAGATATCACCGCACCGTTAGGATTCCACTAAACGTAAATTTTAGTAGTGTCACATACTACGACTATCCAACATTTATAATTAAATAAGTTATATACAATTTTAAAAATCAGTGACGCGATTACTTTTTAGTAGTCGCGTTTTTTATAGGATGAATATGATGATTAAATTTTTACTGATCTTATTAGCATTGTACAGCGAGAAAAAAGATAGTCCCATCTGTGAAAAAATAGATATGATTGAATTTAACACCGTGATGGATTGTAAAGAAATTAAAAATAAAGATAACAAAGAACGTGTACTGGAAATATTTCCTAGATATACACAAATGATATTGTGGCGGTGGAACGAAGAATATGTTAGATACGAGGCTATGCACTGGACTATCTTAAAAGATGAATACGGATATAAGAATGAATATGTAGTGCGCAAGGTTGGGGAATATCATATCGTTACTGTAATGAGAATGTTCACACTCAATAAGCCGTATAGCAAAACGCTAACATTTAAAACAAAAAACTTAATATACAGTCAAACAACATCTGAGTCTGATCCGGAAAGACTGAATAAGAAAGTTTTAGAAGAACAATATAGGCAAAAGCCAATATCCCTGATACCTGGAGAAAAATAATGAAATTGAAGTTTGTTACAAACATTAGTGATTCTTGCTGGGAATACGAATATTTAATGGATTTTCTTTTTTCTGATTATGAAAGGGAAGTTTATCCTTTAAATGATGATACCGAGCCAATTGATAATGCAATACTAATCTATTCATGTATGAATGGTGACGTAGACGAAAAAAACTATTACTATATGCAGAAATGCAAAAATAAAAATTACGGTTATTATATTGTACATTTATCAAATGAATGGGCATACTCACATTATGCGGAAATTGAAAGAATGTATAAGGAGAATATTCGTAGTTACAAGGTGTACACGACGGCTAAGCATGTGTGGAGGCAATATTGGCAACCGCTAGCATGTTATGATAATGTAACTACAATTCCGCTGGGATGGAAAACAGGCTTTATGCGAGCATCTAAGGATATAGGATACAATCCAGTATTTGACGCCTGCTTCTTCGGGCAAATGAAAAGCGATAGATTAGAAATGGTAAATGTTATGAAAACTCTATCGGGGGGTTCGTATGTTTATGAAATAGATGGATGGAATGATAAAAAATCAGCACCGATAGAGGAGCAAATTAGGCTTTATAGAACGTCTATTATTTCTCCATGCCCAACGGGTAACTGCCACCCTGATAGTTTTAGAATTTGCGAGGTATTAGAATCGGGAGGTATACCTGTAGTTAAGAATTACCACGGATTTTCTTATCACGAAGAAGTATTTGGTAAACTAAACCCCATCCCAAGAATTGACTCATGGCACGAACTTCCAGGTTTGTTACAGAAAATTAAAAATTTTGATGAAAAAAAACTTGCAAATATCATAGGTACATGGTATTATAATTATAAGACCAATTTGAAAGAGCGTGTTGATAACATTTTACGTCAAACCAACTATGAATAGGAGAAATATATGTTTTATCTATCTGATGATAAGATGGTAATTAAAGATTTCTTTGGCAGTAAAGTTGGGTATTTTGTTGACGGTAAATTTTGCCAAGTTTTTCGAAAAAAGAATAACAAGGCGGAACTGTGTGATGAGCCGTATTTAAACGGTCTATCACCAATGGAGTTGGAGCAAATATCTGAACTATTACAAAGATCTACAAGCAAATGAAATGGGAAATTAGATTTCTTAAATTGGCTAAGCATATTTCAGAATGGAGTAAAGATCCAAGCACCAAGGTTGGCGCAGTGATAGTGGATGATAAAAAAAGAATAGTGTCAGTTGGGTATAATGGATTCCCAATTAATATTAATGATTCGTCAGAAAGACTTGACAATCGAGAAATCAAGTATAAAATGATAGTACATGCAGAGAGGAACGCTATCATCTTTGCACAGCGACCCCTTATTGGATGTACAATATATACATACCCTTTTATGCCATGTTCAGCTTGCGCTGGCATGATAATACAAAGCGGTATAAAGCGTGCTGTTTCTTATCATACTACCAATAAGAGATGGATAGACGATTTTGCAATTACTATGGACATGTTCAACGAAGCAGGTGTGGAGTTACTGATGTATGAAAATCCAATTGAATGAAAATCAGACAAATTACGCTATACAAATAGCTATGAAAAGGCACGACGCGAAAGATATAAGCTTTAGAAACAGGGATAGGTGGAAGTGCGAACATGGATTAAAAAATAAGAAATTAAGTTTTAAATCTGAATATCTGCCGCACTATATTGGTGTCTTGGGTGAACTTGGTTGGGCTATAGCCAATGACCTAAGCATTGATGAGAATATATATAGTGTCAGAGATTCTGGTGAAGACTTTGAGGGGACAGAAATAAAAACTATTACATATTTTGGGGCTGGCGAGCCAGAGTTAAAAATTACTCAAAAAGAATATAATAAACGCAAGCCGCCCAAGCTATACGTTTTAGCTAGAGTCTCTATTGACCGCGATGAGATTGAAATACTTGGAAAAATAACCAGGGAAAATTTTGATAAAGTAAAAGTAGAAAAGCAGTACGGTAAGAATTTGCCAAAAAATTATGTAGTGCCACTTTCCTTAATGGATAAAATGTAGAAAATGCCAGCGTAACTCAGTTGGTAGAGTAATTGATTTGTAATCAATCTGTCGTGGGTTCGATTCCCTCCGCTGGCTTTAAGGAGTAATCATGAAAATTTCACTTTTTTCAATATTAATTTTAATTCCGTCTATCTGTTTTGCGCAACAGCAACAGAACTCCACTCAACCTAATTATAGTCAACAATTACAAAATCAGCAAACACAAAATCAAAATCAACAATCGCAGCCACAAAATACATTTGTGACACCAAATCTGCTGGAGAGCTATAATTTTGGGAGTTTTTCACCATTTAGTCAACCTGCGGCACAACAGTTGCAACCAACGCCGCCCATACAAACAATAAATAAAAATAGTAAAATTCAACTGCCAAAAAGTACATTAAGAATAAAAGTTAAGATTGATATAGAATATAAAAAGCCTAATTTAGTAGAGTTAAAGGAGAAATTATATGACAGAATTTCTAGAATCCTGATAACTCGTGAAAATGTTAAGGTGTCTATTGACATCAGCAATAGGACTGCTACAATACAGGGGACGGTTAATTCAGACGAGGATTTGTTTTTGATACAGGGGCTTATCGCCCTTGAGCCTGGAATAGACAAGATTATAGACTTGTTGACTGTCTTACCTAAAGGATAAAGATTGATGAGATTATCGCAGCAGGAAATCGACAAACGTGTTGATCGCGTCGAGAAGCTCCTAGAATCAATTTTAAACAACTATGGTACTAGATACCTAGCTGTTAAATTGAATGAGCTATACGATCAGTATAACGAATTAGCGGAGGTGTCTACAGGTGGCGCCTTCAAAGATAGCTGGTCACATAAAGACCTTTTAGAATATTTATCAAAAAAATCATAATTACACTTTGAATTTAGACATAGTAAGGATATAATAAATCGTGAAAGCTAGATCTCCACCGAATCTTGACCGAAAAAGGGCATCGGGTTGATAGCCAAAAGCGATTCAATCAGGTTTTCACCTACAACCAGCGTGAGATTAGGTGGTAAAGAGATGGAACGTAACAATAGTTATCGTAAGGTTCAGGCCAGCGAGTAGCCAAACTCGCACAAGCTTACGAAAGTAAGCCCGACCCTGATGAGCCTCACAAGCTCTGCCGTTAACTATAAGATTTTATGAAAACTAGGCAATGCAGAGGTGCAACCTAGTGGGTCATAGCGAAAGCTGATAAAATTTTATAGTTAGAACCCTAATCCAGCAAGTAACAAAGAAGGCAATATGACCCTATAAACCCGTGGTGCGTATCCACATAATTTTGTTATAAACTTACAGGAGAAGAAAGAATGCTAAGTATTCAAGAGATGGCCGAGTCGCACCTTCTGAACGTTCAACGGGAGATTGTAGCTCTTAATGAACGGAAGAAGCAAATTGATGCAGATCTAGAAAAGCTGAATCAATACTTGGAGGAAGGCGTGAAGACTATCAAGGAAGTCCAAGGTGATAAACAGGTGGAAACACCTAAGTAATTGGCGTTTAGTTGTTTTAAGCTTTATTTTTTGGAGGTTAGTATGGAACGTAATGATTTTTACAAGGCTCTTTCCAATGTCAAGAATTCCTATGAATGGCAAATCGACAACGACAATAACATTGTCGCAACAAAGAGCCGTGGCAAGAATCGTGGATCGCTTTTTAATCCAGTGACGGCAGTAGCTAGCCTGAATGGCTACACCGTTGACGGCAATAACAAGCGCGCTACATTGAAGGCTGGAACTGCACTTGGTTTGCCCCGTAGCTTTACGGAACATCTCTATGAGGCTACTGTGAGCAGGTCAAATCGTGGTCATGCACAAGTTGTTCGCGGAAAGATTCGTTCAGCATTGGAGATCTAATATGAATTTAAATTGTTGGTTGGGATGTGGCAGACTGACGAAGGATGCGGAAATGTCTGTCACCAAGAAGGGAACAGCTATGTCTAAGTTTAGACTTGCTGTCAATGATCGGCGGAACGATGAAACACTGTTCTTGAACGTTCTGTGTTTCGGAAAGATGGCTGAAAATCTTCAATCAAAGCTTGTGAAGGGACGATTAGTCTCTATTCAAGGAAAGATTAAGATCGACAATTACGAGGATTCTGAAAAGAATAAGCGAAGTTCAATCTGCGTAATGGCAGATGAAATTTCTCTTGGACCATCTCCAGATCAAATATTGCAAAACACGCCCAATGAATAATTGGTTGTTGTAACCTAAAAAGCCCACCCTCCTAAATGGGGGGTGGGTTTTTTTATGCGACCATCTTGACAAAGCATAATTGAGTGATACAATAACCGTATCACAGTTTAACTCTTTGAGGTGGCATATGGAATACACTGACGCAACATCTTCTATTATTAGTGCTATCGTTAGCATATCGCTCTCTTTGTATTGGATATATTGCTTCCTAGCTGGATGCTCAGGCAGATATAAGGGCGCTATGGTTATTTCTGATGAGTTTGACATTGGATATGTTAGAAGTGTCGAGCCAGCAACGAAAGTAGGGGTGTCAAATAATCACCCTGATTCTAAACGCATTAAAGAACTAGAACGTAAGATTGAACTATTAAATAACAAAATAAAGCAAAAGCCAAAAGAATTCAAGCAGCCTAAAGTTGTAACTACGCAGAAGCCAGCAAAACCAGCTAAGCCACAAGTTCAGGTTAAAGAAGAAAGCAGCCTGCAAAAAGAATGCACATTAGCATTGGTGACCTTGGGCTTCAAGGAAAAACAAGCAAAACAAAGTGCGATGAATTTTTTAAATAATAATGATATTGACTCTGTAGAAGAATTCGTACTAAAATTCTTTAGTAATAAGGATAAAAAATGAAACTAAATTTAATGTGCCCAATAAATACTTTAGGTTATGGCTATACCGGTCTAAATATACTAAAGTCTCTTCACGCCAACGGCATTGAAGTCTCTTTGTTCACGATAGGTCAACCCCAAGTTTATACCAACGAAGATGCAGAGATAGTAAAGTCATGTCTTTCAAATGCGCAGATGTTTGACAAAAATGCTCCTTGTATAAAGATATGGCATCAAAATGATATGGCTCAATTTGTTGGTAAAGGTCAGCATATTGGATTTCCAATCTTTGAATTAGATAAATTTAATAAATTAGAACTTCACCATTTAGATTCTTGTGATAGACTTTTTGTCTGTTCAGAATGGGCTAAAGAAATAGTTAAAAGTAACTTTACTGAATATCATAAAATTTATTACAATGTAGATGTTGTGCCACTTGGAGTTGATACTAACATATTTAAACCTTCAAATTTAAGCGGTGGAAAAGATACAATATTCTTTAATTGCGGCAAGTGGGAGGTTAGAAAGGGTCACCCAGAACTAATCCAGGCTTTCATCAAAGCTTTTTCCCCAGATGATAATGTACAACTTTGGTTAATGTGTGATAATCCATTTAACTCAGATGAAGAAAATCTTAAATGGTATAGTTTGTTTAATACAACAAAACATTATGAAAATGGATTAATTAAGTTAATTCAAAGAGTCGCAACGCACAATCAAGTGTATAGTATAATGAGCCAAACTGACTGTGGAGTATTTCCATCCAGGGCAGAAGGTTGGAACCTAGAAGCTCTAGAGATGCTAGCTTGTGGTAAAAACATAATCATAACAGAACATTCAGCGCATACTGAATTCTGCAATAAAAATAATTCCCATCTTATACCAATAAAAGAAAAAGAACTAGCCTTTGATGATAAGTGGTTTTTTGGTCAAGGGTCTTGGGCTAAGCTTGACAACGACCAGATGGATGCTATAATAGAAAATATGCAGCTAATTCATAAAAAGAAACAAAACAATGAATTAACCGTTAATAATTCTGGAATTGAAACCGCCAATCTTTTTTCTTGGGATAATACATCTAAAAGGATCATTGAATGTTTAAAGCGTTAAAAAATTTGTTTATCAAACAAGAAACCCCTCCAGATGAAGAATTTGACGGGCCACAATACGAATCTAGCATATGCTACGCTTGCAATGAGGATGGGGAAATATTTGTTGATGTTGACATAAAAGACTACAATGAACAAACTATAAATAACTTTGCAAGAATACTATGCGGAATATCTTCCTTTAATTTTCATATAGAGACATTGAATATAATTAAGAACGGGTTCATAGAAAACGATAGAATAGATTTATTTCAAAATCTATTAAATGAAATTCTAAAAATCTCAAAGGAAGAAGTTTTTGCTTATCAAGATAAACTAGGAAAAGAAAACGAGGAACCGTGCATAAAGCCTTCAGATATGTTATAATCCAAAGGGAGACTTAACATGAAAACAAACAAGAAAATAGGTTGGCAAAAATATGAAGACGTTATAGAAAGTCAAATTAAATCACCACTAGCAAGTATGCTAATAAATTCATTCTTAGACGAAATGAATAAAGACGAAGATTTAGATGACGAAAAAATTACTGACGAACCAATACTCATGGCAGCGCCAGAATCCTTGTCAAATGAAATACAGCTTTTAGCAAATTTTGACTGCTGGATTGGTCATACAAATTTTAATCTTACTGAAGAAATAAAAAATCATCTTAACAAGATAGAAGGGATTGAAGTTCTAAAGATTTGTAGTCGATATAGATTCTTTATAGGTATCGGCAAGATGTTTGATTTTAAAAGTGTGCGGGAAGATATTGAAAACAAATTAATGCTAAAGGAAACAGTCTATGTTGACCAACGAGAACGAAAAGACCATTGAAGAATTGCTCTGTGATCAAAATGTTGTTAAAATAGCAAGGAAGGCATCTATCAGGTTCAATAAGCAATTAAATGAGGACGAAATCTATACCTGTATTTTAAACGCCCTATGGAAAGCCATTAAGAAATACGACCCTAACTTTGGTTCGAAATTTACTACATATTTGTACAACGGCGTAATTATGGAGTGTCTCACCCAACAAAAATTCAACTCTAACCTTAAATACCATCCTCATATTCATAATGTACAGGATGGTAGGAATTATATATCCAATATAGATATTTTAGACTATATTTCTAAGTGTGAACATCCAGATATTATTTATGATTATTATTTTAATAATAAATCCATAAAGGAAATAGCCAAGGAAAACAACGTCTGCGGCGAAACAATTAGGCTAAGAATCAAAAAAAATCTGAAAAAATTTAAAAACCAAGTTAATTAAGTGTATTATAGATAAGGAAAATAGGATTATAAAAGGAGTCGGACCATACAAAAATGATCTATTTTTACGAAGAGGTTTACTATGGACGACAAAGTTACTACAAATTGGAAAACGTATGCTACCTCCGGAACGACTGTAAGAGTTCAAAACGGCGGAACCGTCATTAATGGCGGAAACGTTCCCGCTGGAAGTCCTGTCAGCAAAATTTTAGCTTTAAATACAATAGCTGATGACATGGGGCAAACTTACGGCTCGTTAGTTGTAGCATTAGACGGCACAACTGGTGATACGACTGACGCAGTTGGTATTTCTGGAATTAAGTCATCTGTAGCTCTTGCCTACAAGGACAAGTCAGATGAATGGATTATTCGCGGCGTTGCTACTAAAATTGGCGGCGTTGCTAATAATGTTCTTTTAAGCACAAGTTCAGATTTTGATCATAAGTCACGCGACTTCATTAATGAACTTGTTACTACTAGATATCTTGGCTCTGGCAATAGCACCACATTTAATTACTACGCTAAACCAGACGGAACAATTACCCCCAATTTTGTTCGAGGTTCTGGCGCTGGCGGATTAGAAGCTTATGTAAGACCTTCCGGCAATGGTAGAATTCCAGCAATTGATGATGCAGCAGTTCCAACTAGAGCAATTCCTGGTGAATTGACATATCGCTTTGGTGGAGCAGTTCCAAAGAGCGATGTCTATAAAGCAAAAGATGCATACGAATCCTAATTTCTTAAATGGCAATAAGCCCCTTCCCAATTTTGGGTTGGGGCTATTTTTAATTGGGGGTAATTATGCTATTTTTTGCCCAAATCTCATCGTACTCGTATTTAATAGATTACATCGGGCTATTAATCCCGATTTTAGGAAGTCTTTTTGGTGTACTTGTCTTTATTCATAAAAAGATCTTTAAACCTCTAATACAAGCGTTTCAAGATCATTCAAATTTAATTAAGTCTGTAGAAATAATAAAAAGCGAAGTAATACCAAATGGTGGCGGAAGTTTAAAAGATAGTGTAAACTCATTAAAAATAACTTGCGAAAGAATGGAAAAAAGGCAAAAGGTTATAGAACAACGAACTAAAGCTGGGCTGCACTATCACGACCAAGCCCTATTTGAAGTTGATAAAAACGGTAATCTGATCTGGATTAATGAAAAGTTTTATGAAGTTACTGGTAAAACACAATCAGATATGGAAGGATATGACTGGATAACTTATATTCATGATGAAGAACGAGAAGATTTCTTAAAAGAATTTCAATCCTGCATAAATATGGGAAGGAAATTTGAATTTGAAACAAGATCCAGCGACAATAAAAGATTAAAATTTGTAGGATATCCCTACAAGATCAACGAAAAAGAACACCACGGTTTTTTGTTTCACTTATTAATTATTTAATATTGGAGAATATCATGAATGAAGGTTCTAAAAGTTTTCAGTTAAACCAAGCTGATTTAATTAAATTAGCCAAAAACGCATTGCTTGTTTCTCTAGCCGCCGGATTAACATTTGTTGGCGAAAATCTAGCAAATATAAACATTGGTCCATCAAGCGCTCTTATAGTTCCTGTTGTAGCTTTGGCGGTCAACACCCTCGTTAGATGGATTAAGGATTATAGCAAACAATAACCAAGGAAAAAATCATGGACATCATTATTGGATTTCTTTTTTTAATATTCTTTTGCGGCATGGGATTATTTTCTTTACTCAAAGATAATTTTGAGTATACAATAACATTCATGCTACAAATGCTTATTAGCGGTGGCGGTGGATTGTTTTTATTATATCAAAATTTCTCTAAAATAAAAGATTTTTTGATAACCAAAAAGAAAAAGGACGAAGATATGAATGAGAAAGAATTAGATTTGTCAATTGAGGAAAAAGAATTAATGGATTATAAAACTTTAGTCTATCTAAAGAAAAGGGCTAAAGAGATTGACTCGGCTGAAATGTTAGAACTTGTGATAAAGATGAACAATCTATTGTTTTCTGAACAAAAAGGAAAAAAGGCATGAACAAATATTTATCGTTTTTTGCTGGAGCTATTGTAAGTCTCCTGATTGCTTCCAACACCTTCATGGTAGTTAAAATTGCGTCGGAATCAACAAATAAAGTTTTAACAGTATCCTCAAGTGTTGACTCAAAGGAACTTCAAAAAGTAAAAGATGAATTTGATAAGATTGAATCTAAAGAAGATAAGCTATTAATCTATAAACTTTTCGCCGGTGCCGGTGAATATCTAGAAGTTGCCGAAAATCTTCAAACAACTGCGCAGTTTGATCCAATTTTTGGTAAGGTCCAAACATCATACGGATGGAATAGGGAAAAATATCCAAATTTCACAACCTCCGTTTCAGAATATCTAGTAAGCGTAAAGTATGATGAACCTAAAAAATTGTCAACGAAAGAAGACAGACAAAACTTTGCGGCTATATTTAAAAATCTAGCGGAGAAATTAAAATGAGTGGTGAAAATCTTTTCGGCTGGGTTTATGATCCAGCTAAAGTTGAAGAAGTAATGGAATCTCTACCATTTCCAATATTTAATGATGTATGGGCACCAATTAAAGATAGTGGAAAAGGTAAAAAGATTTTTTTATACGAAGTGATACGCAAAGTTGCTGGTACTTTTCCCATGAGAAAACAAGATATTGGAGATTGTGTTTCACATGGGGCAGCATACGCTGTAGATGCTGTTAAGTGTGTTGATATTTTTCTAAAGAATGAATTTGAAGAATGGGTTGCTGAAACTGCTACCGAAGATATTTATGGTGGCAGTAGAGTTCAAATTGGTGGCGGTAGAATTTCTGGCGATGGTTCAGTGGGTGCATGGGCCGCAAAGTATGTTAATACATATGGCGCATTGCCGCGACAAAAATACGGAGACATTGATCTAACTAATTATAGCGGTTCTGTTGCTCGCACATTGGGAAGAAATGGAGTTCCTAAAGAACTATTAGAAATAGCTAGACAACATCCAATTCATGTCGTATCAAGAGTTGATACATATGAACAAGCAAGAGATTTGATTTGTAATGGATACGCTGTAACAATAGCAAGTAATCAAGGTTTTTCATCTAGAAGGGACGAAGAAGGCTTTGCCTCTCCTCAAGGAAGCTGGGCTCACCAAATGTCTATACTCGGTGTTGATGATGAATATAAGCGCCCAGGTGTTTTGGTTCAAAATTCATGGGGCGTATGGAATGGTGGTCCAAAAAGAAATAATCAACCTGACGGATCTTTCTGGGTAGATGCAGAAGTTATAGAAAAGAGAATTTTAAGCCAGGGTGATTCATGGGCTTTTAGTAGTTATGAAGGCTTTAAACCTAGAAAATTAAATACAAGGATTATATAATGAAAACTAGCACATTAATATTGCTCGTTTTTTTATTAGTAACATTTTTACCTTTACAATTTTTTGGTAATGATCTTAAAGAAAAGAATAAATTTCAATTTGATCATGCAAAGAATGAGGGCTATATAGCCCATATAGTAAATTCTTACAACCCGCAGTCTACTCCAAATGTACTTCCAGATGACTCTAAATGCGACTGTAGGGGCTCAAAAACGATGGTTCATGGCGATGGTCATAGAACGCCATGTCAATGCTATAACGAAGGTGATGGAGCCTGCGATTGCGTAAAGAAAGAAGCCGGTATATACTACGGCGCAGAATTAAAAAAAAAACTGAATGAGCCTGAAAATAAGTTTTTGACAAAACAAATACTATTGTTTACATCTGACTCCTGTTTGCCATGCTTACAATTTAAAGAAACTGAAATCCCGCAATTAAAAACCGCTGGATGGCAAATAGGAGAAGGATTAGATAACCATATTCGTCTAGTTAATATTGACAATGACGCTACGTTGTATAAAATGTATGGTAAGTCTAGAAAAATACCACTATTTGTTTTATTTGAAAATCAAAAGGAAACCAAATCATTAATCGGATTTCAAAAAGCAAAAAATATATCTGACATGTGGAATCAATAATGAATCCATACGACATACTACATGTCTTGTTTAACGACGATGGATATTCAAATGAATTCATATCTATAAGCATATCAGATCCTGTAAATATAAATATATCTAAAAATGAAAATAGATATATAATTCAATTTGATGGAAACAGGCCCGTATTAAAAATCAAAAAGATATTAAAAGTGTCTATAAAAATATCTAGCATCATACTAGAAGAAGAATCAGGCGTACTTGTGTTAGATAATTTCCCAGACATACCAATTAAATACGAATGGCTGTTTCCTGCTGAAAAAGAATAATTTTGCTTGGATTTGATTTGCTTACTAGATACTATATTTACTATCTTAACAGTATCTTACTATTGAATTACAAAGGGATAAGATGGCTAAAAATACGAATATGGGCAAGAAGTTTTTGTCTGATCTCAAGCTTTATTCAGACTATTTGAATTGGAACAATGAACTTCAACGATATGAAAACTGGGAAGAAGCATGTGAGGATATAATTGATGGTCATAGAAAGTTTTACGACCAATATTATGATGACGAATTTGAAGAATACCTATCTTCAACTCTTGATTCTCTAAAGTCGCAGACTGTTCTAGCCTCTCAGAGAAATCTGCAATTTAGATATCCCCAATTGTTGCAGCATAATGCTAGAATTTTTAATTGCACCGTTGTACATGCTTGTCGCCCCAGAGTATTTCAAGAAATATTCTATCTAGGATTATGCGGTTGTGGAGTTGGCGCTTCTCTACTAAAACCGTTCATAAACTGTTTACCAAAGATTAACATTAGATCTTTGGGAACTAAGACATTTGTAATTCCGGATTCTATTGAGGGCTGGGCTGACGCCCTTGGTGTTTTAATGTCCTCGTATTTTGATGATGAGCAACCCTTTCCAGAATATGCTGGATATGAAATAAAGTTTGATTACTCATTAATCAGAGAAAAGGGTACATTTATTAGTGGCGGCTTTAAAGCCCCAGGTCCAGACGGATTAAAGGCATCTCTAGAAAAGATAGAAAAATTATTGGAGCATTGGATTAAAACTGAAGGAAATACAATGCGACCAATATTAGTATATGACGTTATATGTAACGCATCAGACGCTGTACTTAGCGGTGGCGTAAGAAGGTCTGCATTGTCAATGATAGTTGATCCTAATGATTCTGAAATGATTCATGCTAAGATTGGTAATTGGAGACAAGAAAATCCACAACGAGCAAGATCAAACAATTCAGTATTGATTCCAAGAAAGTCTAGTGATGATAAATTTTTTAAGAAAATCGTAGGATTAAACGAGGGTGATAACGATATTGGTTTCGTATTCTGCAATACTTGGTTCGACGTATTTAATCCATGCTTCGAAATAGGTTTTACCCCTGTAGATGTAAACACAGACTTGACCAAGATTGAATACGACGACATTGAACCTTGGACAATGAAAAACAAATCTAAGTTTGGCGTTCAGATGTGCAATCTTAACGAAATAAATGCAGAAAAATGCCAAAATGAAAGTCAATTTTTAAAAGCCTGTAAAGATGCTGCTATACTTGGAACACTTCAGGCTGGCTATACAAATTTCCCATACTTGGGCTCAAGAACAGAACAACTTGTTGAACGCGAAGCTTTGCTCGGTGTTAGCATTACCGGATGGATGAATAATCCCAAGCTATTTGACGCTGAACTGCTGCGTCGTGGGGCTAAGGTTGTGATTGAAACAAACCAAAGTCTTGCAAGAAAAATTAATATCAATGCCGCAGCTAGAACTACATGCGTTAAACCATCGGGCAATGCTTCCGTTATATTAGGAACAGCTTCTGGAATCCATCCAGAGCATTCCGAAAGATATTTTAGAATCATGCAATTAAATAAAGATTCAAATACCGCAATTTGGTTAAGCCAACACATGCCATTTTTACTTGAAGAAAGTGTGTGGAGTGCAAACAAAACGGATTATGTCGTATTTGTCCCGATAGTAAATCCCAAAGATGGTTTGTTTAAAAAAGATATGAAAGGAGTAAAACATCTTGAACTCATTAAACTTGTTCAACAAAATTGGATTGTTCCTGGCACAAATCCTGAACTTGGAATATGCAAGGAAACAACTCATAACTGTTCCTGTACCGTCATTATTGACAATAAAGAAGAAATCGTAGATTATATATGGACTAATCGAGATAACTTTACAGCCATTAGCTTTATTAGCGATTATGGCGATAAAGATTTTAATCAAGCGCCATTTACATCTGTCTTAACAGCAGAAGAAATATTTGAACAATATGGTAAGGGCGCTTTATTTGTATCCGGATTAATCGTTGATGGTCTTCACTATTTTGATAATAATCTTTGGCAAGCTTGTGATTATCTATTGAATGCAGAGTTAGCAATCTCTGGCACTAGAGAACAAACGATGTTAAAGAAATATTGGCTTAAAAGAGCTAAGCAATTTGCTAAAAACTATTTCAAGAGTGATATGAAGAAAATGGTATACTGCTTGAAGGAAGTTCATTTGTGCCATAAGTGGGAGACAATCAATCGCCAAATGAAAGAGGTTGATTTTGGAAATATACTAAATAAACCAGAATATAAAGATGTTTCAGAATATGGCGCCATGTCTTGTAGCGGTAAAGATGGCTGTAGTATAAATCATATATAATTAATTTCTTATAATCACAATAAATAGGATCGTCAATATGATAGGATTAAGTTACTCTAACGATACGTTGAATTTTTTGCAAGTTAAGTGCGAATTATTAAATAGTCATGGAAAAGCCCCAACAAGGGCACATTCATCTGACGCTGGATGGGATTTATATTCATCTGAAGATGCCGTAATTCCTGCCGCAATGAGAGGCGTTGTAAGAACTGGAATCGCTATTGCTATCCCAGAAGGATTTGTAGGTTTAATTTGGCCGCGATCTGGATTGTCGGTCAAAAAAGGCATAGACGTATTAGCCGGTGTTATAGACGCTGGTTACCGTGGAGAAATAATGGTGTGTTTATTGAATACCGATAAAACCTTTGATGTCAATATTAAGCGTGGTGACAGAATAGCGCAAATTCTCTTTCAAGAAGTGCCAACATTCACCATGGAAGTGGTGGATAAATTAGATAATACAATTCGCGGAGAAGGAAAGTTTGGTAGTTCAGGACATTAAATACTTTTCTAAATAGAAAGATTTTTATGACCAGACGAAAAGAAAAACAACAAGAACAACATTCAAATCAAAAAATTAAAATTGTAGAAGGTAAAACAAATAATCAAAAGGAATATATAAGATCAATTATTGAGAATGAAGTTATTTTTTGTTCTGGTCCTTCGGGATGTGGAAAATCGTTTATTGCGGCTGGTATAGCCGCCGAACATTTACACAGGGGCGATATTGAGCAGATAATAGTAACAAGGCCAATCATTTGTACCGGTAAAGAAATAGGCGCACTACCTGGAGATCTATCTGAAAAAATAAATCCATACTTAATGCCAATGCAAGAAAATTTTAGATTCTTTCTTGGGCAAGCTTTTTATGGTTTATATGCAAATGAAAAAAAGATAAGGTATGAGCCTATAGAAATAATGCGTGGCGCCACGTTTAATAACGCTTATATGATTTTGGATGAAGCTCAAAATTGTACATTTGATCAAATAAAAATGTTCATAACTAGAATGGGCCAAAATTCTAAAGTTTTAATTAATGGCGACACAAGACAAACTGACCTAAAGGGAAAGAGCGGCCTATGGTCTTGTATGAATAAGCTTAAAAATATTGAGGGGATATCTATTGTAAATTTAGATAACTCTGATATTCAAAGACACGGAATGATAGGAAAGATATTAAACGCTTTGGAGAGTGATGATTATGCCAACTTATAATTTGTATTGCCATGATTGCTTGCAAGAAATAGAAATAGAATGTAGAATATCTGATTACGATAACCGTATGAAAAATATTGTATGTCCAAACTGTACTTCTAGAAATGTATACAGAGATTATGTAAGAGATAATATTTACTCGTCTGTTCGAGATGTTAAAACTATAGGTCAGCTAGCAGATAAGAACTCAAAAGAAAATAAAAGTAAGATACAGGAAATAGAGGCGCAGAAACCTAAAAAGCAAACCCCCTGGTATCATAATGCTGGAGGGGCGAGCCCGCAGGAAATAAATAAAATGACAAAGAAACAAAAGAAAGACTATATAATGAAAGGCAAGAAATAATGGAGTATATTAACAAAAGTTTTATTGTTAATGAAAATAAGTCAGAAATACTTTTTGATAGATATGGACAAAAGGTAGAGGATGGAAAAGAAAAAAATTACGCAAAAATTGTTGTAAATGACAATGTTGAGTCCTATTATATTAGGACGTATCAGAATATGCCTTACGATCCATTAGGAGCCTATAGTCGTAGGGAAATATTCAGAGATACAAAAATGCACAGAGTATCAAAAAATACTTTTGATTTTTACATGATGTATCTAGGAACAAATAATTCTATTTATTTAACTAAGGCTCAAAGGGGATTTATAAATGACTAAAAAGGGACCACTTAGTAAAGCCGAAGCCTTTTATATTAAACACCACTACAAGGTTAATGATGTAGATGAATTGTCCAAAGAATTGAATAGGGCTAAAAGCCTAGTAGAATCTCATGTAATCAAATGCCGCAAAGAAGACGAAAAAAATGAAGTTTTGAGCGTATCAAATCAAATGGGTTTTAGAAAAGGTTCAGCCGTAATGACTGAGGGTGCCGCCATTTTAGCTGATACGATTAAACGTGGACTTCCATCTAAGCCTTCAAATTGTGTGACTAAAATAAAATGAGCAAAGAAGAATGGCTTAATGCCTATAGAAAAAATAAAAATGCCATATGGATAAAGTGCCAACTTACCAATGGTGAAAATTTATTCTTCGATGAATTCGAAGGCTGGACGATAATAAAAGATAGGTGTGATAATGAAGGTCTATTTTTAGATAGCCTATCACTTCAATTCAGGTCGCACAAGGTAGATATAGACATATCTGATTGTGATGGCGTATATCTTATTAGATCCATCATGGGTCAAATGGGAAGTGATAGTAAGAACTATTTCACAAGTGGAAAAGTCTCCAAAGGTAAAGTCTATAAAAAAATGTGGTTAATTCCAGAATTGATTGTAGAAAAGGAATTTGAAGATGACGTTGAAGACTGTTTCTCAGAAGCAATTATCTATGACAAAAAGAAAAAGAACAGAGAAAAGTAAATATAAACACCAAAGCACTGGCGATCATTGCACATGCGCAGCATACGTTGCGGAAATAATGTGTATGAGAAACGCAGAATTTAAAAATTTAGGATCTTTACCTTATAAATTCTGGAGTAAAAAACCTTGGGACTGGACATTTAAAAAACAGTTATGGGCCGCTCAAAAGTTACTAAAAAACTATTCAGAGGCGGCTCTCGTTAAAGCTATTCATTCTAAAGAATTCTCTAGTATTTTTTCGTTAAATAACCCAAGGGTATTGCCAATACTAAAGAAGTATGAAATAATTGTTAGTCAAGAGCTATCTAAAAATCAAAAACTTGAAGTGAATGAAAAGCCCGAATCTAGAAAAAAGACATACGGCAAGAAATCAAAAATAAATAAATTAAGAGGAATAGAAAACAATGGCGAAGAAACTGAAGAGTAAAGTATTTGAAGATGATGTTATTAGCAATCAAATTAATTCTAAATTTGGAAATATCGTAGAGAGTGGAGAGAAGGTCTTAGAAGATCTTCAAGAATTAAAAAAGATAGGAATATCTCCATCTTTAGATATAGCCCTTGGTGGTGGGCTAAGAGAGGGAAGTTGCGTAGTAATGACTGGCGATCCAAAGACTGGAAAAGATCAACCTTTATCAGCAATCGTCTATACTCCAGATGGGCCAAGAAAAATGGGCTCATTAAAAATTGGAGATATAGTTTGTACTCCAAATGGCGGAGAAACCGCAAGAATAAATGGAATTTACCCTCAAGGTATAAAAGATGTTTATAGAATATCTTTTAACGATGGCACATTTGCAGAATGTGGTATAGATCATTTATGGAAAGTTTGTAAAAATTATCATGGAAGAAATGACGAGTGGGTAGTCTTACCTTTAAGACAAATAATAGAAGAGGGTTTATTCTATAGCGATAGACCAAAATGGAAGATTCCTATTTGTAAACCGGTTTATTTTGACTGTAAAAATCTTGAAATAGATCCATATATACTAGGATGTTTAATCGGAGATGGAGGACTATCACAAGGAACTCCTATTATTACTACAGCAGATGATGAAATTTTAGAAGCTTTTAAAAATTACGCTAAAGATAATGATCTGGAAATTCATCATAAATCTAAATATGACTATTCTATAGTTGGATATGGAAAAAATATAAATAATTTAACTAATAAATTAAGAACATTAAATCTTATGGGTAAAAAATCACATTCAAAATTTATTCCACAAGATTATCTTTATTCATCTATAAATGATAGATTTGAATTAGTTCGTGGCTTAATGGATACTGATGGTTATAATGACAATGGTAAATCAGCAGAATATAGCACTGCGTCTTATGCTTTAAGTATTCATGTTTCAGAATTATTACGATCACTTGGTTATATGGTTAAAATAAAAGAAAGAATGACAAAATGCAACGGAAAAGAGTTTAAATCTTTTAGATTGTATATCTCTGGAGATGATATTAATCAATTATTTAAAATTAATCGTAAAAAGTTTTTAACAAAACGAATAAAACCAGAACTATTTAAAACTATAGTAAAAGTTGAACTTGTCAGAAAAGAAGAAACTCAATGTATTTTTATTGATCATCCAGATCATCTTTATTTAACTGATAATTTTAATGTTACTCATAATACTACCACTGCTTTATATTTTGCCGCAAAAGCACAAGCTCTAGGCAAGAATGTTATTTATTTCAATACTGAAGGCAGAATAACAAAAGAAAATTTTATTGGTATCAAGGGACTAGATCCGTCAAAAATAAAAATAGTACAATCAACCGATGAATGCCCACTAGTTTCCGCTGAAACGTATTTGAATGCCCTTGAGATTTATGTTAAAAGCAGCCCAGACTTGGTTGCTATAATTGATTCAGCTTCTAATATGGTTCCCAAAGAAGAATTAGACGGTGAGATCAGAACTGGTGTTAGAAATTCATTACCAAGACTACTGTCAATGTTCTTTAAAAGAATAAGTGGTGATGTAGCTAGAAATAAAGCTATTCTAATATTTATCACCCACAATATAGCTAACACAAGCGGATCAAGATTCGCGCCACAAAAAATTGCTGACTGTGGAAATATGATGCAATATCAAGCTGGAACCAATATGGTAATTACACATAGAGGTAAATGGCTAGCTTCTGGGGCGTCTGTAAATGAAGATGAAAAGTCTACTGGCCCACACGTTGGACAAATTGCCAATTGGATAATAAAGACATCTGCCGCAGGTGGAAAGCCCATGACAACAGCCGAGTCATGGATTAGATATGGCGTTGGTATAGATGAAGCCCAAGAAATAGCTCAATTAGCTAGTCAATTTAGTATGATAAAGAAAAGCGGAGCGTGGTACGAAATATCTACTGCGATAGACAACAAAGATGATCCAGCCATTAAAAACATTTTAATTAAAAATGATATAGACCTGAATAATGATGAGGCCGTTCAAAAGTTTTTTAGATTTCAGGGCATACAAAAAGTTACAGATTTCCTGACCGAAAATGAAGATTTGAAAGATTATATTTATAATCAAATCAGAGAGATACTATGAAAGTAAAGGGATTAAATAATAAAGTATATATTATTGATTCAAAAAAATATGTAATTAAAAATAATGACACTAGAAAAAAAAGATCTTCATTTCACATAATGGCAAGGGATTTATTAAAGGATGTCTTTTGTGGATATTTGATTTTAGAAGAGGTTAAACTTCCAGGTTCCACCTGCCCCAGTAAAAAATCCGTCCTATTCCTTGACTTTCTCGTTCCAACATTTAATCTAGGTATAGAAGTTCATGGAAGACAACATTATGAATATTGTCAATTTTTCCATAAAACTAAAGCTGGATTTTTAGATCAAAAAAGAAGAGACTCAGTAAAAGAAAGCTGGTGTGAACTAAATAATATAAATTTGATAGTTTTTAATTATGCAGATGATATCCAAATATGGAGAAAGCAACTTGAATGCATCTGAGCGTTTACAAAAATTTATAGAAAATATAGATTCATATATAGAATCTAAAAATTTTATAGGTCCAAAATTTAGTCAAGAATTTAAAATTGCAGATGAACTAGACCTTGAAAAATTAAATTTACTTACAAAAGATGAATGTTTTTCATACGCTTTTATGCTATACCAATACGCTGATTTTATAGCCACTGAATTAAATAAAAACAAATCTGTCGTGTGGTATTGCGAAGATTCTTTAAATAAGATTCTTGCATCGGAAGTGGATAATATGCCGCAGTACACAAAGCATGAGATAAAAGCTGCCGCTATTCTAAAAGAAAATGAAGTAGCGAAAAAAATAAACGAATGGAAAATAATTGCTCAATGTAGGGTTGACTTATTGCAAACTAAGGAATATAATTCAAGAAGAAAGGCTGACTGTTTAATAGAAAAGGGTAAGAGGAAATGAGTAATTTTGATGATTTTTTAGATACATTATCAGATGAACAAAAACAAATGCTCTGGGAAAGCCTACAGGCAAAAAGAGTAGAGGAAAGGCCCACCCCAAAGGTGGAAGCTAAAACTCTTCCAAGTAAACGGCAATCAGTTATTGTTAATGAGAATTTTTTCGTAACACGACAGGGAGAAGAATCAAGGGGGAAAAGTCCGGTGAGAGCTAGAAAAAATCAGTGGCAAGACGAAGGCGAATTTAGAGATGTAGAAACTCCTAAAGGGGATCGAACACCTAGAAATCGCGAAAAGTCAAAGAAGGTAGAAGTAGAATGCCATGTGTGTGGCAGAGCATTTCAAGTTGATCCTCGATATATTTATGGTGATTATCAGAGATGTAATCGTTGCGTAGGACACTAATATGAATTTACAACTCACCGATGTAGGTGCAGAGCGTGCAGTCTTAGCTGGATTGTTCACATATGGAATTGAAGCGTATGTAGAAATATCTGATATTATTAATTACCAAACTTTTGGTCATTATAATAATCAAATTCTTTATAAGTGCATAGAGAAGATTCTACAAAGTGAGTCTCAGGTAGATTTACCATCTATTCTATCCGCAGCCCAACAACTGGGGCATTATGAATTAATAAATACTAAGCAAGAATTAGAATATATTCATTCATTGATGCAGTTTCCCATAAAAAAGAATAATGTAATCAATTTTGCAGCTCAAATTAAGAAGTTTGAGTTTGCAAGAAAGATTAAAAAATTAGCAGAAAAAATATCTAAAGATATCGAATCCATAAATGGTGACGAGAGCATTGATGATATTATCGGCATGGTAGAAAATCCCATAGTTGGATTTCTACGAGAAGATGATATATCAGAAAAGCCTCAAAACATTGGTGACAATGTTGAGGATTATTTCAATTTCTTGCTTGAAAATAAATGCGATCAAATAGGTATACCAACTGGCTTTCCTAGATATGACTCAGCTATTGGCGGCGGTCTTAGAAGAAAGTGTGTAGACCTTGTGTCAGCTAGACCCAAGGTTGGCAAAAGTGTTTTTGCTGATAATGTAGCTTTAAATATTTCTTCATCTGGCGTTCCAGTATTGATGTTAGATACTGAAATGTCAAAAGAGGATCATTTAAATAGAATATTGGCAAATCTTAGTGGTGTGCCCATTAATGAAATATCTACTGGTAAATTCTCAGAAGATGAAGAAAAGACTTTGAAAGTAAGGCTTGCTATAGATAAAATAAAGAACATACCCTATACATATGTTAGTGTGGCTGGAGCGCCATTTGAAAGCATTTTGAACACTATTAAAAGGTGGGTAATCCACAATGTAGGTCAAGATGAAAACGGAAGAACTAACGAATGTGTGGTAATTTATGATTATCTAAAACTAATGTCCTCTAGTTCAATTACTAATAATATCCAGGAGTATCAAGCTTTAGGTTTTCAGATCACCTCGCTGCATAACTTAGCCGTTAAATATGACTTCCCGTGCCTATCGTTTGTTCAATTGAATCGCGATGGTATTACTAAAGAAAGCACTGATGCCGTTAGTGGTTCAGATAGATTGATTTGGTTATGTACATCATTTTCTATCTTTAAAATAAAGTCTCCAGAAGAATTGGCGGAAGATGGGCCTAATGCTGGAAATAGAAAATTAGTACCCATTGTTTCTAGACATGGACCTGGAATGGAAGATGGAAATTATATTAATATGAAAATGTTTGGAGAATTATCTTCATTAAAAGAATTGAGAACTAGAGATGAGTTTAAAGTTAGCAATAACAACGATGGTGCCATAGAAGGTTCAGACTTACCATTTGAAGAGGACTGAGATGAGTTTGTATTTGATAATAATATCTACCATGTGTTATTTCTTGACAGCGATAGGGAATCTAAGACAAAAAGACTTCCCACACGCTTTTATATGGTTTAGTTATGGTTTGGCTAACTGTGGTTTTATATGGTACGAGACTACCAAGAAGATAATAAATGAATAAAACATTTTTTGCTGCAAGTTTAGATAGGCACATGTTTATGAAAAACAATAATTTATACGATATGCAAATTGAAAATCTTATTCCAGATTTCTGTGACGATCTAGAGTTAGATCTTAGGTGTTCAAAACTTTTATCTGAAAAGTGCAAGAACTCAAAAGAATATAGCTATAAACTATATTCATCTTTATGTAATAACAAGTTTAAGAAAAACAATAATATTTGCAGCTATAGTTTTAGAGTAGTATCAGGCATAGTTGCAAATTTAAATGAATCAGGCGACTACATTGATTGGTATTGCTCAGGTTATGAAGGTTTAATTAATCAGGAAGTTATTGAAGATCTAAATAGTTTAGGCTGGGAATTACATGTTAAGCAAAATGAAAAACACTAAGCATCATTTTGATTTAAAGAAAATTAAAAATGCTATTTCTAATAATCTAGATTTATTACTAGATGACTTAGGTATAAAATATGAGACTTTTGATAAAAACTATTACTCTACATGTCCCATTCATGCGGGTAGCGACAATAAAAGGGCCATATCAATATCAAAAGATAGAATGACTTGGAGATGCTGGACTAGAGGATGTCATGAAAATTATGGAACTGACATACTACATTTTGTACAAGGCGTACTCTCCTCCAGATCTAATGAAAAAGTTGACTTTATAAAAACAGTAAAATATATCTGTAGGCTTTATAAGTTAAATTTAAAAGACAATTCACACACAAAAGTTGAGCATTTTGAAAATGAATTATATGAAATAACAAAGATTTTTGAGCCACAAAAAAGAATCATAACAGACATAAATATTCCTCAACTGAGCATATCCGACAGTTGTGATTATTTTATATCGCGTGGCTTTAAAGCTGAAACCCTTAAATACTTTGGCGTTGGAGATTGTCTTGATTCAGACTCAATAATGAAAAATAGGGCAATAATACCTATTCATGATAAACACAATAATGTCGTTGGTTATATTGGTCGCGCAATTAAGCCCTACATAACTCCAAAGTTTTTATTTTCCAAGGGGTTTAAAAAAACAGATCATCTATATAACTACAATAGAGCTATTGACATAGTTTCCGATACATCTACACTATTTCTAGCTGAAGGTCAAGGCGATGTTTGGAGGCTGTATGAATCTGGAGTAAAGAACTGCGTTAGCATATTTGGCAGGGAAATATCAGAGATTCAAAAACAACACATATTAAGTATGAACATAACCACACTGGTAGTATTAACAGATGACGATCAATCTGGAAGGGAATCTAAATTTCAAATACAAAGACAATTTAGTAGAATGTTTAGCTTAAAGTTCCCCAGATTGCCCAAAAAAGATATCGGGGATATGAAGATAGAGCAAGTACAAAAGGAAATATTAACACAGGTGAAAGGCTTATATTGATGAGTAAAATATTTGGTATAGCTGGAAGAAAACAATCTGGGAAAAATACAACCGCCAACATTATTCACGGTTTTGTCCTTATGGATAAAAATATGATAATGGATTTCAATATTGACCAGTATGGAACACTCTTCATAAAGACCAAAAATAGATTTGGCGATGAGGGATGGGGCGAATTTGATATAAATCGAAAAGACAAAGAATTTTTAGATTATGCTGAATACAATCTTTGGCCCTTCGTAAAACTCTATAGCTTTGCAGATACTCTTAAATGGATATGTATTGATCTATTTAATATACCGCCTGAGTGCGTATACGGAACAGATGAACAAAAGAACACAGTAATCCCGCATTTGCTGTGGGAAAATATGCCTGGCGTTATTACACCGGAAAACGCCTGGAAAATATTTCATACTTTTAATAGTTGGAATTATCATAATTTAACTCAAGAAGAAATAAAAATTCTTAATGAGAAAATAAAAACGCAATTTTCGCCCCAAGACTTTAATCCATATAATCCAACGTGGTGTGTATTTCCAGATAAAGGAATATTTGTACATAAGTCCGGCCCAATGACTGCTCGCGAATTTATGCAATTCTTTGGCAGTGAAATTATGAGAAAAATGTATTCAAATATTTGGATAGACAATACAATAAAAAGAATTAAAAGTGAAGGAAGTGAATTAGCTATATTATGCGACGTTAGATTTCCCAATGAAATAAATGCAATTAAAGAAAATGGTGGCAGTGTAATTAAATTAACCAGAGCCATTCATAAAGACACTCATCAGAGCGAAGTTGCATTAGATAATTTTGATAAATCGCATTTCGCAGCTATCATAGATAATCAAGATAATTCTTACACTATAGAAAATCTCATACAAGATGTCAAATCCATATACAGATCTATTTGATAGCCCTCCCTGGAGAAAACAATGATAGTTACCTATATCAGGTCTAGTAGTTATAATAATTATGATTATTGTCAAATGCAATACTTTTTAACCTATGTCTTGGGCTATCAATCCGATTCTGGCAAAAAAGCTGAATTAGGCACGATAGTCCATAAAACCCTGGAAGTTTTAGCTGGACTGAAAAAATCAGCACAGGATTTAAAATCTAGACAAAAATACATAGAAGTAATTGACGACACAATAGATAAGTATCGCATTGATAAATCATTACTACTTACAGACGAAATAGTAAATGACATTTTTGAAAAAAGTTTTGAGGCTTATACTTCTAGGTCTAAACACGACTGGACACAATCTGATAAAAAAGAGTGTACAAAATTAATATGGAATACATTAAAGTTTAATAATGGTCAATTTGACCCAAGATTCAGGAATATTATAGATCCAGAGCCGCATTTTGACATACCAATAGAAGAAGATTGGGCCAAGTATACATACGAGCTACCAGACGGCCAGATTATAAATGGCGTTTTAGCCATAAAGGGAACCATAGATTTAGTTACAAAGGTGGCAGACGACGTAATAGAGGTCATAGATTGGAAAACTGGCCGTCGTTTAGACTGGGCCACTGGCGAGGAAAAGGATGAAAGCAAGTTAGCAAAAGATCCGCAGTTATTATTATACAATTATGCAATTTCTAAGTTGTATCCTCAATACAAACAATCTATAATGACTATCTACTTTATCAAGGATGGCGGTCCTTTTAGCATGTGCTTTGACAAAAGCGATCAAGATAAATTTTTAAATATGTTAAAGGGTAGATTCCAGGAAATAAGGCAAAATATCGCCCCCAAACCAATTTCTCCAAAGAGGGATAACTGGAAATGCACTAAATTGTGCCATTTTTGCAAAAACAATTGGGAGGGAACTGATAAAAATATGTGTATTTATATAGAGGATCATATAAAAAATCACGGAATTAAAAAAACCGTAGAAAAATGTAGCAGACCTGGATTTAACATTGGTTTTTATTCAGCCCCTGGGGCTTGATTAGAGGAGAAATTATGCCTATTCCATCGAAGAAAAAGGGCGAAGATAAAAATAAGTTCATGTCGCGTTGCATGGGTGATTCCGGTATGAATAAGGAATTTCCAGATAGCAAACAAAGAGTGGCGGTTTGCATGTCAAAAGCCACTGAAGATATGAACTATATAGAAGCTGCGGATTTTAAGATTTACTTTGATACTCACGGTTCTGAAGAAGAAGTAGATCAAGAAAATTTATATATTCCAGCAGAAAATGAATACGTCACCGCTGAAGAGTGTGGATTTGACGAGGAAGATGTGGTAGAATGGGATGCTGCCAAAGAAGGCCACGGGCTAATGGGAAATATGTCTAATAAAAATCGCCCTGGATTATGGGAAAATATTAGAAAGAAGAAAGAAAGACTTGGTAAAAATTATAAACCAGCTAAACCTGGAGAAAAAGACAGGCCTGATCCAAAGTCGTTTAAAGAAGCGCAAGGCAAATTCAAGTATAAAGACCCCAAGACTGGCGAATATTATTATTATGAAAGACAGGGCGTATACAAGAAAGATGGACGAAGCCTCGTTCTTATCAAGTCAAAAAGCGATGTAACTGAATATATGTTTGACTCAAAAGAAGAGGCTATGAAATTAGCTCACATTTTGAATTTTGATGGTGTTTTTTCTCACACCACTCCAGAAGGCAAAACATACTGGATGCCTGGAAAAGACTTTGAAGAGCTAGACGAATGGTGTGAAACTCAGGAAGAAATTGAAGAAGCTATGATGGAGCAGTCGGAAGCTAAACAAATTACTCGCAAGAGCATGAATAATCTTCCGGATTCTGACTTCGCTTATATTGAGCCTAAAGGAAGTAAAGATTCTGAGGGTAAAACAGTTCCAAGGTCTTTGCGCCACCTTCCAATACATGATGCGGCCCATGTAAGAAATGCTTTAGCAAGACTTCCACTGACTGATATTTCAGATACCGCAAAGCAATCTGCTCTGAGAAAAATCAAGCAAGCAGCAAAGAAATTTAATATAGATGTAGGTTCTACCCAACAAAAAAGTGAAGCTAAACTAATAGACTGGATCTTCGTTGATCGAGAAGATGCAATGAGAGTAGCTCAACATGTTGGTTTGCATGGAATTTTTAGACATATCGGATCTGACGGTAGAGAATATTGGATACCTGGGCAAACGCAGGATGAGTTTATGTTTTGGCTAGAAATCCAAGAAGAAATTGATAAAAACCCGCCAATAGTTTCAAAGATGAATCCAGATGAATTAGCTGGAAAAGATGTACACATTACACATCCGGTACACGAATACTTAGCGCCGCAGCAATTAGAAAACGATATTATACAGGTAAATACAAATACATCGGCAGCAGAAAAGTCATCTAAGGTAAAATTAAATAAACCTTTTAGAACACCAAGCGGCCCTAAGAAATTTTCTGTATATGTAAAAAATGATAAGGGTAATGTTGTAAAAGTAAACTTTGGCGATCCCAATATGGATATCAAAAGGGATGACCCAAACAGAAGAAGAAGCTATAGAGCTAGACACGGCTGTGACAATCCAGGTCCAAAGTGGAAAGCAAACTATTGGTCTTGCAAGATGTGGTCCAGTAAACCTGTCAGCGACTTAACATAACGGAGATATAATGAATAAACCAATAGAAGAATTACTTAAAGAAAACGAAGAAAGCTCTGCACAATCTGTGGATGGCTATACAGAGCCTAGTGTTATTGATCTTTTAAAGCAATCTTTAAACATACACTGGCAACAAACAACTTCTTTAACTGCCCAGGCTGTCCACTTAGATAGATGGGGCTATAAAAAATTAGCCGCCGTCATTAAAGCTGATGCAGAAGAAGAACATGAACATGCAGCTATTAATTTGGCTAGATTAGAATTTTTTGATGTAGACTATCAACCATTGATAATTACCCCTCCGAGTTGGGAGAGGCATAATATGGTTGGCCTTATTCAATATAATTTAAATTCTGTTAGACAAGCTTCAGTAGTTGAAAGGGCTACGATTTCCGCAGCCAGATTAACTGGGGACGAAATAACAGCAAATATTATGATTCCTTTACTTCAAGGTTCTGAAGATGGAATTATATTATATGAATCGTATTTGAAATTGATTGAACAGATGGGAATAGATAACTTTTTAACTTTACAGGTATAATTAGGAGACTTCAAATGATTGATTTGTCAGAATTAACACAAGAACAAAATTGGGGTGTCGAGTATGCTTGCATGGAGGCTAACAAGCCCATCCAACAAGAGAATGCTCAAATCGAGCAGAGCAATGCAAACCTTCCAGAGGGCGAAGAACCAAAGGAATTAAAGGTATTGTTTACCCCTCAAACCTATCTTGAGAATGTAATCAAGTCGGCTTGCGACTCTTACTACAAGCAACTTCTTGACGTTAAGAAGAAGAATGCGTTGGCTATGTTCGACGCATTGAGCCCAGCAGAACAAGCGGCGCTAGTTGCTCAACTTGGAATACCAGACGTATTACCATCAAACTAATAAACCAAGTGTTTAATACCCACCTTTTTAGGTGGGTATTTTTTTGGAGATATTTATGGATTTCTCAAAGTGTCAGTGCGAACAAGCCGGATGGTGCAGTTCTTTTAAAAAAGAAATGACTAATAACCCCCCAAATTTTCAATGGTGCAAAGGCACATCGGCATTAGATAGAGAGTGGTTTTTTAATCAAGATTTAACTACACCAAGAATACTTATTAAATCACACGATGAAAGATATGCCCCAGTTAGGTATTTCTTTGATAAGATATCGCCACAAAAACACGATGTAGCTATTTGTGTCATCGCTGGAAATAAAATAGCAATAGAACAACTAAATATAACAAAAAATAATATCATAAAATATGCAAAAAAATGTAATGCAGACTACATTGAATTAACTGGAGATCAATTCCCAGAATATCCAATGTTTAATAAATATAGACTTTTTCAAGTAACATCAAAGTATCAAAAAACATTATATTTAGATTGTGACGTAATAATTAAAGATGATTGTCCAAATCTTTTTAAGATTACACCAGACGATAAAATATCAGGTTATGATCAAAATGAAATTTTAAGAATAAACGATAAAATAAAGCAAACAAACTATTATCAAGAAATGGAAACTGAATCAAAAAAAGTTCGAATTGATTTTCAAATAAACAATGATTGTTATATCCAACCAAATGGTGGGGTTTTAATTATACCACAAAAATTATCCGATTTATATAAACAGCCGGATAGACCCTATAATAAAACATGGTGTTTTGATCAATACTATTTATCTTGTTTTTTAACTGATGATAATTTTTTTAATCTAAATCCAATTTTTAATTGGGAATATATTAGACATGACTTTTGGCAATATTTAGATAATGCATATATTATTCATGCTGATGGGTCAAGGCCACATACATATAGATTAAAATTATTATCTAATTTAATTGAAAAAAAATATTCATATTTACCTCCACCAAATCCGGAATTAAATAGTGGGCATGATGGGTGGCGACCAGTATGGTTTATAGAGTCAAATTATGATAGCAATACCTGATAAAGAAATAATCTTTGTTACCCCTCCAAAATGTGCGTCAAGCACTTTACATAAACACTTCTGTATAAATAATAACAAGTATATTATAGGTCCACAATTCGATAGAAGAAATGGAAAAATTGCTATAGATAAACATACCTATGCAATACCATTCGAATTTCTAAAATTTAAAAAATATATTTTTGTTAGAAACCCATACAATAGAGCTATATCACTATACAATCATTATTTACTACATGAAGATATTACATATTGTAAATCAATAAATTTTGATACATTCCTAGAAGAAATATTAATGGGGTCAATGAAAAATATTAATTTTTATAGTTCATTATCTGAATATTCACGTTATAATTGTTATGAAAATTTTATACAAATAGAATTTATGAATGAATATTTAAAAAGTCTAGATTTAGACCCCCCAACAATAAAAGAAAATGTTTCATCCAATCAAATTAAGCTGTCTAATTATAACAAAAAAATAATTCAACTGTGGGCAAAAGAAGATTTTGAAAGTTTTAATTATAAAATTTAACTAAGGCATTTTTATGAAAAAGCTACTGTTCGGCCAAATTTACAAAACTGACAAATACAATCTGATCGTAGCGTGTGGCGAAAACAAAAAACCAATAAATTTACTTTTCACTGAAACTGATATAAATAAGGCGAAAGAGCGAGCAGAAAAAAATATAGAAGATCTATCTAATGTAGAAATTAAGCATATAGAATGTGAGGTTCTAGAAGAACAAGTAAAAAATAAATCTAACCATATATCAATATTGACAAATGAAATAGCCAACATGCACAATAGATTAAAGAAAAGCTCAGACCATTGCTACCAACTACAAAATGAATTAAAAGAACTGTCCCAGCGTATATCTAATGCCAAATATTGTTCTCTTATTTGTCTCGTACTTGGCATAATTGGAACAATTTGCTCATATTTTGTTTTTTTTATTTGAAATTTGCCTAGTTGACCCTATAATAATTGAGTTCTCAACATTGAATAAGGAGTTGACATGAAGTGGTTTCCACTGTGTAATTACACGCATTATAGTCTTGGGGTTGGCTTTTCTAAGCCCAAAGAACTAACTGAAAAATGTTCTAAAAATAGATACATAGCTTGTGGTATTGCTGACTACAAGTCCCTATCTGGCGCGGTAGCTTTTTATAAAGCTTGCATTGAGAATCAAATCAAGCCAATAATAGGATGCTCTTTTGATGGATTCACATTATTTGCTAAAAATAAACAGGGCTGGCTAGACCTTATTGAGCTAGTCTCATCTCTAGATGCAGACAAAAACATAGATGTAAAGCTATTAAATTTTGTATGCTCCAGAAAAAATCTCATTTGCGTAGGTATTAATCCGGCTTCATCTCCGGTAACTGGTGATGATTTCTATTTAAAATCAGAGCTATTCTTTAATACATATTATGTAGATAGAGAAGACGCTGACCTACATAGAATAATACTATGTTCTGGCATGAAAACAACAATGCGTAAAGTATATGACGCTATACGAGCTGGTAAAAACGTTCAACATCAAGAATTTTTTGAATCCTCAGACTTTTTCTTGAAAGATAATTCTGAGATAGCTGAATTTTTACTGCAAGACCCCGAAAGCGTAAATCTATTTGAGGATATCTATAATAAGTGTGAGACTTATGATATTCTCAACAAACCCATGCTACCAAAGTTTCCAACGCCAAACGGCGAATCAGAAGAAGAGTATCTAAAAGAAATCTGTAGGCAAGGATGGAGAAAATTCTTAATATCATCAACTAAGGTATCTTCCGAAGAGAGAAAGCAAGTTTATTTAAATAGATTCCTTGAGGAATTTGAAGTTATAAAGAATGCCAATCTTTTTGGTTATTTTCTAATTGTACAGGACATCATTAAATATGTAACAGAAAATGGATGGCTGGCTGGACCTGGGCGTGGATCAGCCGGTGGTTGTTTGATTTCATACTTAATTGGAATAACAAAAATAGATCCAATCGAGTTTGATTTATTGTTTAGTCGATTTTATAATGCCGGTAGAAATACTGAGGATCATATATCTCTACCTGATATTGACGTTGACGTTCCCGCTAATAAACGGGATGAAGTAATTGCATACTTAAAAACAAAATATGGAAATGAAAATGTTAGCCAGATGTTGACATTCGGCAGACTTCAGGGTAGAAGTGCTATAAAGGAAGTTCTACGAGTTCGAGAGGCTTGTGGATTTAGCGAGATGAATGAAATAACCAAGAACATACCTGATGAGGCGGCAATATCTGACCAATTACAGGAAATGGACGATGAAGATAGGTCTATTATACGCTGGTCACTTATAAATAAGCCAGATGAACTAAGGGATTTTTGCTTTATAAATGATAGCGGCGAACTAGATGGTGATTATGCGGAATATTTTAAAGAGGCTATAGCAATAGAGGGGACATTCAAAACTCAGGGTAAACACGCTGCTGGAATTGTTATATCTGCTAACAATCTAAATAAAGTTTGCCCCATGGTAAATCAAAAGAACGGAGATGAAAAAATAGCCGGATTAGAAATGGAAGATCTAGAAGCGCTTGGACATGTTAAATTAGATATCTTGGGACTAACTCTACTAGATAAATTAATGTACATAGAAAAAATTAACAAAGGAATAATTGGGAGAATAAATTAATAAATTAGCGATAAATAACCATTTTTAAAATATTTTTGTGTATAATATCTTGAAACTGGTTACTTATATAAAAGGAAATAAACATGAGAGACAAACAAACTGGTAGATTTTTACCAAATAAAAATTATAATCACGATTTAAACGAGAATCAAATTATAGAAAAGTATAAAAGTGGGATGAAAATAAAAACTATCGCAGCAGAAGTTGGAAGTTACCCTAAAAAAATTCAAAAAATTCTAAAAAATCGTGGATTAGAATTTAGGTCAAAAGATTGCTATTTAAGCGGCGCTAAAAACCCAAGGTGGACTGGGCATGAAGAAATGCAGGGAGCATATCTTACGGCGGTAAAAAATGCGGCAAAAAGAAGAAAACTAGAATTCTCTGTAAGTTATGAATATCTTTGGAATCTTTTTATTCAACAAGATAGAAAATGCGCTTATTCTGGTGTTGAAATATTTTTTTCACGCAATAATATAGAGCATATCAACGGTGATTATACGGCGTCATTAGATAGAATTAATAGTTCATTAGGCTATATTGAAGGAAATGTACAATGGGTACACAAACGTGTTAATGTAATGAAAGGTAATATGGAAGAACAAGAATTTCTCGATTTTTGTGAAGCAATTACTTTTAAAAATAAAGAACAAACAATAATGAAGACTTTTTCTCACTCACAAAGGAATTAACCATGGCTCGTCTTGATATAATTTGCTTCGACTTTGAAACTGGATCTCGCAATCCATATAAAACTCAACCAACACAACTTGCGGCTATAGCTTTAGATGGTAGAAACTTTAAATTAAAGGGAACATTTAATAGCGAAATTAGACCAATACTTGATGACCAAAAGGCTATAGATTTAGGTCTTGAACCACTACAGGAAGAAGCTTTAAAAATCACCAGGAAAACCCGCGACAAATTAGCTGAAGCGCCAGAACTTAAAACAGTATGGAAGAAGTTTATTAGCTTCGTTGAAAAATATAATTGGCAAGGAACATCATTTTTCGCGCCAATACCGTGTGGATTTAATATAATTGGGTTTGATATGAAAATAGTGGATCGTTTATGCAAACAATACGGACCATGGGACAATAAAAGAGAATGTCAAAATTTGTTTCATCAAATTTATAAGATTGATGTTATGGATGATATTTGGTTATGGACCGAGGGCGATCCAAATATTAAGTCCATTAGTATGGATTCGTTAAGAGAAAGAATGGGAATACAAACTGATAATGCTCACGACGCATTGCAAGACGTTAAAGATACAGCTAATATATTTATCAAGCTACAAAAGTCCCGTAGGGCTGTTTATAAAAACATGAAATTCGAAAAGGCTTTTGCCGATGGTAACTATTATGTTTAGAAAGGAAATTTTATGCTAAAAGTAGAGAACAAAGACAAGCAAACAAGTTCTGAAGAGTATTACTGGCATTATAAGGATGATAAGGGCGTAGATTATTTGTTTTCGTCAAATCAATTGATTACAGCTAAAGAACGAGCCATTAGAAACAAAGAAGATTTACCTTTGCTTCCGGATCAAAGTAAATTCAAGCTAGGCTTAGCTGTTGGGGCGATTGGTGGTGGATTTGTTTGCACATTAGTATATTTTTTGGTGCAAAATTTTTTGATTAAGTAAGAGGTTTTATGATTGACTACAATG